>Ga0210407_10000271_pt1 | contig 62427 bp, 58 predicted proteins | sample IncBWC27MmetaG_FD_150860 | JGI IMG/M metagenome (GOLD analysis project Ga0210407, IMG submission 150860) | Forest soil microbial communities from Barre Woods Harvard Forest LTER site, Petersham, Massachusetts, United States - Inc-BW-C-27-M | ecosystem: Environmental > Terrestrial > Soil >...
GCAGCGGGATTTTTTGCTGTACCTGCCGCCACTTGGTAAAGAAGTTTTTGATCTTTTGCGCCACAGCTTGTTGCCGCGCCGTCACCGCGAGAAACAGAACCATCTCCTGACGTGCGCTCGAGAGCAGCTTCCACGTCCGAGAAGGCGTGGACGCTTCTTTTCCGGTCAGGCGTTTCGCTAGTTCCTTCGAATGGACTTCGATGTCGCGCCAGCCCTCGGCCAGGTCGCGGCGCGGAATTTGTTTGCGGATGTCGTGGGCTTCTTTGTCGTTCAGCTTTCCGGTCAGAAAATACAGGACCGCGGCCGAGGGATCGGGCGCGTAGCCCAGATCATTCATCTGCTGCCGCGTCTTCATGAGCTGCGTCAGGCCGGGGGCGTCGACTTTGGCGGTGGTCCAGTGCGGAGCCAAAACCTTCAGCCAGCCTTCTTTTTCGAATACTCGAACAACGTTTAGCGGATCGTCTTCGTACGCCAACTGCTCGATCTCGTAACCGATGGCCGCGTCCGAAATGTATTCGATGTAGTTATTCTCTTTTGCCGAATCGTAGCGCGCCTGGGTGCGCTCCTCGAGCGGCCAGTGAAAACGCGCCGCGAAGCGCGACGCCCGCAGCAGCCGCGAAGGGTCTTCGACGAAGGCGTAGTTGTTCAGCACGCGCAGCAACTTGGCTTCAATGTCAGCGGCGCCGTTGTACGGATCCATGAGCAATCCGCGGGAGCCGGGGTTCAACGACAATGCCATCGCGTTCACCGTGAAGTCGCGGCGGCGCAGGTCTTCGATCAGCGTGCCGGGAGTAATCACCGGAGGCTTGCCGGCCTTCTCATAGCGCTCGGTGCGGGCGCTGCTGACCTCGGCGCGAACGCCGCCGGGCAAGGTGATGTAGAGGGTCTTGGTGTCGTCGTCGGCGCCACCAATCACGACCCCGGCGCGTTCGAAATCCTTCTGCAATTTGAGCGGATTACCCTGAACGGTGAAATCCAGATCGCGGATCGGCAGTCCGCTGATGATGTCGCGTACGGCACCGCCGGTGAGATAGACGTTCATGCCGGCGGTGCGGGCGATGTCCTGAACCAGGGTGACGCCCTTCTGCTGGTTCGGCGTCAGCCGCAGCTCCATCGTGTAAATGTAGTCAGCCATGCTGAAGTTGTCTTGGAACTGCCAATCGCCCCGGGGTTCGTGTGGTGACAGCCGCCCTCGGCTGTCCGGCTCGTGTGCCGAGCTAGTCTCGCCCGACCTCAAGATTTCCACAGGGCCGCCTGTGGAAATCTGTATATCTCCTGTAAGTGCTTATAAGTGAGTAGGTTAGTTTCGCCATCGGAGGCTGAGGTAACTACAGAAAATACCACACTGTTGTAGTTTTGGCTACTGCGAAGGTAGATACCCGCCTGTTTTTGCTACAAAAGTGCGAAAATCGGGGAACCAAGCTTCTAGCTACTAGCTCCTAGCAATCTTTCTCGCTTGGCTTGCTAGAAAGCTCGAAGCTAGCGGCTAGTAGCTGCCCCAATTTCCCATGCCTTCCACCCATAAGAAAGTCATCGTCCGCAAGGTTGACCGCGACACCATCAACGGACACGTCGCGCCGTCGCACTTTGTCCGCGAAGGCAAGCTGGAGCTGCTGAACACCTCCGGCAACGTGGTGGCGATTGATCTGACCGACATCAAGTGCGTGTTTTTCGTCCGCGAGTTCGGCGACTCCGATTCACTCTCTCGCAAGACTTTCACCACCCGTCCGCGCTCGGAAGGCCTGTGGGTGCGAATCAAATTCAAAGACGGCGAAGTTCTCGAAGGCCTCATGCCCAACGACCTCAGCCTGACTTCGGCCGAAGGGTTTCTGATTAATCCTCCAGACTTGCGGTCGAATGTGCAGAAACTATTCGTCCCGCGAACGGCTCTGGAGTCGCTGACCGTGCTGGCGGTGATCGGTGCGACCAAGCGCCAGCGCAAAGGGCCGATGGATGTCCGGCAGGTGCCGATGTTCGGGGAGTGAAGTACGTATGGACAGTGTGGGGCAGGGTCTCATGAAGCGGGTTTCACTGCTGTTTGCTTGTTCCGTAGGCGTGACGATGGTGCTGGCGGTCGAATTTAGTCGTCATCAGCTCTCACCCCGTGGGTTGGGGATCGGACTCCTAATAGTGTGCATTTTTATTGGTGCCGTTGTGGCGTCTATCGTCGGGAAATCACATAGGGAGTTCAATGCACAAGCGGGGCAGCCTGCAGCAGCTGCTATTGACGCCGTCACTCGCAAGCGACTCTTGTCGCGAATGCGAAGGGCGAAGATTACCATCGTCCTAATGTTTGTAGTTTTAGTGCTGGGATTGACTCAGATTCGACTCCTTCCTATAGGGCCGCTTATTATCGGGGTGGCCATAAATCTTTTGACGACCGCGAAATCGGTTCAAACTGTCATACGATTGAAAAGAATTCTAAACTGACGGAAACCCCGGGACAGAAGGGACGTTCGCTGGTATGGCCTTCGGCTCGGCTGAAGCGTCGGACACGAGCGTCCGACCCACACGGGTCTAGGCAACAACCGCTTTTTACAAACCTTTACCTTTCATCGCTTCCTGCCTGCATCTTACTGAGGGTGCTGCCAATCCCCAGGGTTTTGCGACCGCTTTGTCCGTTAACTGCCCTGCTGCTATGCAGCGGACCGCTGTTCGCCCAGCAAACGCCGAATCCGCCAACGCTGAAAACCAGCGACCAGCCCTCCACAACGGTTTCCGTCGATGTGAAAGCGGTCACCGTGCTGGCTACGGTGCGTGACAAGCATGGGAAGATCGTCTCCAGTCTCACCAAGGATGATTTCACGCTGCTGGAAGACGGCAAGCAGGTAAGCATCCGATATTTCTCAAAGGAAAGTGATTTGCCGCTTACTCTGGGCCTGCTGGTGGATACCAGCATGAGCCAGAGGACGGTGTTGGACCAGGAACGCGCTGCCAGCGGAAGTTTTCTGGAGCAAGTGATGCATGAAAAGGACAGGGCCTTCCTGATTCACTTTGACCGCGAGGTCGAATTGCTGCAGGACATTACCTCGTCGCGTTCGAAAGTGGAGGATGCGCTTGCATTATTGCGCACCGCGCAGCCTAGCGCTGAGGATCAAGACTCCGGCGGATCAGGACAGGGCGGGAACGGCGGCGGTTGGCCGGGTGGGGGACACCAGCATAGCCAGCATCACGGTGGCACACAGCTTTATGACGCGATTTATCTGGCCGCAAATGAGCTGATGCAAAAACAGCCGGGACGCAAGGCGCTAATCGTTCTCTCCGATGGCGTGGATCGCGGGAGCAAGGAGAGTCTGCAGAGCGCAATCGAGGCGGCCGAGCGCGCGGACACGTCGGTGTACTGCGTTCTGTTCAAGGGTGTGGAAGAGGACCACGGCAACCGCGGCGGATTTGGTTTTCCGGGAGGCGGGGGTGGAGGCGGAATGGGCGGCGGTGGCATGGGCGGACATCATCGCGGTGGCGGGGAAGGACAAAGATATCCGCAGGAAGAACGGCCCGACGGAAAGAAAGTTCTGGAACAAATTGCGAAGGAAACTGGCGGACGTTTCTTTGAGGCGTCGAAAAAGCAGCCGCTGGATCAAATCTACAGCAGTATTGAAGAGGATCTTCGCAATCAGTACAGTTTGGGATTCACGCCCGACGAGGCCGACAGCGGCGGGTATCACAAACTGGTGCTCACCACCAAGCAAAACGACACCGTGGTTCAGACCCGCGATGGATTTTATCTGGGATCGTCGAATACCTCGAATTAATTCTCTCGAACATAAACTTGCCTTGCGAATCGCCGCGTGGAACGGCGTCTCCGTTACAATCGTCTTCGTTACAATCATTGGCCATGAAACTTTCTGAAATTGCCGCGGTGCTGGGTGCGCGTCTTGAAAACGGCTCGCCGGAGACGGAGATCACCGGGGTGGCGGGGATTGAAACCGCCGGGCCGGGAGAGATCACGTTTATTTCGAATCCCAAGTACGTGGGCGCCGCGCGAAGAACAATAGCTTCAGCAGTCATTGTCGCGGAGGGCTTCCCTGCGATTTCTACAGCGATGTTACGCAGCAAGAATCCGTATCTGGATTTTGCACGGGCGCTGGAGTTGTTTCATCCGGCGACGCGGTATGCGCCGGGTGTTCATCCCACGGCGGTGGTCGCCGCTTCGGCCACAATCGGCGCTGGCGCACATGTTGGGCCGTATGTGGTGATCGGCGAGGATGTGGAGATTGGCGCAAAAGCGGTGCTGCTGGCGCATGTTGTGATTTATCGCGGCGTTAAGATCGGCGACAACTTTTTGGCGCATTCGCACGCGGTGGTGCGCGAGAACTGCCGCATTGGAAACAACGTGGTGTTGCAGAACGGCGTTGTCGTCGGCGCGGATGGGTTTGGGTTTGCCAAGGACGGCGCGGGGCACTGGCACAAGATTCCGCAAGCGCAGCCGGTTGTGATTAGCGACGACGTCGAGATCCAGGCGAATTCGTGCATTGATCGCGCCAGCGTCGGCGAAACCCGCATCGGTCGCGGCACAAAGATTGACAATCTGGTGCAGGTGGGACACGGTTCGCACATCGGCGAAGATTCGTTGCTCGCCTCGCAAGTAGGATTGGCGGGATCGACGGAAATCGGAAATAAAGTCCTGCTGCTCGGACAAGTCGGCGTGGTGGGACACTGCAAAGTGGGCGATGGGGCGATCGTGACTCCGCAGAGCGGCGTAGCGGGAGATATTGAGGCGGGGGTGATTGTGAGTGGGGCTCCGGCGGTGGAGCATCGGTTGTGGCTGAAGTATTCGGCCGCGTTGAATCGATTGCCGGAGTTGGTGAAGTTGCTGCGGAAAAAAGAAAAGGAATAATACCTTGTGTCCGTGTCAGCCCTCCTCTTCGTGAATCAGCTGCGATACCGCTCCGGCAGGCCGTCGTTGATGGCAACTCGCACTTTTTCCATCAACTCCTCGCGGCTGCCGAATTCTTCCGGCTCAATCGGCGGGTGAAACGTGACGGTTACCAGGCCGGGCTTGATCGCCAGTCTTTTTTTCGGCATCACGAAGTGAGTGCCTGAAACCGTGACCGGCACGACCGGGACCTGACATTCTTCCGCCAAGTAAAACGGGCCTTTCTTGAAGGGTAGCAGTTTGCCGTCGAAGGAGCGGCCGCCTTCGACGAAGATCGTCATGTGGATTCCCTGCTTTACCACCTCCGCAGCGGCGCTCACCGCGGCGATTCCGGCGTCGCGATTTCCGCGGTCAACCGGAACCAGCGAAGCCATGCGCAGCGCCTTGCCCAAAATCGGATAGCTGAATAGTTCCTGCTTCGCCATCACCGAGGTGCGACTGGGAATCAATGGCACCAGGATTGGCGGATCGAGGTTCGAGACGTGATTCGCCATAAAGATGTAGGTGCGCTTGGGATCAAGACGCTCGAGGCCTTCGACGTGAACTTTCACTCCAGCGATGCGGACGCCGGTCCATGCTCCCCAGATGCCGGCGCGGTAGAGTGGGAGGATGTCGCCGGTGATCAGCACCCATGGGAAAAAGATCAGTGCTATCACGGGCACGGCGATAACCCAGAAGCCGAGCATGAGGATGGTTCGAATCATTGCGGAGTTGGGCGAGTTGCGCTATCGCCGAAGAGCCAAGCTGCGCGTCGAGCTTTCTGCACCGGAGTAATTCCAGCGACGTCCTGGAGCTGGAAGACTGTTTGCCTCCGGCTGCCCAGTGTCCACCGCAGCTCTTGTTGCATCCCGTTTCTGCGGATAAGTACGCGCAGAAGCGCACCCGGACCGAGCGCTGCGATCTGATTTTCGAAATCACGCCCCGCAGGTTTTTCGTTGATCTGCAAAATAACATCATCGGGCTTCAGTCCGGCGCGCTCAGCTTCGCTCCCCGCGCGCACCTGCAGTACGGCCGGGGGCTGATCGAAGTTGCGCACGGCGGAAAAGCCCGAATCGGCGATGACGACGTCGGCCTTGATAACACGAAGGCCTACTGTTGCAAAGAACGTGTCCCAGGGAATTTCGTCTGTGCCGCTCACGTATTTTTCAAAGAACGTCCGCAGGTCGGCATGGCTGAGCATTTCTGCTTCGTGCTCGACGGCTGCGGAGTCCGCGAAAAACTTCCCCTGTTTCGCGTAGTGATCATTCATCGCGCGAAACAAATCGCGCAGGGAGGCCTGATCGTGACTCGCATCCCTCATGACAAGATCGAGCAGGACACCCAGAAGCTCTCCTTTGTTGTAGTAAGAAATACTGCGTTCGGGAAGGTCATAGCGCGGATATTTCTCCAGCCACGCGTCGAGGCTCGACTGCTCCACGGATTGCGTCAGATGAGCCGGACGGCTTTCGAGTTCGGTGATTGCCCGTCCCAGATGGTCGAGATAATGCCGTTCATCAATCAGCCCAGCGCGCAGGCGAATCTGTTCACTGGCCGCGGTGTCAACGCCTTCGCTGAACCAAAGCGCGGGGGTGTCGTTCTCCCGGGTGTAATCGATCGGCTCGAGCGATTGCGGGCGGATTCGCTTTACGTTCCACAGATGAAAGAATTCGTGAGCGGTGACGGCGGTGAAATGGTCGAGGTCACCGGTGAAATCTTCCTGGTTCAGGCTGATGGCAGTGCTGTAGGCGTGCTCCATGCCGCCGCTGCCGGGCGAATCGCTGGCGTGAAAAATAAACATGTAAGCCTGAAAAGGGCAGTCGTTCATCCATTGCGCGGCGGTTGACGCGATGCGCTGAAGAGGCGGGACAAGGCGTTGGAGAGTTGCCTTCGGGTCGGTGATCACGCGGGAGTCGGAATCGAAAATCACGCGATAGCTTCCGCAGGTGGCGGAGAAGTCATTCTCCTCGAAGATCCCGGCTTCGACGGGTGAATCGACGAGTTGGTCGTAGTTTTGCGCGGTGTACACTTCGCCGGACTGCGCGAGGGGAGTTGCGACCTTCCATCGCGCGGGCAGATTGCGGAATTCGACTTGCACGGGCCGGTTGCGGGTGTCGTCGGCGTAGAGGAGAATCTGGGCAAGATTCAGGAAGGCGTGGTGCGGGTTGAACTGCGCGCCGAAAGAGCCGGGGCTGTCGGTGAACATTTCGTATTCGACGCCGGCGCCGTGTTCGGCGCCAGTGATTTTCCAGCGGCTGGGGTTCATTTGGGTCAGGCCGACCGGTTCGCCGCTCGGATCCTCTTTGATGGCGCGGATCCAGTTCATGTTCTGGGAAAAGTCGCGGACTTGATAAAGGGCATTCCAGACGGGGAGCTGGAGTTCATGGTTGTCGCGGCCCGGCGGAATCTCGATCGAGATCTTGACAAGATGGCGTTGGGGGTCGGTCAGAGAAACGGTGTAGCGAACGGGAGTCTGAGAGAGGCCGACGCCGCAGAAGAAAACGAGAAGCAGCGGTGCGAGGCTGCAGCGGACGTTCACCGCTTGCTTCCCACTTCGAGTGGGTTCACAGCGGCGAAAGACTTCAATCGCTGCGGAAGTTTTTCGTAAATGCCTCCGAAGCCGCCGTTAGAAAGAATGGCCACGACATCGCCGGAGCGCATTTCGGGAGAGCATAGCTCCACGATGCTCTCCACATCTGCGAGAACGCGGGCGTGGTGACCATTCTGCGCAAGCTGTGCGGCGACTGCATTCACGTCGAGGCGCTCGGATTCGGGGATGGAATCTGATCGGAAGACGTTGGCTATCACCACCTCGTCGGCAACCGCCAAACTCTTCGCCAGTTCATCCTGAAAAACGTTTCGGCGCAGGGTGTTGGAGCGCGGCTCGAGGATTGCCCACAAGCGCCGTCCGGGACAACGCGCTCGCAGCGCGTTCAGCGTGGCGGCGATCGCGGTGGGATGATGCGCGAAATCGTCAATCAGGGTTATGCCGTTGACTTCGGCTTTCACTTCCAGCCGGCGCTTGACGCTTTTGAAGATCTTCAAGGCACTGGCAATCGCTTCCGAAGAAATCCCGCAATTCGCAGCTAGAGCCGCGGCGGCGCTGGCATTCCAAACGTTGTACTCGCCGGCAAGGGGGAATTCCAATTCGGCCCAAAGCTTGCCGTCGCGGAGCAGAGTCCAGCGAGTCCGGGTTGGCTCAAACTTTAAATCGGCGATTCGCCAATTTGCCTGAGGGCTCGCCCCGTAGCGCTCGACCGGGCAAAAGGCACGCGAGAGACAGCGATTGATGCTTTCACCTTTGTCGAAAGCGATAATGCGTCCGCGCCCGGGGATGAGGTTCACCAGGCGCCTGAAGGCCGTCTCGACTGCATCGAGATCTTTGTAGATGTCGGCGTGGTCGAATTCGACTGACGTAAGAATGATCGCATCGGGGAAATAGTGGAGGAACTTGGGGCCCTTGTCAAAGAAGGCGGTATCGTACTCGTCGCCTTCGAGGATGAAATGCTTCCCGTTTCCCAGTTGAAAACTGCGGCCGAAGTTTTCGGCGATTCCGCCGATGAGAAACGATGGTTGCATTCCGGCGGATTCAAAAATCCACGCCAGCATTGAAGTGGTCGTGGTTTTGCCGTGGGTTCCGGCGACTACCAGGACTTCTTTTCCTCGCAGGAATTCATCATGCAGTAACTGCGGGAGCGAGCAGAACGGAATCCGCTGATCAAGAACGTGTTCGAGTTCGACATTGCCACGTGAAATTGCGTTGCCGATCACGACCAGTTCCGGGGTCGGATTGAGATTGCCGATTGCGAAGGGTTGGGCCACGGGAATGCCAAGCGAATCCAGGAAGTCGGACATAGGCGGATAAGCGGCGGCGTCAGAGCCAGTGACGCGGAATCCGCGCTCGGCGAGCATTCCGGCGAGGGAGGCCATCGCGGTGCCGCAGATGCCTATCAGGTGAATGTGTTTCTTCGCCATTAATGTTTTTTACGCTTTGCTTGCCGGCTCCAGAATTTCCAGAACTACGCCAGCATCGCCGACGTTGAGCAGCGCGCTGACTCCGAACGGCAAAGTGATATTCCCCTTCGAAACATGGCCCGAGCGCACTCCGTAGGCAATCGGGACACCAAGATTTCCAACGACTCTCATGATCACTTCTTCTAGCGTATAGCCCTGTGTCGGCGATTGGATGCAGCCGAGCATCTCTCCGAAAACAAGTCCGCGCACTCCATCCATTTTGCCTGCCAGCTTCAGGTGCATCAGCATGCGGTCGATCTGGTAAGGCTTGGCGGCGACGTCTTCTATAAAAAGGATGGTACCCTCGGTGCGGATTTCGTATGGCGTGCCCAGCGACTCGACCAGCATGGAGAGGCATCCTCCATAGAGAACACCTTCGGCCGAACCTTGCACCAGAGATTTGACTCCGGAATCGGCGCCGAAGTCGAGCGGCCACCGGTCTGTGCCACCCAACGCCGATTGCCATGACGCCGCGTCCACGCCGCCGGGTTTAGCAAAATCCTTGGCGACCATGGGGCCGTGGAAGGTGACCATTCCGGCCGCGTCGCAGAGGTACGTCATCAGGCTTGTCAGGTCGCTGTAGCCAACGAAGATCTTCGGGTTGGCTGCAATCTTTATTATGTCGAGGCAAGGAAGCAGATAGTTCGCGCCATAGCCGCCGCGCGCGCAGAGGATCGCTTTTACGTCCGGCCGTACAAACATCGCCTCCAGTTCGCGGGTGCGCCGTTCGACCGATCCTGCGAAATATAGATCGCGATCGAAGATGGAGTCGTCGAAGACAGGGTTATATCCCATTTGCCGTAGGGCTTCGCATCCGGCTTCGAAGTCTGCGCGCGGAAAATAACTGGCGGGGGCGACAATGCCGACGGTGTCTCCTTTTTTCAACGCAGGAGGTTTGATGCGCTCGGATTGTTTTGGCTCGGGCATGCGTCAGATCAGAAACTCGCCCCGGCAAATGACTCGCGCCGGGCCGCGCAGGAATACTTCGCCTTCCCATCGTACCGTTTGTTCTCCGCCGGGAGCGTGCACTCGCACTGGCGATTCCGCGCGCTTAGCGAAAATAGAAGCAACCGCCGCGGCGCATGACCCGGTGCCTGAGGATTGCGTTTCACCCACCCCGCGCTCATAGAATCGCACGTCGAGATTTCCTCGGTTGCGAACTCGCACCAGTTCTACGTTGATGCCATGCTTGAAATCCGTGTGTTTGCCGATTTCGGCGGCGGCGGACTGCCAGCCGGGAGCGAAGTCGTCCACGAAAAGCACAAAGTGCGGATTGCCCACGGAAACGGAAATTCCACTCCCGCCAAAGGCTGTTTTGATGGGAAGCTCGCCGCTCACTTCCGGTGCACCCATGGCGATTTCGAATTCAAATTCTGTGTCCCTGTGGGAAGTCAGTGTACAGCGCTTAATTCCGGCGCCGGTGCGGATGTTCACTTGTTCGCGCGGATTCTCCGAGCACAGGTATGCAGCTACGCAGCGGGTGCCGTTGCCGGAAATTTCTGCTTCGGAGCCGTCGGCGTTCAGCAGGCGGGCGCGGATGTCGGCGTCCTCTGCCGGAAATAGCCACTCGACGCCGTCAGCGCCCACGCCGTTGTGGCGGTCGCAGATGCGGCGGGTGAGGGCGATCATGTCGGCGGCCATGCCGTTCCCATTTCTGACATCAATGATCAGAAAATCATTGCCGCAGGCGCTGGCCTTTACGAATGGAATGGACGTCATTCGGCCTGCACCGGACCGAGCGCCGTCACGCTCTCGAATGCTTTCGATTCGCGCAGACAGCGCAGCACCTGGGCCTGTTTCTTGCGGGTACCCTCGCAATCAAAGCGTACGCGGACGTGATGAGGAGTGGGCGCAATCTGCACGTTCTGCATCATGAAATGCTGTGGCTCGAGAACTGCGTTTACCAGGGCGCGTGTCTCTTCGGCGCTTGGTCCGGTCACTTCATAGGCAAAGAGCATTACTTTCAGATTGGTGAAGCGCTCGAGGAATCCGAGCAACAAAAGCACAGCCAGAATCAGGACTGTGGCAAAGACGGCGGTCATGTAGAGGCCTCCGCCAACGGCCATGCCAACCGACGCTACAACAAAAAGCGTGGATGCGGAGGTGATGCCGGTGACCAGGTCGCCGCGGGCGTGGATGATGGAGCCGGCACCGATGAAACCTATGCCGGGGATGATCTGGGCGGCGATGCGGGTGTAGTCGCTGGGGACTCCAGCCAGCTGACGCGAGAGCAGGGTGAACATAGCGGCGCCGACGCAGATGAAAAGATTAGTCCGCAGGCCGGCGGGGCGGTGTTTGGCTTCGCGCTCCAGGCCGATGAGGCCGCCGAGGAGCGCTGCCAGAAACAGCTTCTCCATGTCGCCTGCCATCATTGTTGGGAACATAATTGCTCCGTCGGGATTGCACGGGCAGAACGCCCGTGCCTCCATAATCTGTTCGATTGGGTCGGATTTTAACACTGCGCGGGCTTGCGGATTCGAGCGGCGGTCTTGAGTAGTTAACGGCTACTGGGCTTCCCAATCAAGAGAGTAGATTTCCTGGGTGCCGGTGTCGCGAAGTAGAAGTGGGGAATCGTCGGGAGCCAAACTGAGCCAGACACTGTAGAAACCTGCTAGCCGCAAATTCTTGAGATCGGCCACTCGCTCAATCTTCCGATCGCGAAGGCGCACCCGCATCACTGCCGGGTCGTTCTCTTCGTGCAGGAAATAAACATAGTCGCTGTTTTTCGACCAGTTGGGAAACCCGCAGGTTATTTTCGCGATCTCATCCCACTTTTGCGTGGCAAAATCGAAGAGCATAAGGCTGCGGGACTGGAAAGGCATGGCAACGATGTAGCGGCCATCGGGCGACCAGCGAGGCGAGAAGTAGCCCTTCGAGTCAGGCAGAGTCGAGATTTGATTTGTCCTTACGTCGAGGATCCGGATGGCGCTGGTCGGATCAGATGGGCCGCTACCGAAGGCAATTCTGCTTCCGTCGGGCGACCATGTAGGATCAAACTCTTCTGGGGAGGTCTCAGGTATCAATTCGCGGGGTGTTCCTCCGTCGGCAGCAACCGTGTACAGCTTCGGCTTCTCGGGGCCGGACGGGAATGCGTAGAACACGATCTGCTGGCCATCGGGTGACCAGCTAGGCAGTCTGACGCTGAGCGGCGGGTAGGTGAGTTGAATTCGTTGGCTACCATCCGACTTGCTTCTCCAGAGTATGCCCTCTGGGAAGCTGACATAGGTCACCCACTGCCCATCTCTAGAAAAGCTAACGCTATCTGCCGAAATCCCAGAAAGAAATGAAGCGAATTGTGCGGACTTTGTGTCGTAACGAGCCAGCTCGCCGCGCGCCAGTGCCCCCACTACGAACAGCTTTTTGCCATCCTTGCTGAGTAGCGGAGAGGAGAAACTCATAGGCCCGGAGGTCAACTGGACCGGCTGGCTATTAGCCTTGCCGAACAGATTCCCCTTTTCCGCGCGAGCCCAGATATTGCCTTGTGACTGGAAAACAAAATATCTCCCATCTGGAGTCCAAGTGCCGCAACATTCGATTGGAGGTGTGTGCCAAGCGGGGAGCAGGGGATGTGGATCGCTCCCGTTGAATGAAACTTGCCAAAGCGTACCGCTACCAGAGAATGCCCCTCCAACTCTAAATCGAATGACCGTGCCATCCGGCGACCACGCAGGCTCAAACGTTTGATTGGGCGCAGTCAAAAGCTTATGTGAGTCCGAACCGTCGCTCCTCATCAGCCATAAATCGTGTCCGTCACCGTAAACAATCGTTTGGCCATCCGGCGACCACGCGGCGGCCTGACCAGCGGCGTCTCCCACCCGGCGCGGTGATCCACCGAGCACAGGCAATCCCCAAAGCTGCCCATTAAACGCCGTCTGACCCACTTCGTCCGCCACCAGGAGCGTTGCCCCGTCGGGAGAAACTGCGAGCGGGAACATGGTCGGAGCAGGAACTGAGACGCGGGCCACCTCTCCCCCGGAGAGGGCAACCTGTGCGATGATCGAACTCTCCGCCGAACTACGCTCACCGAAGTAAAGCCGCGCACCGTCCGTCCCGACCAGATACTTTGGATTCCCGTCGTGAGTGACCGGAACGTAGCCTGATACTTTGGGGGGAGGCAGTGGTCGGGATTGTAGATAGATGGTTGCCGCTATGAGGAGCAGGAACGCGCCGCCGGCTGCTGCCCAGAGTTTCCACCCGAAGCGCGAGGGTTTGACGGCCACCGTCGAAGGACTGCTGACCGCGGCCGCAGAGATTCCAGACGCCGCTGAGATTACAGCAGACCGTCCTGAATCGGTATCGCGCTTGAGGCGTTGCAGATCGGCTCGCATTTCGGCGGCGCTCTGGTAACGGAGGTTGCGGTCTTTCTCCAGAGCCTTGTTGATGATGCGTTCGAGTTCGGCGGACACCGCGGGATTCAGGCGAACGGCCGCGACGGGATCGGCGTCGAGAATGGCTTTGAAAATTTCGGCGGAACTGCCAGCTGGAAACGGGAGAGCGCCGGTGGCCATCTCGTAGAGCACGGCGCCGAAGGAGAACAAATCGCTGCGGGCATCCAGTTCTTTGCCGCGGGCCTGCTCGGGCGACATGTAGGCGATGGTGCCGAGAGCGGAGCCGGGGCTGGTGAGGTGCTCGGCGGCAACGGGAGTCGTCATTGTGTTGGCGGATGCAAACTGACTGGATGAACTTGCGGGGACGACTTTAGCGAGACCGAAATCGAGAATCTTGGCGTGCTCGCGCCTGGTGACGAAAATATTCGCCGGCTTGATGTCGCGATGCACGATGCCTTGGGAATGCGCTGCGTCGAGGGCATCGGCGATCTCAATCGCGAGCGAGAGAGCAGTCTCGTTATCTAACGGCTTTCCGGAGATGAGGTGTTTCAGGGTCACGCCGTCGAGAAATTCCATAGCGATGAAGGCTTGCCCGTCCTGCTCGCCAATGTCGTAGATGGTGCAGATGTTGGGGTGGTTCAATGCGGACGCGGCCTGGGCTTCGCGTTGAAAGCGAGCGAGAGTCTGCGGGTCCCGGGCAACTTCTTCGGGCAGGAACTTGAGGGCGACGAAGCGGTGCAGCCGCGTGTCTTCGGCCTTGTAAACCACGCCCATCCCACCCCCGCCAAGCTTGTCGACGATCCGGTAATGGGAAATGGTCTGGCCGATCATGGCGTGGCGCTATGTTAGGCGGAATGCGGGGGCGAGTCAATTTAACGCGCCCGGTTAGCGAGAGATTTTAAGGGTTCGGTAAATCGTGGCTTGGGGTTGGCCGGTGACTCGCAGAATTACAAGCGACTTGATCTCACCATGTTCGACCCCGGCGTCGACTGGGTCTCCGTCAAAGGCGATTACGAAATCGGCATAGGCGGCGGGATGTTGCAGCGCACGCTCCCAGAGTCCGTCGGGATCGGCGGGCCGCATCCAGGGGCGATGATTGCCTTCATTGATCACATGCGCCAGGGGAATCCCGGCCTGCTGGATGGCGCCGACGTGGCCGCCTACGTACATCAGAAAAGTAGAATCAGGCGGAAGCGCTTCCAGATAGTGGGCAACTTCAGTCTCCAACGCGATGCGGGTGCGCGAGTTGACGACCGCTTCCTCAAGGCTGACTGGGCCAGCGAGCAGGACCTGAACATAGCTGATCGCGGGCAGCAATAAGAAAATGGACACTATCGCCAGCTTCGTCCGATTGCTCGCAGCGAAGCGCAGTAATCCGTAAGCGGCGATGGCTGCGAAGACGGCAAACGCCGGGAGCATCTCAATCCCGTAGCGCACGTTGTAGCGCGAGAACGGCCACCACACCGGAACGAAGATGGGCACTCCGCTGTGGGCAATGGAGAGCATGTAGAACGGGACCGGCGTCCATAAAAGAAGCAGCGGCCACTGCTTTCGCTGGAACAAAAGAACGATGAAGGTGCCGAGCAGCAAGGCGGTTACCCATAAGATCTGCAACTTCCCGGTCGCGAGAGTCAGTTCAGCGGACTTAAAAAAATACTTGAAGGCCAGGGAAAGGTCGTTAGTGCCGGGATGCAGCGGAAATCCAGGCACTGCGGTCTTCAGCTCGATGGCCTTCGCGGAGTAGGGGCCGTTCGCGAATTCGAGAGGGTTGTGATAAACGGCAGCGTTGTAGGCCAGCCAGAAGATAGGGGCCGAGGCCGCGAGCAAAATGAATTTCGCGACGGCGGGACGCAGTTGGGAATGTTTTGGCTGCAACGCGATCGTTAGCGCGACCGCCGACATCACCACCGCCAGCAGCCAACCGTCGTAGCGCGTGAGGCAGGCTCCGGCAACGCAGAGGCCGCATTTCGTCAGCGATGAATGCGCAAGGGCTTTGGACGATTTCTCCGCGGCGCGCACGAAACCGGAGAAGAAAACTGCCGCCCAAATGAACAGCGGCAGATATACCGGCTCGGTCATGGCGGTGGTTTGTAGATAAGTGAGATTAGGGTTTAGCGCGAATATCGCTGCGACAAGCCAAGCTGCAAACTTCGCGGGCAATGAGCCAGAATCAACTCCGGGAGCGCTCCGCACGAGGCGAAAGATTCCGGTGACGCTGAAGACGTAAGCGAATAATGATGGAATCGATCCGCCGATGCCAGTCTGCCAAAGCCACCGAGGCAGACTGGCATCGGCGGATCGATTCCATGGAAGCGGAAGCCAAACCGTGCCGAGTTGCAGGAGCCCAGGGGTGCGGGAATCAAAAACGCGGCGCGCGATGTTGATGTGGGCGACTGCGTCGCCGTAGAGAAGCAGGTCGCCATGCCGCAGGTAATAGAAAAAAGATGCGATGGAAACGGCGGCGGCGAGTTGCGCTACCAGAACCGTCTCGCTGCCGGAAGCGCTGGGCTTTCTCATTGCACTCAGTCTTATTCCAGATGCGTCAGCTCGCGGAAGACTTGAAAGCGGGCGTCAATTTCTCCACGGGTCAGAGATTGAAGCCGCTCGGTTCCGAAGCGTTCGACGGCGAAAGATCCCATGACGCCACCGTAGAATAGCGCGCGCTTTATTACCTCGCGATTGATTTCTTCCTGCGAGGCGATGTATCCCATGAAGCCGCCGGCGAAAGAATCGCCCGCCCCGGTGGGGTCTTTTACCTCGTCGATGGGCAGTGCGGGCGCGCGGAAGGGGTGGGTACCGATGCCGAATGCGCCTTCGCGAAAAAAAATGGTTGCGCCATATTCGCCGTGCTTGATGACCAGCGCCTGCGGGCCGAGGGCGAGAACTTTTTGCGCGGCGCGAGGCAGATTGGATTCCTTGGCCAGCATCTTGGCTTCGCCGTCGTTGATGAGAAGAATGTTCACCAGCCTTAGAGTCTCGCGCAGCTCGGCGTTTGCTCCGGTGATCCAGAAATTCATGGTGTCGCCGCCAGTCAGCTTTACGTCCGGCATCTCCAGGCGTACGGCGGCTTGCAGACTGGGATGAATATTGCCGAGAAATAAAACGGAGCTGTCCTGATACCCAGCCGGAATTCGCGGCTGGAATTTTTCGAAAACGTTCAGTTCGGTGAAGTCGGTCTTGGCTTCATTCAGGTTTTCAAGATATTGCCCGCCCCAGCGAAAGGTCTTCCCTTTTGCGTGCTCGATGCCGCGCGTATCCACGCCTCGCTTCCTTAAAATATTTTCGTGTTCGGCGGTGAAGTCTTCGCCAACCACGGCGACCACGCGAACGTCGGTGAAATAACTGGCGGCGAGCGAAAAATACGTGGCGGAACCGCCGAGAACGTTTTCGGCTTTCCCGGAAGGCGTGGCGATGTTATCGAAGGCGACGGAACCAACTACAAGTATGCTCATGATTAGTTTTCGAAGAATCTTTTAAGGATCAGGTGCAGTTTCTTCCGCGTACGCGCCGGAATAATTTTGCGGTCGGTCAGAATGGCGTGCTCCAGCGCCGATCCGCATTTGCATGTCTTTTCCTTTGGCATGGCCGCGACCGCTTCACGCACCACGTTGCAGGCATTCTCGGCATTCTTGATTAGCACGGCAACGATCTGATCCACGGTGACCGAATCATGATGCGGGTGCCAGCAATCGTAATCCGTCACCATGGCAACGGTGACGTAGCAAATCTCGGCTTCGCGGGCCAGCTTGGCTTCCTGCAGATTGGTCATGCCGATCACGTCCATGCCCCAACTGCGGTAGAGATTGGATTCAGCTTTGGTGGAAAACTGGGGGCCTTCCATGCACAGATAAGTGCCGCCGCGCTTGCCGACGACACCGGCTTTTTTGCAAGCCGCAACCATCGATTCCAAAAGCTGCGGGCAGATGGGATCGGCAAACGCGATGTGCGCGACCACTCCTTCGCCAAAGAAAGTATCAATGCGGTGGCGGGTACGGTCCACGAACTGGTCGGGGATGACGAACTCCAGCGGCTTGTGCTCTTCTTTCAGTGAACCTACCGCTGAAACAGAAAGAATCCGCTCAACGCCCAAGAGCTTGAATCCATAAATATTGGCTCGGAAATTCAGTTCGCTGGGCAGAATGCGGTGACCGCGGGCGTGGCGAGCCAGAAAGGCAACTTTGCGTCCCTCCAGCTTGCCTAGAACATACGCGTCGGAAGGAGCGCCGAAGGGAGTCTCCAGCGTGACTTCGTGGATGTCGGTTAGTCCGGGCATGGAGTAAAGCCCGCTGCCGCCGATGATTCCGATTTCTGCTTTCGCCAAATTGCCCTCGATCCGCAAGGAGTAAACGGTGAACGGTGATTATACAAAACGCGGGTTTGTGTGAGGCCAAACGGGTATCCGGCGGCCCCTGCACAGGTGTTATTCTGCTCGCGATGCGCGAGGAATGCCATGATTGAGAACCGCTCCGTGCCGCCGGATACGGTGCTGCCGCACGTCGTATATCAGGATGTGGACGAAGCCATGGCCTGGCTTAGTAAGACCTTCGGCTTTGTCGAGCACTACCGATACGGCGACCCAACCAGCGGAGCGCAGGCGCACCTCGGCAACGCATGGATCATGCTGAAGCGGGCGCGCGAAGGCGCCGCGAGTCCGGCGAAACTTGGTTCCGGGACGCAGAGCCTCACGGTGTTCGTTGACGATGTGGAGGCGCACTTCCAGCGTGCAAAAGCGGCGGGCGCTACGATCGTGGAGAATCTCCACGAGACCATGTATGGCGAGCTTCAGTACGGAGCCGAGGATCTCGATGGCCATCACTGGTTGTTCTCGCGGCACGTTCACGACGTGAGCCCGGACGAATGGGGCGCCACGGTCAAGCAGTCTGCCTCTCGGCTTGGCCAGCTACGCCGTCCCCGTTTTTGTTATCTCGAGATTCCGGCAGTGGACGTTCAGAAATCGGCCGCATTCTATGAAAAGGTTTTCGGCTGGAACATTCGGCACCGGGAAAGTAATCGCCCCAGCTTCGATGACGCTACTGGAAATGTCAGCGGCGCCTGGGTCACCGGCCGGGAGATTTCTCGCGGGCGCGGTCTGCTGCCGTACATCTGGGTGGATGACATCGACGCCGTGCTAAGTCAGGTGAAGCGTCACGGCGGCGAACTCATCGAGGCTGCGCAAGCGGACTCCCCGGGTAGTACGTCTCGCATCGCGACGTTTCGCGATCCGGCGGGAAATTTGATTGGGGTCTATCAAGAAAATGAGGGATGAGGAATTTAAGATTTCGTTGGCGTTCCGGAAAATCTGTGTGAGACTGTACGCAGGGAAAGACAAAAGATGCGACTGCTCACTGTGCTGTGCGGAGTTGCGGTTCTACTCACCACCCTGGCCTACGGCCACCTGCTGCACCATTATTTTATGAACACCTCGGCTGAGTCCGCGCAGAACCCGGTGTTTTGGGTAAGCTTTTCTTTCGCCGTGGGAGTGGGGATCTTCTCCTTCATCGGCGGGGCGATACTGCTGCGACGCGGCCGCTGATTTCCGGATTCTTATTGCGACGCGGCCGAAGTCGTCCCTAACACGGCGTGGCGGAATTGCTCTGTGATTGCGGGATCCAGACTCTCCGTCACCAGCACGGTGTCATTCTTCACCGCGATCACCACCGGACCGTCTTCGGTCAGCCAAGTGTAGTCGCCGCTCAGGGTTGCCAGTTTCTTCAAGTCGAGATCACTGTGGGCGTTCGCTTCCAAATTCTTGTAGCGCTGCAGCATCCCCCTGGCATAAATTGCGGCGAACTGCGCTGCGGCTTTCGCGCTTGACCAGCGGGACACAAACATCAAGCCCAGCCGCCCTGCGGGATTCCCTTTGGGGTGGACCGAGTAGTAGTATCCGCCGCGCCACTCGGGATAGATTTTATTCGACGCATCCTCGCCCGCGTATTGTTCAGCCAGCACCGCGACGTCGAACTCCCCGATTGCGCCCACGTCGAAGCGTTCGTAATCCCTAAAGATTTGCTTGAAATTGGGCAGCTCAAGTGGCAGCAATCGCTCGCCTGAAAGATAAGTCCGCGGCTCCATGATTTCGCGGCTGGTGCGCGGCGGATTCTGGAACGTGGCGGCGAAAGCTTTTTCTTTTCCCTGTGCGCGCAGCAATGCGGCTTCGAATTCGGTGCCATAGCGATAGGGAAAGGTCAGCGATTCCTTCAGGAAAATAGGGGCGTTCTTAAACTGCACCGAATCGGGAGTCCCGGCCCGCATCTCCTCGCTCATCATGTCCACCATCCCCGGCGAGTCAGCGACCGTTCGATGCATGGGCGCGAGCATGTAATCCAGCAGCACCACCATGGCCTGGCCCTCGACCACGGCCTGGCGGGCTTCGCTGGTTTCGTCTTTGGTGATGTCGTCCGCGGTGAGGTTTTTCTTGGTGTCAAGGTCCTCGCTGTCCTTCTTCATCCACTTGTCGAGGCCGAAGGATTGATCTTGGAGCGCGTGGGTCAGTTCGTGGGCCAGCACCGGACGCTGCAGATCAGGCTCAACCCAATCCAGCAGGTTCACGGTTTTGGTTTTCGAATCGTAATAGCCGGCGACCTGCTCTTCCAGCAACGCCACCATAAAAGTCTGCAGATTGAAATCCTTGGGCAGCAGTCCAAATTTTTTCAGCACCAGCTCGGTACGTTGTAGGCGCTGGACGTCTTTATCCTCGGCCATATTTTTTTTCAGATAGGAGACCACCTCGTCGCGGCTGGTGAGGCGGCGCTTCACCTCGTGCTTGATTGGAAGCGAGGTGTCTTTGCTGGCGTAGTCGAGGATGGTGTCGACGTCGCGGAAAAGCTGTTCAGCCTGCTGAGGAGTGATTTTGGTTTCCGGGGCTGGCTTCTGAGCGCTGTGCTCGGCAGGTTGCTGTTTTTCTTGCGGGGCAGACGAGGCCGGCTCTTGCGCGTAGGCGGAGCATGCCAGCAGCAAAGCGACCAACAAGAACAAGGCGCTACGGCGGCGGAACATCTCTTAACCATACTGAGGATTGGGAGAATCAACAACCGCTCGTCGAAGTACGCCCCCTCCGTGCGCCGTTTCCTTGATTCGGGTTACAATACGCGCTTAGAGGACGGGTATGCTCAAGCGCGGACTGATGCTGGGATTTGTGGTTCTGCTTACGCTGGCGGTTTCAGCTCCCTGGGCGATTTCGGAGCAGGGTCAGGCAGTCGAAGAAACGCGGGTGCCGGCCTTTCATCCTGGGCCTCCGGCGCAGGGCGAAAAACTGCCCTCCATCCTGGGCAAGGACCAGCTTTGGGGTGAGAACGCGGAGTCTCCGTTTCAGACGCACGCCTATGAGCTGGCAGCGAAGATACAAAAGGTCATCTATCAGCAGCCCTGTTACTGCTATTGCGATCGCATGGGACACAAGAGCCTGCACAGTTGCTTTGAAGGCACTCACGGCGCGCAGTGTTCAACCTGCATGAAGGAGTTGTATTACGCGTATCAGATGACCAAGCAGCACAAAACCGCGAAGCAGATTCGCAAAGGAATTATTGCAGGAGAGTGGAAGCAAATTGATCTACAGACGGCGGCGGAGATTAATTAAGCAGCTCTTGGCTCTTCGCTCTTGGCTCTTAGATGGACCTTACTGAGAAATTGAATCATTGAATCATTGAGCGATTGAATCATTGCGGAGTCCCCCGATGATGAATGACCAATGATTCAATTGTTGAATGCCTCAATCAGGAAAGCTTCTTCAGATGGCGAAACCTACTAATAAGCACGCTCTTGCCGGCGATCCGCTGATGACGCAATTGCTTCAGGCCTACGAGGCGGGGTTGCGTGCCATGCAGGAACACAAGTACGACAAGGCAAAAGCCCAGTTGCTGAAAGTTGCCGCCGGAACCAATCGCGAACTTGCCGACCGCGCCAACGTCCACCTGAATGCGTGCAACCAGCAACTGGAGCGTACGGCCACACAGTTCAAGACATCGGAAGAGCATTACGACTACGCGGTTTCGTTGATCAATCTCGGGGATTACGTCGGCGCGCGCGAGCATCTGGACAAACTTGCCAAGCAGGTGCCCAAAGCGGATTACGTCGCCTACGGGCTGGCGGCGCTCGATTGCCTCACCGGGCACGTGGAAGATTCCATGAAGAACCTGGCACGGGCCATCGGATTGAATCCTGCTCTGCGTTTCCAGGCGCGGAATGATTCCGATTTTCAAAACTTATCCGAAGACCCGCGCTTCACCGAACTTCTCTATCCCGACCCTGGCGCCGATTTGCCTCTGCCTCCCGAAGAAGGAGTCGGGGAGGAACTCGGCTAGGTTCACATGTCCCCTAAGAGTTTGGGCCCCCCGCATCAGCGCGAATTGCGAGTGCTAGCGATCGGGGGCGGCACCGGACTCTCCACGCTGCTGCGCGGGCTGAAGAAATATGCGGTCCGCCCAGAATCGCACTTTGCGCCCGGCGATGGCCCCCGCATCACCGAACTGAGCGCGGTGGTGACTGTCAGCGACGACGGCGGCTCCAGCGGGCGCTTGCGTAAAGAGTTCAACATGCTTCCTCCGGGCGACGTACGCAACTGCATTGTTGCCTTGTCGGAAGAGGAAGCGATGTTGGCGAAGCTTTTTCAGCACCGCTTCGTCAAAGGCTCGGGGCTTTCCGGACACAGCTTCGGCAACCTTTTTCTGGCTGCTCTCACCTCGCTCACCGGAGACTTCAGCGAAGCAGTCCGCCTGTCGTCGGAGATTCTCGCCACCCGAGGCCGCATTTTTCCCGCTACCGCTGCCAGCGTTGAGCTGGAAGCGCTGATGCAGGACAAAACGCGCGTCCGCGGGGAAACTAAAATCACCGCCAGCAAGGGGCGCATTGCAGAACTGTTTCTGGTCCCGCCAAATCCCGAGCCTCTGCCCCAGACCCTCGAAGCCATTGCCCGCGCCGACCTCATTACCATCGGGCCCGGTTCGCTTTTTACCAGCCTGATTCCCAATCTTCTGGTGCGCGGAGTCGCCGCGGCAATTCGCGAATCCTCCGCGCTCAAGGTTTACATCTGCAACCTGATGACCCAGGCGAACGAAAGCCTGGACCGCACAGCCGCCGATCATATTCGCGCCTTGAACGATCACGCCGGATACCAGATGTTCGACTACGCTTTGATCAACCGCGCCCCGCTCTCCGGCGATTTGAAGGCAAAATACACCCTCGAAGGAGCATCCCAGATTGTGGCCGATGTCGAAGCCCTGGAGACGATGGGGGTGTGTCCGGTGCTGGGCGATTATTTGTCGGAAGACTCAGTCGCCCGCCATGCCACCGACCGGGTGGCGACGGATTTGCTGGCACTGGCCTTGCAGGCGCCGAAAAAACAAAAGCGAGCATCGCCCGTCTAACCAGCTTGGACTGAGTCATGCGGTTTGACAAATCCCTCATGCGTCGCTTCAAATCATGTTTCAAACAATTTCAACCGATCTGCTGTCTGGCCCTACCTGGAGGTTCGATGTTGCGCGCTTTGAAATCCCTGGCTGTCATTCTGGTTCTTGCTGCCGCAGCGCTGGCGCAAAACCTGGCTACGTTTGAAAAGCAAGTCACGGTCAAGACTCTATCCAACGGCCTGACCGCGATTGTGTGCCAGCGGCCAGACACGGCGCCGGTGTTTTCGTTCTACACCAACGTGGATGCCGGTTCGGTGCAGGACCCGATGGGCAAGACCGGCCTCGCGCATATGTTCGAGCACATGGCGTTCAAGGGCACGGATACGATCGGTACCAAGAATTATCCGGCCGAGAAAGTTGCGCTGGCCAAGGTGGAAGACACTTACGCCGCGTACATACGCGAGCGCGACAAGCAAACCGGCCGCGATGAGGCGAAGCTCAAGCAGCTCGAAACCGCCTGGCAGGATGCCATCAAAGACGCGCAGCAGTACGTGATCCCCAACGAATTCGGCGAGCTGGTTGAGCGCAATGGCGGCGAGGACATGAACGCTTCGACCGCAGTCGACGCCACCGAATATCACTATTCATTCCCGCTGAACCGGATGGAGCTTTGGGCGTACCTGGAATCGTCACGCTTTACCCACCCGGTATTTCGCGAGTTTTACAAAGAGCGCAACGTGGTCATCGAAGAGCGGCGCATGCGGACCGACAGCAGCCCGGTTGGCCGATTGCTGGAGCAGTTTCTAGCCGAGGCATTTGCCGCGCATCCGTATCACCGCCCGACGATTGGATACATCAGCGACCTGAACAGTTTTTCTGCGACCGATGCCCAGGATTTCTTCAACACCTACTACATTCCCTCGAACATGGTTGTAGCGGTAGTTGGCGACGTCGATCCGGCTCAGACCATGGCGTTGATCGACAAATATTTTGGCAGCATCCCTTCGCACGAGAAGCCGGACACGCGCGTGACCAGCGAGCCGCCGCAGGATTCCGAGCGCCGCGTGATTCTGCACGAGCAGTCGCAGCCCATGTATCTCGAGGGCTATCACCGCCCGGATTATCACGACAAAGACGATGCGGTGTACGACGCGCTGGCCGACCTGCTTTCCGAGGGACGAACTTCGCGGCTCTACCGGGTGCTGGTGCGCGACAAGAAGATTGCCGCTGAGGCTGAAGGCGGCACCGGATTTCCCGGCGCCAAGTATCCGCACCTGTTCTGGTTCTTCGCTCTCCCCTTGCCGGGGCATACTCCGGACGAGATTGCCACCGCCATTCACGGCGAACTCGACCGACTGAAGAAAGAAGACATCACCGACGAAGAATTGAAGATGGTAAAGACCCGCGCCAAAGCTAATCTGATTCGAGGCCTCGACAGCAACGACGGCCTGGCCGAGAGCCTAGCGACCTATCAGACGTTTTACGGAGACTGGCGAGAGCTATTCCACACCGTCGACCGGATTAACAACGTGAGCAAGGCTGACATTCGCCGGATTGCGAACCAGGTTTTCGTGCCGACCAATCGAACGGTGGGGATCATCGAAAATGCGGCGGCCGGCAACGGAGGTGGACAATGAAGATGAAAAAACTCAGCTTCTTACTCGCCTTCGTAGTCACGCTCTGTTCGCTGGCCAACGCGCAGGAGCGGGAACTGCCCATCGCGCCGATCAAGCCGCTGCCGGCGTTCCATCCGCAGGAACCAAAACGCATCGAGCTGCCAAACGGCATGGTGATTTTCCTGCAAGAGGACCACGAGCTGCCGACCATTGACGCCCTCGCCCGCATCCGCGGCGGATCGCGTTCCGAACCGGCAGCGAAAACCGGGCTGGTTTCGCTCTACGGAGAAGTCTGGCGCACCGGGGGCACCAAGACCCAGACCGGCGACCAACTCGACGACTACCTAGAAATCCGCGCCGCGAAAGTCGAGACCAGCAATAACGCCGACTCGACCATCATTTCTCTTTCGTGCTTGAAAGATGATTTCGACGACACCTTCAAAGCTTTTGCCGACCTCATTCTCCAGCCGGAATTTCGTGAAGACAAACTTGATCTGGCGAAACGGCAAATGTTTGACGGCATCTCGCGGCGCAACGACGAAACCGACGAGATTTCCGGCCGCGAAGCGCTCAAGCTGGCGTATGGCGCAACCAATCCATATGCGCGCGTGCCCGAGTACGCGACCGTGGCTGCAGTCACTCGCCAGGACCTGCTGGATTGGCACAATAACTACGTTCATCCCAATAACGTGATTCTCGGATTTGTCGGCGATTTCGATTCCACAAAGCTGGAAGCTGCGCTGCGGAAGGCGTTCGGAGGATGGGTGAACGGTACTCCCGCCAAAATGCCGGAGATGAAGTTTGAGACCGCCAAGCCCGGCTACTATCAGATCAAGAAAGAGGATGTGAACCAGAGTTCCATTCACATGCTTGGACTGGGGACCACGCGCAACAATCCTGACTTTTACGCCATTGAAGTTTTCAACGAGGCCTTCGGCGGCGGTTTTTCGTCGCGCCTGTTCAAAAGCATCCGTACCGATAAAGGGTTGGCCTATGGCGTTGGCGGCGGCATTGGAGCTCGCTTCGATCATCCCGGAATCCTGCAAATCGAGATGAGCACCAAGAGCGCGAGCACCGTCGAATCCATCCGCGCGCTGTATGCGGAAATTGACAAGCTGAACACCAACCCCATCACCGACGCCGAAATCTCGCGCTCTAAGGATTCCATCTTGAACGCATTTGTCTTCAACTTCGATTCCCCGGACAAAGTTCTGCACGAGCGCATGGCCTACGAGTATTACGGATATCCTGCCGACTTTCTGGAACGCTATCGCGCCGGAATCGAAAAAGTCACGGCCGCCGATGTCGCCCGAGTGGCGGCGAAATATCTGCACAAAGATCAGCTCGCGGTGCTGGTGGTGGGCAACGTCGCCGAGTTCGACAAACCGCTCTCCTCGCTCGGCACGGTAGCCGATGTGGACATCACGATTCCGCCTCCGCCGGGCGAGTCAGGGCCAGCAAAAGAAGAGAAGGGTACAGGTGCAGACGCTGCGCCGCCCGCGGTAAAAGGATCGAATCCCGAAGGCAAGGCACTGGCGGGCAAGGTGGTGCAGGCGCTGGGAGGCGAAGCCAAACTGCAAAATGTGAAATCTCTCAAATCTGCTTTCACGCTGACCCAGCAGAGCGGCGCCATCATTCCGATCGAGACGACCACAGTTTATCCCGACCGCACGAGAGTTGACCTACAAAGCCCGCAGGGCAGTTTTTCAATGATCACTACGCCGGATGCCGCGTTCGGCGTCGGCGGAGGGGGTGTGCAAGATTTCCCAGAGTCGCGCAAGAGCGAAAGTCTGGCACAGATCCATCGCGATCCGGTTTATATCGCGCAACACGTTAACGACCCCATGTTTTCGTTCACCTCGGCGGGTCCCGACAAGACCGGGGGCGTCGAGACTGTGATCGTAGATGTTTCCGGTCCGGGCGTGACGATGCGCTGGTTCGTTGATCCGCAGACGGGAAAGATCGTTCGCGAAACCTACAAGGCGGTGGGTCAGAACGGGCCGGTTGACGGCGAGACCGCGTTCTCCGACTGGAAGGACGCCGACGGCCTGACTCTGCCGTATCATCGCGCGAACAAACAGAATGGGCAGGATTCGAGTTCGGTGCAATATACCAGCTTTCACATTAATCCGGCCGTGGACATGAAGATTTTTGAGAAGCCGGCGGCTCCGGCGCAATAGGTCGAAACAGCAAAAAGCCCCGTTTTGTCAGACGGGGCTTTCGGCGTACTTAAGATTTCGGACACAGCCTGTCAAGCATTCTTAGTGTAACTCTCCACGCTCGATTGTCAAGCAAGGATCGATGATGTGCCGAGTGACCGTGCGGAAGAAGGGGGACTCGAACCCCAATGGCTGACAAGAGCCACTCGACAGCTTGACAGGCTGCGTCCAATACCCACTGGCAACATCTTCCAAACACAGCTTGTCTGACGGGATTCTAATGCCGGCGGAGATCCAAGGGCGGCTTCATTGAAAATAAATCGCTGAGCATGACCAAATCGGGAAATCGTGTTTCAGAACTTTTACAGCCTCTTTTACGTAAAATCTCTTATCACCGGAGGTGACGTGTGCGCCGTTTTGCCTTAGTCGCTCTGCTAGCCCTGTTTTCCATCTCAGCCCGCGCCGACGAATGGAGCCACTCCTACCCGGTGACGGCCAAGCCCGAGGTTGCGGTCAACACGGATGACGGCGACGTCGAGGTCACAGTCGGATCCAGCCAGCAAGTTGACGTGCGCGTCATCACCCGGGGCTGGACGATTCAACACGACGTCCAAGTCACGGCAAACTCTTCAGGAAATCACGTGGAAATCAAGGTGCGCAAAATCTCGCACGTGTGTTTTGGGATGTGCTTTCAAAGCATTCGGGTTGAAGTGCGAGTGCCGCGCGAGGCGGACCTGGACATTCATACCGACGACGGTAACGTGCGCGCGGAGAGCATCAAAGGCAACCTGCAACTTCAAACCGGCGACGGCAACGTGACCCTCCGCGATGTGGAAGGATCGTTACATGCCGAAACCGGAGACGGCAACGTTGACGTCAAGGGCCGCTTCAGCGCCCTGAACCTGCACACCGGTGACGGAAACATCGAGGCCGAGGTCAGCGCAGCGCCGGGGGCGCAAGGGGGATGGCTGCTGCGCACCGGGGACGGCCATGTTCACCTGAAGTTGCCCAGCGATCTGGGCGCCGATCTGGACGCGCACTCGGGCGACGGCGACGTGCATGTGGGTTTTGAGGCCGTCGATTTGGACAAGGACAAAGACAATTCCTTCCGTGGAAAGATCAATGGCGGAGGGATTTCGATCCAGGTACGCAGCGGCGACGGCGACATCAGAGTATCGAAAATGTAGTCCCACCATGTGCCGCCGGGAAGTTCCGACTGATTACTGCTTGGTCAAATCCAGCATGTCGAGCAGGGCTCCGGCGCCTCTTTGGCGGAGTGAATCGATCAGCTTGTTGCCTTCGTCCTTGGCGTCGTCAGCCAGTTTGGTGTTGCCTTCCTTGCGATATTTATCTTCCCGGAGGCGTTGCGAGATTAGTAACTCGAGGTCCGTAACAATATCTTCTTCTTGCTCCTCAGAGAGCCCGGGAAGAATTCCAGAGGCGTTCAGGAGGCAGTGAAGCAGTTCGTGAATCAAGGCGGCTGCGGCATTGGTCAGAATATGGATCTTCTGCTGGAACTCTCCGTTCAGCAGTGCCTTGGCATCATCACCTTTCAGGATGACGTGGTAATGCCCGTCATATACCCAGACGATCCACCCCAGTAAGCCGCAGTAGAAGGTAAAGCCGGGGAAGAAGGTGAGCCCGCCGGCGTCCTTCTTTATGCGAATGCCTGCCGCCTCGTCGCCCTCGGTGTGAATGTAAATGCGGTTGAGGGTGCCGTTAATTTCCTTGTACAGCTTATGCAGGCCATGCTTATCGAGTTCGTTGATGAGGTCCGACGCCGCTTTCGCCAAACCCGGGTTTGGTGTCGCCGTCTTACAGCCCAGAAAATTTGCCGGACTGAAACTCGGCTTCCAGGCAGGAACCACATCTTGCAGGCGTGCGGTCACCATGGCGGGTTCGGGAAACACCGCGAGGATATGGTTCATCAGGCCAGGAGGTATCGCCCCCATCCGTCGGATTTCGCCGTGCTTCAGGAACGCCAGCCCGCCACGGTCAGAAATTTTGTTAAGGCAAACGGCGAAGGGCAGGTTGAGCCGGGTTTCGGGTTGCGGAACCTCCGGAGTTCTGTCGCGTGCAACCGTCATTGCTTCCTCCTGTTCCAGACCAACGCCAAGCACTAGCCTGGCACTCAGGGTCAAAAGTATATCGAGAGAGAGAGCATCCGTAAAAGGGGGATCCCACTGAAAAATGATTTCAGTGCTGCGACTCGTCCAGCAATTCCTTCAAGTACTGCTGCCAAACTGCGGCGTAAGTATAGGTGCCGTGGCCGTGGGTTTGCTCGGAGGCGGGCAGCAGGACGAACTTGCCGTTCTTCACTTTTTTGATTTCGCGTTCGGCGATGCCCTGCTCCGGAGGATTGATGAAATCATCGCCGGAATTGATGAACATCACCGGTGCCTTAATGGTGTCGAGTTTCCCCGAAGGATCGTAGTTCCGCGACGAGTTCACCGCATAGAGAGTGTCGTTGGCATCCAGGTCCGCCATTGCTCGCTTCGTATATTCGTCGAGATACTTGTCGGCATCTTCGCGGGTGGAGTGGTCTTCCTGCAAGTGCAGCGGGGCGCTGCCTGCAATCAGCATAACGTAGCTGGCGATTTGCAATCCCGTGCGCGGCTCGGTGGGGTAGTCGCCGTTGTGCCAGTCGGGGTCCTGGCGGATGCCGTCAATGATCATCTTGCGCCACATGCGATTGCGGCCGGCAATGGCGACTGGGTTGCACGCCAGCGGCATGAGCGCGTCCATCATGTCGGGATAGGTCTCGCCCCACATCCAGGAATGCATGCAGCCCATGGACGTGCCCATGACGAGGCGCAGGTGGTCCACGCCGAGGCCTTTCTCGACCAGCTCGTGCTGCAAGGCGACCATATCGGCGTATTCGTATTGTGGAAAGCGGGCGTGGAGGCCGTCGCTGGGCTTGCTGGATTTTCCGTGGCCGATGTTGTCGGGCAGGATGATGAAGTACTTGGTCGCGTCGAGTAACTGGCCGGGGCCGAAGAGCACGCCGGCGAAGATCGGCCGAAGAAGTCCCGATCCAGTGCCGCCGGTGCCGTGAAGGACGAGGACGGCGTTGGTAGTGTGTCCGCTGGCGTCTTTGACCGGCTTGCCGAGCGTGGTGTAGTGCATGCGGACTTCGGGGAGGGTTTCGCCGGATTGGAAATGGAAGTTGTGGATGGTGAAATCGCCTTGTTGGGGCGTAGGCCAGGTTTGGACTTGGGCGACGGCCCGCCCGGTCACGATTTGGACGGTCGTGAAAATAATAGCTAGAAAAAGCGCTGCGTTCCGCATGCGTCGATTCATTGCTCCTCCCGAGAGATAAGAGAGAATACTTCAGGTGGTGGGTCACTTTCCGGGTGGCCGTGACTCGGGCGCAATTCTAGGACGCGTCGAACGGAACTGGTTTTTCACTCATTTTACCAGAGCGTACTCCATGACAAATGTCCACAAGTCAGGTACCGCCTACGAGTATCCACTCATGGATGGGTTTCCCCTGGTTCGACATAAGGACTGTCCAAGCCACCTGCACCGCCGTCCCCCCCTTCGCCTTGCCCTTGGGTGCCTTGTCCTTGACCCGCGTCGGTTTGGTCTTGGGTGCCTTGGCCTTGGCCTTGAGTGCCTTGTCCTTGACCTGCATCGGTTCCTTGGGTGCCTTGGCCTTGGGTACCTTGGCCTTGGGTACCTTGGCCTTGGGTACCTTGGGTTTGACCTGCATCGGTTTGGTCTTGGGTGCCTTGTCCTTGGGTCCCTTGTGTTTGGCCTGCATCGGTTTGCCCTGGGGCCCCCGATGTGTCGCCTGTCCAAGGACTCTGGTTTTGATTCTCGTAAACACGCACCGTGCCATCCGGGTTTGTTACCACATAAGCGGCGGCAGAAAGACTCAACTGGTCAACCGATGTCCCTGGAGGATAGCTCGTTACTGACCACACTGTGCCGTCCGGTCTAACCCACGTGAACGTACTAGCCCCGCTCGGATACGTAACTTGGTATGGTGCGGCCGCAGGCTGATTATCTTGAGTGTCCCCCGCTTGGTAAATCGTGAAACGGTTGCCATTTGCATCCGAACCGGTATACATCGCAAACTTGCCAGATGCTGTGGTGTGCATGGGGTCCTGATCGGTGGAAACCACCCACCCCACTCCGGGTTGATAAACGTACCAGGTCCCTTGTTGCCAGCCAGTCGGGTCCCCCTGAACTAGAGGTGCCGTGTACTCCGGGGGTGGTGAGTATCGAGGAGGTGCCGTGGATTGGCCTGGATGGGAGGGCGCAAGGGCTTGTCTGAATCGCGGGTGTGCGACCGAAGAGTGCGTCGCGCTTGATCTGAGTCTGGCAGAAAGCCCCTGCACAGTCCTATCAGAAGGAACTGTATTAGTGTCCCCATTGCCGATTAGGTGCCATGTACTTCCATCGTAATTTGCATAAGTACCGGCAGTGAGGCCGAGTCTTGGATTCTGGTCGTGCGAGATCGTCCACTGATTGGAATCCTGCACGTACCAGACACCCTGGTGCCATCCGGCAGCCCTGCCGAAAATATGCTGAGAGGGTTGCGGAGTTTGGTTCCTGCTTCTTGAAGCCCTTTTGAGCACCTTGTTGGCGCCCGACAGTAAATTGCTTGGCAGCGCGGGACCCACAACTGAGGCACGTGTCGTTCGAGCGGGAGAAGGGAGTGTCTTTTGTAGTGCGGTTCGTTCAACGGCATCGAGAAATTGGCGTTTTTCTGCCGTATAGCCTAGATAGTCGGACTTGTGCTGAGCCGCGAATACGCGCTTCATACTTCCATATACCGCTGCTGTTCCGGGGTTGGACCGCAGATAGTCCCGCACTCCAGCATGACCCTGCCAATAGCTGCCACCGAATACAAAAACATGAAGGTTGCAGGCTGGAGCAGTATATTTGCTGAACATTAGCCTCGGCTCCGTAGGAGACCCCGAACCGAATGTGCGAACTACGTAGCCTATGGCAGTCAACGCACTTGACGGGAAGTTACGAAGGTCTGCCAGACTGCGCACACCAAGCATTATGTCTATCACCGGTTTCGCACCCAGAGCCGCCACCGACGTACTTCCTATGTGCTCAATACCTGCAATGCGCCCCTGAAAACCCGCACTTGTTAAGGCGCTCATTACCTCCGCCTTCCGTTGCTCATAGAATTGAGGCCATTGCGGGTTGGATGAGACGATCTCTATCGGCGAAGACGTGGCAGTGCGGCCAGAAGGTGATTGAAGTTTCGACATCCCGGGCATCTCAGGCCAAACTCCCCTGGAATTCCATAAGAGAGGTTCCCCACGAATAGACTTGTGAAATCAATTGTCGCAGGTCACTCTCCCCCCCTCGTTCCACTGCCAAAACCAAGGCCAGCGCACGCTGGCCTTCCTGAGCCACACGCTGTAGTTGGATGAATTGCGCGTAGCTGAAACTGTATTCTCTAGGGAGCTGTAGCGTGTTGCTAGCTGACTCAACCACTTTAGCCCCGTTTGGATCGCTTGAGATCAATGGCCAGCCGGCGGCGGGAGGAGAAACGCTAAAGACCTTTGCTACACCGGCTGAGGACATGATTTTGAATACGACATCGGAAAGTGCTTTAGTTTCCAGATAGCTAAGTTGGACAGATTTACCCTGCAGAGCGTCGAAATATGAACGCAACGATAGCAGAGCTGACCGAACACGCTGCTCCAACATCGAAACTCCAGTATCAACTGAACGTTCCGAAAAAGCGACGCAAGCATCCACTAATGTCCTTCGACAGATTTCAAACGATGACGGAACTGAATTGGTACCCGGCTTCCTTGAATCAGAGATGCCTAGAATAGGGCTGATCATCATTTGCCGTTGGACCGTATTAGGAAAGCCAGCGCTCGTTCCATAAGACATTCGAAGCTTTAAGATTTCGTCAGGTATAGCTTCGTCTTGGTAAAGCTGGGGCCTGGCGATGAAGTCCAACGAGATTGCATACCCGATGTCGATCAGGCAGTCGAAGGTCCATCTCGCGTAAAGGTCGCTGATTAGGTCCGCGAAACCGTTTCTCGATGTGCGGATAGCCGTCATGAGGCCTCCTTTTGGGTTCGACAGAGCTAGATCGAAGTCGCAAGGCGAAACGCACGTGATTATACGGGAATTTTGGGGAGAATTGATAAATACCTCTGCGGCCGGATTGGGTTGCCCCAAATTGCACGGGGTGCCGAGTGGTCGGCTACTGGGAAACTAAGCCACTGTTTTCTTGCGCTCTGCAACTTGCCCTGCTACAGTAGCGAACAACAGGCGAATACGCTATGTCTTCCCTTCCCTTGCTTCCCGATTCCGGCCCGCGACTGTGGGCATTGCGCGGCTGGCGGCGCATGGGAAAGCGTGCGGTCAGTGTGGCTGAAAGGCGGGAATCACTCTGTCAAAGATGCTTTTAGCAAAGCCTTTATCAAGGGGAGCGTGTCCCTGGAGCCATCGGAAGAACAGGGGGCCAGTAAGCGCGTCGATCAGCAGCTCTGGATCCGTCGTCGATTTCAGTTCGCCGGACGCAATAGCGTCTTCGATGATTCTGCGTTGGATCTGACGCCTGTGCATGACATATCTCTCCAAGAACGCCTGCCGGAGTCGCTTATCCTCGTGGATACCAGTAAAGACGCGAGCCATGACCGCTCCCTCTTCTGATACCAGGAACTCAGCCGCACGCAGGACGTAGCGGCGAAGCCGCGCCAGGCCGGAACCAGCCTCAGGAATCGCAAGAATAGGTTTCATGCGTTCAAAGCAGGCGTCAAACAGGATTTCTTCCTTCGACTTCCACCAGCGGTATAGCGTGGCACTGCTCACGCCGGCTGCCTGTGCTATCTGGTGTGAGCCGACAACGTTGAAACCTTTGTCTCTCAGCAGCTTGTAAGCGGCTTCCAGGATTTCCCGCCGGGCGCGCTCGCTCCTTGGCCGGCCGCGGGGTCTTGGTGCGATCTTTGTTTTAGGTCCTTTCATCGTTTTAGGTCCTTTCATCGGCACGGTTCCAATTACGAAAATAATTGTTTCGTTTTATTTTGGCAAGCATCTATTGAATTGTAGAAACGAAACTGGTGGTTTCATATTTCGTGGCCCATTTACGGGAAGGTGAAACGGTCAGCGTGGCAAATCTCATGGAAGAAAGGAACCCATCATGAAACGGCTCGACAATAAGGTCGCGATAGTGACAGGCGCATCAAAAGGAATCGGAGCGGGTATTGCAAAGGCTTTCGCGGCGGAAGGTGCCGCGGTGATCGTGAATTACGCGCGCGATCAAGCGAGCGCGGAGCGGGTGGTGCGCGAGATCACCGGCAAAGGCGGGCGGGCCGTCGCCGTGCAAGGCGACGTGGCGCAGAGGTCCGACGCGCAACGCCTGGTCGCGGAGACGAAAAAAGCATTCGGGCGCCTTGATGTGCTGGTGAACAACGCGGGCGTCTTCTCGTTTGCGCCATTCGAGCAGTTCAGCGAGCAGGAATTTCACCGGCAGTTCAACACGAACGTGCTCGGCACGTTCCTCATGATTGAAGCCGCTTTGCCGGTCTTCGGGGCGGAAGGCGGCAGCATAATCAACATCGCATCGACGGCCAGTGTCGCTGCCTACCCGACCCTTTCGATCTACGTGGCGTCAAAGTGCGCTGTCAATGGCTTGACGCGCGTGCTCTCAAAAGAGTTCGGTCCCAGAAAAATCCGGGTTAACGCTCTCAATCCCGGTGGAACCGAAACCGAGGGCGCGGTCGCGGCGGGCGTCATGGGAGCGGAGTTTAAGAAGCAGATTATCGCGAGTACGTCGCTGGGCCGCGTCGGCCAACCTGAGGACATCGCGCGGGTGGCCGTATTTCTTGCCTCGGATGATGCGGGATGGCTCACGGGAGAAATCATCTTCGCGAACGGCGGCAGCAAGTAAGCAACGCGGGCTACGGCCCGGTTCAGGATTCAGCAGAACCCTGATCGGGGCTGTCAAAAACAAACGATAAAGAGGAAAGCCATGATTATCGACCATATTTATCTCCCCGTCTCTGACCTGAAACGGTCGAGCGAATTTTACAAGAAGATGCTTAAGCCGCTTGGCATCGACATGCCCTACGAGTTCGATCAACTGCTTGGTTTCGCAATCAATACCGAGCCTGGCTTCTGGCTGAAGAATGGCGAAATCGGCAAAGACCTTTACGTCGCATTCACCGCCACGAGCGCAGACGCTGTCAGGGCCAGCTACAAGGCGGCGATAGACGCGGGAGCTACTTCAAAGAAGGAACCAAGCCTTCGGCCCGAATGGCGTTCCGACTACTTCGCGGCAAACATCGGCGACCCGGACGGATACAACATCGAGATTTGCTACAAGCCCTGGCTTTACTAATAATGTCTGCGCTGCACACGCTGCGAGTCGGCGCGCCGACACGCCGTATTGGTATATCCCACGTCTCGGATTTTGCGCGGCGTCGCGCTTCACTGCCGACGGATGCCGGTTTGTTGCTCAACTCCCAAATTGTCGGCGACTCGGAAACTAATCTACTACTTTTACTTTCTTGCGCTCCGCAACTTCGTGTGTTACAGTGGCGAACAAAAGGCGAATCTTATATGGCTTCCCTTCCCCTGCTTCCCGATTCCGGCCCGCGACTGGTGGGGATTGCGCGGCTGGCGGCGCATGGGGAGAGCGTGCGGCAGGGGCATGAGGTGGAGTATTTCACGCTGCCGGTGCGGTCGCTGCTGAACCGGTGCAGCGGAACGCGGATGCCGTTTGCGTGGACGATCAATCCTTATCGCGGATGTGAGTTTGCCTGCAAATATTGCTTTGCGCGCTACACGCATGAATTCATGGAAATGCGCGATGGGGCGGAATTTGAGCAGAAGATTTATGCCAAGCAGCATGCCGCCGAGTTGCTGCGTCAGGAAATGCGGCGGGTGAAGGCGGGCGAGGAGATTGCCATTGGGACGGCGACCGATCCGTATCAGCCGATTGAGCGCAAGCTGGAGATTACGCGGGCGATTTTGCAGGAGTTGGCGCGGCACTCGGGGCTGGAGCTGGGGATTGTGACCAAGTCGGCGCTGGTGGCGCGCGACATTGATGTGCTCCAGGAAATTTCGCGGCGGAGCCTTGTGACGGTGAATCTGACGGTGACGACCACCGACGCCGATCTAGCGAGATTGCTGGAGCCGAGGGCGCCGCGTCCTGATCTGCGGCTGGAGGCGTTAAGCAAGCTGCGGGATGCGGGGATTCGCGCGGGAGTGATTTGCGCGCCGGTGCTGCCGGGGATTACGGATTCTCCAAAGCAGTTGGAGGCGGTGGTGCGCGCGGCGGCGAAGGCGAAGGCTGCTTATATTTATGCGAATCCGCTGTTTCTGAAGCCGTGCTCGGCGGCGGTGTTTCTGCCGTTTGTGAAGGAACATTTTCCACAGTTAGCGGCGGATTATGACCGGCGGTTTAAGGATAGGGCGTTTCTGCCGGCGGCTTATCGCAAACGGATCTCGGAGCTAATTGGGAAGCTGCGGGCGAAATATGGGATTGACCGCGCATCGCGCTGGCAGTGGCCGGAGAAGGTTGTGGTGAAGGACGAGCAGATGCGGTTGTTCTGATCCCCTGGAGCTCTATTCCTTCAGCTTTAGCCGAGACTTGTTCTCTTCCAGAAAAGCCTTAAGCTTGTCGGCGGTATCGAGCAGCCGGTTCCACTGTTCGTAATAAAGAGTGACCGGGAATCGGCCGAGGCCGTACACGCTGACGCCGCCTTTTTCGCCGACTTTGAATTCCAGGCTGCCGGTGCGGCGGGTACCCTGCTGCTTTTCGAGGCTTTCGAGACGCGCTTTGAGTTCTTCGTAAGTTGGCTCTGCCATGATTGCTCCTTCAGAATTGGGCTCGGTTCATCTTAAACCAAGTTTTCACTTCTGCATTCCACGTGGTATTTTTTTATATGAACCCCTACGCTTCCCAACTCGGCAATCAAGACCCCATTCGCGTGCTTTCGGCAACGGCTCCGCGGCTGCAGGAACTTGCGAAATCACTCGGCGATTCGCGAATTGAACAACCGATCGCTCCCGGCAAGTGGAGTCCACGGCAGATTTTTATTCATCTGGCGGATTGCGAATTGGCGTTTGGCTTTCGCTATCGGCAGACCCTGGCTGAGGACAATCACACCGTCCAACCCTTCGACCAGGACAAATGGGCCGGGGCTTACGCTGCCTACGATGCCGCGCAAGCGCTGGAGACGTTTACTGCGCTGCGCCGCTGGAATCTGGCGCTGATTTCAAAACTTACTCCGGAGCAGATGCAGAAAGCTGTGATGCATCCGGAGCGCGGGCAGGAGACATTCTTGGGGCTGGTCGAAATTAGCGCGGGGCATGATGTGAATCATTTGCGGCAGTTGGAGAAGGCCGCAGCCTGATCGGCACTGTCATCCTGAGCGGAGCAAGGCGATTCGCTCCGCGAATCGCCTTACGGAGTCGAAGGACCCCTACGGTTGCACGCGCTCTCTCATCCATGGGTACCACTCGTTGCTCAAGTCCCGCCAGTGTGGATTCTTGGACTCGATGAGATCAATCTTCTTGCTACGCCGCCATCCTTTGAGTTGCTTCTCACGTCCGATAGCTTTGTGCACATCGTCGTAAGATTCCCAGTAAAGCAGGCGATCTACGCCGTATTGTTTAGCGAATCCATCAAACGGCCGAAACCTGTGCTGAAAGATCCTGCGATGAAAATATCCAGTGAAACCAATGTATAGCGTACCGGACAGACTTCCGAGAATGTACACGCAGTAGCTCCGTCTCTCGGGTGGCATAGGGGTCCTTCGACTGCGTTGCATCATTCGCTTTAGCGAATGATCCAACTTCGCTCAGGATGACACGTTATATGAGGTAGCGAACAATAGGCTGTGACGGATGTCACAGGGGATTGGTCAGTACCCGGTGCAAAACTGAAAATGCATCGGGTCGCGAACTCTTCCCTGCCAGTCGCCGCCCCATTCAAAACCCGCGTCGCGAAAAATCTCAATCACTCCGGAATCCATATTCCCCGCAGTGCCTTGGGCATTCGTCTCGGGATTGAGGTCGATTGCAATTCCCCAGGAATGCGCCGACAGCTTGGTTCCGGTGCGCTGGGGACGGAATGAGAAGCATCCGCCGAAGCTGGTGATCTTTTCCTGCAATCCGGCGCTTTGAAGGCGTCCGAGCACATCAGTGAAAATGCTAGCTATGAGCTTGTGGCACGTCATCTCGCTTACGGTTCGCGATTTGTCCCAGGAGAGTGCGAGCGGAAACGGCAGCGTGATGCGGGTCAGGAATTCGGTCTGCCAGCGTAGGTCAAGGGTGTGGTCGGGGAGAACATATTTGAAGATGTCGCCGAAGGTTGCGCGAATCTGGTCGAGGCCGTGAGGGCACGCCAGAGGCGCGGTGGGAGCGGGCGAATTTGTGGGCGAATTTGTAGACAAGGGTTCCTCCGTTATAATCGAGCGTTTTCAGTTAGGGAGACGGTTTGGCCTATAACGACTTACGCGAATGGATTGCCGCGCTCGAACGCGCCGGCGAGTTGAAGCGGATCAAGACGGAAGTCGATCCGATTCTGGAGATTGCTGAAATTACCGACCGGGTTTCGAAGGGAAAAGACAGTCGAGGAAACCCCGGCGGTCCGGCGCTGCTGTTTGAAAACCTCAAGGGGCACGACATCCCGGTGCTCATCAATCAGTTCGGCTCCGCGCGCCGGATGCGAATGGCTCTGGAAGTGGACTCGCTGAATGAAGTTGCCGATCGCATCCGGCAGTTTATGGATGTGAAGTCGCCGCAGGGCTTTCTCGACAAAGTGAAAATGCTGCCCATGCTGGCAGAGATGGGGAAATTTTTCCCCAAGACGGTATCGACCGGTCCATGCAAGGAGAATATTCGCAAAGACCGCATCGACCTGAATCACCTTCCGATTCTGAAATGCTGGCCACTGGATGCGGGGCGGTTCATCACCCTACCGTGTGTGGTCACGCGCGACCCGAAGACTGGCAAGCGCAACGTGGGGATGTACCGCATGCAGGTGTTAGACGAGCGAACTGCGGGGATGCATTGGCAGCGGCAGAAGGTTGGGGCGGAGCATTATCGCGAAATGCTGCGCACCGCTGCACGGGCGGGGACGCCCGCGCCCCCACAATCGGATTCTGGAGGTACGGGCATCCACGCCCGTGCGGCCGCAGTGGACATTATGGCGCGCACTTCCGGCGGCTCTGTCATCCCTGATGGCGAGCTGCCCAAGGGCAGAATGGACGTCGCCGTTGCCATCGGCAGCGATCCTGCACTCACGTTTTCCTCCATCGTGCCCGCGCCGCCGGATGTCGAGGAATATTTGATCGCCGGATTCCTCCGGCAGAAGCCGGTCGAACTGGTCAAGTGCGAGACCGTTGACCTCGAAGTTCCCGCCGCTTCGGAGATTGTGCTCGAAGGCTATGTGAATCTTGACGAACTCCGCACCGAAGGCCCGTTCGGAGATCACACTGGGTTTTATTCGCTGGAAGATTTGTATCCGGTTTTTCACCTCACTTGCGTCACGCATCGCAACAACCCGATCTACGCAACCACGATTGTGGGCAAGCCGCCGCAAGAGGACGCTTACATGGGTAAGGCCGTGGAGCGTATTTTCTTGCCGCTGATGAAGCTGACCATTCCTGAACTGGTGGACATCAATCTCCCCATTGAAGGCGTGTTTCATAACCTGATGATTGTTTCCATCCGGAAGTCGTATCCTGGGCAGGCGCGCAAGGTGATGAACGCTATCTGGTCGCTGGGCCAGGCCATGTTCACCAAGTGCATCATTGTTGTGGATGAAGACGTTGACGTGCAGGACATTGGCGACGTGACTTTGAAGGCGCTCAATAACATTGATCCCGAACGCGATATTCAATTCACGCTGGGGCCGGTGGATTCTCTCGACCACGCCTCGCGGCTGCCGAACTTCGGGTCGAAGATGGGCGTTGATGCTACTCGCAAGTGGACCAGCGAGGGATTCACTCGGCCGTGGCCAAATGAGATTGTGATGGACGCCAAGACCAAGGCTCTGGTCGATGGCAAGTGGAGGGCTCTGGCGAAGGAGTTGGGAATTGAATAGCTGATAGGAACCTCCCATGAAGAAGTCTGTGCGCATCTGGATCGCCTCGCTCGTATTGGCCCCCTGCCTTTTGGTGGGAATGTGGGTCGCGACTTACGGGGACTATTACGACCCGAAAAATATCCACTACGTTCTTTGGAAGTGGGGCATTGCTAGCATCGATCCTGGCCGCGCCTTAGGTATCATGACGCACGACTCCAATTCCCAGCGTCTGGTCGTGGGAAGAACTGAGTACGAACTCCAAAGAAAGTTCGGCTATCTACGCTCTGTGAGCGAGGCGCCTCCTTATCTGCGTGACTGTTATCTGAGTTCAGACTGGAAGGGAAAAACCGTGAAGTTCCTGAGGGACGGCCCCTACATGGTTGTTTTTGAGAACGGAAAAGCCACAGACTTAGTTCTGATGAAGCCCTGCTAGTGACGGTCCCTTCTTGTCCTGAAGAGTTCCTATTCTTATAGCCTAGCATTCTGACCATGCCAATTGTGCCACGATTCCTGGGAATATTTCTGGAATGGAATGAAGATGTTGCGCTGAAATCTCGCTGCTTGGGGGCTTGACAAGAAATTTCCACAGCCCACGTTTTTTGCCCCAAGGATTCGAGTTCCGCTGACCAGAATTTGACACCCTCTTCCTGCTCAGCGCTAGGTCGACCGCATTCCTGATATGTTTGGATCCATGGCCAGGCGGGCGCTGGCTCGTCACACCTTACTAATGAAACGACGCTGCGTGATTACCGGGATGGGCGTAGTCAGCCCGAATGGCGTGGGAGCGCCGGCGTTTGCCGACGCCATCCTTAAAGGGCGCAGCGGCATACGGCGGATCACGCGGTTTGATCCATCGGAGATTAAGGTCCAGATTGCCGGCGAAGTCAGCGGGTTCGACGAACTGGCGTGGGTTGAGAAAAAGGAACGTAAACATGTATCGCGAGTGTTGCCGTTCGCGTTGTGCGCATCGAGCGAAGCGCTGCACTCCGCCGGCGTCGACGCCGCTTCCCTGCCGCTTGAAGAACGCCGCCGGTTCGGCATCATCATTGGGTCGGGCGGCGGATCGTCGGAGTTTACCGAAGAGCAATACCGGCTCTTCTTTCATCAGCAATACAGCAAGATGAGTTTGTTCTGCGTGCCCACGGGTGTAATGGGATCTTTGTCGAGCGAATTGAGCGTACGCTTCGCTCTCCGCGGGGCGAGTCACGTGATCACCACCGGGTGCACCTCTTCGACCGACGCCATGGCTTATGCAGTGCGGCAGATTGAATCAGGGCGTCTGGATTGGGTGCTGACTGGCGGCGCCGATGCTCCGATTTCACTCGGGACGGTCAAGGGCTTCATCCTGCTGGGAATCGTGACTGAGAAATGGAACCAGGCGCCGGAGAAGGGCTCGCGGCCGTTCTCAAAAGACCGCGACGGGTTCGTGGTCGCCGAAGGCGCGTGGATGTTTGTGCTTGAAGAATATGAACACGCGAGGGCGCGGGGCGCAACGATTCTCGCCGAGGTGTGTGGATACGGATCCACCTGCGAGGCTTATCACCGGGTGCGGTTGAAGGAATGCGGCGAAGAGCCGGCACGGGCGATTGGGCTGGCCATGAAGCAGGCAGGGATTGGGCCGGGCGACGTTGACTATGTAAACCTGCACGGGACTTCGACGCAGTTGAACGACCGGATCGAGACGCGGGCGTTGAAGCTGGCGCTGGGCGACGAACGGGCGCGGCAGGTGCCGATGTCGGCGCTGAAGTCACAGATTGGACACCCGCAGGGGGCCTGCGGGGCGGCGGGCATTGCGGCAACGATTGTGGCCATGCAACGCCAGCAACTGCCGCCGACCCTGAATTTGAATTCGGAAACTGCGGATCCGGAGTGCGACTTGGACTACGTGCCGTCACCGGGTAGAAAGAAGACGGTGCAGCACGCGGTATGCAACTGCATCGCATTCGGATCGAAGAACTCGGCGCTGGTGCTGCGAAATGGCGAAGCGCGGCCGTAAGTTCTGATCTCTAATAGGTGACACGGTCCTTGGCAGAAGCAGTCTTTCTGCACTGTCACATTTTGGCGCCAAGCGAACGCACGGAATAACCAAAAGCCCTCGACCTGAATTCTGCAGAGAAGTGGACTCCTGTACCCGGCCACCTTTCCTCCTTGCTAGAATCAAGAAAGTGGCAATTCTAGCCCAATATACCCTTTCGGCAGTCGAATCTTGCCTATAGATCCGCGCAAGGGTGTGGCGGTCGGGCGTTCTAAGTTGGCAAGACTGCCAGAAATTGTCAGTGGAGCTGACAAAAGGTGACAGGGGGAAGGGATTCCGGGCGCGGGGTTAGTGGAGGACCCTCTTCGCAAGTTATTGGAAATACAGGGAACATCATCCGCTGATAAGTGCCTTTGGTAATTAGCGGGGATGGCCTGCGAAGTGCCATGATCTGTGGCATAAGGTCGCTGAGACCGAATGATTTCAGAAGCAGAATTCAAAATTCAAGAAGAGGGTAAAAACACAATGCGTAAACAGAAGGGCTTTTCACTTATCGAGTTGCTGATCGTTGTGGCGATCATCCTGATCATCGCCGCGATCGCCATCCCGAACCTGCTGCGCGCCAAGATTAGCGCCAATGAATCTTCGGCCGTCGGCTCCGTCCGTAACCTGATCACCGCTGAAATTTCTTACTCCACCACGTTCCCGCAGCAGGGCTATGCGCCTCTGCTTGTGAACTTGGGGCCTGGCGCCGGTAACAACACCTGCCCTGCGGCTGGTCCGGCTGTGGCCAACGCTTGCTTGATTGACGCTGTGCTTTCCGGCGGCACCAAGAGCGGCTACGGCTTCGCTGCAACAGGACTGGTTCCCGTGAACCTGGCCAACACCTCGTTTACCGCGACTGCGGTTCCAGTCACTTACAACCAGACGGGTACGCGCGAATTCTGCGCTTTTGAAGATGGCGTTCTGCGCCAGAATCCTCCGGTTGCTACCAACACCGGCGGCGCGGCTGCGGCAGTCGCCCTCGTCGGCGGCGGCGGCGCGGCGGTTTGCACCGTAGCTCCGTGGATCGTGTTGCAGTAAGTTAAGTCAGGCGATTACCTGGGGGAGGGTAAAAGCCGGGAGCACCAGACGGAAACGTCTGGTGCTCCTTTTTATTTTGCACTAACACGGATTTGAGCCAATTCCGCGATGCCCTTCCTAATTGGTTAGCCCGCGCAGGATCAAGGCAGGTTCCCGAATTTCCCGTTCCCCGCTTGTCGCTGACAAAGAGTCCCCGTCACTGACATTAAAAAGATAGAGATTAAGAAGAAAAACATCGGGCTGGCCGCAGCCAAGCTCAGTGGATCTGCTCGGTTTGGAATCTGAGAGCAAGGCGGTCCGGCGGTAACTTGTCTTCGGTAATGAGCGGGGAGCTAACGAAGAACATAAATAGCGCCGATATAGTTAACAGTCGCCATAACCAACGACTCAAGGAAAACAATGACACGTAAAATGACACGCAAAGAAAAGGGCTTTTCACTTATCGAGTTGTTGATCGTGGTGGCGATCATTCTGATCATCGCTGCGATCGCCATCCCGAACCTGCTGCGCGCCAAGATCAGCGCCAACGAATCTTCGGCCGTCGGCTCCGTCCGCAATATCCTAACCGCTGAGGTCGCTTACTCCACGAGCTTTCCGCAGACTGGGTTTGCAGCGAATGTATCGGCCTTAGGGCCGGGTGCCGGTAACCAGACCTGCCCTGCAGCCGGTCCGGCCATCGCCAACGCTTGCCTGATCGATGCGGTGCTCGCCGCCGGTACCAAGAGCGGGTATGGCTTCGAGTCACTCGGACAGAATCCGGTGAATGGCGCCAATGCGTCGTTCACTGCTGCCGCAGTCCCGGTCACCTATAACCAGACGGGTACGCGCGAATTCTGCGCTTTTGAGGATGGCGTTCTCCGCCAGAATCCTCCGGTTGCTACCAACACCGGCGGCGCGGCTGGAGCTGCGGCCCTGGTTGCCGGCGGTGGCGCTGCGACCTGCACGGTGGCTCCTTGGATCGTATTGCAGTAAAGGTCAAGTCAAGGCGATTACCTGGAGAGGATAAGAATCCGGGAACACCAGACGGCAACGTCTGGTGTTCCTCTTACTTTTTAGGAGCTACTGGTTTTCAGCGTACCGGCTCTCGACGACGAGTCGCTTCCCAGCTTGGGGGACTTTCAATTGTCCGGCCAGAAGTGCCAGAAATTGTCTGATCTTGACAAAAGGTGACTCAAACCTCGATGCCGACGCTCTTGCCCGCGAAGGAATGTGTCCGTAAATCATTGGAAATAAAGCGTCCCGCTCCGTGGCGTGGTTCCTTTGGTAACTAGGCGGTTGGCCCGACAAATGCGAGTATCTATAGCGGAGAAAGCAGCGGCAGGCGAAATGCAGTCTGGATGTCTGAGGCAAGAAAGACAACGATGCGACGTCAACGCGGTTTTTCATTAATCGAATTGCTGATTGTGGTCGCGATCATTTTGATTATCGCGGCCATCGCAATTCCCAACTTGCTGCGCGCCAAGATATCGGCGAATGAGTCGTCGGCAGTAAGCTCCGTACGCAGTATTTACACCGCGGAGGTTTCCTTCCAGACCAGCTTTCCTCAAAGCGGCTATGCGGCAAATCTTTTGTCCCTTGGCCCCGGTGCCGGTAACAACACTTGTCCCGCTGCGGGGCCGGCGATCGCGAACGCCTGCTTGATTGACGCGGTGCTCGCCAATGGCTCCAAAGGCGGCTATGGTTTCGAATCACTCGGCTCGAATCCCGTGAACGGGGCCTTCGCGTCATTTACCACCGTAACGGTCCCAATTTCCTACAATGCCACCGGAACCCGAGACTTTTGCACCTTTGAAGACAACGTCCTGCGCCAACTTCCGCCCAATGCCGCCAACACCGGAGGCGCCCCCACTGCCGCGGCACTGGCCGCCGGCGGTGGGTCGGCGGTCTGCACGGTAGCTCCCTGGACTCCGTTTTAGTCCGTCTAATACCTCCCGCGTCAGAACTTCCTGCATCTCGGTTCACAATTCAATATAGTTTTGTAACAACCATGCTGATCCTGATGGCAGGACTTCCCGGCTCCGGCAAGAGCACGCTCAGCCGCGCGCTGGCCGCGGAAGTGGGCGGCATCGTCCTCGATAAGGATGAGATCCGCGCGTCGCTGTTCACACCCACCGACATCGAGTATTCCACCGAGCAAGACGACTTCTGTATGGGCATCATTCTGAAAGTTGCGGGCTACCTATTCAGGAAAGACCCGTCGCGACGGATCTTTCTCGATGGGCGGACTTTCTCCCGCACTTATCAACTGGCGCGGGCCACCGGGTTTGCGGAAGCCATGGGCCAGCCTTGGAGAATCCTGGAATGTGTTTGCAGCGAGAAGACAGCGCGCGAGCGGCTTGCCGGAGATGCCGCGCATCCGGCGGCGAATCGGGATTTCGATTTATATCTGCAGGTCAAAACCAGATTCGAGGAAATCGTGTTGGCGAAAACGATCGTCGATACGGACCAACCGCTTGAGGCCTGCGTTCGGATTGCCAAAGCTGCGCTGACTTGAGCAGCAAGCCGTCTGCCTGTCGTACAATGCTCTTTCTGCTTTTGATCCAGCTATGTCATTCAGGAGCAAATCAATGCATAAATATCTCCTCGCGTTCGTTTTACTTTGTTCGTTTCCGCTGCTGTCGCAGACGGCGGCCGCGCCGGCTGCGAAACCGGCAACGAAGCCTGCAATGAAGAAGCCGACTGTTGCCGTCGCGGCGCAGCCTACGGCGATCATTGCAACCACCGCCGGCAATCTGACCTGTACCCTGTTTCCAGACAAAGCCCCGATCGGCGTGGCCAACTTCATCGGCCTCGCAACTGGTACCAAGGATTGGACGAATGGCGCGACCGGGCGCAAGATGCACGGGGTCCCGCTGTACAACGGGACCATTTTCCATCGCGTGATTCCGGAGTTCATGATTCAAGGCGGCGATCCGTTGGGCAACGGCCAGGGCGATCCCGGCTACTCTTTCAAGAATGAGACTCCGCCGGGCCTGGCGTTTGATCAGCCGGGACGCCTCGCGTACGCCAACGCCGGACCGGACACCAACGGCTCGCAGTTTTTCGTGACCGAAGTTCCGGTTCCTCGCCTGACCGGTGGCTATACGATTTTTGGCCAGTGCGATGCCGCGAGCGTTGAGCTGGTCAAGAAAATCGCGCGCCTGCCGCGCAATGCGAACGACAGGCCGGATAATCCGCCGAAGATCGTGAAGATTACGATTCTGCACGGCGGGGCGCCGGTTCATCATGCGCCGGTGCACAAGCCTGCGCCGAAGGCTGCGGCTCCGGCACCAGCAAAGTAGGAGTGCCGCGCGTCCGATGGTTCGTATCAGGGCACGCCTTCAGGCGTGCCGTAAGATTGGGTTGCGATGTAAGTGCATGGCCAAAAGCCATGCCCCGATACGAATCGGCGCAACCTGTTATTCCGCGGCTACGACTACATTTTCGAAAGGACTTATTTATGCCACGCCAACCCGGAACTTACGCAGTATTCACCACTTCCGAAGGCAACATCGTCTGCCGCCTGTTTGAAAAAGACGCCCCCAAGACCGTCGCCAACTTTACTGATCTGGCCGAGGGCAAGCGCGAGTGGGTCCATCCGAGTACGCGAAAGAAAAGTACCGACCATCTTTACGACGGGACGATTTTTCATCGCGTGATTCCGAATTTCATGATTCAGGGCGGAGATCCGCAAGGCACGGGGATGGGCGGCCCAGGATATCAGTTTGAAGACGAGACCAAAGGCTCTCCGCACAACTTCGACAAACCCGGCAAACTGGCGATGGCCAACGCCGGGCCGAACACAAACGGCTCGCAGTTTTTTATCACTGTCGCGCCGACGCAGTGGCTGACCGGGAAGCACACGATCTTCGGCGAAGTGGTCGAGGGTTATGAAGTGGCGGAGAAGATTGTGAATGTTCCGAAGGGACGGCAGGACCGTCCGGTGAAGGATGTGGTGGTGAAGAGTGTGGTGATTGAGCGGGTGTAGAGCAAATTTCTGCTAGTTTTCCAGAACAGAAATTTCCTTCGCGCGTAACAGATTGCGATCGGAAGTGACTAGCGTCAACCCGTACGCCTTTGCGGACCCGGCGAGGAATAGATCGGCAGGATCCGCGTGGGGTAAGTTAATTGTAGAAAGCGCTTGGGCGACATCAAAAGTGAAGGGGGCCTCATGAAATGAGGTGATGGTTAGCGCCCTGGTTAGCCAGGTGGTAAAACCCTCCTTGATCCCGATGCGGTTTTTGCGATGGAGAAGCATCGCTTCCCAAATGCTCACCGGAGACAACCAGACTTGATTCTGGGGATTGTCCAGTTCCCTAGCGACACGGCGACTCAGCCGCTCAGGCTCACCGACACTCCAAATCCAGATGTGAGTATCCAGGAGCAGTTTCATTCGCGAAACGCATTCCAGTCGTCAAAGCTTCCCGTGGGACTGACAATATCTCCTAGAGTTTTCACCGAGCCGGCCATCGAACCCAGCCAGCTCTTGCGGCTCGGCTTGGGAGTAGGCGGCACAACTTCGGCTACGGGCTGACCAAAGCGGGTAACACGAATCGGCTTACGCGTTTTGCGGACTTCCTCGAGAATTCCCAGGCACTTGGCTTTGAACTCGGAGATGGCAACTTCTTTCATGTTTCATATTATACCATGGTCAATGACTATGGTCAGAACTAGAATAGTAGCTTATCGCGTAATTCAGCGCAGAGTGAGTCGAGTCCAGGAAAAAGAGTGGTTTGCTTCAGCCCGAGCCTCTGTAGTTGTTCCCGTATCAGCCTCACGGACCCGGCCGAAATACCCCAGTGATGAATGGCCTTGCCAGGGCTCTTGCCCCTCGTACGCGGGGGTGGTTCCGCTGTGAAGACAGAGTCCTGTGCGACAAGACGCTGCTCGATCAATGCGGGCTCATAGAGTTCAACCCTTTTGATCGAAAAGGGGCTGGTGGTGTTCGCGTCGACGGGCGGAAAGCTGTGCATGTATGCGAACACCGCGCCATCCTGGTCACCAAGGTTTTCAGTGACTGCGAAATAAAGAGCAACGAGCGGATTTCTTGTCCAGTCCAAGAACCTGGTCGGTAACCCGTGGTGCCGCGCCAGGGCTAACCATTCCCACTCGTTCTGCGGATATCTATCGAAATAGGGAACCGAGCGGCGCTTGAACTCATGAAAAACCCGCCTTTCGTATTCATCACGTGTCATCTTTCCGCGTATCTTCTTACAGACAGGACGGTCAAGGCTGCACTGCAGAGACCAAGTGGGGACTGAATGACCTCTATACAGCCACGAACCGGCAGGAAGATGATCTACCCGAGCGATCAGGTCGAGCGCGCTCCGAATCAAATCAGGCTTGCGATTTAGATAAGTCTCCTCTAGGCCCCCGGCGCGATACTCCTGCCGATCGAGAACGGTTATGTTAGCCGCCTCTCGTACCTTGAACTCGGCACCGAGTTTCTTCAACAACGATTCGGGAGCATAGCCTGCCGAAAGGTGGCCCGGTTTCCATTGCACTCCATCCCCAGCCGGTGACGAGGAGCCTGAAGCGGCGACCGAAACCTGAAGTCTACTGGGGAGGGATCGAACTAATTTTGCGCTGCAGTCGCCAGGATTAAACCCGGAGTTCTCTTCCTCGCAATGGGCAGCAGAACGAGCGTTCTTCGCGACTACGAAGCAGTTCTCTTCCGACGCCGGAGTCTCTACCCAATAGAGGTTCCATCGGGGCATTAGCACTTCCTCTCCGCAGTTCCAGTGTATGCGCGCGTTGCCTTTACACCCCGATCACTCCCACCAGTTCTTTCACAGCCTCCGCGCTTTTGTTCAGCGCGGCTTGCTCGTCGGGCGTGAGCTTGATTTGGATGATCTGCTCGATTCCTTTTGATCCTAGCTTTACTGGGACACCGACGTAGAGGCCTTTGATTCCGTATTCGCCGTCGAGGTAGGCGGCGCAGGGGAGGATTTTCTTTTTGTCTTTTAGGATAGCTTCGACCATTTCGGTTGCGGCTGCGGAAGGCGCGTAGTAGGCGCTGCCGGTTTTTAGGTACTTCACGATTTCGGCGCCGCCGTCGCGGGTGCGCTGAACGAGTTGCGCGAGTCTGTCAGGGGCAATCAGTTCGGTGATCGGGATTCCTGCAACAGTCGAGTAGCGCGGGAGGGGGACCATGGTGTCGCCGTGTCCGCCGAGGACGAAGGCGGTTACGTTTTCGACGCTGACTTTCAACTCATCCGCAATAAACGCACGGAAGCGGGCGGAGTCTAGGACGCCGGCCATGCCGATTACGCGCTCACGGGGGAATCCGCTGAGCTTGTAGGCGGCCTGGGCCATGGCGTCGAGCGGGTTGGAGACGATGATCAGAATGCAATTCGGCGAGTGCTTGACGACTTTGGCGACCACGTCCGACATGATTTTGTAGTTGGTGTTGAGCAGGTCGTCGCGGCTCATGCCGGGCTTGCGCGGGATTCCGGCGGTGATGACGACGATGTCGGAGTTCGCGGTGTCGGCGTAGTCGTTGGTGCCGAGGATGTAGGAGTCGCGCTTCTCGATGGGCATGGCTTCGAGCAGGTCGAGGCCTTTGCCCTGCGGGACGCCTTCGATGATGTCGATGAGGACGACGTCGGCGAGTTCTTTGGAGGCAATCCAATGTGCGGCGGTCGCGCCTACGTTGCCGGAACCTACGATGCTGACTTTTTTACGCATGATTTCCTTTCGTGGAGAAGCATTCAGCACTCAGCAATCAGCATTCAGCCTTTCCAGAGTGGTGCCGGGCCCTCACACAGACCCGTGGTGGCTGAATGCTGAGTGCTGAATGCTGAATGCTGGTTTTTCATACCGCAGTCAATGCCGCGGCGCTCATATTCTCGATAATGCTATCGGCGAATTTACTTGTGCTGACTTTGGTGGCGCCTTGCATCAAGCGCTCGAAATCGTAGGTGACTTTTTTCTGCTCGATGGTGCGTTCGAGGCCGCCTTCGATCAGGTCGGCGGCTTCGTTCCATCCCAGATAGCGGAACATCATTACACCGCTGAGCATGACCGAGCCGGGATTGATTACGTCTTTGTCGGCGTATTTCGGAGCGGTGCCGTGGGTGGCTTCGAAGACGGCGTATCCGTCACCGACATTTGCTCCGGGGGCGATGCCGAGGCCGCCGACCTGCGCCGCGCAGGCGTCGGAAATGTAGTCTCCGTTCAGGTTGGGCGTGGCGAGGACGGAGTATTCGTCGGCGCGCGTGACCACTTGTTGGAAGATGGAGTCGGCGATGCGGTCGTTGATCATCAACTTCTTTTTCCAGGCGCCGTGACCGTGAGTGATGTAGATGGCGGCGAGGACCGAGCGGACCTCGTCGGCAACGGCTTTGCCGAATTCGGGCGGAGCATACTCCAGGCCGGGTTCGACTAGGGCGGCATTCTCTTCGGCGGAAAGATTGGGATTCTTATCTTTATTGTCGATGATCCAGCTTTCGCGCTCGGTCACAACCTGATCGCGAAATTCTTCGGTGGCGATTTCGTATCCCCACTTGCGGAACGCGCCTTCGGTGAACTTCTGAATATTTCCCTTGTGCACCAGGGTCACGGTTTTGAGTTTATTTTCCAGCGCGTGCTGGATTGCCATCTTGACCAGGCGCTTGGTGGCGAAGATGGAAATCGGCTTGATACCGACGCCGGAATCGGTGCGGACCTGTTTCTTTCCGCCTTTGAGCATTTCTTTGTTGAGGAATTCGATAAGGCGGGCGGCTTCGGGAGTTCCCTGCTCCCATTCGATCCCGGCGTACACGTCTTCGGTATTTTCGCGGAAGATGACGACGTTCATGCGCTCGGGATTCTTCACCGGCGAAGGCGTGCCTTTGTAATACTTCACCGGACGAATGCAGGCGTAGAGATCGAGGACCTGGCGCAGCGTAACGTTGAGCGAGCGAATGCCTCCGCCGACAGGTGTAGTCAGCGGGCCTTTAATGCCGACACGAAATTCCAGCAGCGCTGCGATGGATTCCTGCGGAAGCCAGTCGTTGAATTTGGCTTTGGCTTTTTCTCCGGCGAAAATCTCGTACCAGACCACGCGGCGTTTTCCGGCGTAGGCTTTTTCGACGGCGGCGTCGAACACGCGGACCGAGGCCTTCCAGATGTCGCGGCCGGTGCCATCACCCTCGATGAAGGGGATGATGGGGTTGGACGGAACCTGGATGCGGCCATCTTTGTAGGTTATGCGAGCGCCGTTGCCGGGCACAGGCACGTCGTTGTACGAGTCGGGCATTAACTACCTCCCTTGGGAATGGAAATGGAATTATAAACGGTGCGGCGGGATGAGGCGGTGCGTTCAGTACAATCGTCTTATGTCATCATTACCAGAATTGTTGTTCGTCTTTCTTCTGTTTTCGCTCCCGCTCGGCGCGCAGCAGGGTGAGCCTAAACCTGCACCGCCCGCCGCTCCCGCGCCACAACACCGCTTTTGGGACCGCACCAACATTCTGCTTTTTTCCGGCGTGGCGGTGATGCGCGGGATGGACTACGCCTCAACCCGTAACTTTCAGGCGCGGGGAGATCAAGAAATCCTCATTCCGGATGACGTGGTGAACAACTCGGCGGGATTTGCCGCGCTGGAGGCTGCGGGCACAGCGGCTTCAGTTGGCATCTCGTATATTTTTCATCGTACCGGCCATCACAAGATTGAGCGTTGGGTGTCGATCGTGCACATTGGTGTTACGGGGTTTGGGGACGTGCGGAATTACTCGCTGGAGTCGCGGCATCCGTGAGGCTCGTGGGCGGATTCTCCGGTCGGGTACGCCTTTATTATGGCGCCGGCGAAAAGCAGGTCTCTCGACTGCGTAACTCATTCGCTTCGCGAACAAATTACTTCGCTCGAAATGACAGGGTTTCTTTTAATTTAGAGAGTCAACTTTTAGACCGTTAGCAGACGACACGATCGTAAATGCCTCGCACCTGCGCGAAAGCGTGCAGCAACTCTTGCTCCAGCCCGTCGGGGGAGTCGCAACGCAGAATTTGTGACGCTAGCTTTTCGATGGCGTGGCGGGCATGTTCGGCGGCGGGGAGCCAGCGGGTGTTTCTGCCGACCACCAGGCGGAGAACGTGCTCGACGGTACGGCAGAGTTCGGCGGCGTGGTCGAGAACGGCGGCGTCTTTTTTTTCCAGCATTCCGGCGGCGGAGCATCTCCAGAGCCGATCGCGCAAAGTCCCGAGTTTGGGTCTGACACCGTGCTTGACCAGCAGAAAGCTGGAGAGAAAATCGGCATCATAAATCGCCCCGGGCGAGGTGCGAATGCTTTTGTCAGGCGCGCTGGCGTCTTCGAGGCGCTGGCGCATTTGGCGCACGGCAGCGGGAAAGTTCGCGTCACCGGCAAATCTGGTGAACACAGTTTCTGCAACCGCACAAGCCCGGCGGCCAAGCTCTCCGTCGCCGCAGATGGGGCGCAGCTTGGTGTACATGAGCGCCTCCCAGGGCTGGGCCTCGGAGGCCAGGTATTCTTCCAGATGCGCCGGGGTCACGAGCAGTTCGCCTTCCGCACCACGCGGACGCAGGCGAGTGTCAACTGGGAACACCATGCCTTCCTGGGTGTAGGCGGAAAGCGCTTGCATCATCTGTTCAACTGATTTAGTGAGCGCGCGCCGGTCTTGCTTCTCATCGCAAACGAATAGAAGGTCGGCGTCGGAGAGCAAATCGAATTCGCGGCTGCCGATGCGCCCGAGCGCGAGCACAGTGAGACCTTTCGGCGTTCCCGCGATACCGAATGCCGCAGTTATCGCTTCTTCGGCGGCCGCGGTAGTTTCGGCCAACGACGAATAAATGGGGCGCAACTCGGCGATGTCGCGGGCGCCGGAAGCGAACATGCAATGGCGAAAATGGCGCCGCAATAGAGCCGTCTTTTCGCGGTGGCTGGCCAGCGAGTTGGCTACGTAGGAAAACACCGGGTCGCGGCCCACGAAGTAGTCTTCTGACGACAAGTTGAACAAATTCCCGCCTGACACTGGCCTTGACGCGGACTGGACTTCCTCCAGCGCGTAGACTTCGTCGGGATAGCGAATCAGTGTTTCTGTTAGATATTCACTGAGTTCGAATAACGGGAGGGAGCGGGCAACGACCTGCTGATGCCGGACAACTGCAGCGTAGCGTTCGGAACTGCTGAAGGCTGCGCTCAGGAAGCGTAGCAGGTTCTTGCGTTCAACCGAGCTGGGCGCTGCGTTCTTCAGGGCGTCGAAAAGATCAGGGGCGTCCTCGGCGAGGCGCTCGAGCAGTTGCTGACTGGATTGATCCGCGCCTGCCGCTTCGGGGAGACTTCGCAACTGGAACGCACTCGCTACGGGCTCCGGTGGCCGGTACACCTCCTGGTTGTAGATGACGCGCTGGTAAATTTCGGCTACCGCGGCCATCCGCGCGCGCACGGCGGCGGCGAGGTCGGGCAACCGGTAGTCCCCGGGGGCGACGCTTTCCATGGCGCGCCGCAGCACCTCCATTTCGGAAGCCGATTCAGGCAGGCGGTGCACCTGTTGGCCTTGACGCAATTGCAGGCGATGCTCCAAATGTCTCAAAAAAGCGTAGGCCGACGTGAGTTCGTGAAAATCGCGGCTAGATATGTGGCGCTTGTCGTGGAGTTTTTGCAGCGAGAACAGAGTCCCTCCCGAGCGCAGCCAGGGCTCGGCGCCACCATAGACTCGTTGCAGGCACTGCACCAGAAACTCGATATCGCGAATACCGCCGCGGTCAATTTTTACATCGAGACTGCTCCGCCCTTCGGCTTTGATCTGTTTGCGGCGTTTGCGATCAATCTTTTCTCGCGAGACCAGTGCAGTCTTAATGGCGGCAAAATTGACCTTCTCGCCATAAACCTGGGGCTGAATCTGGCGGATGAATTCCCGCGCCAGCGTCTCACTGCCCGCCGAGTAGCGGACTTTGATCAGCGCCTGACGCTCCCAGTCGTGAGCAGTAATGGCATAGTAGCGCAGGGCGTGAGATAGATTGATCGCCAGTTCGCCCTCGTTACCCTGCGGCCGCAGCCGGAGATCGATCCGAAACACTGCGCCTTCCGAGGTTGGGCTGGAGAGGATCTCGATGACCTGCTGGGTGAGCCGGACAAAATATTCACGGTTGGAAATGGGGGCGGAAGCCGGATCCTCGCCATCGCCGTAGAGAAAAAGCAGGTCGATGTCCGAACTGTAGTTCAATTCGCTGCCGCCGAGCTTGCCCAGGGAAAGCACGGTGAAAGGCGTGTTGACGGTTCGGCCTTCGTGGTCCAGATGTTGGGGCAGGCCGAAACGGTGTTCCATGGCACTTTCTGCGTCGCGCAGGGCGGATTCGATCAGTACATCGCTGAGCGCGGAAATTTCCGCAGTGGTCTCTGCGAGCGGAGCAATCCGCAGCACATCTCGGAGCAGGATGCGAACGTACTCGCGCCGCTTAAACCGGGACAGAAGCAGCGAAGGGTCGCGGTCGAAAGAACGCGAGCGAAAACGGGCCAGCGCCTCGGAAAAATCCTCGCGGGAAAAACTGCGGTCGAGATGCTTCTCGCGCTGGAAAATCTGCAACAGGTCGGGATTGCGGATGATGGTCTCGCCCAAATACCAACTGCTTCCGAAGACGGCGATCGCGTAGTGGGCAAGAACCGGATGAGTCTCGACCACGCGCAGAGTTTCGAGCGAGGCTTCGGTTATGAGGCGTTCGAGAAGGAGCAACGCAGAATCCGGATCGGGCAAATCGGCGAGCAGCGCGGGAAGGGCTTGCGCGAGAGCGGGAGACAACTTGAGCGAGATCCGCTCAAAATTCTGCCGCGCCGCCTGCGGGTCGTGAAAAGCGACCGCTTCGAACTGGTACATCCAGGGTTTGTCGCGCATGGTGCGGATCTTGGCTCTTGGCTCTTGGCTCTTAAAGTTTCCAGCTCTTAGCTCTTAGCTTGTAGCTCTTACTCTCTAACTTTCTGGTTGTTGGGTGCAATTGCGGCGCGGAGCAAACGCCCAGAACTTCCTGACGGCTGATGGCTACCGGCTGCCGGCTGGCTTCACCATCTTCTCGTGCCGAAGGTTTTGCGGACGCCGATGGCGTTGTAGCGTCCCCAGGGGCCGTTGGCGCCGAGGTCAGCGGGGCCGAGGTTGCGGTCGCGGGAGCCGAAGCGGTCGAATAGGAAATGCTGCGTGAAGCGCACATCGAAGCCTTTGCCGATGTAAATGGCGGTTCCCCAGGAGTGTTCGACTCCGATGGCGTCAAACGACCAGGTGTAGAGGTTCTGGGGAACGGTTTTGCCGAACAAGAAGCTGGGTTGTCCGAATATCATGAAGCGGCGGAAGATGCCACGGCCGAAGGGGCGGGCTTCGAGCAACCCGGAGAACATGTATCTTGCAAAGGCATTGCAGGGGGCGTTGGCGCCTCCGAAGGTGCCGGCATTGGAGGCGCAGAGATTGGGATCAATCTCGTTGTGCGGCGGCGCCAGATCGAACTGCGCGTAGCCGTAGAAGGTGTCCGAGGGCAGGAACATCCGCTCCTGCTTTCCATTTGCCTGCTGCGCCTGCGATCCAACTATCGAAAAAATTGTTAGCAACAATGCATAAAACAGTTTCATCACGCCTCCTCTGCTGAGTCCCGCGAGATTTAATTTTTGGTTGGTGCGGGGAATTCAGAGTTCGCAATTGTACATCCCGCTACGTCCATTCCCGCTTGATAAACGTTCTTGCGGCGCGCTAACTGCTGCGGCACTCCTACGAAAAACCATAGTGGGCGCCGCGGTTTCTCCAACAAGTTGGAGAGTTGCACTCGGAAGAGAACGCTAAGTGCCGCTGAATCATAGAAGATGTTTGGCGAGGCTATTGCATTAGAGACGACAGGAGTCATCCACGACGATGGGACAAGAAATTTCAGTTTCGTATCAAGCGGTGAAAAGCAAAGTGTACCGTCTGATTGACGGCCTGGTCGAAGATGCCAAGAATACCGGAGACGTGCAGGAGTCGATCAAGCGCTGGTGGAAGCTGATTCACCCAGCCGACCGCCCTATTGCGCGCAAGCACCTGCTGTCGGTTCTGGCCAAATCCAATGCCACGCTGGAGGCAATTTGCGGCGGGCTTCCCGACTTGAAAGACTTCGAGGTTCGCCAGATACCGGCCGAGGGTATGCCCCGGCTGCACGTTATGACCAGCGAACCTGCTCAGCGGATGAAGGCATCGATGTAACCTGCTTTCCTGATTCTTCGCAAAAAAGGCCCGGCCAAATGCCGGGCCTTTTGTATTTCGCGTCGCCCTAAATGTCGTAGTACAAAGCGAACTCGTACGGATGCGGGCGCAGCCTGATCGCGTCCACTTCCTTCGACTTTTTGTAATCAATGTAGGTGTTGAGCAGTTCCTCGGTGAAGACGTCGCCTTTGAGCAGGAAGGCGTGGTCCTTTTCGAGGGATTCCAAGGCGTCTTCAAGCGAACCGGGCATCGAGGGGACTTTGGCCAACTCCTCCGGGCCAAGATCGTAGATGTCCTTATCGAGTGGTTGGCCCGGATCAATTTTGTTCTCGATGCCGTCGAGGCCAGCCATCAACATGGCCGCGAAAGCCAAATAGGGGTTGCAGCTCGGGTCGGGCGGACGGAACTCGACGCGCTTGGCTTTCGGCGAAGCCGAGTACATCGGGATACGGCACGCCGCCGAACGGTTTCGGCGCGAGTAGGCCAGGTTGACCGGAGCTTCAAAACCCGGCACCAGACGCTTATAGGAGTTCGTTGTTGGGGCAATGATCGCGGCCAGCGCCGGGCCATGCTTGATCAGGCCTCCGATATACCACAACGCCATCTGCGAAAGGCCAGCGTAACCATCTCCGGCAAAGAGCGGCTTGCCGCCTTTCCAAAGCGATTGGTGGGTGTGCATCCCGCTGCCGTTGTCCTGGAAGATGGGCTTCGGCATGAAGGTGACGGTCTTGCCGTACTGGTTGGCAACGTTCTTGACGATGTACTTGTAGAGCAGCATGTGGTCGGCGGACTTTACCAGCGAATCGTATTTCAGATCAATTTCCGTCTGCCCGCCGGTGGCGACTTCGTGGTGATGGCATTCCACGTCCAAGCCACAGTTGATCATGGTCATCACCATCTCACTGCGCAGGTCCTGGTAGTGGTCGGTGGGGGGGACGGGGAAATATCCTTCTTTGTAGCGGGGGCGGTAGCCGAGGTTGTTGGCTTCGCGGCCGGAGTTCCAGCGGCCTTCCTCGGCGTCGATGAAATAAAAGCCGTGCTGCTCGCGCTGATCGAAGCGGATGTTGTCGAAGATAAAGAATTCAGCCTCCGCGCCGAAGTAAGCAGTGTCGGCAAGGCCGGTCGAACCGAGATAAAGTTCGGCTTTCTTCGCGATGTAGCGCGGATCGCGGTCGTAACGCTGTTTCGTCACAGGATCAATCACGTCGCAGACCATGACCATGGTCGGCACTTCGGTGAAAGCGTCGAGCATGTGGGTTGAGGGATCAGGAATCAGCAGCATGTCGCTTTCGTTAATCGCCGCCCAGCCGCGGATGGACGAGCCGTCCATGCCGAAGCCTTCTTCGAATGAGTCTTCGGTCAGCTGGTTGATGGGATAAGAAACGTGTTGCCAGAGGCCCGGCAAATCCACGAAACGAAGGTCAAGCATTTTGACGCCGTTTTTTTTCGCGAACTCCAGGACGGCTTTTGCGTCTGCCATTTTCGAATGCTCCTTTGAAGAGATCGGGCGACACCCGGGAAAGATTTCGGACACACAGCCGTCAGCCCACGGCCGGATTGCGAACTTTCACTTGGGAAATCTGGAGAATTGTACACCTGCTACAATCCTTTGAAGTGTGCAGGCGCCGATAGTTTAGTGCGCGCGGCGCGGCAGCGGAAATTGATTGTTTTTATGGGCCGGATAAGAAAACCAGGCTTCAGGGTCTGGGATTCAGGAGATTGCTTTAAGCACTCAGCATTCAGCACTCAACATTCAGCCAAACCGAGGCCCCGGGATTGCCCGGCACTTCAGTTTGGCTTTTGCTGACTGCTGAGTGCTGACTGCTGAATGCTGCATTATGGATTTCGATCAGCTAGACACATTCATTGAAGTGGCGCGACTCTCGAGCTTCTCGCGGGCGGCGGAGAAACGTTTTCGCACCCAGCCGGCGATTTCCTCACAGATCCGATCGCTGGAGGAAGAAGTCGGCGCCAAGCTGCTGGACCGCTCCGGCGGAAAGGTGTCGCTGACCGCGCCGGGAAAGCTGTTCCTCAGATTCGCGGAAGATACGCTCGACGCCCGCAAGACGGTGACGACCAACATCGCCGAGACCGAACGCGTGCCGCGAGGGGAAATTGTGGTCGGCGCCAATGAGGGCACCTGCCTGCACATCCTTCCAGAGGTGTTTGCAAATTTCAAAAAGCTGTATCCCGACGTTTCGGTTTCCATCCGGCGCGCCGACTATTCGAAAGTGCTGGAATCCGTGATTGATAATTCTGTGGATTTCGGCGTGGTTTCGATGCCGATTACCGACACGCGCCTGACCGCGGTCCTGATCCACAGGGACGAATTGGTGGTGATCGTGCCGCCGCGTCATCCGCTGGCCAAGTTCAAGACGGCCGCCGCTGCCGATATTGCCCAGTACCCGCTGGTCATGCCCAAAGTCGGCCATACCCGCGACGCCCTCGATGATCTATTTCATGAGCGCAAACTCAAACCACGTTACGCCATGGAGCTCGATTCGAGCGAACTGCTCAAGCGCTTTGTGGCTGCCGACGTGGGCGTTGGATTTATCTCCCGTTCGAACGTCCAAGAGGATGTCAAGGCTAACGTGCTGGCCGCAATTCCCCTAGCTGACATGCAAATTCGCCGCGACTTGGCCCTGGTCTTTCGCAAAGACAAAGCTCTGAGCCGCGCCGCGCTGGCCTTCATTGACATCGCCGTGAAGAACAAGACCGCCGACACCGTCGCGTCCGGCAAGCGCTAGGCGCGAGCCAACAGCCAAGCGGAATCTCTGGTGTTGTACAATTCGCCCGTGCGCCGTCGAGTTTTCTGCACCCTCCTGCTTCCTCTTCTTTTCTTACCGTGCTCTGGAGCCGTGGGCCAGAGCGCCGCTAAACTCAGCTACAAACTGCTGGCCATCAAAGTAAAAGGCCTGAATAGGTTGAAGGAAGACCAGGTCATTGCCGCTTCCGGCCTGAAACTCGGCCAGTTTGCCGGCGAAGACGACTTTAAGCTCGCGCTCAAAAAGCTGGGTGATACCGGAGTTTTCACCGACCTGACCTACACCTACCAATACTCTTCCGCAGGCTGCCGGGTGGAATTGCAGTTGGCGGAAAATGACAAGCTGGTTCCCATCGTTTTCGACAACTTCGTGTGGTTCCAGGATGAAGAGTTACTGGATCTTCTGCGCGCGCGAGTTAGGCTGTTCGGCGGCCAGCTTCCGATAGGGGGCAATCTTGCCGACCAGGTCGCGGATGCGTTGAATGCAATTTTGTCGGAGCGAAAAATAGCCGGGAAAGCGGATTACCTGGCGGCTGCGGGACTGGGCGGGCCCATCGACTCGTATATTTACAAAGTGAGTTTGAGGGCGATTGTGGTCCGCAATACGGACTTCCCCGGCGCCGCACCGACTGAGATTCCCGCCTTGCTAGCCGAGGCCAAGGCGCTGACCGGCCAGGAATATCTGCGGACGAAGATGCGCGCCCAGGAGAGATTTAACTTTCTCCCAGTGTATCTGGCTCGCGGATATCTGAAGGCTAATTTTTCGGATGCGCAAGCCGAAGTGGTGGAAGACGGCGCGGAAACGCAGGTTGACGTCACCTTCCCGGTCGTTCCCGGCCTGCAATACCGGCTCACCGGAATTGAATGGGAGGGCAATGCCGTCTTCACCGACACGCAGCTCCAGGAACTGATTCATCTGAAGACTGGCGAACCTGCCAATGCCGTCGAACTCGGTGATGATCTCGAACAAGTACACAAACTCTATGGGACGAAGGGCTATCTCTTTGCGCACGCCGACTCCACACCCGAACTAGACGACGCCAAATCCACCGTCCACTACCAGCTCAGCGTGACCGAAGGCAATCTCTACCGAATGGGCGATCTTCAAATCGACGGATTAGATGCCGACGTTGCCAGGAAAATGGCGGCCAATTGGCAGATGAAAAAAGGTGATCCATTCGACGATAGCTACACCCATAGGTTTTTCCAGAATATGTTCCGCGACACCGGTTTGCGGGTGCCGATGAGTGTCGTGCAAAATCAGTCCATCAATCAGCAGGACAAGACGGTTTCGGTGAATCTGCACTTTGTGCCCAAGAACTGAAGGAAATCCGTTCATCGGGCGATCCGGTATCAGTCGGATTCTTTTCTTGCACTTTTCACATTCACACCCGACTGGCTGTGGTAGATTTGACGATTCATTCGTCTTCATTTCATCTGTACTCATCCAAAGAGCCGGAGGGCTTAAGAATTGTCCAAAGCAATGGTCCCCAAGCGGATTTTCTTTACCAAGGGGGTCGGTAAACACAAAGAGCGCCTGACGTCGTTTGAGTTGGCGCTGCGCGACGCCGGAATTGCCGCCCAGAATCTGGTCCGAGTTTCCTCCATTTTCCCGCCACAATGCAAATTGATCCCGCGGTCGCAGGGTCTGAAGTATCTGGATCCGGGCGAAGTGGTGTTTTCAGTCGTGGCCGAGAATTCGACGCATGAGCCGCATCGGCTTTTGGCGGCGAGCATTGGCGTCGCGATCCCTGCCGATCGCAACACCTACGGCTACTTGAGCGAGCACCATTCTTTTGGCGAGACGGAAGATTCCGCCGGAGACTACGCCGAGGAACTCGCCGCCGAAATGCTGGCGACCACGCTGAACGTGGAGTTTGATCCCGAGCGGTCGTGGGATGAAAAGAAGGAAATCTACCGGATTTCGAATAAGATCGTCCGCACCGCGAATGTGACGCAATCTGCGGTGGGGGATAAGCGCGGGTTGTGGACGACGGTGATTGCGGCGGCGATATTTATTTTTGAGTAGGGAGCTAGGACGAAGGAATCCAAAGGCCGGTTTCATAGGCCTTGCAAATTTTGCTTGAACCAGCCGAGGAGGGAACCATGAACCTTCTACTTCGAGTTGTACTTGGTCTCGTGCTTTGTGGCGTTGCCTACGGGCAGGAGCTTACCAGTAACACCAATCAGAGTGCTCCAAGTCAGTCGGCGGCCAAACCTGATCAGCCGGCCAGCGTCCCATTCGCTGATACAACGCAGCAATATGCTCACTTGCGAGTTTACCGCCAACGCCGGTACATGGGATCTGCCCTCGCACCGTCAATCTATGTAGATGAGAAGCAGGTGGCCAGGCTCGGGAATGGCCGTCGCGTAACGGTAAGGCTCACGCCGGGGAATCATGATATTCGCTCCGACGACAAGTCATCGGCTATCTCACTCGATGCGAGACCTGGTCAAGAGTACTTCGTGCGGGTGGACGAGGAACCAGGATTCTTGAAGGGGCATGGAAAACTCACTATGTTAATGCCGGAGCAGGGCACGGCAGAATACAAACTACAAAAACCTGTTGAAGAAGAACGGAAAGTCGCGAAAGATCTGATTGAGGATGACTCCGCCATAGCGGACATAAAAAAGCGCTGATCACCGGTAACAGGTCCTCGATGCCCCTGTGAGCGTTCCCTATCCTTTCTGCGCCGAAGGTATCTTTGCTTTTCTTCCACTGTTGTTTTTCTTTCCCTTTCCCAGCCGTTCCAGCACCGCCGCCACGATCAGCGGCAATCCCACGGTAGCGTCCACGAAAGCTTCTCCGAATTTCCCGCCTTCGGCTGGCGGGACGAACTTGCCCCAGGAAATGGCCTCGCTGTAGGGGCTACCGGAAAGTCCTCCCCAATAGACGGGCTCGGGGCAGATGCGGACGCCGTAGTGGTAGCGCTTGAGCGGGAGGTTCTCGCCGAGGCGGCGATGGCGAAGCTCGATGAAGGGGCCGAACTGCTGCGACCAGTTGCGCGGGACGCCGCCGCCGATGGTGAAAATCCCCAGCCGCTTCTGGCGGAGAAGCGTCGAGGCGAAATGCTCGAGGTCTTCGAAAGGATCGAAGCGAATCTTGTGACGTCCGGAGCCTTCGCGCATACGGTTGTGCAGCGCGACGTCTAATCCAAGTTCGGAGTCAGTGAATGCCGGGACGAAAACCGGGACGCCTTTTTCATAGGCTGACTTCAGAATCCCGCGCTGCTCTTTCGAGCGTTTCGCCAGAAATCCTCCGATGGCGTGGTTCAGCTTGTAGGAGCACATGACCTCGGAGTGGTCCCAGTTTTCAAGCACCTCGGCCATAACACGCTCCACGTCGTCTAGGTTCTGCTCCGGTTCCAGCGTGTCATAGACGCGGTTGTAGCCCTGCTCGTAAAGTTCGGTGTCGGGCACGTCGGGGTTGTAGCGGAAGTGCGCGTGGCCGGTGGCTTCGACCAGTCCGTGGGCCATGAGTGCGCCGGTAGAAACGATGGCGTTCACGATCCCGCGGTCGATGAGTTCGGCGACGATCAGGCCCTGCTTGGCTACGGTCATGGCTCCTGCGAGAGTCATGACGACGAAACAATCCTGGTCGCGGGCCATGGCTTCGAGCACATCGGCGCATTCGCCGATTTGGCGTCCGGTGAAGGCGGTCTTCGACATTGCCCGCACCAGGCCGTCAATGGAGCGCACGTTGGCGAGATCGAGCGGCTCGAGGGGAATCAGGCGGTCTTCGATGGGATCGTGGAGCTTGCGGTCGATTCCTGCACCGTCGTGATGCTTGTGCGTCATGGCTGGGCCCCTTAATTTTTGTATGAAGGATTACTTTACTAGACGGCTCGGTGGTGGTGCCAGCGGTGGAAAGGCTTTTTACCGCCGAGAGCGCCGAGATCGCAGAGAGAACCTGTATTATTTTTTCTCGGCGGACTCGGCGTGCTCGGCGGTAAAAGGGTTTGTTTTGGAGTGATATGCTAAGTCGTTCTTGGAGAGAATCCCCTTTGCCCGACAAATTTCGCGTAGGCCTGATTCAGATGTCGGCGACGCCCGATCCGGAGAAGAATCTGGAGCGGGCGATTGACCGGTTGCATCAGGCGCAGGCGAAGGGTGCCGAAATTGTCTGCCTGCCGG
>Ga0210407_10000272_pt1 | contig 62399 bp, 64 predicted proteins | sample IncBWC27MmetaG_FD_150860 | JGI IMG/M metagenome (GOLD analysis project Ga0210407, IMG submission 150860) | Forest soil microbial communities from Barre Woods Harvard Forest LTER site, Petersham, Massachusetts, United States - Inc-BW-C-27-M | ecosystem: Environmental > Terrestrial > Soil >...
ATACGCTTCCATTATTTCGACGATCGTCGAGCGCGAGTATGTGAAGAAGGATCAAGGGCGGTTCACGCCGACGATGCTGGGCGAGCGCGTGTGCGTGCTGCTGATCAAGAGTTTTGAGGACGTGTTCGACGTGAAATTTACCGCGCGCCTGGAAGAAGAGCTGGACGAAATTGAAGAAGGCAAGTTGCCGTGGCGCGAATCTGTGAAGGAGTTCTGGGAAAAATTCGTCGTGGACCTGGATAAGGCCGGCGACGAAATGATTTCCTACAAGGCCGGGATCCCGACTGGCAAGAAGTGCGAGAAGTGCGGCCAGGGCGAATTGCTGGAACGCATCAGCCGGCACGGATTTTTCCTGGGCTGCTCGCGGTATCCGGAATGCGATTTCATTCAGGACATGTCGGAAGAGATTCCGGAGGACGCCGAGAACAAGATTGAGTACTGCGAAAACTGCGGCAAAGAAATGGCGCTGAAGCGCGGGCGGTTTGGCGCGTTTCTGGCTTGCACCGGCTATCCGGATTGCAAGACCACGCGGCGCCTGGTGGCCGGAACCCGGATCGCGCACCAGCCGGACGAGCCGCTGGACGAAAAGTGCCCGCTGGATGGAAACGGCCTGGTGAAGAAGCACGGGCGGTTCGGCGAATTCATCGGCTGCTCGGGATATCCCAAGTGCAAGTACACGCGGCCGATCACCATGGGGATCAAATGCCCGAAGTGCCATGAAGGCGAATTTGTGAAACGCGGCAGCATGGGCAAGGGCGGCCGCGGAAGGTTCCGCGTGTTCTACGGCTGCTCGCGTTACCCGGATTGCGATTTTACGACGCCGTTCATGCCGATTGCCGAGCCGTGCCCGAAGTGCGGCGCGCCTTTTGTGGTGGAGAAGAAGACCAAGATCGGCACAGTGCGCGCGTGCCTTAAAGAAGGATGCGACTGGGAGAAGTTGGCGCCCGAAGAGAAGCCGGCGGAGAAGCCAGTGGTGGCGCAAACGGAAGAGCCGGCACCGGTCGGCGTGAAGGGCTAAGCGAGCGCAGTTAGATCTGCAAGAGGGCCTGATCTATTAGGAAACATCCCAACCAGGAAAACCATCCGCGCGTGGAAGTGTATCTATACTTTAGGGGGCAACCGAGATGAGCGACGTGTTGTCATCCCGAGCAACGCGAGGGATCTGCTTTGCAAGAATCAAAGAAAAGGCAGGTTCCTCACCCCGTTCAGAGGGCGAACGAGGTTCGGAATGACAATTTTGGCGTTATTGCGCGGGCGGTGAGGGCGCAAACGCGGGACCAAATGAAACAGACAATTCAAAAATATATCGAATACATGCGCTCGGTGCGGAACTCTTCCCCGCACACGCTCGTGAACTATGGGAACGACCTCGACCAGTTCGTGGCTTTCCTGACGCCGCCGGGAACCGAAACGCCGAAGCTGGGCTTGATCACGCATCATATGATCCGGGAGTTTGTGGCGCACCTGCACGAAACGGGGCTGGAGAAGAGTTCGATTGCACGGAAACTGGCGGCGCTGCGTTCGTTTTTCAAATATTGCGTGCGCGAAGGCCGTTTGAATGAAAGTCCGGCGCGGCTGGTGGCCACGCCGAAGCTGCCGAAGCGGGTGCCCGCCGTGCTTTCAGCGGAAGAGATGAACGGATTTTTGAACCAGCTTTCGGGGAACGCGAGGCGCGAAGATCGCGGCGGAACGCCCGCAAAACGAAGCCATCTTCGGCGGGGTGCAGCGGACAAGGCGTCCGGGATTCACGAGGAAGAACTGCTGCTGCCGCGGGACCGCGCGATTCTGGAGTTGCTGTATGCGGCCGGGCTGCGTGTAAGCGAGTTGACGGGGCTGAACCTGGCGGACATGGACCAGAAGGATCAGATGCTGCGCGTGCGCGGGAAAGGCAACAAGGAGCGCATTGTGCCGTACGGCCAAAAAGCCGCGCAGGCGCTGGGAACATACTGGCCGGTGCGCGATTCGCTGTTGGAGGCTTGCGAAGGCGCGGGGCGCGGCGGCAACCAAGAAGCCGTGTTTTTGAATTATCGCGGGCGGCGGCTGACGCAACGGAGCGTCGGACGCATTGTGAAGAAATACGTGAAGCTGGTGAACGTGAACTGGGATTTGCATCCCCACTCGCTGCGGCACGCGTTTGCGACGCATCTCTTGGCCGACGGCGCGGATTTGCGGGCGATTCAGGAGTTGCTGGGGCACCAGTCGCTTTCGACCACGCAGAAATATACGCACGCGTCGATCCGGCAATTGATGGACATTTACGACAAGGCGCACCCGCACGCTTAATCAGCCGCTGTAAATTCCCGCCTCGCTGTCATCCCGAGCAGAGCGAGGGATACGCTTTTCGATGGAGCCCAGGAAAAAGCAGGTTCCTCACCCTGTTCAAAAGGCGAACAGGGTTCGGAATGACAAGTTTTAATCCTTGGCCTCGAACCGTGAAATTGTGCTGGCCGCTGAACACGGCTGTACTCGGCAAGATTCGTAGCAACGTCCAAAGGGATTCATAGGAAACTAGTGGACGGGTGTCTGGGAGAGCCGAATGAAATGGGGCTGGGGTTGGGCAGCGGCGAGCTTAATTTTGCTTTGGATCAGCGCGGCGGGGCCGGCGAAGGCGCAGGACAACTACGAAATTCAGGTGTATGGAGCGGATACGGTCGACCCCGGGTATACGATGGTGGAGTTGCACAGCAACTTCACGTTTGAGGGATCGAAGACCTCGCAGGACGGCATGTTCCCGACGAATCACCAGTGGCACGAGACCATTGAAATCACGCATGGGTTCAACGACTGGTTCGAGGTGGGATTTTACATTTTCACCGCCGCGCAAAATGGGCACGGATGGGACTGGGTTGGCGACCACATCCGTCCGCGCGTGCGGGTGCCGAAGAAGTGGAACTGGCCGGTCGGCGTGAGCATTTCGCAGGAGTTCGGCTACCAGCGCGCGCAGTTTTCGGCGGACACCTGGACTTATGAACTGCGGCCGATCGTGGACAAGCAGATGGGGCGGTGGTACCTGTCGTTCAATCCGACGTTCGATAAATCGTTTCACGGCCCGAGTCAGGATCAGGGATTCATTTTTTCGCCGAATTTCAAGGTGAGCTACGACGTCACGAAAAAAGTCGCAGCCGGCGTGGAGTATTACGGCTCGCTGGGGCCAGTCACGGGCTTCGATCCGGTCTCCCAGCAGCAACAGCAGATCATCCCCGCCATCGACCTGAACTTGTCCGAAAAGTGGGAGTTCAATTTCGGAGTAGGCGTGGGCGTCACGAAGGCCACGGATCATCTGTTGGCCAAGATGATCTTGGGCTATCGCTTTGATTTCTAAGGAATAAAGTCAAGACTGACCTCTGAATTGACCGTCCCCGCTAAGAGCATGTGAATCTGAGCCAAAAGAGCATCGTTGACGGTACTGGGAGTGGGCAAGTATAATTGTGGTTTGCCTTTAGGCTTTGGAGGACAGATGTACGCCGTTATACAGACCGGGGGAAAGCAATATCGTGTCGCACCGGGCGACACCATCCGCATTGAGCGGGTCAAGGGTGATGTGGGCGAGCAGGTGAAATTCGGGACCGTGCTGGCGGTACACACCGACGACAAGAAGGTCATGGCGGGTTCCGATGCGTCGCAGGCCAGCGTCACGGGCAAGATCGTGTCGCAGGGCCGGGCGAAGAAGCTCACCGTCCTGAAGTTCAAGAAGACCAACCAGTACAAGATTCAGCGGGGCCACCGGCAGAACTATACGGCCGTGCAGGTCAGCGAGATCAAGCTTTAACAATTTTCCGGTTTTTCGATTTCGGCTGGCCGGTCTAAAGTCCGGCCACTACAGGGAAGGATTCGGTCATGGCACATAAGAAGGGCGGCGGCTCGTCCACAAACGGGCGCGATTCACACGGGCAGAGGCTGGGCGTAAAGCGGTTCGGCGGGCAGTTGGTGAACGCGGGAACGATTTTGATCCGGCAGCGCGGCACCAGGCACCAACCTGGCGAGAACGTGTCCAAGGGCAAGGACGACACGCTGTTTGCCCTGGTGCGGGGCTACGTGAAGTTTGAGGACAAGGGCAACCGGGGACGCTTCATCAGCGTGACACCGGCGGCGGCAGCAGCGAAGGCCGCGAACTAAGTCCGAAGGCATGCGAGCGGCCCCGGCGCGAGTCGGGGCCGTTTTGTCTTTATGGGCATAAGAAGAAAGAGTCTTTAACACAGAGAACACTGAGTTTGGACAGAGTTCACAGAGAAGAGTAGGGCATGTTTGTTGATGAAGCGAAAATTTCGGTGAAGGCCGGGGACGGCGGGAACGGTTGTGTGGCGTTCCGGCGGGAAAAATATGTGCCGCGGGGCGGGCCATCGGGCGGAGACGGCGGGCGCGGCGGAAGCATTTACCTGGAAGCGAATCCGAACGACAACACGCTGCTGCGTTACAGGTACAACCGGGAATTCAAGGCGGATCGCGGACGCCACGGCGAAGGCTCGAACTGTTCGGGCGTTTCGGGCGACGATACGATTCTGAAAGTGCCGGTAGGCACGCTGGTTTTTGATGCGACGGGAAATGTGTTGCTGGCGGATTTGAAGGAGCCGGGGCAGCGCTTGCTGGTGGCGCAGGGCGGGCGAGGCGGGCGAGGAAATCAGCATTTCGCGAAGCCGTGGCATCAAGCTCCGCGGGAAAAAGAAGAAGGCGAGCCGGGTGAAGAGCGTAGTTTGCGGTTGGAGCTGAAGCTGCTGGCGGATGTGGGCCTGGTGGGTTTTCCGAACGCGGGTAAGTCCACTCTGATTTCGGTGATCAGCGCGGCGCGGCCGAAGATTGCGAACTATCCGTTCACGACGTTGGAGCCGAATTTGGGCGTGGTGAACGCCGACGGCGGAACGGGCGGCCATGGGACGGAGTTGGGCCGGACGTTTGTCGTGGCGGATCTGCCGGGCTTGATTGAAGGTGCAAGCCATGGCGCTGGTTTGGGCATTCGCTTTCTGCGGCACGTTGAGCGGACGCGGCTGCTGGTCCACCTGATTGATACCAGTGACATGGCGGAGATGGATCCGGTGAAAGCGTTCGAAATCATCGAGGGAGAGCTGGGCGCGTTCAGCGAAAAGCTGCTGGATAAGCCGATGATCGCGGTGGCGACGAAGCTGGACGCCACGACGGAGCAGACGAAACTCGAGGAGCTGAAGAAATTCTGCAAGAAAAAGGGACTGGAATTTCACACGATTTCGGCGGCCACCGGCGACGGAGTGAAGGAACTGGTGAGGGGAATCGCGGACGCGCTGGACAAGATTCCGAAGGAAGCGGTTGAGGACGAGGATAGTGAAGTAGAAGAGGTAAAGGAAGTAAATGAGGTAGAGGATCCAGAGGGCGCGGTGATTGTGGATGACCAGGAAAATGAGGACTGAGACGGGTTCGGCAGTCTTCATTTCGTGAGAGAATTGGATTGGGGAACATCCGGGAGGCGGATTGACGACTGCGCAGGCGAAAAGTACGGCGGCGAAACACCATCCGCGACGGATTGCAATTTTTGGCGGCTCGTTTGACCCCATCCATTCCGGCCACCTGGCTGTAGCCCGGGCGGCAGACCGGCGATTCAATTTCGACGAAGTGCATTTCATTCCCGCGAGCCGTCCTCCGCACAAGTTGAAGCAGCACCTGGCGCCGTTTCCGCACCGCTTCGCTATGGTCGCTCTTGCCGCGACGGAGCATCCGCATTTCGTGCCGTCGCTGACGGAGGCGGGCGAAGACTTCAGCGGGACACAGTTGCACTATTCGGTCGATACAGTGCGGTATTTTAGGCATGCGTATCACGGCCAGGGCGACCGGATCTTTTTCATCATCGGAGCGGACGCGTTTTTGGATATTCCGATGTGGAAGGAATACGAAACGCTGTTGGGCCTTTGCGATTTCGTGATTGCCAACCGGCCGGGCATTCGGCTGGAGGCGCTGCGCCTGGTGATTCCGCCTGACCTGCATGGGCGCCGGGACGCCAAGCGCGAGAAGGAAGAAGAGAGCGTCGCACACGGCTCGCCGATCGTGGCGCGGCTGGATAAGACGACCGTGTACCTGCTGGAGAACGTAGCCAGCGAAGTGAGCGCGACCGATATTCGGCGAAAGGCCAGCCGGGGGCAATCGATTCACGGGCTGGTGTCCGCGCGAGTGGAAGAATACATTTTGAAACAGAGGTTGTACCGGTGAAACTCGAAAAACTACCGAAGGGCGTGCGACTGGCTGTCGAAGCCGCGCAGGAGAAAAAAGCGGGCGCGATTACCGTGCTGGATTTGAGCGGCCTGAGCGCGTTCACGGAATATTTCGTGATCTGCACGGGCTACAGCACGCCGCAACTGCAGGCGATCTGCTCCGAGGTGGAGGAAGTTCTGTACAAAGAGATGAAGCGTTCGCCGGAGCACCGCGAAGGCCGCCGCTCGGCGGAATGGGCGCTGCTGGATTTTGGCGGGTTCATCGTGCACGTGTTCGGCGAGCAGGCGCGGCGTTTTTATGATTTGGAGAGATTGTGGCGGCAGGCGCCGTCGCTGGTGTTGCCGGACGAGCCGGAAACGCACCGGCGGAGCGAGTTGTCGGAAAAAGCGGGATAGTGATTTTTTGATAGTGATTGTTCTGAGTGATTTTGTTCACCCTCACTGTCGAGATAGATCGTCGATACTGAAATCACAGTGAAGAGTTCTTCAGGGGCTAAAGCCCATCCTCATCGGACAGATTATGCCGGGGCTGAAGCCCCGGCCTCCTAAAGAAAAATCAAGACCACAAGCAGGAATGCCTGCGCCACTAGAGTAGACTTGGCCGATGAAGATTTGCCTGCTGATGCTGGGGAAAACGCGGCGGCCGGAGATGGTTTCGGCGCTTGGTGACTATGCGAAACGCATTTCGCGGGCATGTCCCGTGGAGATTGTTGAAGCGCGCAATGCGGTTGCGACGTTGAAGCGGCTGGATGCTAATCGCGCGGCGGCCTCGGTGCTCCTGGACGCGGGCGGCAAGGTGTATGACTCCGACGCGTTTGCGAAATGGCTGGGAGAGCAGCGCGACCGCGGGATCCGCGAAGTGATTTTCGTCTGCGGCGACGCGGACGGGTTTCCCGAGAACCTGCGGGAACGTGTGAAGCAAAAACTTTCATTGAGCGCGATGACGTATTCGCATGAACTGGCGCGGGTAATGCTGGCGGAACAGATCTACCGCGCGTTCGCGATTCTGTCGGGCAGTCCGTACCCCAAATAGGCGATCCGGCCTCCTGTTGTCTGGTTGTCAGCGCGGAAGGTTGGATTTGCAGCGTTCCGTGGAATGATGTGCAACGATAAAAGCCATGGCCCTACGCATCGCCGCGGATAAAGACCAGCCTTCGGTGGCGATTGAAATTCCCATTGAAAAGCCGTTGCCGGATTACGACTTGGAGCAGGTGGAGCAGCCAACGCCGCGGGACATCGACGCGCTCCTGGTGTCGCAGGGATTTCGCGACCTGGTGGACGACGCACGTGGCGTGCTGACGGAGTTGGTGTGTAACCCGCCACCGCTGCCGAACACCACGCATCTGGTGGACCTGGGGCTCTCCCACGTTCCCGATTTTGAAATTACGCAACTCACGGGCGCGATTTGCCCCGCGGACGATGGAGTATACCGGCCGGGTTTGTGGATCGTCCTGAAAGACAGAAAATCGCCGTCGAAGCAGACACTGGGCGAAGTGGCGATGGAGCACGCGCGCATCGTTGCTCACGAACTGGTTAAGCGGCTCGGAATATAAGATCAAAGCGTTTCGATTCCGCATTTGTCAGGCTCCAGCTTGACGTTTGTGGCACAACTCCGCAGACTGGAATTATCCACACGAAATGGCGCGCCTGACGAGGAATTGGAATTATGCCGGAAGGAAAAGGGCTGCTGATTGTTTACACCGGGCCGGGCAAGGGCAAGACCACCTGTGCGCTGGGCACGGCGTTTCGCGCGGTGGGGCAGGGGTTGCGCGTGCTGATGGTGCAGTTCATCAAGGGCTCGTGGCATTACGGCGAACTGGATGCCGCGGAAATGCTGGGCAAGGACAAGTTTGAAATCCGACCGATGGGGCGGGGTTTCGTGAAAATCGGCGGCGCGGAGACGGATCCGGAGGACATCCGGATGGCGGAAGAGTGCTGGGAGTCGGGGCGCGCGGCGATTTATAGCGGCACCTACGACCTGGTGGTGCTGGACGAAATCAACTACACGATCAGCTACAAAATGCTGGACGCGGAAAAAGTTGTGACAGCGCTCACGGGGCGGCCCGAGCAGGTGCACGTGATCTGCACGGGGCGAAACGCGCATCCGAAGCTGGTGGAAGCTGCGGACCTAGTGACGGAAATGAAGGAAGTGAAACACCCGTATACGAAGGGTATACTGGCGCAGCGGGGGATTGATTATTAGGGTGGCGGTCTTTGCCGCTGGGAATTTGATAAATGGATAACAGCGAACGGCGATCAGATAACAGGAAGCAAGAAGGAAACTAATAACTTAGAACTAAGGACTAAAAACTTTCCATGTCGTGGTTCAAGCGGGACAAAAAAGCGATTGACCAGGTGACGCCGCCGGAAGAGCGGCGGGTGCGCACGGAAGGGCTGTGGGTGAAGTGCGAGTCCTGCCGCGCCATCGTCTTCCGGAAGGACCTGGAAGAAAACCTGTTTGTGTGCCCGAAATGCCAGTTTCATTTCCGGGTGAACGCGAAAAGGCGCCTGGAGTTGCTGCTGGACGGCAAGTGGACGGAGCACAACGCAGGAATGGTTACGACAGACCCGCTGAAATTCGTGGACACCAAGCCGTACGCCAAGCGGATTAAGGAAGCGCAGAAAAAACTGGGCATGAACGACGCGGTGATTACCGCCGAGGGCAAGCTGAACGGCAAACCGGTGATCTGTTGCGCGATGGAATTTGGATTTATCGGCGGCTCGATGGGCGCGGTGGTTGGCGAAAAAGTGACGCGCGCGATCGAGATGTCGATGGAGACGCGGCAGCCGCTGATCGTGGTTTCGTGCTCCGGCGGCGCGCGCATGATGGAAGGCACCATCAGCCTGATGCAGCTGGCGAAAGTTTCGGCCGCGCTGGCACGGCTGGACGAGGAAAAGCTGCCGTACATTTCGGTGCTGACCGATCCGACCACGGGCGGCGTAACAGCAAGTTTTGCGATGCTGGGCGACCTGAACATTGCGGAGCCTGGCGCGTTGATAGGTTTCGCGGGGCCGCGGGTCATCGAGCAGACTATCCGCCAAAAACTGCCGGAAGGCTTTCAGCGCTCGGAATTTTTGCTGGAGCACGGATTCCTGGACGCCGTTGTACATCGCAAAGACATGAAGGGCTTCATCTCCAGCGCGCTCGACCTGCTGACCTCCTGAAATGAATTACGACAGCGCGGTTCGTTATCTACTTTCGTTGGGCCGCGAACTTGCGGCGCCCACCCAAGCGGCCGCGGCAAAATTCAATCTCGAAAACATAACCATATTGCTGGAGCGGCTGGGCCGGCCCGACCGCGCGTTTCCGTGCGTGCATATTGCGGGCACGAACGGCAAGGGTTCGACCGCGGCGTTTCTGGAAAAGATTCTGCGCGACGCGGGATTTCGCACCGGACTGTACACTTCGCCGCATCTGGAGCGGATCAACGAGCGCGTTCGTATTTCCGGAAAAGAGCTTGCCGACGAGCGGTTTGCCGAGATTTTTACACGCATCCACGCGGTGATCGAGGAATTGCTGGCGGAAGGGAAACTGCGGGCGCATCCGACGTACTTCGAATGCGTGACCGCGCTGGCCTTTGAAGCGTTTGCGCGGAAACGCGTGGATTTTGCGGTGATTGAAGTGGGGTTGGGCGGGCGGTTGGACGCGACAAACGTGGTGACCCCGCTGGTTTCCATCATCACGCGCATCGATTTTGACCACGAAAACTATCTGGGGCACTCGCTACGGGAAATTGCCGGAGAGAAAGCGGGCATTCTGAAACCGCAGGTGCCCGCGGTCTTCGCGGCGCAACTGCCGGAAGCGCACGAGGTACTTGTGGGGCGTGCAACGGAGTTGCGCTGCCCATTCGTCGAGACCTCTGAATTGTTTCGCATCGAAAATGAAGTTCTCGAACACGGTTGTCCCCGCGCCAGGGTGGTGGAAACATCAGGCGGAAAATCGTTTTCGCTAGAACCGCGACTCGCTGGACGCTTTCAATTGCAGAATGCGTTAAATGCCGTGGGGGCGGCGCGGATCCTGCAAAACCGTAACTATCGCATCGCCGATGAAAATATTGTCACCGGGATTGCAACGACAGAATGGGCCGGCCGATTGGAGCGGCTGCAGGTGCGGCCGGACGTGTATCTGGACGGCGCGCACAATCCGGGTGCGGCGCGGGAACTGGCGCGATTTCTGGAAGAGAATTTTGCCGGTCGCAAGGTGTACCTGATTTTCGGCGCCATGCGCGACAAGGCCGTCGACGAAGTGACCGGCATGCTTTTCCCGCACGCGCACGAAGTGATTTTCACGCAACCGGGGACGCCTCGGGCGGTCAGCGCACGGCAACTTGCGGAGATGGCCGGCGACAACGCCGCGAAATTCACCGTGATCGAGAATGCAGAGAAAGCCCTCGAATCGGCGCTTTCGAAAGCCGGCCCGGAAGACGCCGTCTTCATCACCGGCTCGCTGTATCTGGTGGGCGAATTGCGGCATGTTTGGAATGCGCGCAGAAAAGTCGCATCGCGCTAGAAAAGACCGTAGAATGGGGCTTCTTTCCGGTTGCTGCCGGCCGCGCGGCCGGCGTTCTGTTTTGTGGGAGCAAAGAATTTAAGGGTAGAGCTTCGAGCCCATGGAAAAAACAAAAGTTGCGGGGACAAATTCGAGCGCGCCGCTGGTGGGCATTATCATGGGCTCCACGTCCGATTGGGAGACGATGGAGCACGCCGCGAACACGCTGCGCGAGTTGGGCGTCCCGCACGAGACGCGCGTTGTTTCCGCGCACCGCACCCCGGACCTGCTTTTCGAATATGCCTCGACCGCCGAAAAACGCGGCATCGAAGTGATTATCGCAGGCGCGGGCGGCGCGGCGCATTTGCCAGGGATGGCCGCGTCGAAAACGGTTCTTCCCGTGTTGGGCGTACCCGTGGAGTCGAAAGCGCTGAAGGGACTCGACTCGTTGCTCTCGATCGCACAGATGCCCGGTGGCATTCCCGTCGGCACGCTGGCGATTGGAAAAGCGGGCGCGATCAACTCGGCTCTGTTGGCAGCGGCGATCGTCGGAATCAAGCATCCGTCGATTCGCGAGGCGCTGCGCGCGTTCCGAATCGCGCAGACGGCAAAAGTTTTTTCGCAGCCCGATCCCGCCGCGGCGGCGCGAAAGGCGCTGAACGCCGTGCACGCGCAACTTTCCGGAAAGAAAAAGAAATGACCATCGGCATCCTGGGCGGAGGACAACTCGGCTATATGTTGGCTCTAGCCGGTTATCCGCTGGGGCTGCATTTCCGGTTCCTGGATCCCTCGCCGGAAGCGCCAGTCGGCCGCATCGCCAATCGAGTCACAGCTGATTTCAACGATCAGCCTGCCCTCCAAAAGTTTTCTCACGGCTTGGAAGTCGTAACCTACGAATTTGAAAATGTGCCAGTCGCAGCCGCGAAATTCCTGGCGGAACGCGTGCCCGTGTATCCGCCCGCGGCGGCACTGGAAGAGGCGCAGGAACGGTTGCGGGAAAAGCGGATGTTCCGCAGGCTGGAGATTCCGACGACGGAATTTGCGGAGATCGTAAAGCGGGAAGATCTGGACGCGGCGGTGAAGCAGGTTGGATTGCCGGCGATGCTGAAGACATGCCGGATGGGCTACGACGGCAAAGGCCAGTGGCTGCTGCGAACGGCGGAGGACGTGGAAAAGGCCCGGCCGGAACTGCCGGACGTGCCGCTGATCCTGGAAAAGTTTGTTCCATTCACGCGCGAGCTTTCGATTCTTGGTGTGCGGGGACGCAGCGGGGAGATTGCCTTCTATCCGCTGATTGAGAACCATCACCGTGGCGGGATTTTAAGGTTGTCGCTGGCCCCGGCGCCGAATTTGACGGCGAGTCTGCAACAGGAAGCGGAACGCGCGGCGCGAAAGGTGCTCGAAGAGCTCGAGTATGTCGGAGTCTTGTGCATCGAATTTTTCGAATTTGGCGGTCGGCTGCTGGCGAACGAGATGGCGCCGCGGGTGCACAATTCCGGCCACTGGACGATTGAGGGCGCGGTGACCAGCCAGTTTGAAAATCATTTGCGCGCGATTCTGGGGATGCCGCTGGGCTCGACGGCGGCGGTAGGCGTTTCGGCGATGATCAACCTCATTGGCGAGATTCCTGAAAGCGCGGAGGTACTGAACGTTTCGAACGCGCACCTGCATCTTTACGGAAAAGAGCCGCGCGCGGGACGCAAGCTCGGGCACGTTACCGTGCGGGCGGACCAGTTCGACAAGTTACAGCAGCGATTGAGTGCACTGCCGGGATTCTTCCGCCGGCCGGAATATTGCCTGGAGAAAGCTTTGCCGGAATTGCTGGCGAAGCGGGCGTAACGTAGCGCCGTTACACTTGCAGGACGTCGCCATCGCGGGCGACGAGTTCGTAGAGCACCGGGTTGACGAAAAAGCCGAGCAGGAGGCGCGACAGAAGTCCCGCGACGACGACAATCGCGAAGGGTTTTTGCGTGTCGCTGCCGACCCCGGTGGACATGGCCGCGGGAAGCAGGCCGAGGCACGCGACAAGCGCCGTCATCATGATCGGGCGGAGGCGAAGCAACGAAGCTTCCAGTGTGGCTTCGCGAACGTTCTTGCCCTCAAGCCTCAGCTTGTTGATGTAGCTCACCAGAATCACCGCGGTTTCCACCGAAACGCCGAGAAGCGCCAGCAGCCCCAGCGCGCTGGAAACGCTGAGCGGCGTGTGCGTGAGCTTCAGCGCAATCAGCGCGCCGACCGGTTCTGTGAGGACGACGCCGAGCGCAATGGTGATCGGAAACTTGAAATTCCCGTAAAGCGCAAACAGGATCAGGAAGATTAGAAATATCGCCAGCGGGCCGATAATGAAGAGCTGCGCCTTGGCGTCCAGCAATTCGCTGTACTCGCCGCCCCAGTCGAGTCGGTAGCCTTCGGGAAGATTTACTTTCTTCAAGATCGCCTGCTGGCCGGACTTGACGATACCTTCCAGGTCCCGCCCCTCAATCGAAAACTGAATGCCGATGTAGCGCGAATTATTTTCGCGATAGATAAAGGAAGCGCCTGTGGATTCCTTGAGCGTGGCAAGTTCGGAAAGAGGAATCTGCTGGCCGGCGGGAGCAGGGACGAGCAGGTTGCCGATTTCGTGCGCGTCGGAACGGAATTTCGGATCCATTCGCACGACCAGATCAAATAATTTTTCGCCCTGAATCACCTGCGTCGCGGCTTGTCCGCCAATCGCGGCTTGCACCACGCCCTCGACGTCGGCGACGTTGATGCCATAGCGCGCAATTTTGGCGCGATCCGCTTCGATCAGCAGGCTGGGCTGGCCGAGTTCGCGCACGACGGTGAGCTCGGTAAAACCGGGAGTTTTTTCCAGGACGTTCTTGATTTCAACGGCCTTTTTCTCCAGGACGTCCAGATCGGGTCCGAAGATTTTCACCGCCAGCGCGCTTTTCAAACCTGTGAGGGCTTCGTCCACGGCATCCTCGGCGGGTTGCGTGAAATTGAAAATCACGCCGGGATAGGCATCGAGCTTCTTCTGAAGGTCGGCGATCAGCTGCTCTTTCGTGTGGATCCGGGATTGCGACCACGATTTGTCGTTGTAGGGCTTCAGGCCAACGTAGAATTCGCAATTGAAAAAGCCGGTGGGGTCGGTGCCGTCGTCGGGCCGGCCAAGTTCGGAGCCGGTGACCGTGACCATCGGATATTGAATGAGCAGGTCGCGGACCTGCGGCGCGAATTTCGCCGCCTCTTCAAACGAAATCGTATACGGCATCGTGGCGCGCACCCACACCGCGCCTTCGTCCAGATGCGGCAGGAATTCTCCACCAATCAGCGGCACAAGCAGGAGCGTGGCGCAAAAAATCGCCACGGCTGCGACCAGTGTCACGGCGGGGTGGTTCAGGCACCACCGCAGGCGGCCGCTGTACTGATCGCGAATCCAGTTGTAGACGGGGTTCTGTTTTTCCTTCACGCCGCTCTTGAACCAGTAGGAAGCGAGTACGGGAACGACAGTGAGCGTGAGAATCAGCGCGCAGATCAGCGCGAACCCCATGGTGTCCGCCATCGGATGAAACAATTTTCCCGCAGGGCCGGTGAGCGCGTAGATGGGCAGGTACCCCGCGATAATGACGGCGACGGAATAAAAGATCGGGCGATCGACGTCGCGCGCGGCGGAGAGAATGACGTCCGTCAATTTGTAATCCGTGCCGTGGCGCAGGCCGAGTTCACGGTAGATGTTTTCGACCATGACGATGGTGCCGTCAATGATGATGCCGAAATCGATGGCGCCGATGGAGAGCAGGTTCGCCGCTTCGCCCGTCAAATTCAGAAAGATGAACGCGAAGAGCAGTGCCAGCGGAATCGTCAGCGCGGTAATAATGGCAGCCCGGAAGCTCACCAGGAAAAAGATCAGCACGATCAGGACGAGCACCATGCCGCGCAAAAGATTTCCCTCGACAGTGTCGGTGGTGATGCGGACGAGGTCACTGCGGTCATAGTAAGGGCGGACCTTCACGTCTGGCGGCAGCAGCGTCTTATTGATCTCGTCGGTTTTTTTCTCGACGCCTTCGAGCACGTTCTGGGTCTGCTCGCCCCGGCGCATCAGGATGACGCCTTCGACGGCGTCGTCGTTCTTTTTTTGTTTGGTCTGGAAACCGAAAATCCCGAGACGCGGCGCGTGGCCGATTTCCACGCGGCCAATATCCTTGATGCGGATGGGCACGCCATTGCCGCTGCCCACGACCACTTCACCGATGTCGTCCGTGCTCTTCACCAGGCCAAGGCCGCGCACGTAATAAAACTGTCCTCCCTGCGTGTAAAAGCCGCCGCCGGTGTTGGAATTGTTGGCGTTCAGCGCGGTAACCACCTGCACGACCGGTAAGTGATAGTTGTAGAGCTTCACGGGATCCAGCAGGACGTGATACTCCATCGTCGGCCCGCCAAAACCAGAATCATCGGCCACGCCCGGCACACTCTTGTACGCCCGCTCGATAATCCAGTCTTCGTACGTGTGCAATTCCATCGGCGAGCGGTCCGGGCTTTCGATCACGTAGCGATAGACCAAGCCGCTTGGACTGAAGAGCGGCGCCATGCTGGGCGTCACGCCCTGCGGCAACGTGGCGTCGCTGATGCGCTGGAAAACAATCTGCCGTGCGAAGTAAGGATCGACGCCTTCATCAAAGGTCAATCGCACGTCGGAGAGGCCGTAAAGAGAAATCGACCGCATCACTTTCAAGTGCGGCGAGCCGTTCATCGCCAATTCCAGCGGCAACGTGGTGAGGCGTTCCACTTCTTCCGCGGCGTGCCCCGGCCACTGGGTGATCAGCTCCACCATCGGCGGCGAAAGGTCCGGGTACGCGTCTACCGGCATCTGGCGGAAAGACCACGCGCCCGCGATGGCGATCAAAACCGTCAGCATCAGCACTAGGAAGCGCTGCTGAAGAGCGAATTGGACGATGCGATGAATCATCAAGAAGTCTCCGGTGCGCTCTTCCTAATGCTGAATGGAATTCTTGAATTGCAGGAACAAGCTCCCGTCGCCGACGACCTGTTCCGATTCTTTCAGGCCGCTGGTAATCTGCGTGCGGCCATTGACGCTCTGGCCCAGCGTGACCACGCGCCGCGCGAACTGGTTGGGCCCCACCTGCACGTAAACAAACGGCTGGTTTTCCGTGTCGCGCAGGATGGCGGCCTCCGGAACGGTGATGGCGTCGGCGACCGAGCCGGCCTTGACGGTCGCGGTAACGTACATATCCTTCTTCAATTTCTTGCCGGGATTTTCGGTGACGATGCGTGCCTGCAGCGTCCGCGTATTGGGATCAAGCGCTGGCGCAAGGTACGAGATTTTCCCGTGAAAAAGCTCCGGGTAGCTGTCGGTGTTGATTTCGACGGCGTCGCCCGCGTGCACATACGGCAGGTCGCTCTGATAAACGTTCACCAGCACCCACAAGCTGCTGGTATTGGAAATCGTGAAGCATTGCGTGGCGCCGCTCTGCAGCAACTGTCCGGGGCCAACCAGACGCTCCACGATATCTCCGGTGACCGGCGCAAGCACCGGGCTTTCCGAGGTGGACTGCGCGGCATTCTTGATCAAGGCTTCAGGATCTTTCACGCCGAGCGCGTGCAGCGCGTCGGCGGAGGATTCCAGATCCGCGTGCGCCTGATTGCGATTTGTCTCCGCCTGTTGCAGATCGGCTTCCGAAATGGCCCCGTGGGCGAAAAGATCCAGCGAGCGCGCATACAACTTGTCCGAAAGAGTGGAAGCCTCGCGCGCCTTGATGTACGCGGAGCGCGCCACGGAGTAGTCCGGGCTGGTGACAGTAAGCAGCGGCTGGCCCTTCTGCACGAACTGGCCGGGCGCGACAAGAATTTCGTGAACCGGTCCGCCAATCGCGGCAAACACCGGCGTGGTTTCAAACGCGTTGTACGCCACCGCGCCGGCCAGGCGAAGCGTGCGCGGCAGAGGGCCTTTTTCAACGGGCACGATTTGCAGATGAGCCAGCTGCTCCTTCGGGACCGTGAAAAGTTCGGCCGTGTCCGCCTTCGACTCGGAAGCGGTGAACGAAGTCATCTTGGACTCCGCTTCGCCGGGGCCGGAGCCGCAGCCGGAAATCGCGGCGCCAAGCGGGAAAGCGGCGAGCGCGATGATCATCGAACTCGTAAATCGTTTTTGCAGGAAAGCGTTCATGGCAGATTCCTTGTGCCCACGGCCTGGCGCATCTGTTCCATCGCGAGCATGTAGCTCGCAAGCGCCTGGCGGTAGGCAAGCTGATTGGCGCGATAAGTTCGTTCGGAATCCAGATAGTCCAAAAGGCTGGCGGCGCCTTTGCGGTAAGCGTATTCGCTGATGTCGCGCGACTGCTTGGCCTGGTCGACGTAGCCGCCTTGATAGAGCTGAATAATCTGGTCGTTGGTCTGCAGATTGGCGAAGGCCGTCGCGACGTCCGTCGAAACCTGCTGCGTCGTTTCACTGGCCTGCTCGCGGGCCTGGGTGATGGCGTATTGCGCGCGCGCGATCTCTCCCTGGTTCCGGTTGAAAATCGGCAGCGGCATGCTATAGAAAAACGAACCGCTACTGGCGCCGGCCGTGTGGGAGTAGTTGAACGTCCCGGTGATGTCCATCTTGCCGTTGGCCTTTTGCAGGGAGTACTGGCTTTCGGCGGCGGTGACGGACTGCTGGGCGGCGCGCAGGTCGGGCCGGTTCAGGGCCGCGGCATTTTTCAGCCCGTTCAAGTCCGCGTGCACGGGCTGGTAGTCGAGCGTTCCCTGCACGTCGTAATCATCGGGAACAGTTTCGAAGCCAAGCAACTGGCGCAGCGCGGCCAAGCTTTGCAGCTTGGCCAGTTTCGCGGCGGAAACGTCGCTCTGAAATTGCAGCAACTGCAATTTAATTTTCAGAAAGTCACCTTCGCTCATGTCGCCGGCGCGAAAGCGCTCTTTGCTGATGTCCACGGTCTTCTGGAAGCTGTCGAGGTCCTGCTGCGCAAATTCCAGCGTGGATTCCGCCAGCAGCGCGTCCACAAATTGCTGGCTGACGTTGAAGACCAGTTGCCGTTCGTTGTCCGAAACCAGCGAGCGGACAACAGACGTCTGATCCTTCGCGGCCTGCAGGCGGTGCTGCCGCTTTTTGCCGCGCTCGAAGAGATAGCCGATGCCGGCGTCGAACTGCGCCGACTGATCGAGGTAGTCTCCGTCCAGTTTGTCGGGCTGGAAGATGGGCAGAAATTGCGCGTCCAGGCCCAACGTTGGATTCGGCCTAAGGTTCGCCGTGATTTCCTCGGCCAGGCTTTGCTGGATCGTCGTGCGCATGGCCTGCAACGCGTGATTGTGAAGCAGCGCCAGGCGGATCGCATCGTCCAGCGAGATTCGCGACGCGCTGCTGGCCGCCGACGGCGTTTGCGGAGCCGATGCAGGGCTCTGCTGCGCGCCGGCAAATGGCGCCGACAGGAGTAGTCCCAAAACCAAAAACGTTACTCGCTTCAAGTGAAGACTCCTCGCGCGTCACTGTGGAAGCAACGCACGACATTGATGCTCGATGGATTGGGGCCGAGTGGAAGTGCTAAACGGCGGGGGGCGCGCGGGGCGCGATGCTGCGGGGAACGACTGGAGGAACGAAAACGACGACGCCGGCAATTTCCATCCGGTCGATCGCCGGCGCCATCTCCACAATCAAAGAAGGAGTTGGCACGGCGGTGCCTGTGGCAGAGCAGATCGGGCAGACGTGCGTATCAAGCGAGCGCGAACTCAGGTCAACGCAGCAGTGCAGTTGCCCCGCCAGGAGGATGCCTCCCAGGAGGAGCGCCACGAAGAGAAACCGCTTTGATTTCGCAGGCATAGGGCCAGTATTCGTGCGTTTGGCGTTCTGTTTATAGTACACCCTCTAACGGACACAAAACACCTGCTAACGAGGGGGGCGTGTGCCAAGTTGCACCGTACCTGAGTTGGATGAGCATTTCGGGCCGGAGGGATGCCGCGGGAACACCAAAGTTGACACGCCTTGCGGCCCTGGAAGATAGTTCCGCAGTCGGAGGTTGCCCCCATGACTGAGGTCGAGCGATGTCTTTCGCGTCGTAGCCTGCTCAAGGTGCTTGGTTTGGCCGGAGGCGGCCTGGCCGCGGGGGGCTGGCCCGGGGCACGCGAAGTGATGGCTCAGGACCCGCCGCGCTCCACGGCGCTGGAGACTTTCACGGGGCCGGGAGCGAACTCACATTGGAATTCCATCGGCCCCTATCTGACCGAGCCGCAGAAAGCGCCACTGATTCTGCTGACGGATCGTCCCGTTCAACTCGAAACACCCCGCCACTATTTTCGAACGGTGTTTACGCCCAACGAGGCGTTTTACGTTCGATGGCATCTGGAAGGAATTCCGAATCGCGTGGATTTGAAGCAGTGGAAATTGCAGGTAGAGGGCAATGTGAACAAGCCGCTGGCGCTGAGCCTCTCCGACCTGACGGAGAAGTTCAAACCGGTTTCCGTCGCGGCCGTCAACCAGTGTTCCGGCAACAGCCGCAGCCGCCTGCAGCCGCGTGTGGCTGGGGCTCAGTGGGGAAACGGTGCAATGGGCAACGCGTTGTGGACCGGCGTGCGCCTGCGCGAAATTCTGGACATGGCCGGCGTAAAAACTGGCTCCCTTCAATTGCAGTTTCAAGGGCTGGAGACGGGCCAAGGGCCGGCGGGCACGGCTTCAAATATTTTCCAAAAGTCGCTCGACCTGAAGAATCCCGTGATCGATGAATGCGTCGTCGCGTACCTGATGAACGGCGAGCCGCTGCCGATTCTGAATGGATTTCCTGTGCGTCTGGTAGTGCCAGGATACTTTGCGACCTACTGGACAAAATGCCTTTCGTGGATTCGCGTGCTGGCCGCGCCGGACGAAAATTACTGGATGAAGACGGCCTACCGCGTGCCGGATACGCCGCGGGGAAACACAACTCCCGAGGAGGTGAAAGCTGGCAAAGTGAAGACGATTCCGATCGAACGCTTCCCGGTGCGATCGTTCCTCATCTCTCCCGATGGAACCTCGAAAATTCCCGCGGGACTCGGCGTCACGCTGCGCGGAATTGCCTTCAGCGGATTTGCGCGCGTCACCCGAGTCGAAATTTCGGATGACGGCGGAAAGACGTGGGCCGACGCAACGCTCGGCGAAGACCATGGCGCGTATTCTTTCCGCACTTGGGAAGCTCCATGGAAAGCAAAGTCACCGGGACGTTATTCGCTGGCGGTGCGCGCAACCGATGAAAAGGGCAACTCGCAGCCGGACGAGCCGGTGTGGAATCCCGGCGGCTATCTGTGGAACCGCATCGAGCGGCAGGAACTGGTGGTGGGCCATGCCAGCTAAGGGGAGCATCGCAATGAAAAACAGAGCCGTGGCGATCTTAGTGGCGGCATGCGGCGTGGCACTGGCCGCCGGAGTTGTCTACGCCGATTTGAAAAAGGGCTACTACGCACCCGAACAACTCGGCAGCATCCAGCAGGCCGCCCCCACCGCCCTTTCACCGGACGGCGCCTACGAAGTCTCCGCTTACCCGGTGCCAACTCTGGAACTCGCCCCCGGCGACGGCCGCCAGGACGTCCAGATCTATTGCAACACCTGCCACAGCCCGCGCTACATCACCATGCAACCACCGCTGCCCGCCGCAACCTGGGAATCCGAAGTGAACAAAATGAACAAAGCCTACGGCGCGGGCATCCCCGATGACACCACGCGTAAAATCATCGCTTACCTGCAAACCCACTACACCCCCGAAACCCGCAAATAATAGGCTGGTTGCATCCATCCGCCGCGAAGGCTGAGGCTCCGCCCGTAGCGCATCGCATTGGGCGGACCGGTCGAATTGCCTCGGCGCACGCGGATCAGTTTCGGGGTAGCGCATTAATCGGGGCCTATTCCGCGGCATGGTTTGGACATCACTTCAACAGCGAGCGTGTCTGGAGAAGCCTCTTGCTCAAGTCCCGCTTTTGCTCTAAAACGCGTGTTGCATTCGGGATAAGGTCCGCAAGTTGTTGTGGTGCATTACGAATCGCTTCATTCAGCATTGGCATTTTCGACGGATCGTCCAGGGCAGCAACATAGGATGAAATAATCCGGGTCAGAACTGCAGATGGCACTGCATCTGCTGCGTACTGCCCGCGAAGGCCTTCCAGATCTCGCTTTGCAGCGGCTGACCAATCAGGCCCATCACCTAATTCAGCTACCGCGTTCTGTAGTTGCGATCGCTGCTGGGGAGAAAACTGCTCCATGCGCAGTGCAGCGTTCACCGCCATAAGATGCGTGACAAGAAGGTCTTTTGCAATGAGTGTCGCAAAGAATGAGCCACCGCTACCCACATCATGGGAAAATCGCAAGCCCGCAGCCAGAGCGCGAACCGCTCCGTCCTTATTGCCCGTGTGATAAAGATGAATTGCGTAGAGGACATTCAACCGTCCGAGGACCAACGCCTTTCTCGCGTAGTCAACGGGGACATCTTCTCCAAGTCCATAATCCAATCCCCAGTCACAATTCGGGAGCAAAGTCCCACGTGCCATGACTTCAAGGGCGAGCGTGTTTTTTTGAAGCAGGTCTTTGTATTTCGAATCATCGAACGGTCCCATACTCTCGAGGACCGAGTTTAGCTCTTTTGCTTCCTGATCCGTTATCGCGGCGTCCTGTACCGCGGAAAATGCCGACCAGTAGCGCAAAGCCGCGTTGTCCGCAAGAGATGGATTCTTCTGGGCGCATGTGGAGATAGCCGACAACAGGACCACGAGGACTATCGATGAAACTGAGATGATGTATTTCATAACTTGATCTTCTCCTTGCCCAACACGGCAACGGCACTTAGTTTGCCTTTCGGGACCGGGATAGTCTGGGAATCAAATGCCATGCCGTCGACCAGGGCCTTGAAGGACGGCGCCTTTATTATCAAAGCATTTGCACTTCGCATCGTTAGCGGCTGGCGGTCCGTAAACGGATCGGTGGTTGCAGGAGAGTAGGTCGTCTCGGCCACACGGACTCTCTGTGTATGAATGTGTAGGGCGGCTGCCACTACAAGAACAGCCAAACCTGCCGCGGCCCCTGCCCAGAGGACGAACCTGCCCCGGGCTCGATAGCGAGATCTGGATGTTAGAAGCGGCTCGGGAACGAGCGGGCGAAATTGTTTCAAATATGCCTCGAAACGTTCTTCATCAGGGATTGGCACAGGAATTCTCCTTCGCGAAGATTGAGTCGCGCAGCTTGGCAAGGGCATAACGGTATCGCGAGGCTGCGGTGTTGGAGCTGATGGACAACAGCTCACCAATCTGCGAGAAGGTGAGTTCGCCCCATATGTGCAGAACGATTACTTCTCGCTGATCATCAGGAAGCGCACCAAGGGCAAGTCTGAGATTCTGTTCTCCCATATAGTCACGGTCTGGAGGATCAAACCAGGCCGACTCGCAATCAAGCGGCACCGTTCGCTCCCGAAACTTGCCTTCGTTGAGAGCAGCGTTGCGTACGGACGCGAATAGGTAGGCCTTCTTGTCCGCCGCCCGGCCCAGGCTTCCTTTTTCGATCAAGTTTAGGAACACGTGGTGAACCACATCTTGAGCGCGACTTCGTTCGCCCGTAATGGCTACCGCGAAAAGAAGGAGCGCCGATCCGTGCTGGCGGTAGAGAAGCTCGATCTCGGGGGTGTTTCCGTTGCTTCGGTGCACGTTACGGTCTCAATAGTAAGACACCTGAGGAGCAGAGATTTGTCTAAACTAGTTGTGATTCCGCTCTGTTGCCGCCATGACTCTGATTTAACCCTTAGCAAGGGCCAACTCCTGATTTGTCGGGTTACCGGACGCACCTAGAACCAGTCGATCTTCGCCCTCACCGGGGGGCGACGCCTTCGACGATGAAGATGCGGCTTTTCGCCGAACTGTGCCGCATCGGTTTGATGGCCTCGTAGGCCGGTGAATACTCCCACGCGTGCGCCTTTTCCACGCTATCGAAGGCGATCACCACGATGCGAGTTGGCGCTTCGCCTTCGACGGCCTGGATCTTTCCTCCACGCACCAGATAGTGGCCATCGAAAGCCGCCACGATGGGAGGCACTTTCTCCGAGTACTTCTTGAAGGCATCGGGGTCCGTGACGTTCACCTCCGCGATGACATACCCAGGCGCCGGCTTCACCTGCTGCGCGCGAATCGCATGCGCCCCCGCAACACCAATCGAAATTCCACCCAGCACCGCCACCGCCAGTTTGTGGTTCGACTTCATAAGCTCATCCTCCCCTGAACGATTCTATGTAAAAACCAATCCTTACCGCTTTGTCGCTCTGATACGAGCACATCCGGCAGGGGAGAGTCCAGCGGCCAGTGGAGGCCGCTTTGAAGTATTGCAGCACCTCCATGTTGCTTCCGATCAGACGTGAGTGCTCAACCGAAGATGGCGATCCTAGTACTGACCTGTCCGGTCACCTCGTTAACCACGACTTAGAGATCAGGCTTGCTATCAGACACCTTTCTTATTGGGGAGGTGTCAAATGTATAGTATGCATACCATATTACCGTAGCTTTTCAAGCGGCATAGGTTTACAGAGATACAGGTGGTGATTGAATGATCCGACCTACGCATTTCTTGGTCGTTGCCATCCTGGTGATAATGCCGCATGCAGATGCTCTGGCATGTACCTGCATGGGTGGTGGAGGGCCCGCCTGCCAAGAAGCATGGCGTGAAGGGGTCAACTCGATTTTCCTCGGTCGCGTGGCCAAAATTGAGGTCACCCTCGGCGTGATGGGTGCTCCTGACAACGCCGCAAGCATGACTCTGGGCGGCAGCATGAAAGTTGTTACCATCGAAATTGAGGAAAGCTATAGAGGCATTTCCGGAAAATCCGTCCAGGTGGTTACGGCTGCTGATGAAGCCGCTTGCGGGTATTCCTTTCGCGAAGGCGAAAGATATCTCATTTTTGCTGGGAAGCAGGGCAGTCGTCTGGGAGTGTCTTTGTGTAGCGCGACAAGGCCCGCAAAGTACGCGGAGGACGACATCGCTTATCTGCGCTCTATTCCGGATTTACCACCGACAGCGCGCGTCTTTGGAACATTCAAGCGATACACCTACGACCCTAAATTCAAACCCACATTTGAGCCTTCGATAATGGACCATTACCGGCCTCCAGAAGAGGAGTACCGGGCAATGGCGGCGATGACAGGGACCATCGTTCGAGTAGAAACAAGCGACGGTAAACATGAAACGACCGTGGATAATCAGGGCAAGTGGAACATAAATGGGCTTCCGCCAGGTCCGTACAAAATCGAGGTGGCACTTCCTAAGAACATGACCCTTGACTCAGCGTTTGGTATGAGGGGTTCACTTTCATCAAAAGGATGTTGGAGAGTTGACCTTCGGGCGGAATCCAACGGTCACATTCGCGGACGTGTCAGTTCAGAGGTTCCCCTTTCCGAGTATTATCTTGCCCAAGTTGGGCTCTTCCGTGCCGAAGAAACTGAAATTGATCTGATTCGACCCTTTGGCGAGGTATTTCCAGACCCGAACACTGGAGAGTACGATATCGGACCGCTTGCGCAAGGGCGCTACTTGGTTGCCGTCATTCTCAACAACAAAGATCTCGACGTAGCCGCCTTGTACTATCCAGGTGTAGTCAGGCTTGACCGAGCTAAGGTGATTGCGCTCGGCGATGGCGAGACTGTATCGAATGTGGACTTTAGGGTAGGAAAGCCATCTTTCCAAGAGCGTCCCACCTGCTGCGAGTTTAAGATTCATGTTCCAAAACTCGGCAGCTCCCGGTAAATCGGCAAACCCGGAAGAGTAAAGTAACGGCAGAACACCCATCCGGTTGGAATGGCAATCGGCAGCGCACATCGCTCAAAAACTGGCAACAGCGTCGGCTTCGGTCGCAAATGTTTCAAATAATGTCAGCAGGCGGGCGATCTCCAGGGCCTGCTTCAACTTCGGGCCGAGGTGGGCGAGCGCGAGCCGTCCACCCGTGGCCTTTGTCTTTCGGTGGGTTTCGATGAGCGCGCCGATCCCGGCGCTGTCCACGGAATTGACGTGCTCCAGACCAACGACAATTTTTTCGGCTCCCGACGAGAGCAGATTATCAATCGTTGTGCGCAGCCCGATGCTCTCTGGTCCGAGCACAAGCCGCCCACTCAGCGTCAGCACATAGATTCCATTCGTTTCGCGCTGCGTTATTTCCAATGGCACCGGTTACCCCCTGTCGCGCAAATGCGTGAACCCGCGAATTCTTCCATCATACCTTCCGAACTTCCGCCGCCAAAGCCCGCTACCGTCCCGGCGGCCACCGGCAGCCCTGGTTGCCGCCGGGTTTGGCGGGATGCTACGATGCTGGGTTCCATGAGTCCCAATGGTCCCAACCGGCCCCGCATTGGCATCCCCTGGCGCACGTCCGCCGAAGGCCGGGGCAGCCTGCTCCCCTGGCGGGGCAGGAACCGCTATTACGCGGAAGCGGTCAAACGGGCCGGGGGCGAACCGGTTGAGCTGTCCTTGACCGATACTGAGCGCCTGCAAGCCCTCCTGCCCACCCTGGACGGCTTTGTCCTGCCCGGTAGCCCGGCGGATGTGGCTCCCGAAGAATACGGCCGCAGCAACAAGGGGAAATCGGAGCCCGCCGACCCTCCCAGGGAACACACCGACAGGGCCATCCTGGACCACGCCTTTGCCGAGAGGAAGCCAGTCCTGGCGATCTGTTACGGCTGCCAGCTCCTGAACGTGTACCTGGGCGGCACCCTGATTCAGGACCTGCAAAGCGAAACGCGTACCAACGTACCCCACCGCCGCAAGGATCTCACTCCCGAACCTCCCGACGACCCGCGCCACCCCACAAAATTTGAACCGGGCAGCCGCCTGGCGGCGCTCGCGGGAGCCACAGCTGCCGTTGTGAACAGCTCGCACCACCAATCCATCGAACAGCCTGGCAAGGAGTTGAAGATCACTGGCCGCTCGCCGGACGGAATTGTCGAAAGCGTGGAATGGACCGGGGACGGGAACTGGGTGACCGGGGTGCAATGGCACCCGGAACGTATGGAAGGCGACAAACTGGCCGAGCGCTTGTTCAGCGACTTTGTCGGCGCAGCGCGGGCGGCGCACAAGATTCCAGCCGGGAAGCCGTAAAGGCGCGAACCAACCCGGCGAACAAGTTTACGAATCATAAATGGGGGACTCATGATTTCATTGGCGGGGAAAGCGGCACTCATCACCGGAGGTTCGCGCGGCATCGGAGCAGCAGCGGTCAAATTATTTGCGCAAGCCGGCGCGGACGTGGTGTTCAGCTACAACTCGGCCAGGGAAGCGGCAAAACAGGTGGAGCAGGAAGCCGCGAAACACGGCACCCGCGTGGAAGGGTTTAAGGCGGACGCGGGCAAGCACGCCGACAACGGCAAGCTGGTCGAGCACACCATCAAGCGCCTGGGCCGGCTGGACATTTTGGTGCCGAACGCGGGCGTCTGGAACCCGGAAGATCTGCCCATCGAAAAAATGACCGAGAAACAGTGGGATGACATGATGCGCGTCAACCTGAAGAGCGTGTACTCCGTGATTCACTTCGCGGTGCCGCACATGATCAAGCAAAAGGGCGGCAAGATTATTCCGATCAGCTCCACGGCGGGGCAGCGCGGCGAATCTTTGCACACGCACTATGGCGCTTCGAAGGGCGGCATCATCAGCCTGACCAAGGGACTGGCAACCGAATTGGCCGGACACGGAATCCTGGTGAACAGCGTGGCCCCGGGCTGGGTGGCGACGGACATGTCGAACGCGGTCCTGAACAGCAAAGCGGGGCAGAAGATGGCGGCTACCGCAATTGCGCTGGGACGCGCCGCAACTCCGGAAGAGATTGCCGGGCCGATGCTGTTCCTCGCTTCCGATCTTTCCAATTTCATGACTGGAGAAATATTGAACGTCAACGGAGGCGCGGTGCTGTGCGGCTGATCCGCAAAATCTATTTGCCCAATCTGGCGATCGCGATAACGATGCTGCTCGCGCCAATGGCCGTGCGCGCGCAGAATCCGGACATGGTGGCGCCGGAAGCCAGCGCAGCCAAAGCCAAACAGATACTGGCTCAACTGATCGAAGGCATGGGCGGGCCGTTGTACCTGGATATGCGAGAGCGCCAGTGCGACGGGCGGCGGGCCGCGATTGGGCACAACGGCGCGCTTGCGGGCTACGTGCAGTTCAAGGATTCGTGGGAATTTCCGGACAAGAACCGCACCGATTACGTCGCGCACGGGCGCAACACACTTCTGGGCTACATGATCGGCGTCCAGGAGCTCGATTTGTCACACGGCGGTCTGGTGATCACGCTTTTCAGCGGCGAACACGGCTGGACGATGGATCGCGGTGGCGTCTCCGAGATGCCCGAGGACACGATCGCGGAATTCCTGGATGCGGTACGGCGCAGTTCAGACAATCTGCTGCGCCTGAGCCTGAAAGACCCCCAGTTGGATTTCCGCTGGGGCGGCCACGACACCGTGGATTTGCATGAAGTGGATTGGGTGGAGATTACCGACCAGGAGCAGCGCGTCTATCGCCTGGCCGTGGATAGGTCCACGCACCTGCTGATTCGCAGTGTGGTTCACGTGAAAGACGATAACACCGGCCAGCAGCGCGAAGACGTATCGATTTTCACGAACTACCGTACCAATGGAGGCATCCAGGTGCCCATGCAGGTCACGCGGGAACGCGACGGCCGCCGCATCTTCCAGGTGTTCTACGACAGTTGCCAGATCAACCCGCCCCTTCCCGCGGACTTCTTCACCCGGGAGGCCCTGGTCCAGAAATTCAAAGAGACCGGCGGCAAAAAACCGAAGTAACTCACTCAATAAATTCCGTGAAAAACAGCCCCGCCCGGTTTGTCTTGGGGCTATCATCCATTCGAACGGCCCGGGTCGCAGGGCGCTGGCGGGCTTAGTGACTGTGTATTAGCCAGATGAGTAGCCCCTATCTGGCGGGCTGGAAGACTGCTAAGTTAATAGGTCCCAGCCAATCAGAGAGAATGCGACCGTACCGCAGACGGCGCCACGGACGGTTGTCATGATAGGCCGCAGGATCGGATGAAAATGAAAGCTCGGCGGGTTTCCGGCTTCAGCCTGACGGAACTTGTCGTTGCGATGGCGGTGGCCATGATTCTGATGGCCGTCGGCCTGCCGTATTTTCTGCGCGCCTACCACTCTTACCAGCTCAGCAACGCGGCTGTGCAAACGGCCGACATAGTGCGATTGACGCGGTACGAAGCGATTCGGCTCAACAAAATCGTGAATTGCGTAATTCAACCGGATTCGGGTGATCCAACGATGTCCCGCTTTTCGATGACCGACGCGCGTGGCAATCCGCTGACCGGGATCAGCTCGCGCGCGGTGTTGCTCGGTTCGGCGGGAAATCTGGTGGATTCCGGTTCAGTGCCGGGCGCAACCAACCTGGCCCCTGCGGCGGCGCTTGGCGCGATTACGCCGACGGCGGTCCCGCCAACCGGAGCGACGCTGCAGTTTGACGCGCGCGGCGCACTCACCTCGGGCAGCGTTACTGTTTTCTATTTGAACGCCCCCGGCGCTCCAGAGGCCGGTTTTCGCGCCGTACTTTTGACCCCCGCGGGATCGATCCAGATCTGGACCGGCGATTCCGGCGGGAACTGGCAGCAATTGCGATGAGCGATCGGATGCAAGCAAGCCGAACGAGGGTGACAGCGGCCCGGCGCGATGCCGAGGGCGGGTTCACGCTTGTGGAAATGCTGATTGCCACCCTGGTTGTGGTGATCGGCCTGGTGGCCGTGGCCCAACTGGTGCCGACCTCGATGATGATGAATGCCAATAACCGAAGCGATGGCACGGCGCTGGTAATCGCCCAGAAGCAGATGGAAGCGTTGCGCGCGGTCCCCTTGACCACAAATTCCTTCACCGATCCACTGGGCGTGACGTGTCCACCTGCAACAACCTGCTTCGTCGGTGATCCCAATCAGCCTGGGCTATTGGTGGGGAGCCCGGTGCAGCTTTTCAATAATTCGCCGGTCATCGATTATGCTCAACCGCTGGTCGCCGGATACGGCTATACCTATACCGATCCCAATGACCCTTTGGGCGCCGTGAACGACGTGCGCTGGGCGGTGGTGACCGTGGTCAACGGAAGTGTGACCGGCAGGCGCATCATCGTCGGCGCGTTCCGGCGCGGAATGAAAACACCCACATATCCGGTATCACTGGATACGATGGTGTCTAAATGAGGGCCGTCACGCCACAACCGGAGCATGGATTCACCATCATGGAATTGATGATTGCCACCGGCATCTTCATGGTGATTTGCGGGGCCATGTTCGGTTTGCTGCGGCTTTCCCAGCAGAAATATTCCAGCGAGTCCCAGCTCTCCGGCGCGTTTCAGGAAACTCGGCTGGCGATCGACCAGATCGCACGGGACTTCAACATTTCCGGCTATCCTTCGACGAGCGTTTTTTCCAAATTGCCCCCGGATACCACGAAATATGCCGTCAGTCCGGTAGCCTGGATCCCGAGCTATCCGGGAACTACGTGTTTCGTGGGGACGGGCGGTGGTGGAACATGTGCGTCGCCCGGTGATTTTGATTTGATCCTGGAAACGGATATGGGAAATGGTGTCAGTTGGATACGTTACCAACTGAACGGCACCACGCTCATGCGTGGAGTGGCGCCGAAAACGCCAGGAGGAAATCCGCTCGCTGCCACTTCCACCGCGGGGGTGATGGTTCCGTTCCTGACTAACGTGATGAATTCTCCGTCACCCGCTCAGTTGGCGCAGATTATCGCTGCTTACCCCTCCATGTATCCCAGCGGCGGGGCGCAGCCCATTTTTCAATACACGTGTGATACGCCCTCCGGCCCGCAGCCCTGCCCCGGGGCGGGGAATTATGACGTGCCTAATAACATCCGCGACGTGGACATTACCCTGATCGTGATGACACGGCAGATGGACCCGCAAACGCAGCAGTTGAAACTTGTGGAACTGAACGGCCGGGGCCATCGGGTGAATCCCTCGAACTGAGGCGTGAAAGAACAGAAAGGCGAACGAAGACGAACTCATGACGGGTCATCGCCAATTCGTAGACAGCAGACGCCAGCGGGGCGCCGCCCTGTTGATTGCGATCTTCACGCTGCTTCTCGTCAGCGTGGTGGCGATTGCTTTAATCGTTTCTTCGGGCACGGATTCGGCGCTCGCCAGCAATTACCGCACGTCCGCCAGCGCCTACTACGCTTCGCTTGCCGGCATCGAAGAAGCGCGGGGACGGCTGCTCGGGTCAAGCGCCAACCCGATTCCCATAGGCCCGATGCCGCTGACCCAGGTGATCTATATCATCAATCCCCTGAATGGGGAGACGGTTGCGCCACAGAACACCTCCAATCCGGCGACGTATCCGGACAATGAGTACATAAAGGAATACGGCGTCGACGTCTCCACCCGCGCCATCACGCCATACACTTCCGTTTCGCCTGTGGCGGGAATGCCGGGCCCGATGTTCAAGTGGGTGCGCATTAATGCAGTGACCGAGCAGTCGCTGGGCGATGGCCCCACTGGTACCGGTAACACCGGCGTGGACGTTAACGGCGACAGTACCGTGGACGGCGTGACTCCGCTTTACTACGATCCCGCGAATTTGAATGCGGGCGGGAACGCGATGTCACCAGGTTTGGTGGAATCTATCACGCCCTCCGTCACGGCAGTGCAGGCCCTGGAGATTACGGCCTATGCGGTTTTACCCAACGGCAGCCAGAAGATGCTGCAGGCTGTTGTCCGGCCGCTGGTCGAGTTCCCCAGCCTGAATTCGCAGTCGTTTGGCGCCGCGCTGACACTGGCCGGAAACAATGTGACGTTTACCGGGCCCGGCACCAACAGTTTTGTGATCAGCGGCCAGGACCCCTGCCCCGGCGCCCCGGTCATGCTGCCTGCTATTGGCTACACGAACGGCAATCGAGGCGATTCATCGAGCACCGATATCACCACCGGGGCCACTCCATCGGGCAACTATGTTGGCTCGTCAACCGTTAGCAGCCCTCCTCCACCCCCTTCCGCAGCATCGGGCAGCATCGTGAATATCAGCAGCACCATGAATCTTAATTGGCTGACGCCGAGCGGCCTGGACGCGGTCGTGCAAGATATCACCAGCGGGGCTGATGCCGTGATCCCAGGTCCGGCCACGCCAGGCAGCTTTCCTTCTGGAATGTCCGCCAGCCACCCAATGACGATCGTCGTCAACGGAGACCTGGATTTGAACGGATGGCACAACACTGGCTATGGCCTGCTGCTCGTCACTGGGACGCTGAAATACGACCCCGATGCCAGCTGGCAGGGCGTGGTGCTGGTGATCGGGCAGGGGAATTTTGTCTCCACCCGAGGCGGCACCGGACAAATAAATGGTGCGATGCTTATCGCCAAAACGCGGGACGCCGCCGGAAATCTGCTGATGACCCTGGGCGCCAGTTCGTTCAGCCAGACCGGGCCTGGCAATAACGTGGGACAAGGCATCCAATACAACAGTTGCTGGATTAGAAGCGCGGTGGGACCGATCACTTACAAAGTAATTTCCTTCCGGGAAATTCCGCTGGCCAATTAAACGCCGTGCGCGCCCGGCGTAGCATCGAACTTCCCCCAAAATGACCGGACACGGATGGCGCGGTATACTAGATGAATGGGTCATACCTCAAGAGAGCCGCAGATGCATGGCACAACGGTTTTGTGCCTCCGCAAGGAAAATAAAGTTGTGCTCATCGCCGACGGCCAGGTAACCATGGGCGATCACGTCATCAAGCACACCGCCAGAAAAACCCGCCGGCTTTATAACGACAAAGTCGTGGCTGGATTTGCCGGTTCGACCGCCGACGCGATTTCCCTCTTCGAACGCTTTGAAGGAAAATTGCAGGAGCATTCCGGCAACCTGCAAAAAGGGTCCGTGGAACTCGCCAAGGAATGGCGCAAGGATCGTGCGCTGCGCCACCTGGAAGCGCTGCTGATCGTGGCCGATGCGAAAGCGACCTTTGTCCTTTCCGGGAACGGCGACGTAATCGAACCGGACGACGGCCTCTGCGCCATCGGCTCCGGCGGCGTTTACGCGCTGGCCGCGGCGCGCGCGATGATCAAGCACACGAAACTCCCTTTGAAGGAGCTCGCGCTGGAAGCCATGCGCATCGCCAGCGAAATTTGCATTTACAGCAACGCGAACTTTACCGTAGAAGAGATCTAGGGCAGCGCCGGAATCGTCTCCTCCGGCCCAGGCAAGGAATCGAACTTTCATGGCTATCAAGACCGATAAAGAAATCACATTGTTCCCCGGCGGCAACGGCGGCGTGCCCCTGGAAGAGGGGGAACTGCTTCCGGCGCTGGACGACATGACGCCGCGGGAAATCGTCGTCGAACTCGACAAATATATTGTCGGCCAGGCGGCGGCGAAGCGGGCCGTGGCCGTGGCCTTGCGGAATCGCGTGCGCCGGCAGAAACTTCCGCCGGAGATCGCCGAAGACGTTTTGCCGAAAAATATCCTGATGATCGGCCCCACCGGCGTGGGCAAGACGGAGATTGCGCGGCGCCTGGCCCGCCTGGCCGGCTGCCCCTTCGTGAAAGTGGAAGCGTCGAAGTATACGGAAGTCGGCTACGTGGGGCGCGACGTGGAATCGATGGTGCGCGACCTGGTGGAAACCTCCATCGACATGGTCCGCGAGGAGAAACTGGACGAGGTTGCCGACCGCGCCGAACAAGCCGCCGAGGAGCGCGTGCTCGACCTTCTGCTTCCTCCGCAGGTGGAAGCCCCCGGAACGCCGGAAGCGGAACGCGTGGCCCAGCGCGAACAGACGCAGCGAACCCGCGAAAAACTGCGCGTGCAGTTGCGCGAGGGCAAGCTGGACCATCGCATGGTCGATTTGGAAGTCCGCGAGCGTTCCATGCCTTCCTTTGAAATTATTTCCAATCAGGGCGTCGAAGAGATGGACGTCAACATCAAGGACATGCTCAGCGGCATGTTCGGCCAGCAGAAGAAAAAGCGCAAAATGAGCGTCGCCGACGCGTTCGAATACCTGATCCAGGAAGAAGAAAACAAGCTAATCGATATGGACCAGGTGACCCGCGTCGCCGTCGAGCGTGCCGAGCAGATGGGCATCATCTTCGTCGATGAGATCGACAAGGTCGCCGGGCGCGAATCGGGCCACGGCCCCGACGTCTCCCGCGAAGGCGTGCAGCGCGACATCCTGCCGATCATCGAAGGCACCACCGTCAACACCCGCTACGGCATGATCCGCACCGACCACATTTTATTCATCGCCGCCGGCGCGTTTCACGTCACCAAGCCCTCCGACCTGATTCCGGAATTGCAGGGCCGCCTGCCGATTCGCGTCGAAATGCAGTCGTTAAAGGAAGAGGATTTCGTCCGCATTCTCACCGAACCGAAGAATGCGCTCATCAAGCAGTACATCGCGCTGCTCGAAACCGAAGGCGTGAAACTCACGTTTACAGAGGACGCCGTGCAAGCCATCGCCCGCTTCGCCACCAGCGTGAACGAACAGACGGAAAACATCGGCGCGCGCCGCCTGCACACCATTCTCGAAAAAGTTCTGGACGAGCTTTCCTTTGAAGCCCCCGACCTGAAAAAGAAAACCGTGAAGATTGACGCGACCTATGTCAACAAGCAGCTCGCGGACATTGTGAAGAATCAGGATTTGAGCCGCTACATTCTTTAAATCCTGAAAATTGAAATTGGAAAATGGAAAATAGATCAGGGACGCCATTCCGCCGCCAAATACGCCCCGCGCAGTCTGTCCCCATTTTCAATTTTCTATTTTCCATTTTCCTCTTCGCAGCCGGCTGCGGCGCGCCCGGCGAACCGCAACCTCCCACTCCGCCGGTTCCCCAGGGCATCGCGGATTTAGCCGCGAAACAGGCTGGCGACGGTGTGCTGCTCACGTTTACGATGCCGGGCAAGAGCACTCTTGGCGACCGGCTTCAGCAGGTGCCAACCTTTGAAGTCCTGCGCGGATCTCTGCGCCCCGATGGCACGCCCGACCCCAAATCATTCCGCGTGGTAGACACTGTCCCCGGCGCGCTGGTGGCCCGTTACTCACAAAAGGGCCAGGTGCAGTTCATCGATCCCGTCGCACCCACGGATCCCCAGTTCCGCTCCGGCCAACTGTTCGTCTATCGCGTTCATACGCTTTTTTCCGCCAAGCATCCCTCTCCCGAATCGAAAGACGTCATGCTCCAGCTCTACCCCGTGGCCGAGAGGCTTTCCGCTCTCGATTCCGCCCTGACCGAGCAGGGCATTGAGCTTAAATGGGCGGCGCCAACGCACACTTCCACCGGCGAGCCGCTTGCGAGCGTCCAGGAATATCACGTGTATCGCGGAGAATTGGATCCCACCTCATCCAGTGCCGCTGCCGGCGATCCTCTGCAGGCGAAATGGAAATCTCCCCTGCTTCAGCTCGGAGCCATGGGCACAACCGACTACCGCGACTCCGGTTTCGATTACGGGAAGACCTACGCGTACCTGGTGCGCACCGTAATCGCTTCGCCCGCCGGCGCGCTGGAGTCGAGCGACTCCCCGATGGCTATCGTCACACCAAAAGACACATTTCCCCCGGCCGCGCCGCAAAATGTCGTCGCAGCGGTCCAGCCGGGAGCCGCGGCGGGCTCCGTGGCGGTCGAGCTTTCCTGGTCCATCAACGTCGAATCCGACCTCGCCGGCTACCGGGTATACCGCAGCCAGCAGGATGGTGATCGTGGCGCCCTGCTCACTCCCGAACTCTTGCCGTCGCCCGCGTATCGTGATAACTCTGCGCAGTACGGCCAGCGCTACTGGTACACCGTAACGGCCGTGGATCGCTCTGGCAACGAGAGCGCCCCCAGCCAGGCGGTGGCGATGGATGTCGCGCAACCTTCCCGCTGAAGATGTGTTCTTACTGTTGAGCGACTGTCTGGTAGGCAGCCCAGCACCATGCCAGCCAACTTCAGCCCGCCGGGTTACCGGTGGTTCGATTTTCTTCGTCACGCTCCCGCGAAAGTCGGGATGTATACCGGAGTCTGGCTCTCCGTGGTTCTTGTCGCATGGGTAGTCATTGCCAACCGCGCGCCGTTTCTGGAGCCGCTGGCCCAACAGCGCAACGCAATCGCCACGCTGCTGCTGGCGTTGATCGCGGCCCTGCCGGTTCTTCGCTTCCTGCGTTCCCCGGGGGAGCTGTTGATCTCCGGCCTGCTGGCCTGGAGTGTGTTGGCCGTTGCGTACCGGATTCTCAGCCTGAAATTTATTCTGCTCCAGGTTTACTACAGCACCTTCCACATCTTCGTCCTCGGCGCCGTCGCGTATCTGCTTTTTGCAACGCTCTCATGGATTGGTATGATTGTTTGGCGGGCGCGAGCAGCTCAGGATACTCACACGCTCCGCTGAACAGGTCCCCACAAGATGAAATTTTGCCGGTTTGTCCCCAAATCCGCTGGCTTGGACTCTCGAGTTTTACCCTCCTACGGTCTGATTGAAGGCGAAATCATTCATGGAATCTCCGCCGCTCCTTGGCTGAAATGGTCGCGGGAAGAAGCTTCGTTGCCGATGCGCGAAGCTCGCTTGCTTGCTCCTGTCGAGCCCTCGAAAATCGTGTGCGTCGGCCGCAATTACGCTGCGCATGCTTCCGAAATGGGCAACCAGGTCCCAAAAGAGCCTATGATTTTTCTGAAGACGCCCTCGTCGGTGATCGCGACGGATGAGCCCATCGTCCTCACGCGTTATTCGACCCACGTCGACTACGAAGCCGAGCTCGCCGTTGTCATCGGAAAGCGATGCTCGCAACTCGGCGACGATGACGACGCGTTGTCCTACGTCCTCGGCTACACCTGCCTCAACGACGTTTCCGCCCGCGACTTGCAGAAAAGTGACGTGCAGTTCACCCGCGCCAAAGGCTTTGACAGTTTCTGCCCGGTCGGGCCGCACATTGAGACACAACTCGATCCGCGCAACGTGCTGGTGGAGGCGCGCTTGAACGGAGTCGTCAAGCAATCCGGCAGCACCTCGCTGATGGTTTATCCCGTTGAGTTTCTGATCCGTTGGCTTTCCCGCATGATGACCCTGATGCCGGGCGACGTCATCGCCACCGGCACACCCGTCGGCGTCGGCCCCCTCACCGCCGGAGACACCATTGAAGTTTCCGTCTCCGGAATCGGTGTGTTGCACAATCCGGTGCACGCTCCGGCATCCTGACTTCGCAGAGCTTGCCAGCATTCGGTACTATAAAAGGTAGTAGGGTGGCTGAAGCCTCGCCGGGGAATTCGCTCAGGAGAGGCGAGGCGGCAGACTTCCTCTATCAAACATTCCCATTTCTAACTGGGCAAGGGGTTGAGCGTTGAAAGAATTGCTCGCCGATTGGAAATTGCTGCTTATGATTGGCGGCGGAAGTCTCGCCGCACTCGCGCTGATCGCTTACGCGTTCGCGCGTCCCGCGGCTGATCCGGAGGCCGAGGAGCGGAAGCGCCGCTTGCATCTGAACCTGATCGGGCGAATCGCGGAGGGGCAAGTGGTGGAACTCGCGCAGCATCCCGCGCCTCCGGTTGAAAAGCGCAGCGGGCTGTTTGGCACGCGCTCGCAGCCGATGGCGGACGGCCGGCCGCGTAGCCTGGTCTCCTACAGCTACTCGATTTCGGGTGTCACCTATCACACCGCGCAGGACATCACCGGTCTTGAGAGTCAGGTGAAAATCGAACGCCTGGTGACCGGCTATCCCACCAGTGTGAAGTACGACCCATCAAATCCCAGCGATTCGATCGTGGTCGCGGACGATTGGTCCGGCTTGCGATAGAAATTCTTGCTTCGGGCCATTCTTACTCTTCGTATTTTCTCCAGTCACATCCTGGCAATGGGGTCTTGCAGTTGACGTCGCTTCCCCGAATTCAGCTTTGCGCGCGAATGCGTTATGCTTTGGCTGGCCGGAAACGCGGGCCGGTGTGCCGCCGATGAAACAGGTCATTCTTTCCATTCTGACGACACTGATGATCGTGGCGACAACTCTGAGCGCCATGGTGATTCTGGTGAAGGCCACTTTGTATGTGACTTCGATCGAGTCGCCGCTCCCGCGCGCCGGGGCCATCCTGGCGGAGATTTTGCTCGGCGTGGTGTTGCTGCTCGGCACGGTGTGGTTGGCCACGCACGCGGCAGTGTTGATTTTCGCTCCAAAGAGCGACGAGCCCGAGGGAGGGCCTCTTGGCTGAGAAGAATCGGATCTGGGAATCATCCACCAGCGCGGACCGGATGGAGCAGTTGCGCCGCATTTCGGAGGAAGCGGAAGCAGGCGGCGGCGCCGAACGCCGCGAACGCGAACACAAGGCCGGAAAACTTTCCGCGCGCGAACGGATTGAATTGCTCTTGGACGAAGGCACATTCGAGGAACTCGACAAATTCGTGCGCCATCGCTGCGTGGATTTCGGCTCGGAGGAGCAGCGGCCGGCTGGCGATGGCTTCGTCACCGGATTTGGCCGCATCGAAGGGCGGCTGGTGTACGTCTTCGCGCAGGACTTCACCGTATTTGGCGGATCGCTCTCGGAGACCAACGCCCAGAAAATCGTGAAGATCATGGACCTGGCGATGCGCAACGGCGCGCCGCTGATCGGATTGAACGATTCCGGCGGAGCGCGCATCCAGGAGGGAGTGGCGTCGCTCGCGGGCTACGCGGATATTTTTCTGCGCAACACGCTGGCCAGCGGCGTAATACCGCAGATCAGCGCGATCATGGGCCCGTGCGCGGGTGGCGCAGTGTATTCGCCCGCGATTACCGATTTCGTGCTGATGACGCGCGACACTTCGTACATGTTCGTTACCGGCCCGGACGTGATTAAGAACGTCACGCACGAAGAGGTGACCAAGCAGGAACTCGGCGGCGCCATGACGCACAACTCGACCAGCGGCGTAGCGCATTTTGTTTCGCGTGACGATGCCGATTGCCTGGCGATGGTGCGCGAACTGATTGGCTTTCTGCCATCGAACAATCTGGAGGATCCGCCGCGCCGCGCTTCGAACGACCCCGTGGATCGCCGCGAGGAATCGCTGAACTCCATTGTTCCCGAAGATCCATTGAAGCCGTACGACATCAAGGACGTGATTCACGCGCTCGTCGACGACAACTACTTCTTCGAAGTGCACGAGCACTACGCCAAAAATATCGTCGTTGGCTTTGCGCGGTTCGACGGTCGGCCCGTGGGAATCGTGGCCAATCAGCCCGCATTCCTTGCCGGCACGTTGGATATCAACGCTTCCGTGAAGGCCGCGCGTTTCGTGCGTTTCTGCGACGCGTTCAACATTCCTCTGATCACTTTTGAAGACGTACCCGGTTTTCTTCCCGGTACTCAGCAGGAGTACGGCGGCATCATTCGCCACGGCGCGAAACTCTTGTTCGCGTTCGCCGAAGCCACCGTTCCGAAAATCACGGTCATCACCCGCAAAGCCTACGGCGGCGCATATTGTGTCATGGCTTCCAAGCACATCCGGACCGACGCAAATTTTGCCTGGCCCACCGCGGAAATCGCCGTGATGGGCCCGGAAGGCGCCGTGGACATAGTCTACAAGCGCGAACTAAGCAACGCGCCCGAAGCGGACCGCGCAGCCCTCCGCAAGGAAAAGATCACCGAATTCCGCAACCGGTTCGCGAATCCCTTCGTAGCCGCCGAACGCGGCTACATCGACGCCGTCATCGAACCCGCAACCACTCGCGCCCACATCATCACCTCCTTGCGCGCCCTCGAAAACAAGCGCGACACCAACCCCAAAAAGAAACACGCCAACATTCCGTTGTGAGTTTATTGCCGAATTTGTTCTGAAGATTTCTATTCCGGCACGATGCGAAACGATCCCTTGCGCCCCGCCCGGTATACAGAAAAGTCCCGGCGGTCCAGTGTGAAAATCGTTTTGATGTTTTCGCGAGCCGCCAGATAAACCAGCATGACGTCGGCAAACTGAGGGCGGAGATTTCCGTATTTTTTCATGATCTCCGCAACAGCGGCCGCTTCCTTCCCTGTCACCGGAAGTATTTCCACCGCGCCATCCGAGATGCTTCGCAATAATTTCTCAAATGCCAGAGGCGTGCCCTGAAGCAGCCAAGCGGCCTCGGTAATCACCGGCCAGCATGTCAATAGAGGTCCGCGCAAGCCTTGCACAGTCCGAAGGCATGTGTCGTGATACTGGTCGGCCGACGACAGAATCGCCACCAGCGGTCCCGTGTCCGTAAGGACGCGCACTATTTCCGTTCCCCAAAGCCCTTGAAGTATTTCTTGTTTGTGCTCAGGTCCCGGGGCGCTCCGCTGACGCATCCGATCAATCCCGCTCCTCGGAGAAGATCATATGTGGTTTCGTCCGTGCGTTTCTCGGAAAGATACTGCTCCAGCGCCTCTCGCACGACCTGTGACTCGCCCGCTCCGGTCGCTCTTGAACGCTCTTTCAGCCGCCGGGCAATTCCTCCCGTAACGCGAACGGATATTCGTTGCGATGCCATACTGCGCTCCTTTCGCTATGTCTGACATTGTACCATAAGTGTCTGACATCAGATAGTTCTCTGGAGCCCGGTTTTGGCCCCTCCACCCCGCATGCTAAAATCCCCGTGCACTCCAAACACTCATGTTCAAGAAAATCCTGATTGCCAATCGCGGTGAAATTGCCGTTCGCATCCTGAGGGCCTGCCGCGAGCTGGGCATCCAGACTGTTTCCGTCTATAGCGAAGTGGACCGGACCTCGCTCCACGTGCGCCTTGCCGATGAAGCCTATCTGATCGGGCCGGCATCCTCGCGCGAAAGCTATTTGCGCATCGACAAACTGATGGACGTGGCAAAAAAATCCGGTTGCGACGCGCTGCACCCGGGTTATGGCTTCCTGGCGGAAAACGCCGCGCTGCCCCGCGCTTGCTCCGATGTCGGAATCACTTTCATCGGCCCTTCCGCTGAGGCCATGGAGGCGATGGGCTCGAAGACCGCCGGCAAGCAACTGGCGCGGCGCGCGGAAGTCCCCACAGTCCCAGGCACCAGCGAACCAATTGAAAATCCCGAAGAGGCGCAAGCGCTGGCGCAAAACATGGGCTATCCCGTTCTGCTGAAAGCCATCGCTGGCGGAGGCGGCAAAGGCATGCGAATGGTGCCGAACGACGCAGCGTTCGCGTCGGCCTGGCGCGATGCCGCTTCCGAAGCGCTGAACGCTTTCGGCGACCAGCGCGTGTTCCTCGAAAAATATCTCGTCGGGCCGCGGCACATCGAAATTCAGATTCTTGCCGACGCCCACGGCCGTTGCGTTTCTCTCGGCGAACGCGAATGCTCCGTGCAGCGCCGCCACCAGAAGGTAGTCGAGGAAGCGCCCTCACCGGTGGTCACTCCGGAACTCCGCCGCAAGATGGGCGACGCCGCTGTCCGTCTCGCCCGCGCGGGAGGCTACGTCAACGCTGGCACCGTGGAATTCCTTGTCGACGCCAACCTCAACTTCTATTTCCTCGAAGTCAACACTCGATTGCAGGTGGAGCATCCCGTCACAGAACAAGTCACCGGCCTCGACCTCGTCAAACTCCAGATCGCCATCGCCGCCGGTCATCGCTTGCCCTTCGCATGGGAAACAATCACACCACGCGGGCACGCCATGGAAGTGCGCCTCTACGCCGAAGACCCCGACAACAATTTCTTTCCCTCTCCCGGCAAAATTATTTCGCGCCACGTGCCCACCGGCCCCGGCATCCGTCTCGATGAAGGCGTTTACGAAGGCTGGACCGTGCCGATGGACTACGATCCTCTGCTCAGCAAATTGATTGCCTGGGGCAACAGCCGCGAAGAAACCATCGCCCGCCTCCGCCGCGCGCTCGACGAGTACACCATCATGGGTATCAAGACCAACGTCGGCCTTTTCCGCAGAATTCTTACCGAACCGGAATTTCTCCGCGGAGACATCCACACCAAGTGGCTGGACGAAATGCTTGCTCGCCCGCGTCCGCCAGTGGAACCCCCGCGTCCCGGCACCGAAGAAGCCGCCTTGATTGCCGCCGCTCTATGGCACAGCGCGCAATCGAATAATTCCGTACCGGGCAACACTGATCCTCATGCCGCTCCGTCCCGCTGGAAGACCGAGGGACGCCGCCAGCAAATGGATCACATGCCATGAAATCCGAGATTCAACTCACAGGCGCAAGCGGCAAACGAAAACACGTCGTCGAATTCAACCGCAAGGGCAACGTTTGCAGCGTCGCGATTGATGGCCAGGCGCTCGACGCCGATGCCGTGCAGATTGCGCCCAACGTGGTTTCCGTGATGCTCGCCGGACAATCCTTCGAACTCCACATTTCGCGTTCCAGCGACGGCACCTTGAAACTGCGCTGCGGCGCCCACGAATACACCGCCGAAATCGTCGATCCGCGCGCGTGGCGCGGCCGCAAACACGGCGCCGTGGAAGTCGAAGGCCGCCAGGAAATTCTCGCTCCTATGCCGGGGAAAGTGGTTCGTGTGCTAGTCGCAGTTGGGGACGCCGTGGAAGCCGGCCAGGGGCTGTTGGTCGTTGAAGCCATGAAAATGCAGAATGAAATCCGCTCACCCAAGAGCGGAAAAGTCGAGCGCTTGCTCGTCAAGGAAGGGCAAGCCGTCAACGCCGGCGAAGTGCTTGCCTGGGTGGAGTGAACCGCAATAATCTCTAAATGAGTTTTGTCCTAGCGAAATAATCGCCGCAGCCCATTCGCAAATTGTACGGAAGAGAATTACTGCGTGTTGGCGGGTGAACTGTTTGCCGGCAGAGACACGGCAGGCTTAATAGGCGGCAAGGTGGATTTTGCCGCGTCGGGCAGCTTCCCGGCGGTCTCCACCACCTGCTGCGCCAGATAATTCGTGACCTTCGCTTCATCGCGCGCCGTCGCCAGGTACGCCGAGCGCAACAGCTGTTCCTTGCGGTTGCGCAAAGTGTCGCGAACGGTCTGCTGCACCTGCGGATCGTTCACGCCGCGCTGCCCGGCCGCTTCGCGCGCCACCAGCTTCAGGATGCGGATGCTGTCCTTCAGCTGAATCGGCGGGCTCACCTGCCCGGGCTTCAGCGCAATCACGGTCTTTTTCAGCATCGGGTCGGACTGGTTCAGCGCCGATTCCGGAATGTAGCCGAGGTCGCCGCCGTTTCCGGCCGTGTTCACATCTTCCGAATAATCCATCGCCAGTTGCGCGAAATCGGCGCCGCTGTTCAGCTTGTCGGTCAGCATCTTCGCCTTGCGCTCCGCTTCGGCCGGGTTCGTGGCGTCGTCGTTCTTGCGGTTGCGGACCTGCAATTCCTTGCGCGGCGTAATCACGATCTGCGAGATGCGGTATTGTGGCTCGGCAACGTTAAACTGGTTGTGGTTGGTGTTGTAAAAATCCAGCACGTCCTGGTCGGTGATGGTGATCTTCGCCGCCACTTCCCGGTTCAGCAGTTTCTGGATGGAAAGCTGCCGCCGCAGGTCGCGCTTCAGGTCGTCCACGCTCATCCCGCGCGCTTTCAGTTGCCGCTGGAACTCATCCTCGGTGAACGGGTTCTTCAGTTCGGTGAACTTGTCTTCCACTTCGCCGTCGCTTGCTTCCAGGTTCAGCTTCTTTGCTCGCTCCAGCAGGATTTCATTGTTGATCAACTGGTCGGTGACGTTCAGCTTCAGCGACAGCGCTTCTTCCTGCGAAGGCTCCTGTCCCTCGGGATTCACCTGCGAACGATAGTATTTCTCGATGTCGTCCCGCTTGATCTCCGTGCCGTTGACCGTTGCCCACACGTCGGCCGCATGGTGCTCCGACTGCTTGCACCCGGCAAGGACCGAAAACACCAGTCCCGCCACGGGCAAGAGCGCCCCGGCGCGCCGCAGTCGCACTGCTCTGCTGGAGGTGCTTTGGGAGAGGTTCAAAGGTTCGCTCAGGCTGCTTTGGTCACACGGCCCAGACGAATGCAAGCCGTGCACACGCGAATCTGTTTGTGGACGCCCGAAACCACTGCCCGGACGCGCTTCAGGTTCGGATTCCAGCGCCGCCGCCGCGTATTGTTGGCGTGGCTGACCACGTTTCCATACTGCGGCCCTTTGCCGCAAAGTTCACACTTCATTGCCATATCGATTCCTGCACTCCAAAAGATTGAAAAGCAAAGTCTTAATTGTAGCAGAAGCCCCCAGAATCGCCAAACAAATGCAAAATACCGGAACGCCAGCTTTTTCGTTGGTTTTGAACGGAACGAATCAGCCGCTAGGTCAGGTTCGGAAGCAGTAGGCTGTGTCTGTTTGCTATACTGAAATTGCTTTAGAGGCCGATTGCACTCGTGAATCCAGTCCGAATTTCCATCGTTGAGTATCTGAATACCGTGCCGCTGGTGCGCGGCTTTACGCATGGCCCTCTGCGCGGGAAGTACGAGCTTTCCTTCACCGTGCCGTCGCAGTGCGCCGAAGCGCTGCGTTCGGGCACGGCGGATGTGGCGATTATTCCGGCCATCGAATACCAGCGCATTCCGGATCTGGTCATCCTGCCGGATCTCTCCATCGCCTCCAAAAAATCCGTGCGCAGCCTGCTGCTGATTTCCAGGAAACCCATACAGGAAGTCACGCGCATCGCGCTCGACCGCAGTTCGCGCAGCACCCAGGCGCTGACCCGCATCCTTTGCGAAAAGCTCTGGAACATCCAGCCCGAATTTTTCGAAGCCGCGCCAGACTTGGCCGCGATGTTGCAACAGGCTGACGCCGCTTTGCTGATCGGCGACCCCGCACTTCGGCTCTCGATCGCCTGCGCACCCGGGGCTCGCCGTGATTCACAGGGCGATCTAATCGCACTGGCTTCGCTCGCCGGGCTCAGTGGAGACGGTTCCATCTACATTTATGACATTGTCGAAAAGTGGCGCGAGATGACCAGCCTTCCCGCGGTGCTCGCGGTCTGGGCCGCGCGGCGCGAAGCCGGTACGCCGCAGTTGGTCCAGGATTTCCAGGAGTCGCTGGCCTTCGGCTTGCAACACATAGACGCGATCGCCTCCGAAGCAGCCGAGGAGATGAATCTTCCCGCCGCCGATCTGCGCCGCTATTTGCTCGAAAACATCGACTATCATTTGGACGAGGAGAATCTTCAGGGCTTAACGCACTACTATTTCCTCGCCGCTAGTCTGGGCCTGATCCCGGACAAAATTCGTACCGTTGAGATCGCCCCTCAACCAGGTGGACCGGTTCGCTACATGGATTTTCTAGTTGCCAACCGGCCCGGAATGCGAACTTGAATTGGGTCAAACAGATTTGGAACCAAGAACTAACAACTGACAACTAACAACTAAGAACTGATATCTTTCCGCCAAGGAAACGCACCGTGGGAATCACAAAACAGCAAGCGCTCGAAATGCTTCAATCCGACGACCTGGTCGGCATCGGCATGGCCGCTCACCAGTTGCGGCTCAAGAAGAACGATCCGCGCGTCGCCACCTACCAGATCGACCGCAACATCAACTACACCAATTTCTGCACGGAATATTGTTCGTTCTGCGCGTTCTACCGCCCGCTCGGCGCCAAAGACGGCTACATTCTCTCGTTCGAAACCATCTACGCAAAAATCGAAGAGATGCTCGAACTGGGCGGCACCGGCGTTCTCCTCCAGGGCGGCCTGCATCCCGACCTGCAAATCGGCTACTACGAAAATCTTCTCCGCTCCATCAAAGCGCGCTACCCGCAGGTGCACCTGCACTGCTTTTCCGCGCCGGAAATTCTGTGCATCGCGGAAGTCAGCGAACTTTCCATTCGCGACACCATTCAGCGCCTGATGGATGCCGGCCTGCAGTCCATTCCCGGCGGCGGCGCGGAAATTCTTGACGACGAAATCCGCGGCAAGATCGCCCGCCTGAAGTGCACCAGCGACGACTGGGTGGAAATGCATCGCACGGCGCATTCGCTCGGCCTGCGCACCACGGCCACCATGATGTTCGGTTGCGGCGAAACGCTGCAGCACCGCGTGAATCATCTCGATCGCATCCGTCAGCTTCAGGAAGAAACCGGCGGCTTCACCGCCTTCATTCCCTGGATTTTCGCAGCGGAAAACACGGCCCTCGGCAAAAAAGTGCAGGAAACCACGGCCGTGGATTATCTGAAGACGCTCGCCGTCAGCCGTCTCTATCTCGACAACATCGATCACATTCAATCGAGCTGGCTCACCCCCGGCATCAAGGTCTGCCAGGTAGGCTTGCAATTCGGCGCCGACGACGTCGGCAGCATCCTGATTGAAGAAAACGTGGTCTACGCCGCCGGCGTCCGCAACCGCACCAACGAAGAGGAACTCCGCCGCATCATTACTCAAGCCGGCTTCCGCCCCGCCCAGCGCGACACCCTCTACCGCTCCTACGTGCTGAAGCCACCAGCCGCCCGCGAGCTAACCGCCGCCTAGTCTTTCTCTCAGGGTTTTTCCATGTAGCGGCCGCCGTCCGCGGCGGGCGCCTTTCATTCAGACCAGCCGTCGAATTCTACTTCCGCAGCCGCAGCAAAATCTCCACTTCCGTCCCCTCCGGAAGATCCAACGTCTCGTAAGGCTGTAACACGCCATCCGAATAACGCGCCACCAGTCGCATCGTTCCGTCTTTGCCCGCCGCTTTTTCCGGCTTGCCAGCAGAGCCGCTGCCCGGCCCCGACGTTTCATCCAGCGCCTGGTTTACTAGCGCATCCGCTTCCTTGTTCTGCTCGCGGTAAACATGGCTGATGCGAAACGACTCGAACGTCTGCGACATCTTCTTCGCCCGTTCAAACAGCGGCTTCAACTCCGCGCTCTTCACCTTGTACTGCCCGCGCAATTGCTTGACCATCAATTCCGAATCGCTCTCCACCCGCAACGCGCGAACGCCATGATTTTGCGCGTAATCGAGCGCCGCAATCAGGCCAAAATATTCCGCCACATTGTTGGTATTGATCCCGATGTACTTCTTCAGCCGCGCCACAATCTCGCCGCGCGGGTCGCGCACCACCACGCCATACGCCGCTGGCCCCGGATTTCCCCGCGAGCCGCCATCCACATTCGCCTGGTAAGAGGCAATCGCTTTGCGTTCGGGTTCTGCTTCGCCGAAAAGACCCGCGCCTTTTGGCACTGAGGGACGTTTCCACATCAGGAGTTCGCCGCTCCTGTAGCCGACTCCTTCGGCGCGGCGTGGGCGATGGGCTCGAGTGAGTAGAGGATCCGCCCGCAGGATTCGCAGCGCAACAGCTCTTCGTCGGTGTCCGATTCCAACTGTTGAATCGTATGCGGCAGCGCGCGCAACCCGCACGCCTTGCACTGGCCGTCGCGCACCTGCGCCAGCGCCGTCCCGGGATGCTTCTTGGCAATCCGTTCGTAAAGCTCCAGCGAATCTTCGGGAATCTTCTTCGCGATCCCCCGGCGCTCCGCGGTAGCTGTTTCCCAGGCCTTCTTTTTCCCCGCGAACTGCTCTTCGATATCTTTCTTCTCCGCCGCAATTGCCTGCTCGGATTCCTTCAGCTCCGCTTCCAGGCGCTTCACCCGGCGTTCCGCTTCCTCGATCGCCATCATCTGTTCCAGCACCCGGTCTTCCGCGCTCGAAGCCTCGCCCTCTGCGGTCGCGATCTCGTGCTGCAACGCTTTGTAAGCCTCGTTCGTCTTGACGGAGCTGCTCTGTTCGCGATATTTCTTCGCGCGGTCCTTCCACTGCTGCACGTCTAGCTCGAGTTTCTTGCGTTCAGCCAGGGCGTGGGTCAAAGCATCTTTCGCCGCTGACAGCGCCGTCCGCTCGCCGCTCAACTTCGCGTCGGCTTCCCGCTGCCGTTTGGGCATGCCTTCGAGGTCCGCGCGCAGCGCCGCCGTAGTCTGGTCCAGCCGTTGCAGCTCCAGCATCTGTGGTATAGCAGGATTCATGCGGGCTTGATTCTAACACACGGTGGAGGCTCACCCTTCCCGCTGGGCTGCCGTCATTAAAGGGTAGGAGTTTTCCAGTTCGTTGCTGAGGAGGAACCATGCCGTACGTGCAAATCACCTGGCTTGAGGGGCGCTCCGTGGAGCAAAAACGCAAAATTGCCAAACGCATCGCCTCGGCCTTGATGGAAGAAGGGAAAGCCAGTGCCGAACATATTCAGATCACGTTTCAGGACTTGCCGACCACCAGTTATGCGTTAGCTGGCAACCTGGTGGCCGACTTGAAGCCTGAACAGTAAGCGGGCGCTCGAGCCCGCGCAAACCGGGAGCTTACGACGCCTTCAAATCGCGCCGAATCAGCGCCGCGTCCACAAAATAGCCCAGGCCGATCGCCAGCGGTAAGACGCCAAACGCCGAAGCCACCAGCGTTTCCGGCTCGCCCAGCACTCGCGCGATCATCGCAAACATCACGATAAATCCAAGCCCGCCGCTCACCAGCAGAATCCCAGCCCGGCGCGACCTGGCAAACTGCGATAGCTCCGGCTCCATCGGAATTTCGGTTCCCCGGGCCAGCGCCGCCAGCCGCTCTTCGCTGCGCAGTTTCCGCACACGATAGTAGGTGTACATCCACGCCACAGGAATCCCGCACGTCAGCACCACGGCAACCAATCCAATCACATCGCCACCCATTTTCTTGCTCTCCCTTCCGCTCTTCATCCGCCGGCCGCTGTCTGCGGCCTCACCCCTAAATACGCAAAGGGCTGGTGGATTGTTCCCGCGAGAATGGGTAATCGGCAGGGATTTGAAAGAAGAGGAGTTACTAGATTTCGCCGACCTGCATGGAAGAATCGATGGCCAGGGTGGGATACCGGATCGAGGAGCCCTGCGGCGCCGGCGCGTGCCGCGCAACAACTTGAAAATCCGCGCCACCCCTGCAGTTGACCTCGTAGGTGTAACCCTCCCGCCCGGCCCGCGTCATGTTCAGCGATCCCGACGAAATCATTTCATCCAGCGAAGCGCAATTGCTGTTCAACGCCATGTTCCCGCGCTCTGCCTGGGCGATCTGCAGCAAATCCATCCGCACTCCGGTTAGATTGATTGCTTGTGTCGTCGCTGTACCCGCGTCGGTCGTGGGCATTTTCTTCAAATAAAACTGATACACCCCGAAGAGAATCAGGGCCGCTACCAATACCAAGGCAAGTGCGCGCATAACTCCATTTTCCTCTGCCTGCGTCCGTTCGCAAGATGTTCGCTGCCCTCGGAGTACAATTGGTAACAAGCCCGGGCAATTTCCCCCGCTCCGCGTCTCCGCCTGCTATGCTCCCTTAACGCCGCCCCTCTCGCGGTCCTACTCTCCCCTCCGGACGGGTTCATGGACACCGCGCTACTCCCTTTGGATTTTCACTCGATTGAAAAGCTTCGCGAGCAGGAACTCGAAGAAGCTCGCGTCATTCAGAACGTCATGATGCCTGCGCAGCCTCTGCGCATCGGCGGCGTGACGATCGCTCACGAATTCCAACCGGTCACGGAAGTGGGAGGCGACTATCTCGACTATTTCAAGCTCAGCGACGAGACTATCGGTTTATACGTTGGCGACGTCTCCGGGAAAGGCCTTCCTGCGGCGCTTTATGCCGCACTCGCCGTCGGCACGCTCCGTGGCATCCATAAAACCGGTATGGAACCCGAACGCGTGCTTTCTCTTCTGAACCAGCGCCTCTTGCTCCGAGGCATTCCCGGGCGCCATTCGGCCCTTCAGTATGCCCTGTTCGACCCGGCTGGCTCGCGGATGCGCATTGTCAGCGCTGGAATGCCGGGCCCTCTTCTGCTCCGCGGCTCAGAATCGCGCGTCCTCCAGATTGCAGGATTGCCGCCGGGCTTGTTCGCCACAGCCAGCTACGACGAGCTATCGTTGGAGCTGGAACCCGGCGATTCTCTTCTCTTTTTCACGGATGGCCTCAGCGACGCTCGCAATCTCCATGACGAGGAGTTTGGAGTCGATGGCATCCAGGACGTTTGCCGCCGCTACGCCGGTGAATCGCCCCTCGATCTCCTGAACCATCTCTTCTCGACCATTCAGAATTTCACCGCCAACTGCAAGCAGTGGGATGACATGACCGCCGCGTACTTCCACTTCGGGGGGTAATCGCCGCCCGTATTTTCCACCGTGGTTAACTGGGCAAAGCTCGTCTCTTTTCAATTGACCTCTGGCCGCTTCTCCAGTAACTACTGTAGTCACAGATTCGTTGCTATTTAGGAGTCCTCGATGAATAGAAAATCTCCGTATCCAGCCGCACTCGTTTGCCTGCTTTCCTGTGCCCTGGTAATCCCTTTCGACGCCTTCGCCCTGCCCGATGCCACCGGCCAGCGCGCCGGCGAAGTTTCCCGCGTTATCCCGGCCGTAAGCCTTACTCGCGGCGCGAAGTCGCTGGCCGCGAACGCGAAAACTCCCGTCGACTGGCAGGATGTGCTCAACACGCAGGCCAACGGCCGCGCGCGTGTATCGCTTGACGACGGCTCGGTGCTCAACGTCGGCTCGGATTCGTCCGTGAAGGTCGTGAAGCACGATGCCGGCGCCCAGCAGACCGACCTGGAAGTCACCGTCGGGAAAATCCGTTCGCAAGCGCAGAAAATTTCGCAGCCCAACGGAAAATTCGAAGTGCACACGCCCTCCGGCGTTGCCGGCGTGGTCGGCACCGATTTTTATGTGGGCTACGAAAACAACGTGATGACCGTGATCGTGTTTGACGGCCAGGTGAAAGTCTGCAATCTCGCCGGCCTTTGTGTCGCTGTGAAAGCAGGACAAATCACCACCGTGCGCAACAGCGATTCGAACGGCCCGGCCGCTCCTTCGCAGGCGAACCTCTCCACGCTTTCGGACGCCGTCGCCAGCACCACTCTCGAAGCCCCCCCGAACATCGGCCAGGTCCATCACATCGGCAAAGGCACCGCCATCGCCATCGGCATCATTGCCGTGATTCCCATTGTCGTCGTCCCGATCGTGGCCACGCGCGGACAGGGAACTCCCGCGCCCGTTCCGCCAAGCAACGGATGTCCCCCCACGAAGGCCTGCTGATTCGCGCTCCTACCCTCAAGTTTTTGAAGGCCCCGGCGAGCTGCGCTGCCGGGGCCCTTCCTTTTAGCAACGCTCCACTCCTTTCGGCCATCTAATCTCAGGTAGTGCTTTTGCCGCTTCTCGCCGTCTACACCACGCTTTGTCTACCCACCGGCGGTGGCGTACACTGAACCTTTAAGCAATGCGTCTAATTGTGAGTGAGGCACTCTTGAACCCATCCATTCCCCTTTTGTCGGCCCGCCGTTTCTGTCTTTGCGCCGCGCTCGGCGCCTTTTTTGTCCTGGCTCCCAATGCAAGCGTCTTTGCCATCCCGCCCGACGCTGTCGCAAAGCCTTCGCCGCTCATCGCCGCTTTGAAAGCGGAGCTGGATCGCTCCATGAAAGCCTACGGCGCCCAGGATCCCGCCGCTTATTTCATCAACTACACGCTCACGGACACGCAACGTGCCACGGTCTCCGGTTCGAACGGCGCCCTGCTCAGCAGCGATGAAGGCCGCAACCGCTGGCTCGAAGTCGCTGTCCGCACCGGCAGCTACGACCTCGACAACACCCACAAGATCGACGGCCGCCAGCCCTCCACTGGCAGCCCCGGCACCAACGTGCCCGTCGACGACGATCCCGATGTTCTCCGCCGCGCCGTGTGGCTGGAAACCGACTCCGAATACCGCGCCGCCGCTGAAGCCCTGATCAAAATCAAAACCGGTAAGGAAGTGAAAGTGCAAACCGAGGAAGGCGCCGCCCCGGATTTTTCCCGTGAAAAGCCCCAGGTCTATACCGGTCCGCTGGTTTCCTATTCGCTGGACCGCGCGCCGTGGGAACAGAAAGTCCGCGATTATACGCGCTACTTCCGCGAATCCGGCGCCGTGATCAATTCCATCGTCACCTTCACGGCCCAGGCACAGAATCAGATCCAGGTAAATTCCGAAGGCACGCAGCTTCAGTTTGGCCAAATCCGCTACCGGCTGGAGCTCTTCATTCAAGGCAAAGCCGCCGACGGCATGGATATCAACCGCTACTACAACTTTGACTGGGTGAATCCCGCCGACGCGCCGGACGATAAAGCCGTGCTCGCCGCCTCCGCGCAATTGCGCAAAGAGATGGAGGGCCTGGTCGTTTCTCCGCTGAACGATCCCACCGTCGGCCCGGCCCTGCTTACCGGCCGCGCTGCCGCCGTTTTCTTTCACGAAGTCTTCGGCCACCGCGCCGAAGGCCACCGCCAGAAAGATGTAACCGAGGGCCAGACCTTCGCCAAGAAAGTCGGCGAACAGATTTTCCCCAGTTTCCTTACGGTCGTGGATGATGCCACCGAGAAAAAAGTCGTGGGCCAGGATCTGCTCGGCTACTACCAGTTTGACGACGAAGGCGTTGCCGCGCAGCGCGTGGTCCTGGTGGATCACGGCGTCCTGAAAAATTTCGAAATGTCCCGTTCGCCGCTGAAGGACTTTCCCCGTTCGAACGGCCACGGCCGCCGCCAGTTGGGCGCCAATCCCGTTTCCCGCCAGGGCAACCTGCTGGTCGAGAGCAGCAAGACGCTCACCAACGCGCAGCTTCGCGCCAAGCTGATCGAGCTGGTCAAGCAACAGGGCAAGCCGTACGGTCTGCTGATCGACGACATCGCCGGCGGATTCACCTTCACCGGCCGCGGTCAGCCCCAGGCCTTCCAGGTGGAACCGCTCGTCGTCTATAAAGTTTTTGCGGACGGCCGCCCGGATCAACTGGTGCGTGGAGTGGATATCGTCGGCACGCCGCTCGCCGCGCTAACAAAAATCGTAGCCACCGGCGACACCCCCGAAGTTTTCAACGGTTACTGCGGCGCCGAATCCGGCTATGTTCCGGTCTCCGCCGCCTCGCCCGCGATCCTCACCTCCGAGCTCGAAGTGCAGAAGAAGCAATCGTCCACGGACCGGCCGCCCATTTTGCCGCCCCCGGCGCACGACATTCAGAAATCCGGAGGCCTTCAATAATGCGCCCCATTCGCCTATGCACAGCTCTTCTCGCTATTTCCGCCGCATCCACGGCCTTCGCGCAAGCTCCCGCGGACAACGATCACACCCTGCAAGCCATGAAGGATGAAATGGCCCGCGCCAAATCGCGCCTAGAGCTGCAAATCCCGAAACTCGACAAGCCGGTCCGTCCCTATTACATCGAATACCGCCTGCTCGACATGGATATTCGCGAGGTCGTCGCCCAATACGGCGCGCTGGTCACGTCCGGGCACACCCGCAGTCGCGTCATGAACGTCGCCGCGCGTGTCGGCGATTACAAACTCGACAGCTCCAACTTCATCAGCGAGGACGGCTTCCGCGGCTTCATCGGCCCCTCCGGCACCGTCGGCATCGACCGCGATTACGATTCGCTCCGCCAGGATCTGTGGATCGCCACCGACCAGGCCTTCAAGGAAGCGGTCGAAACCTATTCGCGCAAGCAGGCGTATCTCAGCAGCCTGGCGCGGCAATCGGACATCGACGATTTCTCCCACGTCGATCCAGTGAAGCATATCGAGCCGCTCGTCGCCTCGGACTGGACCAGCCGCAACTGGGATCAGGAAGCCCGCGACTCTTCCGCTGCCCTCCGCGCCTTCCCGCAGATTTACGAATCAAAGGTCACTTATTACCTCGTGTTCACGACCGAGTACCTTCTCACTAGTGAAGGCACCGAAGTTCGCGCGAACCATTCCTTCGCCGCGATCGAATCGGGGCTCAGCTCCCTTGCCGATGACGGCATGCAGGTGAACAATTATTATGCGACGTACGCGCCGCGCCCCGGGGATCTTCCGAACCCGGACGCGGTTCGCAAGGCGCTCAATGTGGCCAGCACGGAACTGATGGGCATGCGCGCCGCGCCTCCGGCTCCCGATTACACCGGCCCCGTTCTCTTCGAACCTCGCGCGGCCGGTGCGCTGCTAGCGGAAGTGCTGACTCCTTCGCTCAGCGGCGCGCGTCCTCCGCTGGCATTCCAGGCGGTTGTCGAGCAGTTGATGAGCAGCCTCGGCGGGCGCAGCGATTGGAGCGGCAAAGTCGGCGCGCGCGTGCTTCCCGCTGGCGTCACGCTCATGGATAACCCCGCCGCCACGGATTACAAAGGCGCGTTCCTCGTCGGCAGCTATGCCATCGACCAGGAAGGCGTTCCCGGCGAGAAGGTCACACTGGTGGATGAAGGCAAGCTCAAGAACATGCTGATGTCCCGCCGCCCCGGCCCGGACTTTGAGAAAACCAATGGCCATGGACGCAGCGCGTTCCTCAGCGACGCCCGGCCCGCAATGAGCAATCTCTTCTTCTCTTCCTCGGAAGCGCTTTCGAAAGAAGATCTGAAGAAGAAATTCCTAGACTCCTGCCGCGCGGAAAAACTCGAATACTGCATGGTGGTCCGCCAGATGGATAACCCGTCGCTGAGCCTGCTGCACCAGGAAGATTTCAGCGAACTCCTGGCCAGCTTTGGCGGCAACGCGGCCACCGACCGCTTGCCGCTTGTCGTCTATAAAATTTATCCCGCCGATGGCCACGAAGAAATCGTTCGTGGCGCGCGCATCAGCGGCTTCAGCCCGCGTATGCTGCGCAACATCGAAGCCATCGGAAACGACGGCGCCGTCTTCAACTACATGCAGAACCAGACCGCCGGTGTTGCCGGCACGGCCCTCGCCGCCTTCGGCACGGCGCAGAACGGCTTGCCGTGCTCCGTCGTCGCTCCTTCGCTGCTTTTTGAGGAAGTCGAAGTCCGCGGCGCGCGGGGCGAACCGAAGCATCTTCCGTTGCTTCCCGAGCCGCCCATGACCGCCAAGGGCTCGCTGTAACCTTTTCCGCGCGCGCAACTCAGATAGACCGGGACTAGTTCCCCTGTGCTACGCCCGTTCTGCCGTTCGGAGGTTTTTCCATGGATTCCAAACGTCGCTCGTTTCTTGCAAGTTTGGGTGGCCTGGCTGGCGGTTCACTCTTGTTCTGGACCGTACGCCGGGGGCTCAGCTCCGCCGATGCGCTTGTTTCCGCCGACTCCAACAGCGGCCCCGTGAAAATTATTCAATTTGACGACACAGGGAAAAAGCTCGGCGAGGTCACAGTTCCCAAAGTCGTGAAGACCGATGCGGAGTGGCGCAAGCTGCTCGATCCCCAGCAGTATCAAGTCACCCGGCACGCCGCCACGGAGCGCCCATTCCAGAATGCCTACGCCGAAAACCACGCCAAAGGCCTCTACCGCTGCATCTGCTGCAACAACGCCCTGTATACCTCCGACACCAAATTCGAATCCGGCACCGGCTGGCCCAGCTTCTGGGCGCCCATCGCCAAAGAGAATATCTTTGTGTCCACCGACAACAGTCTCGGTATGTCCCGCGACGAAGTCTCCTGCCGCCTCTGCGACGCCCACCTCGGCCACGTCTTCGACGACGGCCCCCGCCCCACCGGCCTCCGCTATTGCATGAACTCCGCCTCGCTGCGCTTCATTCCGCATTCCAAGTAGAGCTGCGAAACTCCTGGAGTTACATCTCTTTTACTTCCGCCAGCAGATCGTGATGGTCGTTGATGGAGATCCGGTCAATTTTGGCGGGCAGCGTAATGTCGATTGGCTCTGACGAACCTCTCACGAAAATCGTGCCCACCCGGAATGTTTTGTCTCCGATGTGCGCATAGAAGGGAACACAGTCCTTCCACGTTTCCGGCACGCCGGTTCGTGTCAATGTGCCCTGAATGTGGGATTTTCCGTCCGGCGTGGGTTCGACGGTCGCGTGAAAGTTGTATTGCGCCAGCCCTGTCCCGTAGACGTACTGGTTGAAGAACCAATCCATCTTGTGACTCCCGTCGGCATCCATTCCGGGCGTCATGTGCTTCTCGACCATGGCTTTGAAATTTTCGGTCGTCGCCGCTTTGCCGCGATAGGTGCTGACGAAATCCTGCATCGTCTCCTTAAATACTTTGTCACCGTTCCGGTTGTCGAACATCATCGTGCGAATCATGTGCAGCACGTAAGCGCCCTTGGGATAAATCAGCCGCCGCGTGATCTCCCCGCCCGTGCGGGAATTATTGGCGCGGTAGCCCATGGTCAGCGGGCCGACGTCGATGGCGCGAAAGCCCTGCGCGTCCCGCTCCAGCAGCAATTGCTTCTCATCGTTCCAGAAAGCGTCGAACTTCTTGGGGTTCTTCTCGACCAGGGTCAGGTAAAGCGACGCCGACATATCCGCAAAGCCCTCGCTCATCCACTGGTCCCGGCCTGAATTAAATCCCACGGTGTGGCCCCACCATTGGTGCGCGACCTCGTGCGGCGTAACCACTTTCCAGTAGCCGCGGTCGCCCCAGTCCATTCCAAGCTGGTGCCGGACGGTCGTATCGAAGTAATAACAAATCGGAATCCAGACCAGCCCCGGCCAGGATTGCCCGAAATTGCACGCCGTCTGTTGCGTAAGCTGGATGTTTGTAAACGACGATGGGCCGAAATAATCCGTATACAGTTCGACGGCCAGTTCTCCCTCCGCCAGCGCTTTCTTGTTCAACAATGTCGTGTTCATGCTGCCCAGGGCCACTCCACTCGCCCCCATTTGCCCCGGCAAACCGCTGTTGGCCTCGTGCTGCAGTGAGTTCACCCAATCTGGGGACTCCTCGTTCGCGTATGACTGGATCGTGACCGGCGGCTTCGTGAGCTTCGCCTCCTCCATCTTGAACTTCCCGATGCTGAATCCCGCCACGGTTTGCGGAGACTCGCTCTTCCACACGCTGATGTTTTGCCCGCCGTCGTTTGACTGGCTCAGCATCACTCCCGTTGCCGCGATCTTCATCCCCTTGGGAATTCGAAAAGTCATGTCGTAGGCAGCGTACTCACCAAGTCCGCTGGCAACGTTGTTTGGATACCAGTTGTGGCGGGCCACCGGGAAATAGTTCCCGCCGCCTTGATTGGTCACCGCCTCTTTCCCGCCGTAGGTCGTTGTGATGGTGAACTTTTCGCCGGCCACCAGGGGCTTCGGCAGAATCACCGCGAAATCGGGATCATCGTTCTTGTCTTCTTGAATAAATCCCAACCCTTGGCCGTTCGCCGTAACCCCCTGAACCCGCAATGAGGGGAAAAGCGAGAGCGGCACCACCCGCAGTCCGTTGCGCAGCGAAACGAACGTGGTTGTTGCCTTGCCGGAGATCGCTCCGCTTTTTTCCAGCGTCGTGTCCAGTTCGTGATGCTCGATTCGAATCGCCTGCCCCACGCTCCCTTGTGCATGCGGTTTTGTGAAGCTGAACGAGGCCCAGGCTCCCCACTTGTTTTCGTCGTAGGTAAAGAATTCCACCTGGTCCGCGTTGCTGTTCGGATCCAGGGTAAAGATTTCCTTGTCGTCGTAATGCTTGCCATGAATGAACGCCACAAACATATCCCGTGGCTCCGGGCTCAGAACTTCTCCCAGAAGTTCCGCTTCCAGGTTGTGCTTCAGCTTGCGGCGGGTTGTGTATTGGCTGTCCTTCCACACTCCGGAGTCACAGCCGCCCGTCGCCGGCGTTCCCGCCTTCTTCAGCTCTTCATAGGTTGAATCCGTGAATCGCAGAACCAGCCGCTCGAATCTCTCGTTGAACTCATCTTCCTTCGTCAGGTATTTCAGGCTTCTGCTCTCTTGCTCCGTGGGCGGAACAAGCAGAAAGACGCCGTCGCCTGTAAATACCGCTCCGGTTACTTTCCCGTTCACCGCTGCCGCAAAGCAGATTGTGCCCGACTTCAGCCGGAACGTCCCCGCGTCCCGCTTAAGATCGAAATTGGTGACGCTCACCGCCTCATTCCCTAAGCCGAGAGTGCGAAGTGCCGCATAATTGGCGTCTGTACCCGCGCCGCTTTGCGCCCGCGCCGCTGACAGAACACCCAGCGACGCCAAAACTGCCGCCAACAGTTTCCCCATGCCAACACCTCTCCTCGGTTGGGTATCTTTCTTGCCACTCACACCGGTGGGCAACATCTTATACAAATTTCCCCCCGCAAGGAGTCCAATCGCTACCGATGCGGCAACTCCCCCGTTCAGCATCCTCTCCTCACATGATGTAGTCTTACTCCATGGTCATTCCCCCAGGCCTGCGCACCGCCATCCAGGAAAAGAAGCGCGCCGCCCTGCTAAGCATTGGCTCCGCCGCCATACTGCTTTGCCTGAAAACATTCCTCGTGATTCGCACCGACAGCCTCGGCATCCTCTCCGAAGCCCTCCATTCCGGTCTCGACCTTGTCGCCGCCGTCATCACGTTTCTTTCCGTCCGCGTCTCCGACCAGCCGGCGGACGAGCGCCACCCCTACGGCCACGGTAAATTCGAAAATTTCTCCGCCTTCATCGAAACCGGCCTGCTCATCCTCACCGCCGTCTACATCGTCTACGAAGCCTTCTATCGCCTCTTTTTCCGCTCCGTGCACATCCAGCCGAGCGTCACCGCCATCCTCATTCTCCTGGTCGCCTTGTCGATCGACATGACCCGCGCCCGCACCCTGAATATCGTCGCCAAGCGCTACTCCAGTGAAGCTCTCGAAGCCGACGCCCTGCACTTTTCCACCGATGTCTGGAGCACCGTCGTCGTCATTCTCGGCATCGCGCTCGTCTGGGCAGGCAATGTCTGGAATCTTCCCTGGCTCGCCTATGCCGACTCTCTCGCCGGCCTGGCCGTTGCCGGCGTAATCCTCTGGGTCGGTTCGCAACTCGGACGCCGCACAGTCGACGCTCTTCTCGACGCTGTTCCCGCGGGCTTGCAGGATCAGCTCGTCACCGAGGTCGGAAACATGGAAGGGGTTCTCCATGTGGAACGTGTGCGCCTCCGCCGCGCGGGCAGCCGTTATTTCGTCGATGCCACGGTCAGCGTTGCCCGCACCGCCAATCTCGAACAGGTCCACGACCTCACCGACAGGATCGAAAAGCGCATCGCGCAAATCGTTCCCGCGGACGTCATCGTCCACGCCGAACCCCGCGCCCCTCGCGACGAGCACCTCTTCGAATCCGTCCGCGCCGTCGCTCTCCGCCTCGGCCTCGCCGTTCACGACGTAACCGCTTCGCTCCAGGACGGCCACCTCTTCGTCGAACTCCACCTCGAAGTCGACGAAAACCTCAGCCTCCGCGAAGCCCACCGCCGCGCTACCGAACTCGAAGACGGCATCCGCGAACTCGGCAAAGGCAACGTCGACGTCAACATCCACATCGAGCCGCTCGGCCGCCACATTGCGACGCCCGACGTCCGCGCCGGCGAGATGCGCCAGCTCGAAATGTCCGTTGAACTGTTCCTAAACGGCATGCCCAGCACCTACGACGAGCTCATCAATTGCCACGATGTCCGCGTCCGCCAGGTTGAGCACCACATCCTCGTTTCTTGCCATTGCGTGATGAAGAGCGACCTCTCTATCACTCGTGTCCACGACGTCACCGCCGCGCTCGAAGACAGCGTCAAGGAGCGCTTCCCGCAAATCTCCCGCGTCACCATTCACCCGGAGCCGCCCGACGCCTCGTGACGCAACTCCGCCTTTCCCTCCAAAACCCCGCAGATCGCTGCTCACCCCCTCTATTTGACACCCGTCCAAGCTCTGCATAGGCTGTCTAGCGGTAAATTTCATTCGTACCTCGGAAGGGTGTCCCTCATGCGTAAACTGTTCAATCACCTCGTGTGTGCTGCTGTTGCGTTCGCGTTGGCTTTGCCCGCGGGGGCGGCCCCAGCCTCCACCGATCCCTCGGACGCCGCCATGGAATCCATCCGGCCGGAGGCCATCCGTGCCCACATGAATTTCCTTGCCGACGATTTGCTCGAGGGCCGCGCCGCCAACTCGCGCGGCTACGAAATTTCCGCCCGCTATATGGCCACGGAATTCGAATCCATGGGACTCACTCCGGCCGGCGATGCTGGAACGTATCTTCAGACGGTTCCACTGCGCTCTGTGCGCTCGGAGGCGGCGAACACCACGATGTCCGTTACCCGCAACGGAAATGTGGAAACCCTGACTTACCGCAAGGATTTTCTCGCTGCGGCCGACCCCGCGCGCAAAGAAACTTCCGTCGAAGCCCCCGTCATCTACGTCGGCTTCGGCGTCACCGCTCCAGAGCTGAATTACGATGACTACAAGGGGATCGACGCGAAAGGCAAGATTGTCGCGATGGTGTATGAAGCGCCCAATTTCGAATCTTCTCTCAAAGCCCACTACTCTTCGATAGAGCAGAAAATCGCCAACGCCGCGGCGCACGGCGCCGTCGGGCTCATCGTGGTCAACGATCCCATCCTCGAGGGCCTCTATTCATTCAAGGAACAAGTCAGGGATCTTTCGCGCCCGGGACTCCGCTGGCTGAACAAGGAGGGTCTGCCAAACGATTACTTTCCCCAACTGCACGGCGGAGCCCTCCTCAGCCTCGAAGCCAGCAAGCAGCTTTTTGTCGGCAGCGGCCACACTCCCGAAGAAGTTTTCCAAGCGGCCAAGGAAGGGAAGTCGTTGACGTTCCCGCTGCCGTTGACGGTCAAGATTCACAATCTGGCAAAGCTCGAAGACGTCAGCAGCCACAACGTGGTAGCAAAGCTCGAAGGCAGCGATCCCGCTCTGAAGAACGAATACCTTGTCTACAGCGCCCACCTCGACCACCTCGGCATCGGCGAGGCGGTAAAGGGTGACACTATCTACAACGGCGCGCTCGACAACGCTTCCGGCTGCGCCATCCTTCTCGAGGTTGCACGCGCCTTTTCGCAGATGAATCCCCGCCCCAAGCGCTCCATTCTCTTTGTCGCGGTCACCGGTGAAGAAGCCGGCCTCCTCGGCTCCGACTATTTCGCCCACTATCCAACCGTCAGCAAAGACGCCATCGTCGCCAATGTCAACATGGACGAAGACCAGATGCTCTGGCCCCTGCTCGACATCATCCCGTTCGGCGCCGAACACTCGACCCTTGATGGAGTCGTCAAGCGTGCCGCCGAACGCCTGCATCTCGCCCTCAGCCCCGACCCCATGCCGGAGCAAGTCGTCTTCATCCGCAGCGATCAATATTCCTTTGTAAAACAGGGCATCCCGGCCGTCTATCCCTCTCCCGGCCTAAAATCGAACGACCCGAAAATCGATCCCGTGGCCATCTTCAAGGAGTGGGAAGAAACCCGCTATCACCAGCCGCAGGACGACATGCAGCAGCCCAACCTCGATTTCAACCAGGCCGTAAAATACGCCCAGTTCGCCTACCTCTGCGGCTGGCTGATCACCCAGGACCCCCAGCGCCCCCGGTGGAACCTCCACGATTTCTTCGGCGACCACTACGCCAAGAAAATGTAACCCTCAGTCACCTGAAAAGGCGATCTTAGAGAATTGCCATCTTGTTCAATACAGGGCATCTTTCCCGCCGCACAACCCGCATAGTGGTGTCTACCGTGATTTCGAAATCGTGAATCCAGGGATTGCGGTCTGGAGAACATCATATGCAACGTTTAAATCTACTTCTAAGCGGGTTGTTCCTGACGGCTGCCCTCGCGCTCAGTGGCCCCATCGTGGCCGCAGCGCCACAGGATGCCGGAATTCAGGTCCGCGTCTACGACTCGCATCATCACGATTATCACAACTGGGATGACCGTGAAGACCGCGCCTATCGCAGCTACCAGAACGAACGCCACGAGCAGTACCTTGCCTACGAGCACCGGAAGCACAGCTACCAGCAGCATTATTGGAAGTGGCGCCACAACCACCCCGATCGCGATTAACCGGCACCGATGATTATTGACTAAGGCGCAAGAAGCTCCACGTGCCGCCCGGCACGTGGAGTTTTCGCTTCTACTCCTCTGTCGATCCTGTCCTGTTGAAAAAACCATGAGCACTCCACGGATTCCCGACGGACGGGCGTGTAACCTTTTTCGCATTGCTCCAATCCAAAAACGGGGATCGCACCGCGCCATCACAGGCGCCTGAACCTTTGATTTTCGATGGGTATCAAGCAAGCCGGTAATAAGATGTTCGACGTCCGGACGTGCTCAGGGAGGGCAAATTAAGCATGAAAAATAAGGAAAAACAAAAATCCTTGCCGGAGCATCTCGTCGAACTTCTCGCTGGCGGCCACGCCCACATCGATTTCGAAAGCGCGATAAAAAATTGGCCGGCAGACCTGCAAGGGAAAAAGCCGGAAGGCGCCGCGCACACCCCGTGGGAAGTGCTGGAGCACATGCGCCTCGCCCAGTGGGACATCCTGGAGTTCACGCGCAACCCCAGGCACGTTTCTCCCGAATTCCCCGCCGGCTACTGGCCAAAAACCCAGGCCCCGCCCGACAACAGAGCCTGGAACAAAAGCGCAGCCGCGTTCCGCTCCGACCTTAAAGCCATGATCAAAATCGTAGAAAACAAATCAACCGATTTCTTCACCCCGCTCCCCCACGGCGACGGCCAAACCGTCCTCCGCGAAGTCCTACTCGCTGCCGACCACAACGCCTACCACCTCGGCGAACTGCTCCTGCTCCGTCGCCAACTGGGCGCCTGGAAATAACCAATCCAGTTTCGGCATTGTTTACCCGCACCCCGAACGCAGATGCGCCGCACCCGAAAGTATCCTAAAATAGAAGCATTGCCGCTGTGGGCGTGTAGCTCAGCTGGGAGAGCACCTGCTTTGCAAGCAGGGGGTCGCCGGTTCGATCCCGGCCACGTCCACCACTTTCTTCCTGATTGCAAAAGACTTAAGAAAATCACTTCGTCCCGAATGCTCCGTTATTTGTGCACAGTGTGCACGAACTGTGCACGAATGCGTCATTGGATCACCTCTGTGCACAATGGCGCGGTCGTCAAAGTGTCAGCCTGGGTGGGTACCATTTCGTTGGCTCGACGGTTGAGCTTCTCCAGTGCTTCGCGCTTCATCCGCAACTTCATTTGGGAGTACTTCTTGAAGACTTGCGCGTCGCTCTGGCGGAGCAGTTGAGTGACCCATTCATCGGCTACGCCTCCGGCGCTTAGCCTTGTGGCATACGCTGAACGCAGGTCGTAGATTCGAAAATAGGGAATCTTTGCCCGTCGCAGAGTTTTCGTCCAAACGGTCTTGAGTTTCTTGAGATGCCCGGTCGGATTCAGATCACTCGGAAACAAATACGGTTCTGCACCTGAAATCGCCATCTGATTCTTGAAAGCCTCGATGGCGAACGAGGTGAGGGGAACTTCGGCCGTACCGTTCGGAGTCTTCGAATCCGGTATCCAGACCACCGCATTTTGCAGATCCACTTGGTCCTTTCGCATCGGAATCAGTTCCTTGTAGATCCGCAACCCGGTCTCCGTGATGATTCGAACGACGTTCCGCAAGTATTGCGGAGCGTGGGATTCGATCTTTTGTTGTTCGGACCACGAAACGTAATGTGGTCGGAACAGCCCTTTCACTGCGACCGGGAACTCAACACCTGAACAGGGATTTGCGGCTAGGAGCTTCTTGCGAACCGCCACGTTGAGCATACGCCGGAGAACTCTAAACTCCTGGTGTACCGTGGTGGATTTGACCGTTCCCAGCTTCTTATAACCGAGCTTGGCCTTGACAACGACGCGATCTCGAAGACGTTCGCGAAGGTAGATGTCAATCGAATCCGCGGTGATATCCACCAGTCGGGTTGCGCCAAACGCAACCTTCAGGTGCTTTATACACCGCTTATTCGCTTCGTGGGTCTTCTCGGCGCGCATGGGCGGCTTGGAATAGTTCTCCACGAAAGAATCTGCCCATTGCCCGTAAGTCAAGGTTTCGCCCTTTCGTACGACTTCTAGAAGATTGGCATCTCTCGCCAGAAGTCGTTCTCTCAACTTCTTATTTGCTTCTTCCCAATTGGCGGTTTGACTGGACTCTCTTCTGGCGGTGCCCTTTCGGTCCCGATAGCGAATCCACCAGATTTGTGTGCCAGCCCGCCTGTAAACCACACCGTCGTACTTTCGTGCTCTAGGCATTCTCCATCTCCTGTTTGAATGAAGCGCGGAATGTTTCGAGATCCGATTT
>Ga0210407_10000273_pt1 | contig 62292 bp, 50 predicted proteins | sample IncBWC27MmetaG_FD_150860 | JGI IMG/M metagenome (GOLD analysis project Ga0210407, IMG submission 150860) | Forest soil microbial communities from Barre Woods Harvard Forest LTER site, Petersham, Massachusetts, United States - Inc-BW-C-27-M | ecosystem: Environmental > Terrestrial > Soil >...
GATGGTGATGGCGTTTTTCGCGCGGTTGGGGCTCGAAGGCGTGAAGCTGGAGATTAATTCGATTGGGGATCGCGAGTGCCGGCCGAAGTATGTGGAACTGCTGCGCGCGGAATTGCTGAAGGTGAAAGACAAGCTGGGGCCGGACAGCCAGCGGCGGATTGAGACGAATCCGCTGCGCGTGCTCGATTCGAAATTGGAGAGCGAGCAGGCGATTATTGCCGGGTTGCCGAAGATTGCGGATCACCTTTGCGCGAATTGCGCGGCGCAGTATGCGGAAGTGAAGCGCCAACTGGGAATGCGCGGCGTGGCGTACGCGGAGAATTGGCGGCTGGTGCGCGGGCTGGACTACTACATGCGCACGACGTTTGAAATCACCGCGCAGGGGTTGGGTTCGCAGAATGCGGTGTGCGGCGGCGGGCGGTATGATGGATTGGTGGAATTGCTGGGTGGGCAGCCAACAAAAGGAATTGGGTTTGCGATCGGTGAAGATCGGCTGATTTTGTCGCTGCAGGAAGCAGGGAAGGGCGGCACGGCGCTGGGGCGCGACGTTTTTGTGGCGTGGATGGGAGAGAAGGCGCAGGCCACGGCTATTGCGGCGGCGCAGAAGTTGCGGGCGGCTGGATTCCGCGTGGAACTTCCGCCGGTGGAGCAGAAGTTCGGGAAGGCGTTAGGGCAGGCGGACAAGCTTGGCGCACGCTACGCTTTGATCCTAGGTGACGACGAGATCGTGACGGGGCAGTGGACCGTGAAGACACTGGCGAGTGGCGAGCAGCGGACGGTAGCGGCTGAGGACATCGTTGCGTTTTTGCGGGGCGAGATCGAACAGCAGAAGTAAAGACTCTGAGAAGAAGGCCTGTGAGGTCGGATCGTAAGAACCCACCCTTCGCGTAAACCAAAGGCGCGAAGGATGGGGCACCCTCAAGTTCAGGCGGGCAGTGGGGTTGGAATTCGGAAGAACTGGAAAACGAGATTTTGACGGACAAGGAGCGAGGCCGTGCTGGACTTTTTGGGGAACTTGAAGAGGACACATTATTGCGGGGCGCTGCGGGCATCGGACGCGGGGCGCGATGCCACGGTGATGGGCTGGGTGGCAAAGCGGCGCGACCTGGGGAATTTGCTGTTTCTGGATGTGCGCGACCGCTCGGGGATCGTGCAGGTGGTCTTCAACAAGGAAACGCAGCCGGAAGCGCATGCGAAAGCGGAGCAGGCGCGGAACGAGTTTGTGGTGGCGGTGGAAGGAAAAATCACCGCGCGCGGGAAGGCGAATCCGGAGCTGCCCACGGGCGAGGTGGAGATTGTAGCGGCCCGGCTGCACATTCTGAACAACGCGAAGACGCCGCCGTTTGCGATTGAAGACGAAATCAACGCGGCGGAAGAGACCCGGTTGAGGTTCCGCTACCTTGATTTACGGCGGCCGAAGCCGCACCGCAATCTGGCGTTGCGCCACAAAATTGTCTTGGAAATCCGCAGGACGATGGATGAGATGGGCTTCATCGAGGTGGAGACGCCGATGCTGACGCGTTCGACGCCGGAGGGCGCGCGCGACTACCTGGTGCCGAGCCGCGTGCATAACGGCCAGTTTTATGCGCTGCCGCAATCGCCGCAGATCTTTAAGCAGATCCTGATGATCGGCGGTCTGGACCGCTATTTCCAGATCGTGAAATGTTTCCGCGACGAGGATTTGCGCGCCGACAGGCAGCCGGAGTTTACTCAGTTAGATTTGGAGATGTCGTTTCCGCGCCAGGAAGACATTTTCAACGTGATTGAGAACGTGATGGTGCGCGCGTGCCAGGTGGCCGGAGTGGAAGCGAAAGCGCCGTTTCCGTACATGCTCTATAAAGATGCTATCCGCAAGTATGGCAGCGACAAGCCGGACATGCGCTTTGGGATGGAATTGCATGAAGTGACGGACTGCTTCCCGCAGGAAGCGAAAGAGAAGCTGCAGATCGGCGGAAATGTGTTTGCGTTTGCCGCGCCAGGTGCGGCGGTGTATTCGCGCAAACAGTTGGACGAGCTGGCGGAGAAAGCAAAATCGCACGGGGCGCGCGGAGCATATTTCGTGAAGCTGGGGGCGGAGGGAACGACGTCGACGGTGGAGAAACTGATCGGCGCGGAAAACGTGAAGAAACTGGCTGAGGCTTGCGGCGCGAAAACGGGCGACCTTGTCGTGGCCGTTTCGGCGAAGGAAGAGATCAAAGGGACGGAGGCGGCGGCGCTGGTGGCGGGCCAGCTGCGTTTGCAGTTGGGCGAAGCGCTCGGTGTGATCGACAAGACTCAGTGGAAATTCCTGTGGCTGACGGGATTTCCGCTGTTTGAATGGAGCGAATCGGACAAAACCTGGGTGAGCGCGCAGCATCCCTTCACCGGCATCGTGGACGAAGATCTGGAGAAGTTGGAGACGGCGCCGTGGGAAGTGCGTTCGAAGGGCTACGACCTGGTGTTGAATGGATACGAACTGGGTTCCGGCAGCATCCGAATTCACCGCCAGGATATTCAGGAGCGGCTGTTCAAGGCGCTTGGGTTGAGCGAAGAGCAGTTGCGACGCCGATTTGGATTTTTCCTGGACGCGTTGACGTACGGCACGCCTCCGCACGGTGGAATCGCGCTGGGCATTGATCGCGTAGTGATGCTGCTGGCCGGCGAAAAGTCCATTCGCGAGGTGATTGCGTTTGCGAAGACGACCACGGCGGTGGACTTGATGGCGGAGTCGCCAAGCGATGTGGACCAGGCGCAGTTGGAGCAACTGGGGATTCAATTAAAAAAGAAGAGCAGCGAGGTGGGGAAGTAAAGACTGCGGAATGAAAAAGAGAAGAGGGGAAGTGGATTGAGGGTGGATGTCTAGGATTCGCATATTGGCGGAGGCGGTGGCGAACCGGATTGCGGCCGGGGAGGTGGTGGAGCGGCCTGCCTCCGTGGTGAAGGAGTTGCTGGAGAACGCGTTGGATGCGGGCGCGAACTCCGTGCGGATTGAAACGGAGATGGGCGGGAAGCGCATGATCCGCGTGATCGACGACGGGCACGGGATGATGCACGACGACGCGCTGCTGGCGTTCGAGCGGCACGCGACCAGCAAGCTGCGCTCGGCGGACGATTTGATCACGATTTCGACGCTGGGATTTCGCGGAGAGGCGCTGCCTTCCATCGCGTCGGTTTCGCGGTTGCTGCTCGAAACACGCGACGCAAGCGAGGCGGAAGGCACGCGGGTTGAATTTGCCGGTGGAAAATTGGTGGGTGTGAAACCCGCGGGACTGCCGGCGGGCACAACCGTAAGCGTGGCCGACCTCTTTTATTGCGTGCCTGCGCGTCGAAAGTTTTTGAAGTCGGACACGACGGAACTGGGGCACATCGCATCGCTGGTGACGCACTACGCGCTGGCGAATCCGGCGAAGCAGTTCACACTGACGACGCCGACGCAGGAGATCGTAAATTGCCCGCCGACGGAAAAACTGGCAGATCGTGTGTATCAGCTTTTTGGTCGGCAAGCACTGGATGAACTTGTGGAAATCCCCAGTGTTTCCGCGGCGTTTCGTGCGGCCATCACCGAGCCGGAGATGGAAGCGGGTGAAGAGGCGGCGACGCTGACGGTGAGTGGTTTCACTTCGCGTCCGGATATCCAGCGGCCGAACCGCAACGGAATTTACGTGTTCGTGAACCGCCGCCTGGTGCGCGACCGTCTGGTTCTGCACGCGATTCATGAAGCATACCGGAATATTCTGCCGCCAAACGTATTTCCCGCAACGCTTCTCTTCTTGGAAATGCCATACGACGAAGTGGACGTGAACGTGCACCCGGCGAAAATTGAGGTGAGGTTCCGGCGGTCGCAGTTCGTGCACGATTTCACGCGCGATGCGATCCGCCAGGCGCTGATGGGCGCGCGGCCCATCGCAAGTTTCGCAACTGCGGCCGGAGGAGCGATCGCGCCCAATCCAGCCGCGCCCCCGGCTTCTTTTGCAGGAGGTTTGGCGGAGACGAATCCGGATTCCGGCGTGCCCCGCGCGACGATTCCGTTGATGGAAGAGTTGGGAGTCGGCTCTGGTGTGGGCTCGGATTATTCTGCCGGAAATGGGTTTGACCTGTCAGCGGCACCCGCGCAACCGGTGCCGCAACGATTTCCGTTCGAACCGGGAAGTTCCTTCGCGGGCGGGTATGCTCCTGGCGCGATGCCTTCAGGGCCGGGCCGCGAGCCCAACTGGGCCGAGAATTTTTCGCGAGCGGGCGCCGACGCTCCCGCAACACTCCCGCGTCCGGAGCAGATTGCGGATTTGAAGCCGCTGGGGCAGGTGAGCGCGAGCTTTATCGTGGCCGTGAATGGCGAAGGGCTGTGGATCGTCGACCAGCACGTGGCGCACGAACGGGTACTGTTCGAACAACACCTGGAAGCACGTCGCGTCGGGAAAGTGGAAGCACAGCGCATGCTGATGCCGCTAGTATTCGAGCTTTCTCCGCGCCAGATTGTGACTTACGAGAAAATTGCCGAAGAGCTGGCGGCCAATGGTTTTGAAGTGGAGCCGATGGGGCCGAAAAGCGTGGCGATCCAGGCCGTGCCCGCGGGCGTAGCCACGAATGATGCCGAGCACTTGTTGACCGAGATCATCGACGGAATTGAGCGCGAAAATGCGGCGATTTCGATCGATACACTGCAGGCGAAGATTGCCGCTTCCACTGCGTGTCACGCGGCGATCAAGGTGAACATGCCACTCGATCAGACCAAGATGGAATGGCTGCTGGGCGCGCTGGCAAAAACGGATTGTCCGATGAGCTGTCCGCACGGCAGGCCGGTTGTGCTCCGGTACTCAGTACGCGAGATTGAACGAGCGTTTCATCGGATCTAGTCGTGATGTGTGGGTGGAACTGTTCTGAGTGATCAGTAGTCAGTCAAAACGGAAATCAGCGAGCAGATCGGGAAGCAAGAACGCGAATCACGGGAGGAAACGTGAGCGAAGGACAGAAGACGGCGGTGATTTTCGGGCTGGCAAACAAGCGCAGCATCGCGTGGGCAATTGCGCAGAAGCTGAACGAAGCCGGCTGGCGGCTTGCGATTACGTATCAGAACGAGCGATTGGAGCAGGAAGCGAAGGATCTAATCACAGATTTGCCGGGCGCAGATGGTTTCATGTGCGACGTCACGTCAGACGCGGAGATCGCGAAACTTTTTGAGCAATTGAAGGTGCGTTATGGCGTGCTGGATGGATTGGTGCACAGTGTGGCGTTTGCGCCGGCCGAGGATATGAAGGGCGAGTTCCTGAATACGACGCGCGAGGGATTCCGGATTGCCCATGACGTAAGCGTGTACTCGCTGATTGCAGTTGCCCGCGCGGCGGCTCCACTGATGACAAATGGCGGCAGCATCGTGACGCTGACGTATTACGGCGCTGAAAAAGTGGTGCCGAAATATAACGTGATGGGCGTGGCGAAAGCGGCGCTGGAGGCGACGGTGCGCTATCTGGCCAACGATCTTGGCCCAAAGGGTATTCGGGTGAATGCCATCTCCGCAGGGCCGATCAAGACGCTGGCCGCGCGGGGAGTATCGCAGTTGGGCGAAATGCTCAAGTCGCACGCGGAACGCTCGCCGCTGAAGCGCAATGTAGATCCAGCCGAAGTGGGCGGCACGGCGGCGTTTTTGCTGTCGCCCGCAGGCTCGGGAATTACCGGTGAAACGCTGTATGTGGATTGCGGTTACAACATCATGGGATTTTAACGAGGAGCGTTGGGCTGGATGTCCTAATCAGGCTAGGGATAGCAGCGATCAGATAACCGCGATCAGGAAACCGGAAGAGCGAACTTCGAAGTAGAAGCGGCTGGGAGAATATGCGAAGAAACTCATCGTTGTGATGGCATTGCGACTGACGATTGCGATTGACGGGCCGGCGGGCTCGGGCAAGAGCACTGTGGCACGCCGCGTGGCGGCGATGCTTGGCTACGTTTATCTGGACAGCGGCGCGATGTACCGCGCCGTAGCGCTGAAGGCCCTGGAACGAAAAATTCCGCTCGAAGACGAAACCCAACTGGAGAACCTGACACGTGAAACGCACATCGAATTGAAGCAGCCGACTCCGGATCAGGAGGCGGTGGGGCTAAAAAATCGTGTGTTCCTGGACGGCCGCGAGGTCACACAGGAGATCCGCACTGGTGACGTAGCGCAGGCGGCGTCGCGGCTAGCGACAATTGCCGGCGTGCGTGAAGTTCTGGTAGCCGAACAACAGAAAGCCGGCGAGGGCGGCGGCGTAGTGATGGAAGGGCGCGACATCGGCACCGTGGTTTTTCCGAACGCGGAGCTGAAAATATTCCTGGAAGCATCGGCTGTAACGCGTGCCCAACGCCGCTGGATGGAGCACCAGGAAAAAGGCGAGAAGGTTTCGGTGGGGCAAGTAATGGAGGAAGTGCGCGAGCGCGACAAACGCGACCGCGAGCGAAAGGTTTCTCCGCTGGTGCGCGCGGAAGATGCCGTGCTGGTGGACAACACCGCAATGGGAATCGAAGAGACCGCGCGGCTGATCGTCCAGCTGGCGCGGGAGCGAGAGAAAGCCACGGCCTGAAATTCCTGGAGGACAAAATGCTGCGAATAATCACTTTGGCGATTCTCATGATTGCGCCGATGGCGGCGGTGTGCCCTATGGCAACACTCGGACAGGTTTCGAGCAACAGGGAAGGAATGAAGAGCGAGGCATCCCTGGAGTTACGCGCGTTTCTGGAACAGGACTGGAAGAGGTGGATGGAAGAGTATCCAGAGTTGGCGACGGCCGTCGGGTATCCGGGACAGAACCGTAGATGGACAGATGATTCGCCTGCAGGCGTTGCCGCGCAGGAAAACCATCTGCACCAAAGCCTGGAACGACTGAAGAAAATAAACCGCGCGGCCCTGCCGACGAATGAGCAATTGAATTTCGACCTGTATGAAGAATTGCTCGAGACGACCATCGAGGGGCTGAAGTACGGGGACGATCCGATGCCCTTCCGCGGAGTCGTGCCCGGAAATCGCTGGATGCCCGTCGATCAAATGGGCAGCCCAGCGCGGGTGGCGGACCTGTTTGCGATCATGCCCCAGGAAAAAGTGTCCGACTACGAAGACATCCTGGCGAGGATGGAGACGCTGCATACGCCCCTCGAACAGGGCATCTGGTGGATGCAGGAAGGGCTGAAGCGCGGTTACTCGCCACCAAAAATCACGTTGCGCGATGTCCCCAAGCAGATTGCGGATGTGACTCCCGCCGATCCGATGAAGAGCGCACTGCTGCAGCCCTTTCAGAAATTTCCACCGGGCATCGGCGCCGAGGATCGCCAGCGGTTGACGGAGCGGGCAAAACAGATTTACACGAGCAGCATGGCGCCGGCGTTTCAGAAATTCTACGATTATCTCGTGAATACCTATATCCCGGCGTGCCGCGAGTCTATCGCGGCGTCGGCTCTGCCTGACGGCGCCGCGGCCTACGCGTATCACATTCGTTGGGAGACCACGGTGAATCTGACGCCGCAGCAGATCCACGAGATCGGCCTCGCGGAAGTGAAACGCATTCGCGGCGAAATGGATAAGGTGATCCAGTCCGCGGGGTTCAAAGGCAGCTTTCACGAGTTCACCGAATTTCTGCGCACCGATCCGCGTTTTTATTACGACAAACCGGAAGACCTGGTGAACGGCTACCGGATCATCGCGAAGAAAATCGATCCGGAGCTCGCGCTTGAATTTGGAAAGCTGCCGCGACTGCCTTACGGCGTGAAGACGGTTCCGGACTATGATGCGCCATCGCAGACCACGGCCTACTACGAGGCGGGATCACCGGAAGCGCACCGGCCGGGCTATTTCAATGTGAACACTTACAAACTGGAGGCGCGGCCGAAGTGGGAGATGGAGGCGCTGTCGCTGCATGAGTCCGTGCCGGGGCATCATTTGCAGATTGCACTGGCGCAGGAACAGCAGAACGTGCCGGAGTTCCGGAAGAACATCGGGTATTCGGCGTTCGTGGAAGGATGGGCGCTCTACTGCGAAGGATTGGGCGAAGACCTTGGTCTGTACAAGGATCCGTACTCGAAGTTCGGGCAATTGACCTATGAGATGTGGCGCGCGGTGCGGCTGGTGGTCGACACGGGAATGCACTCGATGGGCTGGACGCGGCAACAGTCGATCGACTATTTCCGCGAGAACACAGGGAAGACGGATCAGGACATTACCGTGGAAGTAGACCGCTACATTGTGTGGCCGGGACAGGCTCTGGCGTACAAGCTGGGGCAGTTGAAGATTCGCGAGTTGCGCGCGCGCGCGGAGAAGGAACTCGGTACCCATTTCGACGTGCGGGCTTTTCACGACGCGGTCCTTGAACAGGGATCTGAACCTTTGAGTTTTCTGGAAACGCATATGGATGGGTGGATTGCCGCGCAGAAAGGGAAGTAAGACCTCGGGATGGTGGTGGAAACCCTCAGGCCTGAAGGCCTGAGCTACAAGCGCCCTACGTGCTGACGGCGGAGGCTTTTTGCAGTGCGGACTGATAGGAGTCGGGGACGTTGTCTTCGGGGCAGCCGAGGCGTTCGGTGAACGTGGCGAGTTTCGGCCATTCGGCGCGCTCGAGGGCGAGAAGGACTTCGTAGAGGTCGCGGTAGCGGTTTTCGCCGCCGCAGAGCGCGGCTTTTACCTCGGGATCGATGGGCAGAGACTGCAGGACATCCTTGATGGGCTTGTCGAGCAGGGCGTCAGCGACGGAGAGGAGTCCCATCAGAAACATGTTGGCGCTTTTGTCGCGGAAGCCGGCGGGCGCGGAAAAATCTTCGCAAAAATAGGCGCGCGTCAGGGCAGTATGGATTAATTCCGGCGGTTTGCCGGAGCTCATGGAAATCACGGCGAAGATGGAAACCCAGCGGCGGAATTCGTTTTCGCCCAGCATCGTGATGGCGTGTCGGATGCTGGTGACTTCGTTACGCAGGCCCAGCGCGGGCGAATTGAGATAGCGGAGGAGCCGGTAGAGAAGTGAGGGATCCTGTTTGAGCAACAGTTCGATTGCGTCGTAATTAAATTCCTGGGCTGCAACGGCGCTGAGGAGTTGAAGCTGAATCAGCTTATTGCCCGGTATATCGCGGGTTTCGAGCATGGAAGGCTTGCAGAAAAAATAGCCCTGGAAATAACAGTAGCCAAGATTGCGGGCTTCATCGAGATCGTGCTGCGTTTCCACTTTTTCGGCAAGAAGCGAGAGGCCATTACCGAGGTATTTGTCGGCGACGCGCTTGCGGCCATCCGCATCGAGCAGGGTGAAATCCACTTTCAAGTAATGAGCGAGATCGACCAGCGGCTGAAGCGCCGGCTCGCCAAGAAAATCGTCGAGAGCGAGCGAGTAGCCGTCCTGGCGGAGTTCCCGGCAGATGCCCACGATTTCGTCGGTTGGCTTCACGCTCTCCAGGATTTCGACCACAATGCGGTCCGCAGGAAGCAGCCGTGGCGCGCCAAGCCGAAGCGCAAGCTCATCGACATTGATGAAAGCGCGGGCGTTGCCGGTGAGATTCTGCAGGTCAAAGAGGGTTAGCGAATCCGCGATGACGCTGGAAGAGGCATGATTGCGGGGCTGGAAAAAATTCTGCGGGCCGCCGCGGAAAAGAAGCTCGTACGCGTAGACCCGCAGCCGCTTGTCGAAAATCGGTTGGCGGGCAATGAATTTTTCATGCATACAGGCACCGTGGCTCGCCGCAGCGAGCCGTTTCTTTCAGAACCACGGTGACAATGGCCTGAACTCGGCCATCGGGTGGGGTGCCGTGGGGGGACTGACTTTCCTCAGGCCGGGGCGGACATCGAGTTGAGGAATTCCGCGTTGGCCTTGGTCTTTGAAAGGCGACTGAGCAAAAGCTCCATGGCCTCGACTGTCGAAAGCGGGCTCAAAACCTTGCGCAGCACCCAGACCCGGCTCAACTCGTCGGGCGGCAACAGCAATTCGTCCTTACGCGTACCGGAGCGCTGGATATCAATGGCCGGGAACACGCGCTTATCGGCCAGCCGGCGATCGAGATAGATTTCCATGTTGCCGGTGCCTTTGAACTCTTCAAAGATGACGTCGTCCATGCGGCTGCCAGTATCGATCAGCGCGGTGGCGATGATGGTCAGCGAACCACCTTCTTCGACGTTGCGTGCGGCGGCGAAAAAGCGGCGCGGGCGCTGCAAAGCGTTGGCGTCAATACCGCCGGAGAGAACCTTGCCGGACGGCGGCGTAACCGCGTTATAAGCGCGCGCGAGACGCGTGATGGAGTCGAGCAGCACGACGACGTCGCGCTTGTGCTCCACCAGCCGTTTGGCCTTCTCCAACACCATTTCCGCAACCTGAATGTGGCGCTGCGGCGGTTCGTCGAAAGTGGAGCTGATCACTTCGCCCTTCACCGTGCGCTGCATGTCGGTGACTTCTTCCGGGCGCTCGTCGATGAGCAACACGATCAACGCGACTTCCGGATGATTGACGGTGATGGAATTCGCGATGGATTGCAGCATCATGGTCTTGCCGGTGCGCGGGGGAGCATTGATCAAGCCGCGCTGGCCTTTGCCGATGGGGCAAAGGAGATCCAGCACGCGCCCGGTCAGATTGTCCTTGTTCGTTTCCATCTTCAGCCGGCCCTGCGGATAGAGCGGGGTCAGGTTGTCGAAGAAAATCTTGTTGCGCGCGACCTCGGGATCCTCGAAGTTGACGGCCTCGACTTTGATCAAGGCGAAATAGCGCTCACCGTCCTTCGGAGGACGCACCTGGCCGGAGACAGTGTCGCCCGTGCGCAGGTCGAACTTGCGGATCTGCGAAGGCGAGACGTAGATGTCGTCGGGGCCGGGAAGATAATTGTATTCCGGGGCGCGGAGAAATCCGAAGCCGTCGGGCAGGCATTCCAGGACGCCTTCCGAAAAGATCAGCCCGCTCTTTTCCGTTTGCGCACGGAGGATCTGGAAGATCAGCTCCTGCTTGCGCATGCCGCTGGCGCCGGGAATGTTCAGTTCCTTGGCGATTTTAGCCAGATCGGTGATGTTTTTTTCTTTCAGCTCAGCCAGGCTGATGCTGATTTGATTGTTTCCTTCTGTACTCGTTTCTTTTGCCATATATCCTAACTTTAAGTTTTGGTTGATTGTTCCTTGACCGACTACGACCCGGAACTGGACTGCGTGGTGGTGTACCTTCCGGCGAAAAAGACCTTTCGCCAGGGCGGGCAACCAAACTATCTGCAACCAGAAGCCTCTCAAAGCGGGAAAAACTTGCAGGCTGCAGGTGCAGACTGCTCCCGAATTAAGATGCCTAGTTTGTCAAACTCGTGTCTTTATCGGCGCCAGTGGTAAACGGCTCTGCGACAGGCGCAACCCCGGTTCCTACAAGCGGCACGATAGGCCGCTCCAGCGCAACCTGTAACACTTCATCCATGGTTTCCACGAAGTGCATCTTGAGGCTGGAGAGGATCTCCTGGGGGATTTCCGCTAGGTCCTTCTCATTATCCTTCGGAAGGATGATGGTACGCAAGCCCATTCGGTGGGCGGCCAGCAGCTTTTCCTTAACGCCGCCGATGGGCAGAACCTTGCCGCGCAGGGTGATTTCGCCGGTCATGGCCACGTCGCAGCGCACGGGATTCCGCGTCAGCGCGCTGACGATGGAGGTGCAGATGGTGATGCCGGCCGAGGGGCCGTCCTTGGGGATGGCGCCTTCGGGGACGTGCACGTGAATGTCGAGCGTGCGGTAGAAATCTTTCTCGAGGCCGAGCGCGGCGGTGCGCGAACGAACGTAGCTCATCGCGGCTTGCGCGGATTCCTGCATCACTTCGCCGAGCTTGCCGGTGGGCGTCAGGCGGCCTTTGCCTTCCATCGTTGTGGCTTCGACGGCCAGAACCGAGCCGCCGACTTCGGTCCAGGCAAGGCCAGTGGTCAGCCCGATCTCGTTCTGTTTCTCGAGCCAGAATTCCCGGTACTTCAGAACGCCCAGGTATTCGTTGACGTTTGCCACGTCGATCTTGGCGGTGGTTTCCGGGCCATCGGCAACCACGCGGCGGGCCATCTTGCGGGCAATATTCTGAATTTCGCGTTCCAGGTTGCGCACGCCCGCCTCATGTGTGTAGTGGCGGATCATGTGCAGCAGGCCTTCATCGGTGAAGGTGAGATTTTTCTCCGTGAGGCCGGTGGCTTCGCGGGCGCGCTTCACCAGGAAGCGCTTGGCGATTTCCAGCTTTTCCTGTTCCGTGTAGCCGGGCAGGCGGAGGATTTCCATGCGGTCCTGCAGCGGCTGCGGGATGGTGTGCATCACGTTTGCCGTGCAGACGAACATGACTTTCGAAAGGTCGTATTCGACGTCCAGATAGTGATCCGTGAACGCGTGATTAAGCTCGGGATCGAGGACTTCCATCAATGCGGCCGACGGGTCGCCGCGGAAGTCGGTGGACATCTTGTCCACTTCGTCGAGAACGAAAATCGGATTGACCGTGCCGGCCTTCTTCATCATCTGGATGATCTGGCCGGGCAGAGCGCCGATGTAGGTGCGGCGATGGCCGCGAATTTCCGCCTCATCGCGTACTCCGCCAAGAGAAACGCGGACAAATTTGCGGCCGGTGGCATGGCCAATGGACATGGCAAGCGAAGTTTTGCCGACGCCCGGAGGCCCGACAAAGCAAAGGATGGAACCCTTGGGATTCTTGACCAACTGGCGGACGGCCAGGAATTCCAGGATGCGGTCTTTTACTTTTTCCAGGCCGTAATGCTCGGTGTTTAGGATATCCTCAGCGGCCTTGATGTCGCGAATCTCTTTCGAACGCTTTTTCCAGGGCACCGCGAGCAGCCAGTCAATATAGTTGCGGCTGACGGTGGATTCCGCGGACATCGGCGGCATCAGTTCCAAGCGCTTCAGCTCCGTGCTGGCCTTTTCGAGCACATCCTTGGGCATGCCGGCGGAATCGATCTTCTTCTTCAGTTCTTCGATTTCGTTCTTCTCGCCGCGGCCGAGCTCCTTCTGGATGGCTTTAAGCTTTTCGTTCAGGTAATACTCTTTTTGCGCGCGCTCCATCTGGCGCTTCACGCGGGTATTGATATTGCGGTCGACGTTCAGCTTTTCGAGTTCGATTTCGAGAATGTCGGAGACGCGATTCAGGCGTTCCAGCGGGTCTGCGGTTTCGAGCAGATCCTGCTTTTCGTCAACCGGGAGTTGAAGATTCGCCGCGATCGTATCGGATAGGCGCGAAGGGTCGTCCACACGTGCCGCGGCGATCATCGTGTCGTAATTCAGGCTCTGCGAAAGCTTGATGAACTGCTCGTAAAGGCCCGTGACTTTCTGTACCAGCTGCTCAACCTGGGGCGTGGTCTCTATCTTCGCGGCAAGCAACCGGATCGTGGCGCGAAAGAAGCCTTCCTCAGAGGTAATGGAAATCGAACGCGCGCGCTCGACGCCCTCGACCAACACCTTGATATTGCCGTCCGGCAGTTTCACGCTCTGGACGATGTTTGCGAGCGTGCCAACGGCGTAAATCTCCTCCGGCTTCGGATCGTCGATCGACGCGTCATGCTGTGTCGATAGGAAAATCTTCTTGTCGCCGGCAAGCGCTTCTTCAAGCGCGCGGACGCTGGCTTCGCGGCCGACGATAAACGGGGTCATCTGCTGCGGAAAGATGACCATATCGCGCACCGGCATCATGGGTACGCGTTTCATTTCCTGTTTCTCACGAGTGAACATGCAGGCCCCTGAACATCCTCAGGCCCAAGAAGCCGTTAGCCGGCCTTCTCGAGCAAACTCCAATTGATTTCGTGGCCGCGGACCATTTCGGCGGTGACCACAAAATCGCGTACTCTTTTCTGCATCGGCAGGTGGTACATCAACTCCAGCATGAGGTCTTCGAGGATCATACGCAAGCCGCGCGCGCCGACTTTGCGCTGAAGAGCCAACTCCGCGACGGTCTCGAGGGCGTCGTCGGTGAACCGCAGCCGCACATTTTCGAACTCAAACAGCCGCTGGTACTGCTTCATCAAGGCATTCTTCGGCTCGGTCAAAATCTTCATCAGCGCGCCCTTGTCCAGGTCGCTCATCACGCCGGCCACAGGCAGGCGGCCGACAAATTCGGGGATCAGGCCATAGCGAATCAGATCGCCAGGCTGCACCTGCTCCAGCAATTCCGTGTTGCGGCGCTGCGCGGAGGTCGCTCCAGCCTCGGTATGGAAGCCCAGTGACCGGCGGCCCACGCGCTTTTCGATCAACTTTTCCAGCCCCACGAACGCGCCGCCACAAATAAACAGGATGTTGGTCGTATCCACCGGAGTAAATTCCTGGTGGGGATGCTTGCGGCCGCCCTGTGGAGGTACATTGGCAACGGTGCCTTCGAGAATCTTCAGCAGCGCCTGCTGCACGCCCTCGCCGCTAACGTCGCGAGTGATCGACGGGTTCTCATCCTTCTTGGCAATCTTGTCGATCTCGTCGATATAGATGATGCCTTGCTGGGCCTTCTGAACGTCCCCGTCGGCGGCCTGCAGCAGCTTCAAAATAATATTTTCCACGTCTTCGCCGACGTAGCCGGCTTCGGTCAGCGTGGTAGCGTCAACAATCGCGAACGGTACGTCGAGCATGCGCGAAAGAGTCTGCGCCAGCAGCGTCTTGCCAGTGCCCGTGGGACCAATCAAAAGAATATTGGACTTGCTGAGTTCGACTTCGTTGGGCTGCTTGTTCAGGAAGATGCGCTTGTAGTGATTGTAAACGGCCACAGCCAGTTTCTTTTTAGTGCGGTCCTGCCCGATGACGTAGCTGTCCAGGAACTGCTTGATCTCCGGCGGGCGAGGCAACCGGCGCGCCGGCGCCGCGGCTTGTTCCCGCTTCTCATCTTCCAGAATCGTCTGGCAAACGCCCACACACTCGTTGCAGATGTATGCCCGGGGATAATCCGAAGGCGAACTGATGAGCTTCTCCACTTGCTCCTGCGTCTTGTGGCAGAAGGAGCAGCGAAGCGGTTCGTCTGGGGTATATTTTTTCACGTGTGTGAGGGCCTCTCCTCCGGCTCAGCTTCCGGAGTCATTGGATACCATTCTAGGCCGATTTTTCCCCCGGGTGAAAGAGAAAGTGTGACCCCTGCCGTCAAATAGAAACGCTTGTGGATTTCTCTCCGCAACCAGCCAGTCCGGCAAGCGGCGAATTTCTACCGGTGCTTGTAGATGATCTCATCGATCATCCCGTATTCCTTGGCTTGCTCCGGATTCATGATGTAATCGCGCTCCACATCCTTTTCGATGCGCTCTACGGGTTGGCCGGAGTGCTTCGAAAGGATGTTATTGATGGTGGTGCGCATGCGTAGAATCTCTTTGGCGTGCAGGTCGATGTCGGTGGCCTGGCCGCCGAGGCCGCTCATCCACGGCTGGTGGATCAGAATGCGCGCGTTGGGCAACGCAAAGCGCTTCTTCGGCGAACCGCCGGCAAGAAGAACCGCGGCGATCGAAGCCGCCTGGCCGACGCAGGTGGTAACCACGTCCGGCTTCACGAACTGCATCGTGTCATAAATCGCAAAGCCCGCGGTGATGGAGCCGCCCGGGGAATTGATGTACAACTGAATGTCTTTTTCCGGGTCTTCGGCCTGCAGGAAGAGCATCTGCGCCGTGGCCAGGTTGGCAACGTGGTCATCAATCGGCGTGCCGATAAAGATGATGTGCTCTTTCAGGAGGCGCGAATAAATGTCGTAAGCGCGCTCGCCCCGGCTGGTCTGTTCCACCACCATGGGTACCAGAGTTGTCGCGTGATAGGTCGGTTCTTCGTAGTTTCTCATAGGGAAAATTTGGCTCGTGGGAGCGGGGTCAGGATCACTTGGCGCTTGCCGCGGCTACCGTTTTGACACTGGCGTTCTGCGCCAGCCAGTCAATCGTTTTGTCACTCCGCAGCTTCGCTTTCATCCTATCGAGCGCCCCCTGCTTTGTCAAACGAGCGCGCAACACTTCCGCGGATTCGCCCGAGTGGCCGGCCATGTGTTCCAGTTCATGGTCCACTTCTTCGTCGGTGACGTCGATCTTTTCCTCGGTCGCGATGCGGTCGATCACCAACTCGGCCTTCACGTCATCCTTCGCCCGGTCTTCCTGCCGCTTGCGTAGGGTCACCCAGTCAACATTGACTGCCCGGGGATCCACGCCCTGCTGCGCCAGCGAGCGAACCACGCGCTCCAGCCGCACGTCCATTTGATGCTCAACCAGCGATTCCGGCACGGGGAAGTCGTGCAGCTTCACCAGTTCGCCAATCACCTTTTCGCGCTGCAGATCTTTTTGCCGGTGATCGCGCTCGTGCTCCAGGCTCTCCTTGATTTTGGTCTTCAGTTCGTCGAGGGAAGTGGCGTCACTGACGTCCTTGGCGAATTCGTCGTTCAGTTCAGGCAGCTTCTTGGTTTTGACGCCGAGAACATCCACCGAATAGTGGAACAGTTTTCCGGCGAGCTTGGCGTCCGGATAATCGGTGGGATAGTTGACGTCAAAATCCTTGTGATCGCCCACATTCGCGCCGCGCAGGTTTTCGTTGAACGGCTCCATGGTCTCTTCGGCGCCGACGTGGCAGAGCACGCTTTCGGCATCCAGCGGATCGCCGCCGCCTTCCGGCGCGCCATGCAGCTTCACCTGCACGAAGTCGTCGTTCTCAACGGAGCGCCCCTCGACCGGAGTAAACGCCGCAGCGCGCTGCTGCATCTCGGCCAGCGCTTTGTTCACATCTTCGTCGGTCAAATTCATTTCCGGCATTTCAATTTCGAGCTTCTTGTAATCCGCCAGAGTAAATTCCGGCAGCACGTCGAACGACGCGCGGAACTTCACCGGCTCGCCTTCCTTGAATTCCAGCTTGTCCACCTGCGGCTGCGAGACCGGAGTGAGCTTCTGCTCCGCCACGGCCTTCTCCACCGTTTCCGGCACCAGGTTCTGCAGCACTTCGCTCTTGATATCTTCCGCGAACCGGCGCTTGATCAGCGAAATCGGGGCCTTGCCCGGCCGGAAGCCCGGCACGCGCGCCATCTTCGCGAATTCTTTGGCGACTTTTTCAGAGGCCTTGGTAACTTCTTCGGCGGGAATTTCCAGTTCCAGTTCTCTACGGCAGCTAGCGTCCGCCATTCGTCTTCTCCCTTATTAGGAAATCGATAGTTGAAATTGCCGGTCCGGCAGGCGGATGGTGCGGGGCCAAAAACACGCATCCGGGTTCCTTCACGCAATCCCGCGCATCCTGCGGAATTTTCAAGGATTACAGTGCGGAACCCAGCGGAAATCCTGCAAACGACACCGAACCTCAAGTATAGGCGAGCGCGCCCTCAGGGTCAACGAATCGCCTGATTTGCCGCGAAAAACACAGGCACGAGAAGACGCTCCAGAAAGCGACGGTCGTTTGATGCACACCCGAGCGCAACTGCCATGGGAAAACCGGGTTATATAGTATGGAAACCAGAAGCTATGTTACACGGTTAGCCAAGGGCGCAAGAAAACAGAAACTCAATACGCGCCTGGATCATCTAAAGAAGTAGAGCGCCGCGGGGCATGGGCGCACGGAGGTTGACGAAGATGAACATACTCGAACGCGGGGCATTCCGTTTGCTGGCTTCGTGGTGCAGAAAGGCTTCCGCCGTCGTGTTGGCCGCCGCGATGCTCTTCGCTGCTGCGCCTCTCGATACTCGCGCGGCGCAGGATCAGGATCAACCCGCTCCCGCCCAGACTCCGCAGGGGCCGCCGTACGAAACACAATCTCCCGAACAGCTGCAGCAACTTGTGGCGCCGATCGCGCTTTATCCTGATTCGCTGGTGGCGCAGATCCTTTCGGCTTCCACTTTTCCCGAGCAGGTCGTCGAGGCTGACCGTTGGGTGCAGAACCATTCGAATCTGAAGGGCGATGAGCTGGCGCAAGCCGTCGACAAAGAACCCTGGGACCCCAGTGTCAAAGCCCTCGCCGCTTTCCCCGCGGTGCTCGGCAACATGGACAAAAACCTCTCCTGGACCTCGTCGCTTGGCGATGCGTATTACAACCAGCAGCAGGACGTGGCGGACGCCATCCAGGTGATGCGCCAGAAAGCGCAGCAGGCAGGCAACCTGAACACTACGCAACAGCAGACCGTCACTTCGCAGGGCTCCACCATCGTCATTCAACCGGCTGCTCCCGATGTTGTATACGTACCCGCCTATGATCCCTGGCTGGTCTACGGGCCGCCGCTGGTCGCGTGGCCGGGCTGGTATCCTTATCCCGGCATCTGGTTCGGAGGACCGAGCTTGTTCTTCGGCGCAGGCTTCGGCATCGGCTTCTTCGGCGGCTACGGCTGGGGGTGGGGCCACTGGGGCTACGACTGGCACAACCACTACGCGGTCTACAATCACGAACGGTATTTCTCTCACAGCACCACCTTCTATAACCGCAATGCGTATTACCGCGGCGGACACGGCGGCCCCGGCGCTCCCGGCCGGGAAGGCTTCCGTCCGCAAGACAGAAGCTTTGCCGCCCACGGAAACGTCTACAACCGCCCGGGCGCTTCGCCCCGTCCGTTCGAGGGAAACACCCGCGACGCCCGTGGATTTACTCAATCTCACGGACAGAGCAACGTGCACTCCGGCGCGTTCAGTGGCTACGACCATGGAGGAGAGTCTCGCGGCTATTCAGCCCGCGGCAGCGCCAGCTTTGGCGGTGGAGGCGGGTCTCATGGCGGCGGTGGCGGCGGCGCGCACGGTGGCGGCGGCCACCACTAATCCGGGCGTTTAGCGGTTAGCCAAAATTCCGAGATTCGAAAGAGGAGGGAAGTGCTATGCAGGTTGGGAACATGAGCCATCGCGTTGCTGAACTTTGCAAATTTTGGAAGACTGCGGCCGCCGCAATTCTAACGGCGGGTCTGTCTGTTGCGCCGGCCCTTGCGCAGCAAGCCGGGCAGAAAACCTTCGCGTCGCCAGAGGAAGCCAGCAAGGCCTTGTACTCGGCGGCAAAGAGCAACGACGAAAAGGCCATGCTCGAACTGCTGGGGCCCGATGGAAAAGATATCGTCTCGTCAGGTGACGAAGCCGAAGATGCCCAAAACCGCGCCGAATTTGCCCAGCGGTACGAAGAGATGATCCGCCTGGTGAAGGAGCCCGACGGCAGCGTGACCCAGTATATCGGCGCGCATAACTGGCCCTGCCCGATCCCGTTGGTCAACAAGGGCAAACTGTGGTATTTCGACACGGCCGTGGGGAAGCAGGAGATTCTGTTCCGCCGCATCGGCCGCAACGAAATATCGGCCATTCATGTCAGCCGCGAACTGGCGGCGGCGCAGAAGGAATATTTTTCGGAGCAACACGGTGAGTACGCACACCGGATATATAGCGAAGAAGGCAAGCACGACGGTCTCTACTGGAAAGCGGCTGAAAACGAACCGCAGAGCCCGATCGGCCCGCTGCTTGCGCAAGCCGCTTCCGACGATGAAACAAAAGCCCGCGGCACCGCGCCTGTACCTTTCCGCGGCTACTATTTTCACATTCTGACCAGGCAGGGAAAGAACGCTCCGGGCGGCGCAAGACTCTACCTGGCCGACGGCAAAATGACCAGCTTCGCGTTCATTGCTTATCCCGCGATGTATCGTACGTCCGGTGTGAAAACCTTTTTAGTTAGCGAAGACGGGGTCGTCTACGAGAAGGATCTCGGGAAGAAAACGGAAACGCTGGCAGTTTCCATGCACGAATTCAATCCCGACTCCAGCTGGCAAAAAGCGGAAGTGGATCAGCAAGCGGCCAGCGGCGCTCAGCCGCCGAAATAAGGCCAAGCCCGCGGCCCTATTCGGTCTGGGCCAGGCTGTATACAACGTAATTCAGCACAGAAAGAGAAACGCCTGCGGCGAACGTTCAGCGCTGCAGGCGTTTCGTGCGTCTAGAAGCGGTATTCGAGCGTCGCCATCACCGTGTGCGCGTGGTACGAAGGCTGGTCAACACCCAAGAAGAGATAGCGCGCGGACGAAGGATCGCCCACCACGAACCCCGGGTAGAACGGGCTGGGCGCTCCGGGCTGGGGGTTAGGAGTGTTCGATGTCAGGATGGGTGCGGTGCATCCTGGCACGCTATTCGTGACCGGTGGTCCGTTGGGGATAGGGCTGACGCAGCCCATATAGGGCGTCATCACTGAGGTCTGGTAATCGCGATTGTCCCACTGCTGATAACGGTATTCAATGCGCGGCGTGAGCTTGTCCGTCAGCTTGTATTTGAAAATCACGCCCACTTCGTGGCTACGCTCCACCGTTTCCGGGTACGGAGTCGCTGCGTTCGTGCCGACCAGCAGAAATGTGTTCGGGTTTGTCGTAGCGGGAGCTATTGGAGCAATTGTGGGGTCGCCGAGGAATTGCGAGACCACATTGCCCTTGCCCGCCGAAAGCGTGTAGTAGGTGGTGAAATACGCCTTTTTGCTCAGGTAAAGATCCACGCCCACGGAATAAACGTCAACTGGATCCGTCGCGGTGCTGTGCCAGTCGTTGTTTGCGGTATCGCATCCGTTACAAGTCGTGATGTCCTGGCCTGTCCCCGGTGGCGTGCGATACCGGGTAATCATCCGCTGGTAATAGTGTTCGCGGGAATATTCGGCGTACAGTGTGACGTGGTTTGAAAAAGCATAGTCCGCATCGAAGCCGTAGTTGTAAGAGATGTCCTTTTGCAGGCCGTAAAGATAGTAGGGGCTCACGGTCGCCGCCGCGCCGGTAAGAAAATTCAACGGAGTAAGGCTGTTGACGCCGCCGCGCTTGTTGTAGTCGTTCTGCAGAGTGCCGCCAAAGGCGGAAACCGTCAGCTTGTCCCACGGACTGTATTGCACCAGGAAATCTCCGCGGTTCAGGGTGCGCGCCCCCTCATCGAACCGGCGATGGCAACGCTGGTCGGCGGTGAAGGTTACATCGGTGTTGTCGTTACAAACCACTTCTGTGCCGGTGGTGGGGTCGGTGACCTGATCGTCCTGGTAGGCGTCCGGCGTGCGGTTCGAATGCCGGTAAGAGAGCCGGATCAACAGATCGCGAATCGGCACCCAGTCGCCGGACACGAAGAACGTGTTGTCGAGGGAGTGGGAGACGTCGCGGTCGGTGCGATCCATCCACAGTTCGTCGACGCCGGCTTTGATGGAGCTTTTCTTGGCGAAATACCAGATCCCGCTGACTTCCAGATCCTTGCGATTGAAACCAAATGGCGTGTAGTCGGCTGGCCCCGCGGGAGCGGCCGCGTCGCCCTGCACCGGCGTGAAGGTACGCACGGGTGTGTTGTCGTTGTAATCGTACTGGCGGTAGTTCGCTTTCAAGGTGATATTTTTCCAGCTGGCCGTGGAGATTGTGTAATTCATCGCCAGCGTCTGGGCGTCGCCGCCGAGATTGGCCGCGGGCAACACCGCCAGCGAATTGCAGGCCTGCGTTCCGTCGCCGCAGGTGGTGATCGCGGTGTTGGTGGTGTAGGGCAGAAACGCCTGATTTTGCTTTAGAAATCCGGGCGTAATGCTGGCCGTTACATGCAGATATTTTCCAAGATCCGTGCCGGCCGCGAAGCTGAAGTAGTTGGCGTGATTGTCCGGGTAAAGCGCCATAGCTCCGGTCAGCGGATTGGCCACCTGCTCGGCGTTGAAGCGGAACGGATTGTCCCACGTCAGCGTGGACGTATTATTTTGAAAAAACGAGCCGATATAGGCGCCCTGCACGACCAGGGATCGCCAGCCGAAGTCGGCGCCGAGGCGCACCAAGTTGGTGAAGTAGTTGATGGGTTCGGGCAGCTCGACTCCGAAACCCCCGTGGTAGCGGCGCTCGGACTCCCATTCATCACCAGTCCAATGGGCCGGGATCCCTTCTCGCTTTCCCGGAAAAACATCCCGTTCACGCTCCAGTGGGAGTTGAGGTTGTAGCCGGCCGAAATGGTCCCTCCCTTCCGGTAGAGCGCCGGGGTAATGAAATTCAACTGGGGCACCACCTGCGTGTTGACGATGTTTGGAATGGTATTCGCGGGCGTTGCGGCCTGCAGTGCCTGGCGGATCAGCGCCGGAAAACTGTATACCCCGGGGGAGGTCTGGGTGAACAGCGTTCTCGTGGTATCGCTGAAGATGTGCGGGATTTCGTCGTAGCGGAACTGCACCTTGAACTTGCCATACTGGCCGTAGCTCGCCAGATAACTCTGGTCGTGGTACAGCGTGCTTTGTGACTGGAGGCCGAAATAGTTTTTCGTGTGCAGCACGTTGTCGAATTTCACGTCCAGCCGCCGCACGTAAAATCCGTCGCGCACATCCTGGTACTCGTTGAATTGCGAAGCTTTCAAAGCGGGCTGGAACGGCAGATCCGGCCGTCCGTAGACGTCGCCGGTGGCGACGCGGACGCCGAACTCCGCGCTGCCGTGGTCCGCGTCCTTGTCGTCTTGCGCAAAGGCCCGGTAGGAAAACAGGAGCAGGCTGAAAACCGCCAGAATCACAAGTTCGGTTGATTTTCTCATGGTGTGATCTCACTTTTCCTACCGCAAAAATGCGGAGCCCGAAGGGTGATTGGACCCGTGAATATGCGAATGGCAGTTCGTGCAGCCACGGTTGAAGTTCTTGATCGAGCTGAGCGGCTGCGCCTGCGTCGGATGGCGGCTGCTGTCGTGGCAGTCGTCGCAAACGCGCGGCATGCGCACCTTCAGCAGTTGCGGGTTGTTGCTGCCGTGCGGTTCGTGGCAGTTCGCGCAATTTTCCAGTACAGGCGGGTGTTCCCACAGGAATGGCCCGCGCCGCTCGGTGTGGCAGCTCAGGCAGTTTTCGTTCGTGCTGCTCTGAATAAGCTGGCTCGGATTCGGCGTGCCGTGCGGATTGTGGCAGCTGGTGCAGGTCACTTTGCCTTCGCGGTACGGCATGTGCGATGAGCGCTGCAGCTGCGCGCGGCGCATCTGATGGCACTGCAAACAAAGCTCCGGCTGCCGCTTCTTTACCCCGCGGTTGTCGGAAAGCGGCGCGCTGTAGCGGGCGTCGGAAGAGAGGGTGGTATGAATCTCCTGCTTCACCTGGTGGCAGTCCACACAGGCAACGCCACGCGATTCGTGCGGGCTGCCCTTCCAGAACATGTGGGCCCCGCGCGAGTGGCAGTCCATGCACACGGCGTTCTGCTCGGCAACGGAGTTCTTCGAATCCTTGCCGAAACGCATCGGAATGGTTTCCTTCCCGCCTCCGGCTTCCACATGCGTGCGCCCCGGCCCGTGACACGATTCGCAACCCCGGGCTTCCTCTGGCGTATGCGGATTTCCCAGCATCGCTTTGCCCATCACCGTGTTCTTGAACCGGCGGTTCTGATCGTCGTGGCAGGTGATGCAGGTCTCGCTGCCGACGTAGTCGCCGTCCGGCACCTTCGGTGGAGGGGTCTTGGCCTTATCTTGCGAAGCCGCAGGCGGGGGAGCCACCGAGTTACCTTGGGCAGGATTTGCTCCCGTCGCGGCAGGCGCGGAATCCTGTGCGGGTTGCTGGCGGGCGAAGGAGTAAACCGCCGCAAAGAAAAATAGAATCAACCCCAGAATGGGGAGGAAAACCTGGCGAGGCGGTATAGTTCCTCTCATCGACCCTCCGTAGGTGACACTCCGGCTCAGCCGAATTTCGGCCTGTCCATCGCAGTACGCAAATGGCATGCCAGTTCGGCGGGAAAGAGTGTCTCTGCTGCTATCTAGTGAATTGACTGCGTGCTAGTTCGCTTTTGGGCGGGAACTCGATGCCTTCTTGGGCGGGTACAAATCTTTCAACAAACAATACTCCAATAGTTAGAAAGAGTTAAGTGAGCAATGGGAAGGATGAACTTCCGGCCAGCTCTGCGTAGCCCACCATTCTGCTTGTGGCTTTGCCCGCAAGTTATCTAAGCTCATCAACTTGCCGGAACATCAATCCGCTTTGCCGTGATGCCGATGCAATCCCGTTCTCCCGGTTTGGCACCGTGGAGTCCCAAATGGCTTTGGTTTTTTCCCTGAAGTCTTTTGGCCGGAACAAAATTGCGCACACTTCTAGGCTATTTCCCCCACAACTGTGTGAAAATTCTCACTATCTAGCGCAGTTGAGCCCACGTCCGGCACTCCGCTACGCTGACCGGAGCGCTCAATGGTGGGCTAGTCTTGAAGTGAATCACCCCATCGGACGTAGAGCAGAAGCTTCGCGTGCCCGTATTGGCGTTCACAGGCGTTGCCACCACCACATACTCCTTGCACACGCGCAGCTTGCAGACGGCAGTAATCCGGAATTGATATCCCGACTTGGTACACCAACCGTCGCCGGTGCAACTGGCGTTTCCCAGCGTTTCGTTTATCAAGTTGGCGTGATTTGGCGAATCGTTAGCCGGCTGGCGCGGGTCAGGTCCGAGAGAAGCCAAATCCGGCGCATAGGCCCTGTTCGGGTATGCTGCCGCGTAAGTCACCTGGGCAACGTTTATTGTCCGGGTCATTCCGACTGCCGACGATTCATTCGCGGCCATTTTCGAGCGCAACAGGTTGGGAATCGCAATCGCCGCCACGATCAGCACTGCTGGCACGTCAAAATCCCCGCCCCGGCTCGCTTCCCGGATCGCCGACTCCTCCCCGTAAAGTGCGATCAGCCCCGGCACACTCTCACTGCCCGCTTCCGCAAGGGATTTCGCCATCTCTGGCGAAAAGCCGCGGAGTTGTAGCGAAGCCATCGCGATCGGGTCCTGGTAAAAAAGCGCGGAAGCTTCCGCTGTATGGTTCGGTGGCAAAGCCGCAAGAAACTTTTTGGACTTTCCAAGCGAACTGCCGGAAGTATGCAGACGAATCGCGTTCGCCACCGCCTCCCGGCTGGAGCCGAGGATCCAATAGCCATCCACAATCGCGTAGCCGATTTTTAGCCGGGTCTGCCCGTTAGGAATCTCCACCGTTGAAATGGTCGTTCCCTCTTCTTCGAACTCCTCCGCGCGGAACTGCGCCGTCTTCAGCAGGGAGCTCAATGTCTGCTGCAGGTGTTTTGGATCGCTGGCTTTGAGGATTGCCCTCCACTCGGGCTTCGGCGGAGTGACGCTGTCGAGTTCCAGCGTAACCTCACCCCCCAGGCATCCCAACAAGTCGTCCCGCAGGCTGAGTTTCATTACCTGTTCCATCTGGGCGAGATTGGCAAATATGCCCGCGCTTGCCGTGCCGGTAATCTCTTTGTAATCGTCGAACATCCGTGCAGGGTTCGTCAGCACCACGGTCCCCGCAACAATTGCTTTTGGCGACACAAAATCCAAACTTCCCAGGGGTGCCGGTTTTGCCAGCCACGCGGCCGCCGCCCGCCGCGGTCCGGTGAAACTCAATTCCGCTTCGCTGACGGTCTGGCCGTTTAACCGGGTGTGATCCCAAACGAGAAATTTCATGTCGCTGAAGCCGCTGCGCTGCAACGTCATCTGATCCGAGTTCGCTGCCTGCGGAACTTTACTCAGAAGTTTTTGAAGATCGGCGGCTGCCAGCATCGTCACTCCGCCGGCATACGCCTGATCAACCTTGCGCCCAAATGGAGTCGCCACGAATCCCCGGCTCCCCTGGTCCAGACGCGAATTGAATTTGCGAAGCGTCGCCAAGTTAAGCGCTGCCACCACAAAATCGGGGCGCACCAGGATCAGCACGTCGCCGGCCGCGGGCTTGGTTTCCGCAGCCGCCAGTTGTTGCGGATCCAATACATAGACACCCGATTTCGATTTGCCGTCTAGCTCCGCGATCATCTGCTGCAGATATTTCTGCAATCCTGGCTTGCGGATTTCCACCACGATCAGCAGATTCGGTTCTTTGCCTTCCATCGTTCCCGAAACCGCAATTTCCTCGCCCAGGTACTGGTTCAGTTGCGAGAACTTTGCCAGCGAATCCTCAATTTTGGGCCCCACCATGGCTGCCTGGCCGTGCTGCCACCATTCGCGGAGTACGGAACTCTCCTTTAACTCCTCCCGGAAAACGGCAAGCGCCTGGCTCGCGGCATCGCCATAGTTCGGGAACGCGCCGTAGGACATCGTCGATTCCGGTAGCAGCGGCAGCAACCTGCTTTCCCGGCGTGCCGCGGGAAGCTGCACGTCGCGCTGCAGCTTTTTGAACAATTGGCCGAATTCGGCCAGCAATCCCGGATATTTGGCTTCGAACTCCTGGGCCCAGTCCTGCTGTGGGGTTCCGCCCGCCTGCGTGGACTGAGCGCCACCGGCGGAGGCCAGCAACACACTCACGACGGCGGATGCCAATCCCTTGCCCAACCAATGCCGCATTCTCTTCGGAATTCCCACGTATCGCCTCCGTTATTGCGCCGTGTTGGAAATAATTGAGGATAGACTGGCGCACGCGATTCTTCCACAGGAATGCCGTCGCTCTGCGGCGCAGTGGTTAAGTGAACTCCACCGGAGGGAGGCCCCGGGAGAGCAGATTCGCCGGAGCGGGAAAGTTGACGCTGGATCCTCGGGCGTTCCCGGCCTTTGCATCTATTCACCCTCTGCGCTCATCCAATTCCTGGTGTCCCGGGTGAGTCCTGTTGTCCGATGAAATCCTCGTTCGAACCAGCGACGGACAGTGGGCGGTGTAAGGCGCTTGCCGGTAGTTTTCTCCGCGAGCTTACGCTAACCTCTTTAGGGGACAATTTCGCGATCCCTATTCAACTACAGGTCAGTTCAAGGACTAACAGGAGGTCCGCAGTAATGAAGAAATTGCTTTCGATCGCAGTATTGGCCGCATTTTTTGCCGTGATGGTGGTGGCCGCGGATGATGCCGTGAGCGCGGTTCACGGAGTCGTTACCAAAGTAGACGCCGCCGCCAAAACAATCGTGGTGAAAACCAAGGACGGCACCGAGCACACCATCCATTTCGTGGACAAGACCACCGTACGCGGGGGAGAAGCCGTTGAAACAGGCGCAAAGGATACCTTCCATGGCGTAAAAGAAGGTTCCGAAGTCGTTGCGCGCTACACCGTGAAAGGGACGGACAAGACCGCTGTGGAAGTCGACAAGGTCGGCAAGGACGGCTACAAGTCCGTGGAAGGCACGGTAACCAAGGTTGGTGAAGACGGCAAGACGATCACCGTGAAAGCCGCCGATGGCACCGAGCACACGTTTGAAGTGGCGGGCCACGGAACCAAAGTCGCTGCCGTTGACACCGCGAAGGGAACCGAGAAGGGCGCTAAAGTGACCGTCTATTACACGGAAAGCGCCGGCAAGAAAGTCGCGCACTTCTTCGAGAAGCTCTAACGCTTTCCGGACGATTTTCGCGTCGCGCAAGAAATAAGCGGGAATTCTTCCCGAGGCAAACCCTGCTGGAGATTCTCCGGCAGGGTTTTGTTTTTTGCCGTCAGGCTCAATCGGCCGCCATCGGCCGGGCCAAGGCATTCGTCATGTCCGCATGCAACAGGCGGTGGAACAGGTGCTCTCCGGCTTCCCTTCGAAGCGACAGCCTTCCCGCGACATACGCGCGGGAAGACAGGCCCCGCTGCACCGAATCGCAAATCGCCATGTCTTCATCCTGAACTTTTTCGCTGACCGCAATACTTTCCTGGTGATGTTTCGCGGCCGCGGCGCTGGTGTCAGCAAAGTAGTAGTCGAAGATCACCGCGCATTTGCCGACTCCGAGGGGCAGCACCAGGTTGGTGTCCATCACGCCGGAGTAAGCATTCAGCATGAAATTCGGATACACCCACAGATAAAAGGCCGTGCCCTGCCGAGTGGAACTGATCGCAGTCTCCAGCGCGCCCGAACTATCCAGCGGACTGGACTGCAGGCACGCCCGCTCGTAATTCTCGATGGTGTATTTGGTGTACTCCACCACGCTGCTCAGCCCTTTGTGCGCGTGCGGCACGTGGTACCCGCCGTCGAGATAGTTGTCGACGTATACCTTCCAATTGCAATTCAACGTGTAGATGCGCCGGTCGAAATATTTCAGCGTCTCCGTAATCTTCAGCGGCGCCACGAGTTCCGGAACTTTGCCCAGAAACTCGCGCAACGAAGACGCGCGCCCGTCCAGATTGACGAAGATGAAATTCTCCCAGGTATCCACGCGCACGGGCACCAGGCCGTTGTCGGCGCGTTCGAAATTGCACACGCCTTCGAATTCGACCATGCCCTTCAGCGCCCCGTCGTTGCCGTACGTCCAGCCGTGGTACGGGCACCGGAAATTCTTCGCGCAACCGGCCGCCTCGGGCACCACGGCCGCGGCATGATGGCGGCACACGTTATAAAACGCGCGCAACTTTCCGTCGTCGCTGCGAACGACCACCAGCGGTTCGTTGTTGATGTCGATAGTGAAAAACTGCCCCGGCTCTTTCACCTGGCCAAGATGCCCGGCCATCTGCCAGTTGGCCGCGAACACGCTTTCGCGCTCCAGCCGGGCCAGGCGTTCATCAAAATACCAGGGAGCCGGAATGGTCCACGCTTTTTCCAGCGGGTTGGCGGGGTTGTAAAGATTCAGGAGATCGCGAACGCTGCGCTCGTGCATAACGAATGACTCCCAATGATCAGGTCAGGAACAATTAGGCATCATTGTTATGCAAACGCCGGAAAGGCGCAAGGAATGCCGGGTCGAAAAAATGAAGCGCGAAATAGACACTGGCACCTGTTGAGGGGCCAACAGGTGCCAGCATTCATCGTCCTCGACCTGGGAGAGTCAAAGGTTCAGCAGCGCTCAGGAGTAAAAGCGCTTCAGCGCCAGACCGCCAAGACCCAACGCACTCAGAAGCAAGGTGCTTGGTTCCGGCACGTTGTTATTGCCGCCGCCGGTCAACACTGTGCCGACCGGGACGTTTGAGAGGGTCATGTCAACAACCACATCGCCAGGGCTGGGCGGATCTGTGATCGTAATATAGTTGTTCCCCGCCAGCGCCAGGATGCAGTTGGTCAGGCAGTTAAAAATATCTTTGTTTTGGCCGGATTCAACGCAAAGGCCGGTAGCGGCGCTGTTCGGATCCGGACAGGTTGCGGGTCCGGCGGTAATGGCGAAGGAGTTGCCCACACCATTGCCGACCAGAGGCAAAAGAATATTCTGAACGCAGTTCGCCGCGCCACCGCACGCTATGACGATATCCAATTCCTGGCTTGTTCCGCCATTAACGTTTGGCTGAAACGCATCGAACCCGAACACCACGTCCCCGTCTTGGTTATTTTGCACGGAGCCGCAGGGAACGCCAAAACACTGGCCGTTCGCCGTGCTGCTGTCGAACGTGGTTCCACCAAACGCCGAACTTGTGAAGTCCCAGGAGACCAAGGTGTTGGTGGTTACGTCGTATTTGAATGTACCTGAGACAGTGTTGCTGTCAACGAAAGTAAGGGTGGTGCTATCGGCCATTGCCGCTCCTGCTCCTGCTAGAAGCAGCACCGCCAGCCACACCGCCACTCTGGGAAATGCTCGTACCATGTCATCCTCCTAAGTTGCCAGACGAAGAGTTCTGGGCCCGACGCCCATATTGAACCGAATGTTGCACGGGTATTGCCAAGTTAATGAGAAACAAAGGCTTACCAAATGCGAGCGAAATGTCACTGGGCCCCACCTTCAGAAGGCTTGGGTTAATAAACGAGCCAATCTTGTTCTGACCTGAATCTGACCCGCAAAAGTGTGCAATTTAGAAGGAGGTTTGATGTCCGAATTCCCGAATTGTGCAAGACATTGCACAACTCTGAGCGCCACAAAGCCAAACCTAAGGTGCGTGGGGAGTATTATTTAAGCCGAATGCGCGACTCTCAAACCGTAATTCTCGATTGTTGGTGGGATAGCTTCATGCTAGCATCCCGTTCAATAGCCACATCGGCGGAGCCTCGGGGTTAGGATGACGATAGTTTCGGATCCCCATCCCGTTTGTGTTTTTGGCCCTTTCCGGGTCGATTTCGAAACCTGCGAAATCCACAAGCATGGAATCCGCCTCCACGTCCAAAGCCAGCCCGTTCGCGTTCTCTGGTTCCTGGTTGAACGTCCGGGCCAACTGGTTAGCCGCCAGCAGTTGCAGGAAAAGCTCTGGCCGGGCCACGCCTCTGAAGAAGTAGACGACAGCCTGAACTCAACCGTTAAGAAACTCCGTGAAGCGCTCGGCGACGACGCGGCAAAGCCTCTATACATTGAAACGATCCCTCGCCGTGGATACCGCTTTATCGCTCCCGTTAAGTTCGAAACTCCAGAGCAGCGGCCCGGAGAAAGAGAAACGGCCGCCGAGCCTAGCTGGTTGACCGCGGAAACGCTGGTGCATGTTACAGCCGTCTCGAGCAGCACGGCGGGCTGGCACAGGTATCGGAAATCGGGTGCGATTGGCTTGTTGGCGGTGATTATGATTGTCGGCTTGCTCTCGATAACCGCATTTCTGAAGCGGGCCGGCGCCGATGCGCAAATCCATTCCATCGCCGTCCTTCCGTTCGAAAATCTATCCGGTGATTCCAGTCAGGATTACTTTGCCGAAGGCTTAACCGATGCGGTCACAACTGACCTTGCTCAGATCGGCGCCGTCAAGGTGATTTCCCGCTCTTCGGCAAACCATTACAAGAAGGACTACAAACCGCTGGTGAAAATTGGCCAGGAGCTTGGCGTCGACGCCGTGGTGGAAGGCACCGTCGCGCGCTCCGGCGACCGTGTGCGGGTCAACGCGCGGCTGATTTCCACCGGCGACGACCGCAACCTCTGGGCGCAGTCTTTCGAACGCGACACCGGGGACATCCTTTCCCTGGAAGACGATTTGGCGCAGTCCGTCTCGCGTAGGATCGAAGTTGCCCTGAAGCCCGCGTTCTTGCAGCGGCGGGAAGAACCTCATCCGGTAAACGTTCAAGCCTACGAAGCCTATCTCAACGGCATGCACGACCTGAACAACCACCGCACGAATAACGAGCTGCAGAAAAGTCTGGAACAGTTCAACGAGGCCATCACCCTCGATCCCAAATTTGCCGCGGCCTACGCGGGCAAAGCAATTGCCTACAATCTGCTCGGCGATTACGATGAGATCCCTGGCAGCCAGGCGGGGCCCAGCTCCGAGGCCGCGGCTCGCCGCGCCCTGGAACTGGATCCAACTCTCGCTAATGCGCACTCCGCGCTGGCCTTCGCGCTGTGGAAATACAGCTGGGACTGGAAAAGCGCCGAATCTGAATTCCAGAAATCCCTGGCGCTGAATCCCAACAACGCTCACACTCAACACATCTACGCTGTGTTACTCGCCTGCCGCGGGGACTTTGCCGGCGCAGACCAGCACATGCGCAAAGCCCTGGCGCTCGATCCGCTCTCCATGATCATCCGCACCAACATCGGCTGGTTCCATTATTTTCAGCGCGACTACGCAAAAGCCGAAGAGGCGTATCTGGAAGTATTGAAACTGGACCCTGGTTTTCTGCCCGCCAGACAAAAACTTTGGATCACCTACGCCCTCGAAGGCAAGACCGAGCAGGCGACCTCGGAACTGGAAAATCTCATGCGCCTCTTCGGCCACAAACAACTTCTGCAGCGTGTAGAAGCCGCAAAACCAGCTTCTCGCTACCAGGCAGCGGTACAGGGCTACACCGAGGCAGGAGCGCTGACCCCTTACGAGCGCGCAAGATATCTTGCCCTTCTGGGGAAATCTCCCGAAGCATTGCGCGCTTTGCACGAAGCCGCAGCTCAGCGGAGCGCCTGGATGGTTTACCTGCGGATCGAGCCGGCATTTGATGCTCTCCGATCCCGCCCCGAGTTTGCGGATCTGGTGCGGCAGGCAAATATTCCAGAGCTGTCAGGGAAGGCCTTAGCGAAGGCCACCGGGAGTTCGAATTAGGCGCTGGTGCGCGTCGCAGAAGATAGGGGAATTCGCGGGGAGAAATCAGCGGAAAAGTGGAGAGCCCTTCGAATCTGCCAGCGCAGATCCTCCAATGGAAGACTTGGTGCGGGAGAGAGGATTTGAACCTCCAAGGACTTGCGTCCGGTAGCTCCTAAGGCTACTGCGTCTGCCAGTTCCGCCACTCCCGCGTCTGCCGAATACAAACAAATGATACTTGGTCTGCCTGCTTTTTGGCCATAGCCGGGCCTGGGGTTGTGCTGGAAACCCTCCCCGGACTGGAGCATAATAGTGCTCCCCGCGGCGTTTCAGGTCGGTGAACCAGCTCCATGATTATTCAGCAAACGAACGACCCGATGTTGGTGATCCGGCAAACGGACCACGCCATCTTGAGCGGCTTTTTTGCGCGCGAGTGGGGGAACGACTCCTTTCCCCGCCCCGAACCGTTTCCCTCGTTTTGTCTCGCCGCCGCCGAGCACGACAACGGCTGGCAGGAGTGGGAAATGGCGCCGGGCGTGGACCCCAAGTCCTTCGCGCCGTATACCTTCATGAGTGTTCCCACCGACGAACACGTCGCGCTCTATCAGCGGGGAATCGACCGGGTAGTGAAAACGGATTTGTACGCCGGCTTGCTGGTCGCCAGCCATTGCATGGCGCTGTATGACCGCGCCAAGGCCACCATGCCGGGCTACTCCGCCAAGTACGTCAAGGCGCAGGAACAACATCACGCCAACGATTTTGTGCAGCGTCTGCGCCTGCAACAATTGCGCCTGAAAGTCGATCTGCGCAGCGATCCGGCCACCAAGGCATTCACCGACGAAAAATTGATCACCGCGAACATCCAACGGCTCGCCGTGCTCGATCGTCTCTCTCTTTATTTCTGCCTCGGAGCCGACCACGACACCACGATTGAAGGCGTCCCGATGGACGACAACGGCGAAGAGGCCGATTGGGAACTCCGCTCCGCGGGTGGCAACGAATTCACTCTGGACCCCTATCCGTTCCGTCGCGAGCCGCTGGAATTTGCATTGCTCGCCCGCCGCATTCCTCGCCGCCGCTACATGGACGACGTGGATCTGCAGACGGTATTATCGGCCGCGCCTTTTTTTCAGTTGAAATTCATGCTGCGCCCCAGCATGGGCAGAGACCGTTCCTTCGCCGCGCGCCGTTAGAATCTCCGCGTTAAATATCTTAATCACCTTGCTTTGCGCTTGACTTTCTTTCGCAACCCGTCCATCGTTTAGAGCTTTGCTCCCCTCTGCGCCCTCGCCCGGGCAGACGCGGGGCAGACCCGTTCTCTATGACCAAGGTCCGACTCTGTTTCCATGATCGCTGTTTCGATGGCACTGCTTCCGCGGCGCTTTTTTACCGCTTTTACCGGGAATGTTTCGATCCCAAGGCCGAATTCCAGTTCAGCGGCATGACCCACAAGGCCAAGCACCCCTGGGAAGAAGGCCTGTTTGACGGCGACGAAAACGCCATCGTCGACTTCAAATATTCCAATTCGCCCAAAGTCACCTGGTGGTTCGACCATCACCAGAGCGCCTTCCTCACTCCCGCCGACGCCGAGTATTTCAAGCGCTTTCCCGGTCCGCACATGTTCTACGACCCGGAATATAAGTCCTGCACCAAATTGATCGCCACTGTCGCGAAAGAAAAATTCGGCTTCAACACCAAGCCGCTCGCCGACCTGATTCATTGGGGCGACATCATTGACGGCGCGCAATTTCCCACCGCCGAATCCGCCACCCAACTCACCGAACCCGCCCCGCAACTCGCCCTGGTCATCGAAGCCGCGCCCGACAACGGCGTGCCCGCGCAATTGATCGCCGAACTCGCCTATCGCCCGCTCGCCGAAATGGTCAAGCTTCCTGTGGTGACGAAATACCTTGGGCCGCTCCTCGAACGCCACCGCAAGTCCATCGAAATCCTCCGCGAACGCTGCGAATCCAAGGATGGCGTCGTGTTCTTCGACGTCAGCGACCTGGACCTCGAAGGCTACAACAAGTTCATTCCCTATCTTCTGCACCCGGAAAGCGTCTATTCGGTCAGCGTCAGTGCTTCGCCCGTCCGCGCCAAGGTTTCCCTCGGCACAAATCCCTGGAACCAGGCCAACGCCGACCAGAACCTGGCCACCCTGGCCGAAAAATACGGCGGCGGCGGCCACCCGCGCGTCTCCGCCATCTCGTTCGATCCCAACGACCTCACCAAAGCCAAGCAGGTCGCCAGGGATCTCGTGGAGGTTCTGCGCACCAAGTGGCGGGATTCGGCCCACTAAGCAGTGACGGCCGCACCAGCCTCGAAATCATTTTTTCAACCGATTTCACGCAGGTCAGAGTCGACAACAATTTTCAGACTGTGTAAAATAATGGTTTCCCCGTGGACCGGTAGCTCAATGGTAGAGCAGTTGACTCTTAATCAACGGGTTGGAGGTTCGAGTCCTCCCCGGTTCACCATATTCCCCCCATGCGCGTAGGTGTCCACTTACGGCTCTACTGTGAACAATGCGAGTCGGGTTCGACCTGAGTGTTGCGTTGACCCATTGAGACCACCGCCTAGATCGGGAGTTGACTGAGACAGGCGCCGGGTCCTTATCTACTTCAGCGAGCCAGCGTGCGAGGCAGAAAATCTCCCTCCAGTAGCCAATGCTACCCTTAATGGAATGCTGTCGAAACGAGTAGTCTTTGTGTTCTTTTCGTGCTCTTTATGCGGATTTTCCTTTGCTAGCGGCAGGTTCGCTCTTCGCCTTCATCGATTTAACGAGATCGGCCGACGACGCTCCTTCCAGCGACAATCCATAGCCGACTTCCCGCACAATGCGCTCCTTCAACGGTTGAATAAAGTGGATACGCGTGTTGCGGCGCGTCACTTCCGGAGCTTTCAGGTACAACTCGGCAAGTTCGCGCGCCCGGCTGAGCGCCTTACCGCTCGGCACAACTTCGGCAACCACTCCCCACTCGTGCGCGGTACGCGCCGGAATCGGCTGTGGATTTAGCAGGAAGGCCTCTGCTCGCCCTGCGCCAGCGCGATAACTCCATGTGGTAAAGATTCCGTCGCCGGGAGCAACGCCCGCGGAGAAGTGGGCCACATCCTCGAAGGTCGCACCCTCCCCCGCCACAATGACGCTGGCAAGTAGCGCGTAGTCTGAGTGCACATGGGCGCGCCCTTCAATAGCCGCGATGACCGGCACCCGTATGTTGGCTATGTTTTCCAAAACCTGAACGCCTTCGTCATGAACCTGACTCCACACGCCGGGATCGGTGACATCGCCGAAAGAGGACCAATCGACATCAGTAATGAACTGCCCGCCCGCCCCCGTCAGAATTACGATCTTGTTCGCTCGATCCTGCGCAATCCGGTAGAAGGCATCGACAAACTCCGTGTGAGATGCGGCGGTCATGAGGAACGGTCCGTCGTTGGTGTGGAATTCCGCCACCAGCACACCTTTCTCATCGCGTGTCAGCTTTAGGTTGTGATAGTCCGATAGATAGTTATTTTGAAGTGGCATTGCATTCTCCTTTTTCTCCTCTTGCGAGGTGTAATCGCAAACCGAATTCACGAGTGGGTTACCAACGCCTTGGCCGGGCTGGCCGCCAAGTCCAGGTCTGGTATCGACCATGCGACTCCTGCAGCGCACGCAGACAGGCCTCCCAGTGCAAGGAAGACCCAACGGTATGCCGCGATCAATGCCGGCGATATCTGAGAAGCTTCGTGGCTCAAGCCAATCGAAGCAAATTCCCGGTTAAGGATGTTCCGGGCATTCGGATCCAGGACCTGCAGCGCTCCTAGCAAAACTGCGGATGCAAGAGCGGCGCCCATCACGCCTCCGATTGACCGGCTGAACGACACCAGCGCCGTGCCCACACCAAGGCGTTTATCGCCGGCTGCCCATTGGATCATCGTCTGTGCGGCCGGCATGGTTGATCCAAGGCCCGCGCCGATTAGAAAAGTCAGCAGCACAATGAACAGCGGTCCAAGCTTGATTCCAGCCGCGAGGACCAAAAAAGCGGCGGCAACGATGGACAGCCCCGCGGCCATCGAGGTGCGCGGATGACCGGTCGATGAGATTCGCAGACCCGTTGCGGTGGAAACAGCCACTTGCGCCAGGGTGAGAGGGATAAGCAGTAGCCCAGAGATCGTTGCGCTTGTTCGGAGCGCCATTTGAAAGAAAACGGGCAGTTGAACGATCAAGCCGAAGAGAACTGCCGCGAAAAGAAGAACTGTCAATGAAGCACGCCAGCTAACGGGCTCTCCAACCAATTCCGGAGAGATGAGCGGATCAGGGCTTTTCTGCTCGACTTTTCGAAGAAGGACAAATCCGGCAGCTCCCAGGCCCGCGAGCGCGAGCAGAACCGGGGATGCCCACGAAACCTCATGACCGCCGATGCTCAGAGCGAGTAGAAGCGCTGCGGTCGATGAGAAGAAGACGGCTGTTCCGGCATAGTCCAATCGGCATATCCCCGTCCCGGCGGACGTTTTAACGCGCAAGGCAGCGGCTGCGGCACCCAGTCCCAGCGGGATATTGACCCAGAAGATACTGCGCCAACCGAGATGTTGCGAGAGAACGCCGCCAACTACCGGACCGAGGGTGCTGGCAAGGGCAAAATTGGCTCCGAACCATCCTTGAAACCTCCCTCTCTCTTTTGGAGAAACGACTTCTCCGATGAGCGCTTGCGCCAGAGTCATAAGGCCGCCACCGCCAAACCCCTGCAATGCACGAGCGCCGATCAGCATGGCAAGGTTCGGGGCAATCGCACACGCAGCGGAGCCCGCAACAAACAGGCCGAGCGCCCAGAGCAGCATGCGTTTGCGCCCGAAGGCGTCCCCCATGCGGCCGTATAGCGGGGCCGCCACTGTCGCGGCGAGGAGATACGCCGTAACCACCCACGCGAGGTAGGAAAGTCCGCCAAGTGAACCCGCAATCGCGGGCAGAGCAGTTGCGATAATGGTTTGATCGAGCGCTCCCAAAAACATTGAGGGAGCGACATGGAAAAACGCAGAGCGAAATTGCTCCTTTTTTTCTTCCGGCAGGGAAGTGGGAGCATTCGCAATGGTTGTGCTGACTGGCAAGATCGTTTCGCTCCGGTTAATCCTTTGAAACTATCATTCTGGATGAATCATCTAGCGCATACCCAAGACCGTTCAGACTCCTCCTAAAATTTGTAGCCTGCCCAAAGGGCCAAATAGTTCAGGTTGCGGCCGGGTTGCGTCTCCTTCAGAAAGCTGCCGGCGAAGAAAATTCCGTAATCCGCCTGGAACCACAGATGGCGATTCGCCTGCCACCGGACTTCTCCGCCGGGCCTGTGTCCAACGAATCGCGCACGGCTGCCATCGGCAGCGCGAATGAGGAAGCCGGGTACGGCGTATACACCATCGTTGACGTTTTCCCGCCACTGAACGATCCAATCGAAGGAAATGCTCACGCCGTGGGGAAGCGAGGTTTCCACGCGCGGGTGAACGTCTATGAAGTTAATCGGTCCAGGGCCCGTGGTGGCCAGAACGCCAAAGTAATTGCCTTTTGGAAACAACGGATTGAACGTTCCCAAAGTCCTGGAATTCGGGTTGTCGCCGCTCGAAATATCCGCCTTGGCGCTAAAGCGCGGTTTCAGGAGGATTGTTGGGATGCGATAGCCTGTTTCCGAGGCGACAGTCCAGGCCTCAATGTTCCCCGAGCCGAACGTGCCGAACTGCCAAAGCGCTTCATAGTCGAAATCCCAGCCGGCCTTTTCGCTGGCAATAGGGCGGGAAAATCTCGCTCCCAAGGTGTGGCGTACCTCTTGCGCCGTGCCACGCTGAAAGCTTGCTTCCTTGCGGTCCAATCCCAGGTAATAAGCCTCTAGAGAATTCTTGTGCGGCAATAACGGGCTCGAAGCGTACACGCCCCAAAAACCAACGGCGTGATTCGGCGCGTTGTCAAAGAAGCCTGGTTTGTCTAGGTCCGGACGAACGGCAAATCCGTCCACTTGCCACGCGTCGAGCCTGCTTTTGACCATAAAGCCGTCGAAGCTGAGCCGGACATTAGGGCCTTCGCGAATGTCGATTAATCGCCCCGAACCGTACTCCAACTCCTGCCGGCCGGCGCGCAGACTGATCGAATTTGAACCCGACGAAGTGCCGAGCTCCAGAAAACCTGCTTGAAAGTCGAGTTTCTTTTCGTCGATCGGCCGTGGACCGCCGATCCGATAAGAATTGATCCCGCTCTTCAATTCCACGAACGTCCGCACATGTTTTCCGTAATGCAGATCAAAATGGAGCATGTACCGTTCATTAAAATAGCCATTCATAAATGGCTGTTGGCCCCAGTTGTCGTTTCCGATCTGCTCCCAAACCTCGCGAGCTTCGCCGCCCATCGACAGGAACCAATCATTCCGATCCGGCCGCAGGCGAATGTATTTGATGGGATCCCAAAATTCCTGCCGCTGGGCCGGATCGGCAAGAAAGCTCCAATCGTCGTCCTCCCGAAGCAGGTGATAAATCCGTGCGGGGGGCGGGGATTCGGCAGGCGGAATCGATTGGCCCCGCAGGAACAATGGGCTCGCAAAGAACATGACCATCAAGATCGCGAAAGTTCGCATCTATCTCTTCGTTCCACCCTGTATGAGGCGATTTCTTCGGCCAGTATCGTCCGGCCTTGGCTTGCTGTCTATTTCTTTGCGACGGAATGGATCTCCGCGATATATCCTCCCGGAAACTGCACGACAGCCGCATCGCGTTCCTCTGTCTTGTACGGAGGTACGATGACCTCTACACCTGCCGCCTTAGCCTTGGTAAGGGTGTCCGCCAGATTCGCCACTTCATATCCGGCCATTTCCCGGCCGTAAGGATACGGAAGGTGTCCGTCTGTGATGAACACGGTCAGCTTGCCAAATTGCGATTCAACCCTTACCCGGCGATACGTTTCTCCCGATCGACCGATTTCTACGCCCGGAGCATGCGCATCGTCGGCTGCTACTTTGCCGTGCGAGAACGCAAGAAAGCTGCGAACGAATTCGTCGGCCTTATCAGTAGATACATAGACGCGATTTTCAGGAACAGTCTGGAGCGACGCGTAAGATGGCGCGGTGGTATGCCAATAGAGTTGCGTATTGACTCCGCCCGGCCACTGGATGACGGCGTCTCTCCCAATCGGGTCGTTGAAGGGGGCGACCAGGACATCCGCACCGGTGGCGCGAGCCGCACGCACAGCCACATCCATGTCCGTGACCAGATAGCCCGTGCGCTCCAGGCCAAACGGATAGGGAATAGGCGTCTTGAAACCAAACACGGATATGGACCCAACAGGGGTCAGCACCAATTGCGACATTGTGCTGCTCGGCGTCGGGGTTACTGTGAAGACCCCCTGCTTGGTCGTTGTGCCGCCGAATGTGGCGATCAGGCTCGCGACGAAACGGTCAAAATCTTGCGGTGCCACGTAGACGTGCGTCGTGTCGTACTGCGGGGCGACAGCAATGGCCTTAGTTTCGGCTTGTGGCGCCGATTGGGCGAACGTGCTGAAGTGCCGCGAGTCGCTCGTGAACGCAATCGTCAAAAAGATTGCAACAGAAGTTCCTGCGAGTATCTTTTTCAAATCCATTCTTCTCTCCCGGATTTGCAAATTCCCACGACTGGGAAGTTAAGGCGCTTCCGACCGGTGTGGCCGGTCGTAGCGCTCACCGACAAGGCAAACCGATGCGGCACGCGAAACGTCCAGCTTTTTCGTCTGGACCCAAACCCCGAACTGTTCGCCTATCACCATTCCCAGGAGGCCGAGCAAGGCGACGATGGGCGGCGCCGGACTCTTCACACGTATCAGACCGTACAAAACCCCTACACCCAAACCAACTACAAACGATAGGAACAAGACTTTCATCGCATTCCTCCTGCATAAGTCATGCCGGAAGGCTCCAAGGATCTGCACAACGTGACGCGCAGTAAAGGCCGCATAGTTTGCCTCCGCGCTAGAAGTCCAGAGCCGTCGGCCGGATGACGGCCTCGCCGATCTCCACGTCGGCTGGTTGCTCGATGGCGTAAGCTATCGCGCGAGCAACCGACTCCGCCGGAATAGCGATCTTGTAGAACTCGCGCAAATTCTTTCTGGTGGCTTCCTCCGAGCTACCTTCGGGTAGTTCCGTTGCAATCGCAGCAGGAGAGATCACGGTGCAACGAATGTTGTCGGCCTTGAGCTCCATGCGCAGGCCCTCAGTCAGCGCCCGCACGGCGAACTTCGTCGCGCTATAGACGGTGCCGCCCGGCGCGAAGACTTTGAAGCCCGCGACAGAAGCGACGTTGATGATGTGGCCCCGTTTTTGCTTTTGCATGATCGGAAGCACTGCGGCCACCCCATATAAGAGGCCCTTGATGTTCACATCGATCATTCGATCCCATTCTTCGACCTTGAGCGCCGCCATTGGTGCGATGGGCATGATTCCGGAATTGTTCACGATCGCGTCGATTCGGCCGTACTTGTCAACGGTGCCTCTCACTAAAGCCTCGACATCTCCGCGCTTTGTCACATCAGTCTTGAAACCGAGAGCGCTGCCTCCTTTGGCGGTAATGTCCCTGACGAGGGCGTCGATCCGATCATTTCGCCTCGCTCCCAGCGCGACTTTCGCTCCATTCCCTGCGAGAAGGCGAGCAGTGCTTTCGCCAACACCGCTGCTGGCGCCTGTAATTACTACAACCTTGTCGGCGATATTTGATATTCCCATTCTCTCTTTTTCTTTTTGTTAAGAATTCGGCTGCCAATTTTCAAAAGGCGAAGCAATCGCAACCCAGCTCCCATAGCCCCAGGTCTCCCAAAACAGGCAAGTGCCAACTCTTTGCGCTCTGGGTGTGGCCCGGCAGATGCGTGCAGACAGCGGAGTGGGAAGCCCCGAGTGCTTGGTCCGAAGGCTTCGCATATCCGCCATACTGTTTGACGGGAGACCAGTTCGGACTCACGGGCAGGGCTGGCGGCGCGAGTTTAGAGAATTCAGCAGTGGCGTAAACGACCTTCCCGCCAACCACGGTGAGGACAGATTCAAGTTGCTTGATCTCCTCTTCCGGGATGGAAAAGTAGTCCGCCGAGAGCACCGCGAAATCCGCCAGTTGTCCCGGCGCGATCGCCCCCTTCTTGCCGTTTTCCGTCGAGAACCAACTGCTCCCGAGCGTGTACAGTTTCAAAGCTTCCTCTCGATCAAAGCGATTCTCGGAGGGGTACAGGCTCAAACCTCCGATCGTCTTCCCCGTAATGAGCCAGTAGAGTGAGAGGAACGGGTTGTAGCTGGACACTCGCGTAGCGTCCGTGCCGGCTCCGACGGGAACGCCCATTTCCAGCATGCGCCGGATGGGCGGCGTGCGTTTCGCCTGCTGCGCACCGTATCGTTCGACGAAATACTCGCCCTGGAAGGCCATGCGGTTCTGAATGGCGATGCCCCCGCCCAAAGCTTTCACACGTTCGATATTGCGGTCAGAGATCGTTTCGCAATGATCGAAAAACCAATGCAGGCCGTCGAACGGAATCTCCCGGTTCACCTCTTCGTAGACATTCAGCGCCCGCTCGATCGTTTCGTTGTACGTCGAATGCAGACGAAACGGCCAGCGATTTTCCACCAGATGCCGGATGACCGTTTTCAGTTCACTCTCCATAACCGGGAGCAGGTCGGGCCGTGGCTGAAGGAAGTCCTCGAAATCGGCGGCTGTGAAAACCAGGTTCTCACCCGCGCCATTCACGCGGTAAAAGTCGTCCCCCGCCCCGGGTTCCGTCATTTTTGTCCAATTTTGGAAATCGGACAGTTCTTGTTTCGGTTTCTGCGTAAAGAGGTTGTAGGCGAGGCGAATCGAAAGCTCCCCGTTCCTGTGCAGTTCGTTTACGACTCCATAGTCGTCGGGATAGTTCTGGAATCCACCCCCGGCGTCAATCACGCTGGTAAGGCCAAAGCGGTTGAGTTCCCGGAAAAAGAGACGCGAGGAGTTGAGCTGGTCCTCGCGCGACAGCTTTGGTCCCCTGGCCAGTGTGGAATAAAGAATATTCGCGTTGGGTTTTGCGATAAGCAGACCGGTGGGATTTCCGCGCGAATCCCGCTGCACTTCTCCGGCGGGAAATTCCGGCGAGTCCTTGCCGTAGCCCACGGCACGCAGGGCCGCTCCGTTTAACAAAGCCCGGTCGTAAAGATGGAGAACAAAAACGGGCGTGTCTGGAGCGGCTTCATTGATTTCGTCGAGCGTCGGCATGCGGCGTTCTACAAATTGGAATTCTGTCCAGCCCCCAACGACCCGCACCCACTGCGGCGCAGGTGTGCGTGCAGCCTGCTCCTTCAACATGCGCAGTGCATCGGCAAGAGACGGGACGCCATCCCAGCGCAGCTCCATGTTGTAGTTCAGGCCCCCTCGAATCGGATGCATGTGCGAGTCATTCAGTCCGGGAATCACCGCGCGTCGCTTCGCATCGACGACTTGCGTCCCCGGATCTCGCAGACGAAGAATTTCGTCGTCTTTCCCCGCAGCTGAGATTTTTCCGCCAGTTATCGCGATTGCTTCCACAAAGGACGGAACCCCGTTCGTGGCGATCTTGGCGTTGTGAAGTATCGTGTCAACAGACATGGGAGTCTCCTTCTGCAACTAAAATCGGGTTATGGAGGGCAGGGGCTGGGCTGCCCTCCCGGGTGGTTTATTTGTGTGCGGCTGCGGCGAGGGGACCTGTATATTCCGCAAATTTTGTAGCCGGTAAACCGTGCACCATGGTGTAGGCGTATTCGACCCCGACGCCGTAGGCGCCGAAGTGGGTCTTCACGATGTCCATGACCGCGTCATAGGTTCCCTTGAGGGCCCAATCGCGCTGCCATTCGAGCATTGTGGAGAGAGCCGTTACGGGCTTCGCGCCCGCTTGGATCACGCGCTTCATCGCGTTGTCGTGCGCCAGCTGGCTTACGTCGCCGCAGCAATCCTCGACCACGTAGACTTCGTAGCCGTCGTGTATCGCCTGTACCGTTGGGAGAGCCACGCAGGTTTCCGTCCACAGTCCGGCCAGCACGATTTTTTTGCGGCCGGTTTTTTCGATCGCTGCCACGAAGTTCTTGTCATCCCAGGAATTCATCGACGACCGTTCGATGGGTTCCTGGCCGGGAAAGACCGCCCGGAGCTGCGGCCACATATTTCCGCTGAAAGACTTCGTTTCGACAGTGGAGAGTACAACGGGCAGCTCGAACACTCTTGCGGCCTTGGCGATCGCAATAACGTTGTTGATAATCCCCTGGCGGTCGAAATTGCTGACCCCGAACAGCATTTGTGGCTGATGGTCGATCAACGCCACAACGCAATTGTCGGGAGTGAGCAACGCTTTTTCACTGCGCTTTGGACCGATGTTGCTTGAACTCATTTTTGATTCCTCCTTTGATGAGACTAGACTTACGAAACTTCTTCCCAAAACCCGTTTGAGCAAGCTCGTTCAAATCGAAGAAAACTTCTTTGTTCGCTCTCGGAAGCGGTTGCCGCCTCTTCCCTGCTTCGTTTCCTCTGGCCTGAAAATCCCTTTCCGTTATACTCTCCACCCGATATCAGGAACCAAATGGATACCTGGTTACTTCAAGTCTATGAGCGCTAAACGAATCGCCAGCAAGTGCCCGATTGAAGAGCTGCTGGTGCTGATCGGCGGCCGGTGGAAACCCGTGATCCTCTGGTGGCTCCTGAGTAGTGAGGAACCTCTTCGATTCAAAGGTCTCCGCCAGAGGATGCCTCGAATCTCGCAGAAAGTGCTGACACAACAGTTGCGTGAGCTCGAGAGGGACGGGCTTGTTAGAAGGGAAATGTTTGCGGAAATGCCCGTTAGAGTGGAATATACGCCGACGCCCTTTGGAAGAAAGTTGCGCCCCGTCCTCCGGGCGCTTGACTCCTGGGCGCGAAAGCACGTCCTCGTCAGAAATGGCCGCTCCTGAAACATCCGCGACTCCAACGTGGCAAACGGCAATTCGTTAGACGAAGGCACCCGACCTGTGCCGTTTGCTTAGCGTGCGTTGGATGAACAAGCGAGCAGGAGGATGCTTTTTTCCGGAACAAATGCGCCAGCTTTTGGCGCAGCTAGAGGCTGGAAGAATTAGCTACTTAGTGATCTCGTTGGGAACAACCTCTGATGTGGTTGCCCATCTATGGAATTGTAACCGCGACTGCGCCAAACCTCTCGGTAGTTGCCCCAGCTGAACCTTGGACCTCGACGCTCGTGACCGTTGCGCCTCCCCCACCACCACCGACTCCACCTCCCCCGCCACTGCCTCCCGTACCGCCGCCCCCACAGGACGTGATTCCCAAACAGGAGTGCTCAGCTGGCTGGAAGATTTCCTGAAACGCCACCTGGAAAACAAAACAGTAGACAGAGCAGGAAGATGAAGGGAGTCACGCCCGTCCGATGAGAGTTGTACAAGGGCATCGAATTGGCCTTTTCGTTCTCAAGGAATGAAATGCAACCAGCGGCACGGAGCATATGTCCTGTTCTGGGTACGAGAGATTCAGATTACTGTTAGCCGATCTTTTAAGCATCCGGCGTTGTCGGGCTCCCACAGTCGTGGGTCCCGCGACACGGGTTCTTCATTGGAGTTCGGACTGGCCTCTTACGGCAAGTGACTGATCATCTGAGACTTGATCCGTTCTGTTCGTACGAAGCCTTCTTGGCGTGCCTCTTGCACTCCGATACACGCAATAAATCGAGTGAGGGAGGAAACAATGCCACGGTTCCCCGGAAACTGGCTCCACAACAAAGCGTTTACGCGTTTAGCAGTCGCGCTTCTATCAGCGGCAACTGTCCTTGCCGGATGGGTGTCCGGCGGGCAGGATGGACAATCCGATAATGCACGGCCTTGCGTGTACGAGGGCTCGCTCCTTTATCGTTCACCCATCTCCGGCCGCTTCGAATCCATCCCCCTTGTCCATACGGACGTCACCCTCGATGTGCGCGGGCTGGCGTCCGCAGCTACGGTCACGCAGCAATATGTGAACTCCGGCACGGAGCCCATCGAGGCCGTCTATGTTTTCCCTCTGCCTCACGACAGTGCTGTCTACGACATGGAAATCCGCATTGGCAATCGTCTTATCCGCAGCACGATCCGTGAACGAGGGGAAGCCAAACGCGTCTACGACTCCGCCAAGTCCGAAGGCAAGCGCGCTGCACTTGTCGAAGAGGAGCGCCCCAACATCTTCACGGCCTCGGTCGCGAATATCATGCCCGGCGACCACATCGACGTCCGCCTTCGCTACGTTCAACCCCTGAGCTGGGAAGATGGGCGTATCCGCTTGGTTTTCCCCATGGTTGTGGGTCCACGCTATATTCCCGGTACGCAAGCTGTCTCTCACACCGGCACGGGTTGGGGTGCTGATACCGACGCCGTTCCCGACGCCTCTCGAATCACTCCTCCTGTCCGCAATCCAGACAGCCGTCCCGGCCACGACATCTCCTTGTCCGTTGATCTCGACTCCGGCTTCGAGTTTGGCTCAATCAACTCGGTTTCTCACGCCATCACTGTCCGTCGTCTGCCGGACGGCCGCCGCCATGTGGAACTCGCCTCTGGCACCACGATTCCTAACAGAGATTTTGTCCTCGAAGTCCAGCAGGCCGAAAGCACACAACCAAAGACCACCCTTTTCCTTTCGCCGGATCCCGCCTCAGGTGAAACCTATTTCCTTCTTTCCGCTTTTCCTCCCACCATGCAACCCGTCAAGCGCGTCCCCGTGGAGATGCTCTATATGATTGACGTCTCCGGTTCCATGGGTGGCACTTCCATCACTCAGGCTCGCGAAGCGCTGCTCCAGGCCCTCGACCGGCTCAGCCCCGGCGACCGCTTCGGCATCCTCGCTTTCAACCACACTTACCATGAGTTTGCTTCCGAGCCGCTCACTGCAACATCTGAAAATATCGCCGCTGCACGTCGTTTCGTCCAAAATCTTGAAGCAGGCGGCGGCACAGAGATGCTTCCCGCGCTGCTTCACGTGATGCGGAAGCCCGAAACGCCGGGCTACCTGCGCCACATTATCCTCCTTACCGATGGGGACCTTGGCAACGAAGAGCAAATCTTCGACGTGCTACGCGGCAACTTGGGCGGCGCTCGCCTCTACACGGTAGCCATCGGCAGTTCCCCCAACTTCTTCCTCGCCACCAAAATGGCGCAATTCGGCCGCGGCACTTTCACGCATATCGCGGATATCGGCGAAATTCGCGAGCAGATGGGCCGCCTCCTCGGAACAATCGAGAGTCCCGTCCTCACTGACGTGAAGCTGACGTTCGAAGGCGTTGAGGTCGCCGATGTCTACCCTCAACGTCCTCCCGACCTTTTTCTTCGCCAACCTCTTCTCCTTTACGGCCGCATCTCCCGGGGGCATTCCGGCCGCTTGCGTCTGACCGCTCGCACCGGGGATCAGCCATACGAAGCGAATTTCGTCTTCAACACTACCAACGCGTCCTTCCATCCCGGCATCACGACGCTCTGGGCCCGCCAGCGCGTCGAGGAGCTAATCGACCAATGGCGCGTCTGCGACGAGGACGCCCGCGCCGGAATTCGCGCTGAGCTGATCTCCCACGCCATCCGTTACCGGCTGGTCACACGTTTCACTTCGCTAGTCGCCGTGGAGGAAATAGTAGCTAATGCAAACGGCGCTTCCACCACCGTTCCTGTTGCCGCGGAGTTGCCGGCCGGCATGCAGATGGAAAAAGTATTCGGCGCTCCAGCCACCGGCACTGCCGATGCTTTTCTCGAAGCTTTGGGCGTCGCGCTACTCCTGCTTAGCCTCGTGCTCTGGCTTCTGGTCCGCAGGGCAGGAGCGCTCGCGTGAAGTTCCTGCGTTACTTTGTTGCGCTCACGCTGGTCACAGGTGTGGGCCTCACGGGTCGCGCCCTCTACCTGCACGCGAAGGCCGAGCTAGCTGGCGTCCTTATCCGCCGCGCTTGGCAGGTAACCGCGCGCTCGGGCGAGCCTCACCTGCCGTGGCCATGGGCGGACACTTATCCGATAGCTCGATTGCGCATCCCGCGCCTCCGCTATGACGAAATTGTTTTGGAGGGCGCCACTCCGCGCACGCTGGCGTTCGGCCCCGCTCGGCTCCTCAGCGGTGCTGCCTTCGGCGAGCCGGGCAATCTGGAACTCGCCGGCCATCGCAACAGTTGGTTTGAACCGCTTGAAGTTATAGCTCTCGGCGACACTATCGAGCTCGAGTGGTATGACTCCCGCCGCGCCGAGCTACGAACACGAACCTACCTTGTGAAAGATATCCGTGTGGTCGCTCCCGAAGATGTCGGCCAGTTGGCGCCCACCTCTGATGACGCGCTGACGCTCGTAACTTGTTACCCTTTCGGACGCAGCCCGCGTTCCCCACAGCGGTACATAGTGCGCGCCTTACCGATCGCTCCCGGCCGTTCGACGTAAATTGCTCATTGGTCCTTGGGAGCGGGCGTGCCATCCGACCAAGTGAGCACCGGAATCATGAGTTCGGTTATTGGTTCCGGGGCGCCCTGAAATTGCGGATTTAACATAACCGGGGAGCCCGGCATGTCCGCTCCCCATGACTTGGGGTCTGTAAGCGGAATATAAAACATCAGATGAGGCACCCAATGCCCGGCCGAGTCATTCAGATATCCCTGGGGTGACATCATGTAGCACATCGCGCCGGGCTCCAGAGCCGGCAGTCCCTTCGCATCGAAAGCCTTGATGCCCTCGACGATCTGAGCTTTGGATAGACCCGCGAGTACCAATTCCGTTCTCTTGAAAGTCAGCGGCAGGATCGATCGCACCGCGGCTGGATTGAAGCAGATTGGACCTCGCATCTTTGGATTCCAGAACTGCGGAAAGTCAAATGGGGACATCCAGGATCGCTCCACAAGACAGACGAAGCCGTTCTTGCCTTTGGCGGCAGTTTCATATCCATGCGTTCCCAGCACCATGACTTCCGCATCCGCTGAAATCGATGGAGGCGCTGCGCTGCGTGCCATGGCAATTTCGGTATTTCGATCGGCGATAAGGTACTGATCGAGGGGAGCCATTTTGAGGTAGGGCGCAGCGGCCTGTTGAGCGCGCGCCTGCAAAGAAGCGCTCAGGAGCGCAGCCGCAAAAATTGCAGCGAAAGTAATCGCCTTCAAAATGTTTCTGGCTATCCTCATAGTGACCTCTCCTTTGTAATCCTCCCAGGCCATACTTTCGGCACCGGGTTACGATGTTATGCTTGCCGGATCACAAGGTTTGCATCCGTCATTGTTATACCGACCGGTTGGCGTTTCTGTCCAGCGGACCCCAGTCCCTAGCTAACGCGGTAATCGTCCTTCCGGGTACTATGAGTAGCCACTTTTCCGGTAATCGACAAACCAGGAGTTGAGTGGCCTCTTCGGGAGTTTCGTCGCGGAAACTGAAGTTTCTATTTCTTCAGACGCGACTCCGGAGGAGTCATACCTGCCACACGGTAGTAGACACTCAACTGGCCGTAAACTTCGCCCGAATGTTCGATTAGATTGTGGGCCAGCTCGCTAAGTCGAATCTGCGCCTTGCCCGCGTGCTTCGGATCGTCATAACCGAAGGGATCAATGGCAGCATCGGAGATTCCACCGTCGCCCTTGGATTTTATCGCCGCCGCGCCGTCGGCAAAGGATTTCTTGACGTACTCCACTACGGCGGACTTGTTTTTGAATTGTGCTCGAGGAGGATCTTCGTCACTCGGCAATTTCTGGCCGAGAGCGGAGTTGGTGAAGTAATAGTTGGCGGATGCCGCATGGATAAGGCGTTCGGCGAAGCTGCGCATATTCGCCGCAGGCTTGTAGTCGTATTTGTCTTCCGGATAATCTTCGGCCATGGCGATGAGTTTTCGCCCGATCTCGTTCCATTGATCCAGCAGAGTGGCCGAAGGGCTTGCCAACGGCCGCAATTGCTGCGGACCTATGATCAGCGTGGTTTTCACCCACATGCGTTGAAAGGCCGCAGCCTGAAGATACAACTCACCCGCCTGGTTTGGAGTAAAGGAGTAGTCTCGTGTTTCACCAACAGTGATCGTATCGCCCGATGTTTTTTTCGTAGTTGCCTGTTCCTGAGGAAGGTCCTGACCGTCCTTCGCAATTGCGCGCCAGGACACTGGCGCGCCGCTCGCGTCGACAATCGAGTATGTCAGATCAGAATCTACCGGAGTGATATTGATAAAGCGCATGCGGTACGTCGTACCGGCAACCAAGGCGATCGGCGCGGGCTGCGGGCTGCCGTTCATCAAAAGTGGCTCGGTACCCTCAACGCCGTCTCGCGAAAAAAGGAAGATCTTGTCTGTTGCCGGATCGAATTTAGCCCCTGGCTCCAAAACGACGAGAGGTCCAGTCAGACCTTCGCCGAACTGTTTCTGCTCGTGCCAATGGGAGTGATAGATGAAGGTTCCAGCGCGAGGGGGAGTCATGTGCGCAACAAACGAGTGTCCTGGTGTGATGGCCGGCGTGGTCTGCTTTCCGGTCCCGCTCCAATCAGGCACGCCGTCGTACGGACTTTCGAGCTCGATTCCGTGCCAGTGAACCGTGGTCGGCTCCTTTAGTTCGTTGATCACTTCTATTTCTGCAGGTTCCCCGCGGGTCAACACCAATGGGCTACCGACGGGAGGCAGCGCAGTCGGCGAAGTTTCTTTGGCAGATTCGGAAAGGTCGTAGCCGAAACCTGCAAAATAACGCGAGTTGCCGGGACGTTCCCGAACCACTAGACGAAATTTGTGGACTGAACTTAAAGAGGCTGTCACGTTGCTCGCCGTCGATGCGGAGTTGCCCGACGGTTGGACATCCAGGCCAAGCACCAGGCCGCCCATGCCCGCGTTTTCCGGAGCATAGTGCGCCGCGACCGCATATCCGGGCAAATTCTCGGGCTGCATCATGTGAAACGTCATGTGGCAATGCATCAGCCAGTGACCGGGACGCTCGGGTATCCAGCTCATGTCAAATGTTCCACCGGGCGGCATCTCTTGCGTGACAACCGTAAGCCGCTCCTGACGAGCGAATTCTTGATAATGATCCTGATCGCCCGCTCCATTCACTTGAAAATAGAACCCGTGCAGATGCATGGCGTGGTCGGAATCACTCGTGTTGATCCACCGCCAATGTATGGGCTCACCGACCTTGAGGACGAGTCGTTCCGTATCTGGCCAGGACTTTCCGTTTATCGTTGGTAGCGTATTGAACCCGTTGCCCCCGGCGGGTACCCATGTGTTGACAACAAAGACTCGATCACTATCGTGTGTACCGGGTCCATCAACGACAAAAGCACCGGATAACATGGAAGCAGGTCCTGTTCGCATCAGCAGGGATTGGCGGTCATTCGATCCCCAATAGTAATAGCTGCCAGCAGCACCGGATTTGAAGCGAACCGCACGGACAGCGCCGGCGGGAACCTCAAGTGTGGCTGCGGCATCGGCCGTCGTCGTGGGATCCGTCGGTGGCTGTGGTTGCATGCTTGCCTCCGGGCGGGATCCGAGTCCGTGGACATAGATCGTGTGGTCCAGAGAGTTGCGGATCGTCGCAGACACTTCGACACGCATTGGGACACGCACCAGCGGGCCAGGAATCTGCGGGGCATGCCCCTCCTCCCCAAACGCCGCAACCACAAGGTGTTCTGCATCACTTCCATTGGGATACCAGACCGCCTGCCGAGCTTCGAGATGAATCTCTAAAACGCCATGGGCAAGTATCCCTGCTGGACTGCGATTGTCATTGCATATGGCTGTTGGTGTGTTTGGATTCCCAGCCACAGTCACGCTCAGGAGTAGCAGAGTGCCTGCAAGCAGTGCGAATCGTCGGATAAACATAGGACCTCCGTCTAACCGATGAAGTGGGCGAAAAACCCAAGGTAGGGCCTGGTATTCGGAACTATGTGGGTAAAGTTTAGTCCAAGCGAACGGTCACTGTGAAGGGAGAATCCGAAGGGGCCGGTGAGGAGCATTCCTCAAGTCCCGATTAGCGACGGCCGCGCTTGAATCAGACCCGAGTGCGGGACATCCGGGAGGATTTTATTTTGTAGGCAAGCCGGAGCTGGAAGATTGGATGCGTCCAGTGGCGCAGGTGTTGGCGCCGATCGGCGCGAGCACTGTGACGTACACGCGGGATGTTGGCACCGACGTGAACCCGCTGAACAAAAAGGGCGTACCGGGATTCAGCCCGGCACAGGACAGCCGGTTTTACTTCAACTACCACCACACGGCGGCTGATACGTTCGACAAGGTAGACACGCGCGAGTTGAATGAAAACGCGGCGGTGATGGCGGTGGTGGCGGTTCTGGCGTATGCGCTTGCCGATTCGGCGGAGGCTGCGCCCCGGTGATTATAGCGGCTTATGGCTGCTCGGGCTTTGGCGCGGGAGGTTCGGCGCCGAGGTGATCGCGGACCGCTTGGCGGCAGTAGTCGCGGACGCTTTGCCGGAAGCGGTCGCGTTCCTCGGGCGACATGCGGCCGAAGCGGCCGCCCATGCCGCCGCCGAATCGGAAGCCTCTGGAGCGATGCCAGCCGAAACCGCCGAAGAGGACACGGCAGAGAGCGAGAAGGCCGAGAGCTTGCCAGAAGGTAAGTTCGTGCCAGCCGAAGAGGGCCGGCATGAGCCAGTTCCACAGATGAAGGACGATTTCGCCGCCGATGAAGGCGAAGAGAATCATTCCCAGAATCGCGAGGGGAATGATGAAGAGCATTTTAATGAGTCTGCCAGCCATGTTGCCTCCTTATGTTTCCGAAAAGTCGTCGTAAATGTCTTGCAGCCGTTCGCGAAGATGGAGAACCGCGTAGCGTTTGCGTGATAAGAGCGTGTTCACGCCTACGCCGGTGTGGGCGGCGATTTCCTTGAAGCTGAGCCCTTCGATTTCGTGTGCGACGAAGACTTCGCGCTGCTCCGGGGGAAGTTCGCCGAGCGCCAGGTCGAAGGCGGCGAGGAGAACGCCGCGGGCGTAAACCGCGTCGGGGCCCGCATCGGGCGAAGGAAGCGAGTCTTCGAAGTGGAGCATGTCGTCTTCGTCAGCGCCTTCGCCTGCGATTGCAGCATCGCTGAAGAGCACCGGCTTCTTCTTGCGGAAGAGATCGATGATGCGATTGCGCGCTACGCGAAAGAGCCAGCCGGTGATGTGGTCGATGGGCATCAGCAGGCGGTTGGCTTCGACGAGTTCGTAGAAGACGTCCTGGAGGATGTCTTCGGCGTCGCGGGGATCGGGGACGCGCCGGCGAATGAAATTGAGGAGCCGGGAGCGTTGCTGATCCACGACCTGGGAGATGCGCTGATCCTGATCCGCCATCGGCCGCAGTTTACTGAGCGCTTCGTCCATCTACCAGTGAAGACGGAGGCGGGGTGGGAATATTGTAGGGCGAGGGATTTTTCCAAGCACAAGCAGGGAAGCGAGCCGCGAAGTTGGAAACGCAGGCGTGCTTCGAGGAAAGAGGAAGAGTCCACCTTAAGGTGGACGCTACGGAAGCCTAGGTGCGCCGCTAATTTGTTGCGGCGCGGGAAGTGGTAAAGCTGCTGACGGCGGCGGCTTCGGTGTCGTAGACGTCGAAGACGGTAATGAGCTTGGTCAGTTGCATCACTTCGTTGAATTTATTGCCGAGGTTGCAGAGGCGTACGGAGGCTCCGGCGGTTTTGGCGCTGAGATGAGCGGCGACCAGGGTACCTAGGCCGGAGCTGTCGATGTAATCGATTTCGGACATATTGAGAACGATTTTGGTTGTTCCGCCGGCTGAGAGGCTCTTGAGCTTTTCGCGGAGAGCGTTGCTTTCTTCGCCCAGGACGATGCGGCCGGACAATGCGAGGATGGTGACGCCTTCGACGACGTTTTGGGTGATGTTTAGAGACATGGAGAAACCTCCGTCGCCGGCGACAGGGGACGCGGCGACATAGGAAGTAGAGCATATGGGGACGGGGGTGGATACGTAAAAAGAATGGTGGTTGGGACGTATTGGGGGCGGAGGGAACCCAAGGGGGCCGGGCGAGCCCGGCCCCTACAATTTAGTTGGGAGTGCGGGCCGGCTGGAAGCCGGCGCTACGTGATAGGGGGAGTTTACGGCGAAGCAGGGCGGCGGAGATGAGAGTAATGATGAGCCCGACGGGCAGGGGCTCCATGAAGGTGTAGGCCATGTTTACGAAGGGGTTCTGGTAGAGCTGCTGAGAGCGCTGGATCTCAGCGACTCGGGCGGCGGTTTTGGCGGCATCAAATCCGGAGGACTGGACCTTGTGAATCTGTGCGGCGAAATAGCCGTCCATGAAGTGGGGCATGAAGTTGAAGTAGAGAACCTCCCACATGGCGACGTAGCACACGCTGGTGATGAGGGCGATGAGGATGCCGCAGGCGAAGGCGCGCCCGAAGGAGATTTGGCCGGCGAGGGTGTTGTCGCGATAGCTGCGGATGCCGAAGTAGATCAGCAGGAACGACGCCACCATGATGGTGTAGCCGAGAGCCATGCTGTGGCCGGAGCCGATCTTGTCGGCGAGAAGAAGCGATCCGCCCATAAGGACGGAGATGATGAGGCCGGCGATGAGGCCGAAGGTGAGGACTGTCTTTTTCATGGGAATCAAAGCTCCTTAGAAGGAAAAGTGCGTTCAAGTGGCGGAAGTGTAGCGGGAGCGGCGGGGGATGTCGTCATCCTTTTGGATGATTTTGCGTTGGGAGGAAGAAAAATCATGCTTTTGGGTGAGGGAACGGCTAGGGAATGAGGCGGGAGGTTTTGGCGATCTGGACGGCTTGGGTGCGGCGCTGTGCGCCGAGTTTGTCGAAGAGGCGGCTCGAGTGGGTTTTTACGGTGTTTTCGCTCACGAAGAGGCGGGCGGCGATTTCGCGATTGCTGAGACCGGTGGCGATCAGGCCGAGGATCTCGAGTTCGCGCGGGGTGATGGCGAGTTCGGCGAGGCGGGCTTCATTGGGGACGAAGGGCTCGGACGGTTGGGCGGGGATTTCCTTAATGATGATGGAGGGCCTTTTTCGGGTGAGGGTAAGGCCGAGCCAGATGCCGAGGGCGGCGAAGATGGCGGCGATTAAGGCGCCGTAGATTTCGACCGAATGTTCGATGACCAGGAAGCGGTATTCGGTGAGTTTGAGGACGAGAATGAGCAGGCCGCCGGAGATGCCGTAGATGAGGATGTCGCGGATGGCGCGGCGCCGGGAGTGCTGGGGAGAATCGGTGGAGGAGTTCACGGGAAGGAATGATAGCTTCCTTCGGAATTAAAACCCAGTTTTGTGATTACGGTGACTCCTCTCGGCGTCGAAACAGCGAAGGTTGATTTCGCATAGAATGGCGGTCCCCGAGTTCGGTGGGAGTTAAGGAATTGGGCGGTTCCGCGCGTGGAGGCTGCGATGATCGTGTCTGTGTTTATCGGGACCAGCGTTGACGGTTTTATTGCGCGGCGGAATGGCAGCTACGATTTTCTGCCCGATGGAGGTGGCGAGCCGCACGGCTACAGCGAGTTTATGGCCAGCGTGGATACGCTGGTGATAGGCCGCAAAACCTTCGAGGCGGTTCTGGCCCTTCCGGCCTGGCCGTATGGCGGCAAGAATGTAGTGGTTCTCAGCAGCAAACCGGTCGACTTTTCCGGGGTACGGGGAAATACGATTCAACTTATGGCAGGGTCCCCCGCGGCAATCGTTGCCACCCTCGCTGCGAAAGGCGCCCAACATGTGTACGTGGACGGAGGGATTACGATTCAAAGATTCCTGCGCGATGGACTTGTTCAACGTCTGATCATCACCCGGGTTCCTGTTCTTATCGGAGGGGGAATCCCCCTCTTTGGCTCATTGCCACAAGATGTTCAATTGCGGCACGTCGCAACGCAGCAGTATAAGAGCGGCCTGGTTAAAAGCGAGTATCAGGTCATTTCCTAGATAGCAGAAGATCTCCGTTCTATTTCGGCGGTGCCAATCCTTCAAAACCTTCTGCCAAGCTCCACCGGTGCACACTGCTCCTCGGGTAATCACCTGCCTCACTTTACAGTTTTCACCTCCTTGTTGTTTTTTCTGTGCAGCTTATTGTGGCTACGGGCTGGGCGCCGCTCCCCGGTCTTGTAGGTAGATTTTCCCGATGGGGGAAATCGGGTCCGGGGGGCGGTGAACAATGTGTCCAAGGAGAGCAGATGAAAATCCCAGGGGGAGGTCAGCAAACCGAAGGTCTCGCCACCGAGGAACAGGAATCATTCCTTGCACCGGTCGCGAATTGGGGAAGTTCTTCCAGCAGCTCTGTTGCAGAGGACCTGTCCGGCCAAGCCGAAGTACTTAATGACGGGTCCAGTTTCCTGGCTGCCAGCCGCGCCATGCGCTCCATCCGCGAGCAGATCGAGAAAATCGCCGATTATGACGTTCCCGTCCTAATTCTGGGCGAAAGCGGCACCGGCAAGGAAGTCGTCGCGCGGTTGCTGCATGCCCGTTCCGCACGGGCCCGCCAGCCTTTCCTGAAAGTAAATTGCGCCGCTCTTCCCGGCACGTTGCTGGAAAGCGAACTCTTCGGTTACGAACGAGGCGCCTTCACCGGCGCGGTGCGCAGCAATCCCGGGAAATTTGAGATTTGCAAATCCGGCACCATCCTGCTGGATGAAATCGGCGAAATCTCCCCCGCGTTGCAGGCCAAGCTGCTGCATGTCTTGCAGGACAAAACCGTCTGCCGCCTCGGCGGGAGCGCGACCGTCAAAGTCGAAGCCCGGGTCATCGCCGCCACCAACATTGACATTTGCGAGGCCCTTGAATCGGGTGCGCTTCGTCAGGACCTTTATTACCGCCTGAATACCTTCGTCCTGCGTGTTCCTCCGCTCCGTTCGCGGCCCGAGGAAATCCCTGCTTTGCTCAACCATTTCATAGCGCGGTTTGCTCCCCTTTATGACCGCCCGATCACCTTGCCATCGACGCGGCTCCTCGCCGCTTGCCTGCAGTATCCATGGCCGGGGAATATTCGCGAACTGCAGAGCTTCACACAGCGGTTTCTGATCCAGGGGGACGAAGAACTTTCCATTCAGGAACTGCGGAAAGCCGCAACCTTGAGCACGGGCATCGCCGATGCAAGCGACTCGCTTCGTGAACCGTCCTTCATGACTCTAAAAAAACTCGGCCACGCGGTGAAATGCAACGCGGAAAAACCGGCGATTGAAAAAGTGCTCCAGGAAACGCGCTTTAATCGCAAAGCCGCCGCCCGCCGGTTGAAAATCAGCTACAAGGGTCTGCTCCGAAAACTCCGGGAGTACGAATTGGACGGCGAAACTTCCAGGTTGTCCAGCCAAGCCGTTGAATTCCACGGGTGAACCCCTTGAGGGAGAAGACCATGAACGCCAAGCCGCTCAAACTGTTGTTGCTCGAGGACGGCTGCAAAGATGCGCGTTGCCTGCAGAAAGCCATCGCGGACGGTGGTTCCTTCGAATGTGATTTGGTCAGAATCGATGAGCTCGAACATGCTCTCGCGAAACGCACGGAAGAGCCGCCGATCCTCCTTTTGCGCTCGGCCGATTCCAGTTCGCGGCTCTCCACCGATCTAAAACGCATCCGTGAAATCGCTTCCAATGTTCCTGTGCTGGTTCTGCCGAACAAGCAGGACGGGCTCCTCCATCCGGGCTCGGACGCTGGCGACGATCCAAAAAGCAATGGGCATCATCGGATGAACCTGAAAAAGCTTGCCCGCATCCTCCGCTGCGGCCTCCGGCAGACGCAAGTCGAATCGGAGCTTTCCCATCTCGCCATCTCCGACGAGCTAACCGGTTTGTACAACCGGCGCGGATTTCTGCTGCTCGGCAGCGAACGCATGAAGCTCGCCCACAGCTTGAAGAAAAACGTCCTCCTCTTTTTTGCCGATCTGGACAACCTGAAACAGATTAACGACCAGTATGGCCACCAGGAGGGCGATCAGGCTTTGCTCAAAACCGCGGACGCCTTCCGAAATACGTTCCGCAATTCCGATATCACCGGACGCTTCGGCGGCGACGAGTTCACCGCCCTGGTCATCGAGGATTTTGGCCACACTTCCGACACCATCTCCAAGCGCTTGCAGGACAACATGTCGGAACTTTCCGCCAACAACACCCAATATCCTCTCTCGCTGAGCGTGGGCATGACCCGCTACGCCGCCGAATTCCGCTCTTCCCTCAACAAGCTTATCGCTCAGGCAGACCAGGCTCTCTACAAGCAGAAGCAGGCGGGTCGCAGCTCCCCCAGCGGAAATCCCCCCGTCATGTTTCCCGGATCCAGACGTGGGTTCGCTCAGTTCGGATTTCGCGCTCCGGAGGCATCCATAGCTCATCGTGCGCAGGGAAAATCCCGGAAAACTTCCGCGGGAACAATCTGAACACATCCGCTTTCCCGATCCCCGATGCATAGAGATATCGGCACAAGAGCAAAGTTTGAAGCTGTCCAGCACAGGAGGGGAAAATCATATGAGAGACGGGCGTGGGGAATCCCGAATCGCGGTCGGGAGTCTGGGGCAACTTGAACTGCTCGGCAAACCACGTGATTCGGAGTGCGCGTGGTTTGAAAACATCAGTGAGCATGGCGCGCGCGTGTTAAGCCGCCGCCTGTGGCAGTCCGGGGATCGTCTCCTCATCAGCTCCCGGTGTCCTCCTTTTTGTTCCGCCACAGCAAACGTGATTTATTGCCAATACCTCAGGGATGGTCTGTATGCGATCGGTTGCAGGTCCGCCAACGGCGGCATTCTTCGATTGCTGGAGCAAAGGGCAGCTTTCCGCCTGAAGGGCACCCAGGCTGCCGGGCACTTATCCGATTCTCTGGGTTTCGCCGATCCGGTCCACTCAAAATCGTAATCAAATGCAATGCACGGAACGATCCGTCGCGAAACTCTCCGTTTTTTCACCGCGTGGCGGGCATCCACTCGAATAATCTCCGCAGTCGACTCCCCCGGGGAAATTTCCATATAATCCCCAAGGCATCCGCACCCTCTCGGCCTTGAACAGATCGCAACTTGGGGAGCTGACATCATGAAACCGAACGCTGCCGTTGTTGGCCTGGGATTTGTCGGCCGGGCCCATGTTGAATCTCTGCGGCGGCTCGGTATCCCGGTTCGCGGCGCCCTCGGCAGCTCCGCCGAGACCACATCCGCCGCTTGTAAATCACTGGGCCTGGAGCGAGCGTACGCTTCGCTCGAAGAACTCGCCGCCGATCCCGCGGTCGACGTGGTTCACCTCTGCACTCCAAATTACCTTCACTTCCAGCAAACCGGCAGCCTGATGCGCGCCGGCAAACACGTCCTCTGCGAAAAACCTTTGACGCTGGACTCCGCGGAGTCGGAACTCCTTGTCGCGCTCGCCCGTGAATCCGGAAGAGTCGGCGGCGTCGCCTACAACCTGCGTTACTACCCGCTCTGCCAGGAGGCTCGTGCCCTCGTCGAGAAAGGCGCCATTGGCCAACCCAAGCTGGTTCATGGCAGCTTTTTGCAGGACTGGCTGCTCTATCCCACGGATTGGAATTGGCGGCTCGATCCGAAACTCGGCGGCCAGTTGCGCGCCATTTCTGACATCGGCACACACTGGCTCGATCTCGTTACCTGGATTACCGGCCGCAAGGTCACCGAGCTGTGCGCCGATCTGGTCACCGTGGTGCCCATCCGCCAGAAACCACGCGGCCGCGTCGAGACTTTTCAGAAAGCCGATCCTGCGAATGCCGATCCGGTGCCCATTGAAACCGACGACTACGGTTCCGTTTTGTTCCACCTCGAAGGCGACTTAAGCGGCGCGATGACCGTATCGCAAGTCAGCGCCGGGCGCCGCGCTCGCCTGTGGTTCGAAATTGACGGCACCGAAGGCTCGCTTGCTTGGAATTCGGAAGAGCCTGGAACGCTTTGGATCGGCCGCCGCAATCGCGCCAACGAAGAACTCCCGAAAGATCCCGCACTCCTTAGCCCGCAGGCGCGCCGCTACGCCGCCTATCCCGGCGGCCACGCCGAGGGTTACCCGGACACGTTTGTTCAGCTCTTCCGCGATTTTTACGATTACATCGAGGCAGGCGATCTGAAGGCCCCGCGAACCTTTCCTACCTTCGAAACGGGCAACGAGGAAATGGTTCTCTGCGAAGCGATCGAACAGAGTTCCCGCACCCGGGCCTGGGTTTCCGTCGGCAGCAATTGATCTGCAAGAAAGATTTCAATCCTTCAGCGCGTTTCGGAATTCCCCGCTTCCGGCGATGGAACCTTCGGCTCCCATCTGCTGTTCGACGCAGTCTCAAATAATCTTTTCAGATTCAGAAACGGTTTCTCCACCAAATACCTCGATGCGGTGGCGAGCAAATACGAAATCAAAACGATAATCCAGAACGCCAAAACCGGGTGAGCGTCCTTCCAGTGAAGCCGTTTGAATGCGTCGTCCGGAATTTTGTGTAGCAGGTACAGTGCGTAGCTGATCGTGCCTGTAAAGATCAGGAACCGGTTCGTCACCAGCGCCCGGAACCCCGCGTTCGCCTCGAACAGGCCCAGATACACGAACGCTGCCGAAGCGGCCGCCGCCATCGAGAATGTCAGCCACATCACTCCGTACGCCGCTGTCGCGATCGCCAGCGGCACCCCAATCAGAAATACAATCCACGCCGGCTTCAGTAGCCGTCCCGGCGCAAATCCGGACTTGCGCACAAGAATCGCCAGCAGCGCCCCCGCCATCAATCCGTCCAGCCGGCAAAACGGATTCGAATAGATGATCCAATGCCGCCCAAGAAAGTCCAATCGAAGCCATGGGGATCCCAACAAAACCACCCACGCTATGATCCGCAATCTCCCCACGGGGAGATATCGCACGAAAAACGGCCACACCAGGTAGAACAGCTCCTCCACCGCCAGCGACCACGATACTCCCAGCGGCCCCACCGCCAGCGCCGGCGCGTTTACCAGAAAATTTTGCAGGAAAAATGGGTACGACCACCACGGAGTGGACCGCTGAAAAAGCTCCGCCGTGTCCTGGGGACGCAGCAGTGGCACGATCACAAACATGAACACCAGCACCGCGTAATACAGCGGCCAGATTCGCAGCCCGCGCCGCGCATAAAAATTCCGGAAGTAATGCTCCGAGGGTTTCGTATCCAGCAGAATTCCGGTAATCAGGAACCCCGACAGCACAAAGAAGAGATCCACTCCCATCCAGCCGTAATTCGTTACCAGCGAAAGCGGGGGGAAATCCAAGCCATGCAGATTGTGGATCACCACAACAAGGATGGCGATGCCGCGGATGGCATCGAGTTGAGGGATTTTCTTCTGCATGGGCGGCGCCAGCCGCTCAACTCCCAGGGACCGCTGAACGGTGAACGATTGGCTACTTTTCTATCGTGCGCGCCGCAAAAGGTCAATTACACAGGCGGGTAGTGTCTTTACAAAAGTACTCCCGTTAAGTAAATCGCCACGATTCAAATCAGTAGCTTAGCTCAAGGATGGAATCGCCCTGCAGGTGGTAGAAGCTCGCCAACTCCCGCCGGCGGAGAAGTTCATCCGCGAGAAGATCCGCAATAAATTCGATTTGCCGGTACATCTTTTTTTTCGGGTCGGCGCAGCGTTCAAAAAGGACCACTGCACTCTTCGTCTCGGCCTTCTTCTCCCCATACGTATACCAGAAGCAAACGGAAACCGTTTGCGTGGGGTCCGCGCCGAGCTCCGCCGGGTAGGGCAGGGGACGGTCCGCAAGCAGAATATGGAAATTCCGCCCGTCGGAGCGCGAGATCATGGGGATTCCCTCCGAGAAGCGGAAGAGCACGGCTTCCTCGCCAATCCATTCGCAATGTGGGCAGACATTGAAATTTCGGAATTCGGCAGGGGAGGGTTCCAGCACGTAATTCAGCAAGGGACACCTCAAACGCGAGCGTCATTCAAACTGCGAGCGCTCTGGGTGGAGTGCGCGCATGGGCCAATGGCCAGAGTATCTTATTTATTTAGTAACGACGTCAAGGAAAAGCTCAATTAAATTGGTATAACTAACGCCCTGTGCGGATCAGGATTCGGCCTGGCAAGCTCCCTTCAGGGCAGCGGCGATTTCGCTCTCTGAATACCGCAACTCGCACAGAATACTCCGGTTGTGCTCCCCAAGCAGCGGCGGGGGCATCCGGTACACAATCGGCTGCTCCTGGAGTCGAATCGGGTTGGCAATACTCCGTGCACTCTGCAGCGTGGGGTGCTCCAACTCCACCACCAACCCACGCGCCACGGTTTGCGCGTCCCCCAAAGCCTCACCCACGGTCTGGATCGGGGCCACCGGAATATCGGCTGCCTTCAGTCTCGTCAACCAGGCGTCGCTTCCCGAAGCGCCGAAATACCCTTGTAGAATGGGAATCAGTTGTTCGCGATTCTGATTTCGCACCGCATTATTCGCGAATCGCGCGTCGCTCCCGAGCTCCTCCGCTCCAAGAATCCCCACCAGGCGCCGCCACTGCTCCTGCGTCCCCACTCCCACTACAAAATATCGTTCGTCGCTCCCGCGGAACAATTGATACGGCACGATATTCGGGTGCGCATTTCCCCATCGTTGCGGAGACACGCCCGCATTCAAGTAACTGCTCCCCACGTTCGCCAGCCAGGTCAATTGCGAATCAAACAGCGCCATGTCCAGGTAGTCGCCCTTCCCGCTCCGCTCGCGCGCATACAGCGCGCCCAGAATCCCCATCGCCGAGTACATCCCCGTCGTCATGTCCGCTATGGCAATGGGAAATCTCATCGGCCCGCCGCCGGGATCGCCCGTAAAGCTCATCACGCCCGCTTCGGCTTGCGCGAGAATATCGTATCCGGGCTGTTCCGCTTTAGGGCCGCTAAATCCATACCCGGAAATGCTGCAGTAGATCAGCCGTGGATTTTTCGCTCGCAACGTCTCTGGATCGATTCCCCGCCGCTGCAGCGAAACTTTGGATGGCTGATTGCAAATAAAAACGTCCGCGGTGGAGAGCAAACGCTGTAAAATTTCTCCACCAACGGGATGGTCGTAATTCAGCGAGATCGACCGTTTGTTGCGATTGGTGGCCAGATAATACGCTGATTCTGTGCCGACAAAAGGGGGTCCCCAGCCGCGCGACTGGTCGCCGCACCCGGTGCGCTCAACCTTGATGACGTCTGCGCCCAGATCCCCCAGCAGCATCGCGCAATAGGGGCCGGCCAGCGCTTCAGCGAGTTCAACGACACGGATCCCGTCGAGGACCATGCTCATGGAAGGGAATTATACCGGACAATCCGCGGGTCCGCCGTCATCCCCCACTTAGAACGCAAACCGATGTCCTTCCTTGCTTGAGAGGAGCCCATCCCCGACAATATGTCTACCGATCAAAACGCGGAAAATGTGGCGGCGCAGCAGAATGCGCCGGATGGAGACCCCGGAAAGATGTCGAGCGAGACGCACCCACCAAAACGATTTGTCGCTTATTTCTCGATGGAAATTGCCCTGGAAAATCAGATTCCCACTTACAGCGGCGGCCTCGGTGTTCTTGCCGGCGACACCATCCGCGCTGCGGCGGACATCCGTCTGCCGATGGTTGCGGTCTCCCTCCTCTATCGCAAAGGGTATTTCCGGCAACACCTTTCCGAAGAAGGCGCGCAGTCCGAAGAAGCTGTTGAATGGGACGTGGGAAAGCACCTGAAGGAAGAAGAGCCGCGCGTCTCGGTCACTCTCGAAGGGCGCAAAGTGGAATTGCGCGCCTGGCGCTACACCGTCAAGGGCGTCCGCGGGTACGAAGTTCCGGTCTATCTTCTGGATGCCGATCTTCCCTCTAACGACCAGCGCGACCGCGACCTTACCGGGCAGCTTTATGGCGGGGATCCCTACTATCGCCTCTCGCAGGAA
>Ga0210407_10000274_pt1 | contig 62048 bp, 59 predicted proteins | sample IncBWC27MmetaG_FD_150860 | JGI IMG/M metagenome (GOLD analysis project Ga0210407, IMG submission 150860) | Forest soil microbial communities from Barre Woods Harvard Forest LTER site, Petersham, Massachusetts, United States - Inc-BW-C-27-M | ecosystem: Environmental > Terrestrial > Soil >...
TTCCGTTAGACCAGGATAATGCGGATCGAAGTCGATTATGAACAGATCGGGAGCGCTCTTGGCCGCCAGAACGCGCGCTTCCGCGAGCGAACGGGCCACATGAGTCGCGCGATCAGGCGCAAACTTCCTCAGCGCCGAGCCGATGGCGACCGCAAGCGCATCGTACTCTTCGATGAGAAGAACGCTGCGATGCGGTGCGATCCCGGCAGCGGATAGAAGCGAAGAAGGCACGTCGGCAACGAATCAAGAGCACGAAAATAGGAAGAGCGCGTGGCATGTCAAAGCAAAGGAGGCGCAAAATTCGAACCACCGCCTCCGGATCGGGATTCCTTATTCGTAGCGCAATGCCTCAATAGGATCGAGCGCGGCGGCCCGGTAGGCCGGATAGAGGCCGAACCCGATGCCGATCGCCGAACAAACGACCAGCCCGGCAAATGCCCAACCGAAGGGAAAAATCAAGTCAACCTTCAGCCAGGCCGCGAGCAAATCCCCGCCGATCACGCCGAGAATAATCCCGACCACCCCGCCTGCTTCCGAAATAAAAACGGCCTCGGTCAGAAATTGGTGCAGGATGTCGCGACTGCGCGCGCCGATCGATTTGCGCACGCCGATTTCTTTTGTCCGCTCGGTCACGCTTACGAGCATGATGTTCATGATACCGATACCCGCCGCCACCAGAGCGATAAAGCTGATGACAAACGCGCCGATGCGCACCACGCCCGCTATCGAAATGAACGCGCTCTTGAGCGAATCGTTGGAATAGATCTCGAAATCGTTTTCCTGATTCGCGCGCAGCCCGCGTGCGATCCGCATCGCGCCGACTGCTTTGTCGAGCGTGCGACTATAAGTTTCCGTTGAAAAGGCTTGGGTCGCGATGTTGACCGTGCGCTTCGCTTCACCGAAATCCTCGAAGAATCGCGTGATCGGCATAATGCAAAGGTCATCCTGGCTTTGACCAAACGCGGTCCCTTTTTCCGTGAGAACACCGATCACTGTGAAAGTGTGGCCGCTCACTCTGATCACTTTGCCGATCGGAGTTTCATGCGGAAACAAACGCTTCTCGATCATCTTTCCGACGACGATTACGCTGCGCGCAAGGTCGACATCTTCATCGTTTATATTTCGGCCATAACCGAGCGTGTATGCATTCGCTGTCAGAAAACTTCGATTTGCCCCGACGACGAGAAGGCTGGGTGTCGTCTTCACGCCGTTGTAAACCGCCTGGCCTTTGACCTCGTAAGCGAAGCTCTTGAGACAAATCTCGCGCGCGCTTTCCTCCATCAACTTGTAATAATGCAACGCTTGCCGGTAAGTGATGTTCCGGCGGTTCTCATACTTTTTCTTCACGTTGCCGCTCGCGCTCATATTGGCCGGGTATTTCGCGAATTGAAAAATGTTCGAACCGAGAAAGCTGATCCCGTTCTCGATCGAGTTTTGCAACGCGCCAATTGCGGTCATCACTGAGATGACAGAAAAGACGCCGATCGTTATGCCTATCATCGTCAATGCCGAACGGAGTTTGTTCGCGCCTAACGAGTTGAGCGCCATTGCTATGATCTCGCCAAACAACATGCCGATCCTATCTTAGAGTCTTAGACTTGGGTTCATTCGTATCTTAGCGCCGTAACCGGATCGAGACGCGATGCGGACCAGGCCGGCGCGAATCCGGAGACCAATCCGGTCATCACCGACACCATCATGCTCGCGAGCACGAGGGCGAATGAGAAGTGAATTGGGAAAGATGGGAAAGCTTTTCCAATTCCGAAACACATCAGATACGCAACACTTAAGCCGATAAATCCGCCGAGCAGGCACAGCGCCGTCGATTCAATCAAGAATTGAAGCAAGATGGTGCGGCGGCGCGCACCGAGCGCTTTGCGCGTTCCAATTTCTTTCGTGCGCTCTTTCACGCTTACGAAGGTGATGTTCATAATCCCAATCGCGCCGACAAACAGGGACAGTCCGGTGATGAAGAGTCCGGCGATCGCGATCGAGTTTTTTATCGGGTCGAGTGTGCTCTTCAATGCTTGTTGTTCGTTGATTGAGAAGTCGTCCTTTTTTTCCGGAGACAACCCGCGTACGCGGCGCATGAGTCCCGTGAGCTCGTCCTTTGCGTCGGCCAGTTTTGTTTTATCTTTCACCTTTACCAAAATATCCGAGTCGCTTTTCGCGCTGAAATATTTCTGGAATGCCGGCAGCGGCATTACCACGATCGAATCCAGGCTGAAGATTCCGAGAAAGCTTCCTTGCCGGGAGATAACTCCGATTACGTTGAAGGGTTGCCCGTTGATGAGCACCGATCTGTTGATCGGACTCGCGGAGGGAAACAACGCGTCAGCCACGTCGTAGCCGAGGACGCAAACGTTGGCGCCGGCGCGAGATTCCACCTCGTTGAAAAACCGGCCTTCTTTAAAATCGAACGTCGAGGTGATGATGTAATCCGAAACCGTTCCCCTGACCAGGACGTTACTGACTTCGTTGTCCGCGTATTTGACGCTCCGGTAAAGTCCCGAAGCAGGCACCGCCACGACAAGGTTCGACTTTGGTGTTGCTGCAATCATGCGATTGATCGGCTCGGCGTACTCGGTCTTGATCTTCTTGCGGTCGCGATAATTCCACCAATCATCGACATTTTTCCATGGCCATTGCTCCACATAGAGAATGTCGTCTCCGAAGATCGACATGCTCTTGTCGAAGCCGATCGAAATTCCACCGATCGCAGTCCCCATTAAAGTCACAGCGACGATCCCGATGATTACACCAAGCGCGGTAAGTGTGGAGCGGGTCAGGTTCGAGCGCATTTGCGCCGCTGCAATCTTCCAGCTTTCGCCCAGCTCGCAGAGGAAGCGTTTCATTGTCGATCTTAGCTCGCCGCTACCGACTCGAGGTGCGGCACGAACCCACGCTCGTCACTTTCAATTACGCCATCGCGCAAACGAACTTTCCGGCGTGCGTGCGCAGCGATGTCCCGTTCATGCGTGACCAGAATGATTGTATTGCCGCGATGATATAAATCTTCGAGCAAGGCCATGATCTCCTCGCCCGTTTTTGAATCGAGGTTGCCGGTCGGTTCGTCGGCCAAAATAATCGAAGGCTTGTTCACGAGCGCGCGGGCGATCGCCACGCGCTGGCGCTGACCACCGGACAATTCGTTAGGCTTGTGGTGGAGCCGATCGCCCAAACCCACGTCGATAAGAGCTTGCGTGGCGCGTTCTTCGCGCGCCTGCGGGTCCATTCCGGCGTAAATGAGTGGAAGCTCAACGTTGCGCAAACTGTCGGAGCGCGGCAGCAAGTTGAACGTTTGAAAGACAAACCCGATTTCGCGGTTTCGAATCGCCGCCAGCTCGTCATCATCCATTTCGGCTACGTTTCGTCCGTTGAAGTCGTAACGCCCGGAGGTTGGCGTATCGAGACAACCAACCATGTTCATGAGCGTCGATTTGCCGCTGCCGCTCGGACCCATCACTGCAATGTATTCATTGCGTCGAATTTGGAGAGAGACGCCGCGCAACGCGTGGACGGTCTCTTCGCCCATTACGTAATTCTTAGTGATGTTCTCAATGTCGATGACAACCGGACCGAGCGACCTGATTGAATCTCGCGCATCCATCGTTAGATCAACATCAGCTTGTGGCCGCGGGCCCGGGCTACTTCGCGCCTTCTTTGTCGTAAGTCACCTTCGCCCCATCTTTCAGTTTGCGGCTGATCGCGCTGTAACTGCCAGAAATCACTTCATCGCCCGGTTGAATACCGCTCTTTATCTCCATGTAAGTGTCATCCGAAATTCCCGTGGTCACTTTTACGACCTGCGCTTTGTTGCCCTTTTTCAGAAAGACGACCTTCGCGAGTTTTTCCCGTTCCTCTTTCTGCGCCTGTTTTTCCTGACGCTCATTGAGGTAGTCTGCGCTGTTGTCGCCTTTGTCGCGGTCTGCCGCTTTTTGCTTTTTCTTTTCGATCTCCTCCGGACTCAAGTTGCTCTCTCCTGTTCGAATCGTGACCGCCTGCATCGGCACGGCCACGGCGTCTTTCACCGTGTTCGTTTCAACGTCTGCCGTGCAGCTCAGGCCCGGCCGCAGCAGAACATTTTTTCGGTCCAAATTGATTTTTACCTCGAAGTTGGTCACTTCCTCCTGCGTGCCGGCACCAGTAGTCTTTCCCGTGTTCGCGATTTGGGCCACCGTGCCCCTGAACTTGTCATCGCCGTAAGCGTCTATTTTTACGCTTGCTTTATCCCCAACTTTCACATTCGGAACATCGTTTTCGTTAACATCGACAACTGCCTGCATGTGCTCGAGATCGGCCACGCGCATCACTTCCGTCCCGGCAAACTGTCCCGTCGCGACGATACGTTCGCCCAGTTTGCTGTTTAAGATCGTCACCGTTCCATCGATCGGCGAGTACACGGTCGTCTTGGAAAGCGCATCGCGCGCCTGGCTCGAACTCGCCTCGGCCTGTTCAATCTGATGCAAGGAACTCTCGTACGTATTCTTCGCCACGTCAGAAGCTGCCTGTGCAGCGTTGTATTCCTGCACCGAAATCGTTTTCTTCGCGAACATGTCCTCGGCGCGTTTGATGTCCTGCTCCGCTTTTACCATCGATGCTTTTTGCTGAAGATTTGTCGCCCTGGCCGAACTGATCGCCGCCTCCTGTTGCTCGAGTAAGGCTTTGTAAGAATCAGGCTTGATCTTGACCAGCAAGTCGCCCTTTTTGATCGACATCCCGTCTTCCACTGGCAACTCGATGATCTCGCCTGCCACTTCCGGGGAGATTTTTACTTCTGTTTCCGGCTGCACTTTGCCCGTCGCGGAAACGGTTTGCAGGATGGTCTTGCGCACCGCCTTTTCAGTCGTCACCGGAATCGGCTTCTCGCGCTTCGACAGGATGAAAGAAACAATGATCCCGAGCAGGATCAGTCCGATTGACCCGAAAATGATGTAGCGCTTGCGACGGGCGCGGTGTCTCCGCACAACCTGCGGCGCAACTTGCGGGCTGGTTAAGCTTTGGTGCATAAAGGTTTCGGGAGGTGAGGGAAGCGTCAGAAACTATCTCACTTTAGACCTTCACAAAGCAAAACGGTTCATGAACATCGACACTTGGATGCAGGAAACAGGCCGCTGGATTCAACGAATCTTGGCTGTCTCCAGTGCGCAACGTTCGTAAATCCGCTTGATGGCCCATGCCGCGTGCTCGGCAATCAATGGTTCCGGGTCAGCAGCCGCTCGTTCAAGCGCAGCCAAGTCTTCCACGGTGCCGACATTGCCCAACGCCACACAGACATTGCGTAGGAACCCGCGTCGCTTGATCCGTTTGATCGGTGAATTGCGAAATAGATTTCGAAACTCTGCGTCGCTCAAGTTCAAGTAATCGCGCAGCGCTATGCCAATCGTCGATCTTTGCGCCGTGAACGCGCTCTCGCGCGAAACCTTCGCGAATCGGTTCCATGGACACACGTCGAGGCAATCGTCACAACCGAAAATGCGATTGCCAATCACCGGCCGGAACTCCAGGGGAATTGAGCCTTTGAGCTCAATCGTGAGGTAAGAGATGCAGCGCCGCGCATCGAGTCGATGCGGCGCAGTAATCGCGCCCGTTGGACACGCATTGATGCAACGTTCGCATTTGCCGCAACGATCCCGCGCCGGAGGATCGGGTGACAGCTCGAGCGTCGTCAAAATTTCCGCGAGGAAAAACCAGGTCCCGAGCCGTTCGTCGATCAGCATCGTGCTTTTGCCATGCCACCCAATGCCGGCTCGCGCCGCATGATCACGTTCCAAAATCGGACCTGTGTCTACGTAACATTTTTGCGTGCCGCCGAATCCGCGCAAGAAATTGTCGATCTCATCCAGCTTGGCTGCGATCACATCATGATAATCGTCGCCCCAGGCGTAACGCGCGATGCGCGCGCGCGTTCCTCTTTCTGTGGGGACAGCCTTGTCGGCTACAGCGCCTTGAAAATAATTCAGTGCCAAGACAATGATCGAGCGTCCGCCCGGCAAAACTTTTTGCGGATCGCGGCGTTTCTCTTCGCCGCGTTCCATGTAGCTCATCTCAGCCGCCGCGCCCTCTTTCAGCCAATCACGGAACTCCTCTGCATGAATCGGCGGAGCGCACGCTGTGACACGGCATGAATCAAAACCAAGCTCACGCGCAAACGCGATAAACTGCGTCTTCAATTTCGCCTTCGAAATCGCCGAGCCCACATTATCGATATTAGAGGAGATCATTTTCGCGTCGTGACTAACTCTTCAACCTTTCTCAAAATTACGTCTGCAACTTCATCATGCGTTAGCGCCGACGTATCGATGCGAATATCTGCAACCTTCGCATAAAGGGGCGCGCGCGCGCACAACATTTCCGAGAATGTAGTGCGCGGATCTTCCGTTTGTAGCAATGGCCGATTGCTTCTACGCGATGCTCTTTCGAAAAGCGTTTCTTCGTCCGCATCGAGCCAGACGATTGTTCCCAGTTGTTTCAAAAGATCGACATTTTCGTTACGCAGCACAATTCCGCCACCTGTCACGATGATCGTCGCTTCGCCTGCGGCTAATTCAACTAGCACTTGGGCTTCCACTTCGCGAAATCGCCCCTCACCATGCGTGGAAAAAATTTCCGAAATCGACAGCCCGAATTTCGACGAAACGATCTCATCTGTGTCGCAACGGGCAAGTCCCGTCCGCCGTTGAAGACAACGCCCAACTGACGATTTGCCTGCGCCCATCATTCCGATGAGGACAATCGATCTCGACGTCATGCGATAATATGCGATTAAAGATCGACAATGAAAAGATCGACATCTTTTGTAGCGCGTCTGCGCCAGTGCAAATGCTTTCGGGGTTCGCGAAAACGCGCTACAATCGGCTTATGACTGCGCCGAAATCTTCGCCGCTTGTCGCCATTGTTATGGGCAGCAAATCGGATTGGGAAACGATGCGCCATTCCGTTGAAATGCTCGATGAACTTGGTGTGCCTAACGAACACAAGATTCTTTCAGCACATCGCACCCCTGATGCGACCGCCGATTTTGCCCGCAAAGCAGCAAATCGCGGATTGCGCGTGATTATCGCCGGGGCGGGCGGCGCCGCGCACCTGGCGGGGGTCATCGCTGCCCATAGTTGGTTGCCAGTGCTAGGCGTGCCGATTCAATCCAAGGCACTGCAAGGACTCGATTCGCTTCTTTCCATCGCACAGATGCCGGGAGGGGTCCCCGTCGGCACACTCGCGATTGGCGCATCCGGCGCCAAAAACGCTGGGCTGCTCGCGGCCAGCATTCTCGCAATCTCGGACGATAAGGTTCGCAAAAAACTGGAAGCATTTCGGAAAAAGCAAACCGATGCGGTGCTCGCTCAGCGAGTGCCAAAGTGAAAACGAAAATCGTTTCCTCCCTCGATTGCGCCGAGGCGGTAACGCTTCTGCATGCGGGCGAAATCGTCGGCTTACCTACAGAAACAGTTTACGGCCTCGCTGCTGACGCGCTCAATCCGCTCGCCATAGCAAAGATTTTCGAAGCAAAGGAGCGGCCACGATTCGATCCGCTGATCGTTCATTTGCCCGATCGCGCTTGGCTGAAGAAAATTGTCGATCTTCCCGCGAAAGATCAACAATTGATTTTGAAACTAGTGGAGAAGTTTTGGCCCGGTCCGTTTACAATGGTTTTACCGAGGAGGGAAATTGTTCCCGAAATTGTGACTTCGGGCTTGGACACGGTCGCAGTTCGAATGAGTGCACATCCGGTTTTTGCCGAAGTCGTGCGCGTATTCGGAAAACCGCTCGCCGCCCCAAGCGCAAATCGCTTTGGTCGAATCAGCCCGACTACTGCGCAACATGTTCAGGACGAACTGGACGGTCGCATTCCACTGGTCGTCGATGCTGGACCAGCTAAGTATGGCATTGAATCGACGATTGTCGCCATTCGCACTGGCAAGATCGACATCTTGCGCCGCGGTCCAATTAGCGCAGAGCAACTGTCCGAATTTGGAAAGATCGAAATTGCCGCTCCGGCGGAAAAAGTCTTTGTCCCAGGACAACTCCCATCACACTACGCGCCGAAAACGCCGCTGCGCCTCGTGAAAGATTTCGATTCGTTTTCGCCCAAACCAAATCAGCATTGTGCGTTGCTGGCATGGAACGCAATTGAAAATGACGAACGTTTCATCGCAATTCGAAATTTGAGCGAGCGCAAAGATCTCCGCGAAGGAGCTGCGAATTTATTTAGCCATTTGCGGGAGCTCGACGCGCTCGATGTCGATCTTATCGTTGCAGAGCCAGTTCCTGACCGGGGACTCGGGGCAGCGATAATGGACCGGTTGCGGCGCGCGTCTCACGGGTCGCTTGACGCACTAGACAGGCCTGGATGAAACCTTTGAAAAGCGGGTGTGGTTTGTTCGGCTTACTCTGAAATTCGGGATGATATTGGCAACCGACAAAGTAAGGGTGATCCCGCAGTTCGACGAGCTCGGCCAGCGCGCCGTCTGGCGACGTGCCCGAAATCATGAACCCTTTTTCGCTCATCTGGTCGCGATATTTCATGTTGAACTCGTAACGGTGCCGGTGGCGTTCGAGCACCTCGTTACTGCCATAAATTGTCTCCGCCAGTGTGCCTGTTGCAATTTTCGTCGGCCACGTGCCGAGCCGCATGCTTGCGCCTTTGTTGCGCACGCCCTGTTGTTCCTCGAGCAATGAGATGATCGGGTCTTTTGCGTCCTTATCGAATTCGGTACTGTTTGCGCCCTCGAGTCCGCAGACATTGCGCGCAAACTCGATCGTCGCGACCTGCATGCCGAGACACAGGCCGAGGTAAGGGACCTTGTGTTCGCGAGCAAAGCGTGCCGCTTTAATTTTTCCCTCGACACCACGCTCGCCAAAGCCACCGGGAATCAAAACGCCGACCACATCTTTGAGTTTCCCATCGACGCCGTCTTGGAGCGTTTCAGCATCCACCAGTTTTAAGTTAATCCCGCAATCCTGGCTTGCCGCTGCGTGGGTAAGGGATTCGTAAATACTTTTGTAAGCGTCCTGCAAGTCGATGTATTTGCCGACAACTGCAATTGTCACCTGTTTTTTCGGACTGATGACTTGCTCAACAAATTTTCGCCAGTTTGTGAGATCCGGTTCGGGCGTCTTGAGATGCAACAGATCGCAAACCAGTTGGTCGAGTCCTTCGGCGTGCAACATTAACGGGTATTTGTAAACAGTGCGTTCGACATCGCGCGCTTCGATCACCGCTTTCTCAGAGACGCTGCAAAACATCGACAATTTCTGTCGCACCTCGCGATCAAGCGCTCTCTCCGTGCGGCAGATCAGCACCTGGGGTTGCAAACCGATTTCGCGCAACTTCGCGACGCTTTGCTGCGTCGGTTTCGTTTTTAATTCGGCCGCCGCCTTAATGTATGGCACGAGCGTGACGTGAATGTTCACGACGTTTTGCGGGCCGACTTCGAGAATGAATTGCCGGATGGCTTCGAGAAAAGGCAGGCCTTCGATGTCGCCGGCCGTTCCACCGATTTCGGTGATGACGACGTCGTATTTGCTTTCGTCGGAAAGCTCGCGAATGCGGTCTTTGATTACGTCGGTAACGTGCGGAATCACCTGCACGGTCTTGCCGAGATAATCGCCCCGGCGTTCTTTTAAGATGACGCTTTCGTAAACCTGGCCGCTGGTGAGATTGTTGTGGCGCGAGAGGACGCAATTGGTGAAGCGCTCGTAATGGCCGAGGTCGAGATCGGTCTCCGCTCCATCGTTGAGCACGTAAACTTCGCCGTGCTGAAATGGATTCATCGTTCCAGGATCGACGTTGAGATACGGGTCGAATTTTTGGAAGACAACACGCAAACCGCGCAGCTCAAGCAACGTGCCGAGCGAAGCCGCGGCCAGGCCCTTGCCTAACGAACTCACCACGCCGCCGGTGACGAAAATGTACTTCATCGAGCGATGCTCCTTCGCTTTGCGCGAGCGAGTTTCTGCTCCAGCGCGATTGCGTCCTGCGGCGTGTCCACGCCAGGCGATCCATGTTTCGTGACGAGCACATGAACCTTTACACCATTTTCCAGAGCGCGCAATTGCTCGAGCGATTCAGCCCGCTCCAGCGGCGTCGGTTTCCATTTCACAAATTGCAGGAGCGTCTTGCGCCGAAAACCGTAAATGCCCTGATGGCGCAGATACTTAACCGGCACGGATCGATCGCGAGGGAAGGGGATAGCGAAACGCGAAAAGTAGAGCGCGTTGCCGCCAAGATCGACAGTCACCTTTACCTGATGCGGTGAGGATGCTTCGGCGGCATTCGAAAACGGATGTGCCGCAGTGACAATGTCGATTTTGCCGTCGCGTTGCAGTTTCTCGACCAGCTTGTCGATCAACCGTGGATCAACCAGCGGCTCATCGCCCTGGATGTTAATTATGAACGCGAACACCTTTGAACGACAGACAACTTCAGCAATGCGGTCGGTGCCACTGGCATGCTTGGGTGAAGTCAGCGCGACCTCCGCGCCCCAATCAAAAGCGGCGTTTGCGATACGCATATCGTCAGTCGCGATGATTACCGAATCCAATTTTGTCGCGCGGCAGCAGCGTTCCCAGACATGACGAAGCAGTGGTTTGCCTGCGATCAAATGCAGTGACTTTCCGGGAAAACGGGTCGAAGCCCAACGAGCCGGAATAATTCCGACCGCTTTATTCATTTGTAAGATCGACAATTAAATTTGCGGCGGCTGGCAAATCTTCCGCGACCCAATCCGCGCGGCTACCATCGGTCATTTTATCGAAACCGGTGCGCACGCGGATGCTGCGCACGCTAGCGTTGCGCCCGCATTCGGCGTCAATCTCTTTGTCTCCGATGAAAAACGACCGCGCAAGGTCGACATGGTGATCGCGCGCCGCTTCCAAAACCATGCCGGGCGCAGGTTTGCGGCGTTTGGATGGGCGCTCGGGAATGTCCGGACAAAAATAAGTGGCATCGATCAAACCGGGGCCAAGCTGACGCAAGACTTCCGTTTCGACGGCGCGGTATTGCTCGAGCGTGAAAAAGCCGCGGCCTATTCCGCTTTGATTGGTAATAACGATGACCTTGTAACCTTTTCCTTTGAGACGGCGCAATGCTTCCGGAACGCCCTCAAAAACATGAACTTGCTTCGGATCGGAGCAGTAATCGGCGTCGTGGATGATGGTGCCGTCTCGATCGAGAAAGACAGCGCGAGATTTCTCGTCACTGGAAATCATGCTCGAAACTTGCCAGTAATTCATCCCGCGTCACGGTGGCGGTTCCGAGCTTGCCCACGACTACGGCGCTTCCGTGATTGGCGATTTCGGCCGCCTCGCTCGGCGTGGCGGCGCAGGCGAGCGCCAGGGTAAAGAGGGCGATGGCCGTGTCGCCCGCCCCTGAAACATCGAAAACCTGGCGCGCTTTCGTGGGAATGTGATGCGGGGGTTGGTTTTTTTGGAAAAGCATCATGCCGTGTTCGCCCAAAGTGATGAGGAGATATTGCGTCTCCCATTTTTCGAGCAACGTCTCGCCAGCGCGCATGAGATCGACATCTTCTGCCGGCGATTCGTCCGGATCTCGCCACGGAATTCCGGCGGCGAGAAAAGCTTCCGTGCGGTTCGGTTTCACAACGCTCATCCCGCGCCAGGCGATCGAATGTCGCGAATTGGGATCAGCTGCGACGATTTTTCCAGCCGCGTGGGCGTCGCGCGCAACCTGAGAAACCAACTCAGTTGTCAAAAAACCTTTGCCGTAATCTTCAAAAATGATCGCGTCAGTTTCTGGGAGGCTCTTTCGCACCGCAGTAATTACTTTTGCAGTTTGTGCGGGCGATGGCCTGATGATTTGCTCGCGGTCTACCCGCACCACTTGTTGATGACGCGCAATGATGCGTGTTTTGACGATGGTGCGAAACGTCTCGTCCTCGATCGAGTTCGACATGTCGATCTTTTGTTCGGCCTGAAGTTGACGAAGCTGCTGACCGCTGCGGTCGGCGCCAATCATTCCGATGACCGCGACGCGATCGACAAACTCGCGCAGATTGCGCGCGACGTTGGCGGCGCCGCCTGCGTAAAATGATTCACCAGTTACTTCGACAACCGGCACGGGCGCCTCCGGTGAGATGCGGCCGACTTTCCCCCAAACGAATTCGTCGAGCATCAAGTCACCAATCACCAGTATGTGTTTAGCCGGGGCGCGGTCGAGAATCTGCTGGAGCCGGTTGAAATTCATAAGAAAATCGAGGGACGATGCCGCCGAGATGAAAAATTGGTTCGATTCAGAGGAGTTAAAATGTAGTATGCGGCGATTTGTGTGGAGCGAAGGTTCTGCTTAGAGTTGCCCCATTAATCCTGAATACAAAGCCGAAATCAACAGTCGAAAGCTCTCCATGATCCCATTCGCTAGATATTTAAAGGTGAGTGCGGTGGCCGTGAGCGGCCTGACCCTTTGCGCGCATGGCGCTCAGGCTCCGCAGCACATCGACGTTAAACAATTGTCAAAGAGAGTGGAAGACGTCGTGGTACCGTTGCCAAATGAAGTCTTCGGCGCGTTGAACAAGCTCGGCTCGGTCAATTGGAAAGAATACGTGCGCAGCAACAAGGGAAGCAATTTTACCGAGCGGCCGCGCATCGCGCTTTTGCTGGGAACAGTGATCGCCGACGGCTTCATCGCAGTACAGGCGGAGGATGCGCCGACGGTGAAGGAAATCGGTCAGCGCGTTTTGACGCTCTCGAAGGGCATCGGCGTCGGCAATTCAATCACCCCGCATGCAAAAGCCATCATCGAGGCAGCGGACAAACGCAAGTGGGAGAATGTGCGGCAGGAGCTCGATCGCACTCAGAACAGCGTGCAGCAGGCGATGAACGAAGTGCACGATGAAAAACTCTCCCAGCTCGTCAGTCTGGGCGGATGGCTGCGCGGCACCGAGGTGTTGACGGCGGTCGTGACGAAGCGTTTTTCCACAGACGGAGCCGAGCTCCTGCATCAGCCGGACTTGCTTGTTTACTTTCAGACCAGGCTGCAAGCGATGCCGGAGTTCGATCTGGCAATCATCCGCGAAATTCAAGGCGCCCTTGGCGAAGTGAAGCCGTTGATCGACGTGGGCAATGCCCACATCTCGCCGGATTCGGTAAAAAAAATCAATGAGATCACGACCCGCATCGACTACGGGATCGTGACCCGGGATTAACGGGATGAATGCGTTCGTGAAAGTTCTCTTGCGAGGAAGCTCATTGCTTGCGGTCCTGCTCGCGCTACGGCTGACAGGTTTTGCTTCAGTCGACGATGCGCAATCGTTCGCTCTCCAGGCCGCGGAACCGTATGTGAAAGAAGGGTTCCAGGTGCGCGAAGATTACTGGGGAGGCGATCTGGGCGCCGGCGAGAAAAAAGCGGTGCGGCAGCAATTATTCAAAGGTAACGAGTATTGGTTCTGGATGGGCACGGAAGTGGAGCGGTCGAAGATTTCGGTGCATGTTTATGACTCGGAGGGAAAGCTCGCTGAGCAGCCGGACGGATGGGAAAAAGGTCATTTTGCGGCCGCGCACATCATTCCTAAAAGCACCGGCAGCTATTTCATCATTGTGAACGTTGAGGAATCGCCAGAAGAGCGGACGCATTGGGCGCTGGTTTACGGTTTCCGGTAAATGATGATCGCCCCCCGCGGAACGCCAAGGAGCGGCGGTTTTCCACCGCCGGCGCGATTTGGAAATCACCCTTCCTTGCGCTGGCCGGCTGTGAGATGACTGAGACGCGCACGTTGCAATTTGAAAGTGGGCGCGCCTTGCAGTCACTCTACGCGAATGATCTCAAGCTCTTGAAAACTCTGGAAGATTCTCTCGGCGTAAAGGTGACGACGCGCGAGGGCTGGGTGAAACTGGAGGGTGAGCCAGAAAAGATCGATCAGGCGCAACGCGTCTTCGATCAACTGGAACAAGCTCGCCAAAAAGGTGTGCCGATCGAAAAACACGAATTTCAATACGCGCTCAACTCGGTGAGCGAAGCGCGTGACGACAATCTCAGTGATGTTATCTCCACGAAGATCGTAACCTCGCCCCGCAGGCCGCCGATCGTGGCGCGTTCCTCAGGCCAGCGCAATTACGTCGATGCCATCCAGAAGCACGATGTCGTTTTTGGAATCGGTCCAGCCGGCACGGGTAAGACTTATCTGGCCGTAGCCATGGCCGTGGCCGCATCAAAGAAAGAGCAAGTCGCACGCATCATTTTGACGAGGCCAGCCGTGGAAGCAGGCGAAGCGCTGGGATTTTTGCCGGGCGACCTCCAGGAAAAGATTACGCCATACCTGCGTCCACTTTACGATGCGCTCCGCGACATGTTGGAGACGGAGGAACTGGAGCGAGCGCTGGCGCGGCAGACGATTGAAGTCGCTCCGCTGGCGTATATGCGAGGCCGCACCTTGAGCAACGCTTTTGTCATTTTGGATGAAGCCCAGAACACGACCACGGAACAGATGTTCATGTTGCTGACGCGGATTGGTCCCAATTCCAAATGCGTAGTGACCGGCGACGTAACGCAAATCGATCTGCCGCCGAACAAACGGTCCGGTGTGCTCGAAGCGCTGCAGGCGTTGAAAAATGTTCCGGGGATCGCGACCGTTTATTTCACGGAGCGCGATGTGGTTCGGCACGAGCTTGTGCGCGCCATCATCAACGCCTATCAGCAGCATCGTTCGCCTGCGCCGGACTCACAAAAGTAATGCAGATCGACAATCACTCGCTAATCGAATGTTCGACTCTCTAAAACGCGGCCGACTCATCAGGCGCGGCCTGGCTTCGCGGAAGACCCGCCGCCGTCGCGCGCGCAACGAATTGCTGCAAAGCCTCGAATATGCGCCTTACGTAAAGGTGTTCATTTTTATCGGCTTTATTGCCGGGCTGGCCTTCCTTATTTTCAGTGGGCAACAGCCGGAGCCGACAAAAAACTTCGTGATTGCGCTGCTCTTTCTAGCCATCGCGATGGCGCAGCTCTGGATCAACCAGCCAAGGACTTTTTCGCAAAACTCACGCGTTCTCCTCGTTTTCGGAACCATCCTGGCGCAGCTCGCGGTGACGAAGCTCTTGCTTGTGCTTTGCAATGGCGGCACGGTTCGATTTCTAAAGCCGGAAATGGGCGGGCTCATCGCGCCCTACGCCTTCGCCCCGCTGGTGCTGAGTGTTTTGCTTGGCCGCAACCATGGCCTTTTTGCCGCCGTTTCCGTCAGTCTGTGGAGTAGCGTGTTGTTTGGAAAAATCGATGCGCCGCTTCTGGTGACCAGTTTGATCAGCGGATTTACCGCTGTCTATCTCACGTTACAGGTGCGACGACGCAGCAAACTGATCCGCGCGGGTCTCGGGGTCGGGTGCGCCATCTGGTTGCTGTCGCTCACCTTCGGCCTGATCGGCCCGATCAATTTATTTGCACCGATCGCTAACGATTGGGGAATGATCGGCCTGCAGAGCGCGCTCGCAGTTGGAAATGGAATTGTGACCGCGATGGTGGTTGGCGGCGCGCTGCCAATTCTCGAAAATCTCTTTCAAATCACCACCGACATCTCCTGGCTGGAGGCCTCCGATCTCAATCATCCTTTGTTGCGCCGCATGACAATTGAGGCGCCGGGCACTTATCATCACAGCTTGGTCGTGGCCAACCTGGCGGAGGCAGCGGCGGAAGCCATCGGCGCGAACGCGACTCTTTGCCGTGTCTGTTCCTATTTCCACGACGTCGGCAAATTGGTGAAGCCGGAATATTTCACCGAAAACATGAACTTCGAGCGCAACCCGCATGACGATCTTGCGCCGACGATGAGCGCGTTGATCATTATCGCGCACGTTAAGGAGGGCATCGATCTCGCGCTCAAGCACAAACTCAATCAGCGCATCATCGACATCATTCAGGAACACCACGGCACCTCACTCGTTTATTATTTCTACCAACGCGCGCTCCAGCAGCAGGAAGACGCCCGCGCCGGAGGCAAAATTATGAATATGCGCGAAGAGGACATTCCGGAAGTGGGCGAAGAAAGCTTTCGCTACAGTGGGCCAAAGCCGCAAACCAAGGAAAGTGCCATCGTCAGCCTGGCAGACATCGTCGAGAGCGCCTCACGCAGCCTGGAGAAACCGACCCCGCAAAAAATCGAACAACTCGTCGATGAACTCATCGAAGAGCGCATCGCTGATCGACAATTGGACGAGTGCGATCTCACCCTGGGTGAACTGAAAATCATCGCCGAACGATTCCGATTCACGCTCATGACCATGCTGCACAGCCGCATCGCCTATCCCAAGCACGAGACGAGGACGCTTGGTCCGCGCGAGGAAAGTTTGCATCCGGATGTGATGGCAATGACGAGAAAGCCCGCGACTGCTCCGCCAGTCTCAGCCGCCTAAAAACGGTAACGCGCGAGATCGCACTCGATGCGTTTTCGCGTTAGAAAAACATTCAACGTTCGACTTTCAATTTTCTGCGTTCGATTTTGGACGTTGAGCGACCGCTCAGCCTGCCCGCCGCGGCGGGCGAAAGCCTTCGGAGTTAGATGTTTTTGCTTCTCTCTTTCAGCCTTTATGAACGCAAAGTTGCCTGAAATCGCACCTCGCCGACAAACTGAATCAACAACTTCCCAAAGCCGTCTGAACACCTTACCAATTACTCCTACCCAAATCCTTGAGGGATCCTCAAATGTATGGTTAGGCTGCATTAAGGTTGCCACTTCGCGTCTACACCGCGCAGGATGTGCATAAAATTTCTGAAATCCTTTACTGCAGTGCCGGACATGCAAAAGTGGCGCCGCAGTGTGCCGTCTGGAATAGCGGATAGATCACGCTCAATCCGGGGAGCATCTGCCTTAATCAGCTCGATGAACGCTATGGCGAAACCAGCATCGAGGCGCGCGTACGCAATAGTGTAAAAGGCAAACTCACGACGCTCACCATACGCCAAACGCTGGTAAGAAGGCTTGAACTGCCGCATAAGATCATCGAGGTAAGGCTCGTCGTCCTCTTTTCTTCGCCTATTTCGGAATTGCGACGGAGATGTTCACAATTCCGGCGGGTGGGCGCGTGGTTCCCGATCTTTGGCGGTGGCGGTGCTTGGTTGGGTCACAAACGGCCCGCCTTCCAGCGGCGCGGCTTTGGTGAATGCGACGTCGGGCATTTCGCTGGGCAATCCTTCGAGCGGAAATTCTTTTCGCAACGGATAGAACGGGTAGCCGTCCCACATCAGGATGCGGCGCAAATCGGGATGGCCATTGAATTTGATGCCCATCATGTCGTAAATCTCGCGCTCGTGCCAATTCGCTGTCGGCCAGATGTCGGAAACGGTATCGACGGCGCCTTCTTCTTCGGAGACCCGCAGCTTCAATCGCAAATGAATCGCCAGCGTCATCGAATAGAGCTCGTACACAATTTGGAAGCGCAGCTCCTCGCCGAAATTATCAATGCTGGTAATGTCGATTAAATAATCGAAAGAGAGTTCGTCGCGGCAGAACCTCGCGACTTCCCGCAAATCGCTGGGTAGAATCGTGTAGGTCGTCTCGCCGCGAAACTCAGTTTTATTCTGAAGCTTTGCGCCGAATAGCTTACCGAGAGAATTGAGTAACTCTTGACCAGTCATGCGACTAGTACGCGAACATCGCAGCGCGACGCTCCAAGGAAGGGCGATCGCCCCGGCGGACTAGAGACCGCCGCTCCTTGTGCTTCGCCATGTTCCAACTTCATGCGAACGCTTCGTTGAGTTTCTTCGTGAGTTCTGGCTTCTGGGCGGCGAGCGATTTCTCGCCTGAAATTTTTTCCTGCAATTTCATCAGACCGGCGAGCAACGCTTCGGGGCGGGGCGGACAGCCGGAAATGTAAACATCGACCGGCAATAACTGATCGATCCCTTGCAGAACGGCGTAGGAGCGATACATGCCGCCGGTGGACGCGCATGCTCCCATGGCGATGACCCATTTCGGTTCGGGCATTTGCTCGTAAATTCTTTTGACTGCTAAGGCCATTTTGTACGTGACGGTGCCGGCCACGATCATGACATCGCATTGCCGTGGTGAGAAACGCATGACCTCGGCGCCGAACCGCGCGATGTCGAAGCGGGACGCGGCGGTCGCCATTAATTCGATCGCGCAACAAGCGAGCCCCATCGGCATCGGCCAGAGCGAATTTTTTCGCACCCAATTGATGGCAGCGTCAAAGCGCGTAAAAATCACGTTGCCTTCAATTTTTGAATCGTAGGCTGTGGAATGAGTTTCCGGCATGGTGAGACACTAAGAGAGTGATTCTTCGCCGCAACAAAAAAGCGGCCGCGGATTAACACAGATTACGCGAGGTACCGAAATTCAAAAATTGTGTAGATCTGTGGCGATTTGTCGCCAAGGGCGAAATTGGTAGGGACGCCGCGCTGCGGCGTCCGGTCAGCGCAGCGCGCTGACCCTACCGAAGGCGACGCTGATTGCAGCATCAACTTCTCGACTGTATAGAACGATTCCGTCAATGACATCGACCACGCGCACTCATCTCGATGAACTCGAGAACCAGAGCATTTTCATTTTTCGCGAGGCCTATCACGCCTTTAAAAACCTCGCCATGCCCTGGTCGATGGGAAAGGATTCGAACGTTCTCATCTGGCTCGCGCGCAAATCTTTTTTTGGAAAGATTCCCTTTCCCGTTTTGCACATCGACACGACTTACGAGTTTCCCGAGATGCTCGAGTTTCGCGACTGGGCAACAAAGCATTATAAACTCAATCTCATCGTCAAGATCAACACCGATGCGCGCGCGCGCGGCATCGGTTATGAGACGCATGATCCCGTGACCGTGACGCACGAGCTGAAAACGGTGGCGCTGCAACAGGCGCTGGCTGAATACAAATGGGATGCTCTCATCACCGGGGTTCGGCGCGATGAAGATCCCACTCGCGCCAAAGAGCGATATTTTTCGCCGCGCAACGCGCAGTTCGAATGGGACTACAAGGATCAACCGCCGGAATTTTGGGCACAATTTGCGAGTGCGCCGGCGAAGGGCGAACACGTGCGCGTGCAACCGTTGCTCGATTGGACGGAAGTGGACATCTGGCGCTACATCCAGCGGGAAGAGATTCCGATTCCGAAAATGTATTTCGCGCGAGAAGGAAAACGTTTCCGTTCGTTAGGTTGCAGCCCCATCACCCACCCGATTGCAAGCACGGCATCGACCATCGACGAAATCATCGCCGAACTCGAAGCTACGCGCACGACCGAACGCGCCGGTCGCGCGCAGGACCATCACGAACGGAACGCAATGCAGAAACTGCGCGCCAAGGGATTTTTGTGATTGCAGATTGCGGAGTTCGGATTGTGGATTAGCGAATATGACAACTCAAGAACTTAAACAGCGAACATTTCAATTCGGCGTCCGCGTCGTGAACGCGGTCGAAGCTTTACCGAAGACGCAAACTGCAAGAACTCTAGGTCGGCAGTTGTTGCGCGCGGGCACCGCGGTCGGCGCTAACTATCGCGCAGCAGCGCGCGCTAGATCGCGTGCGGACTTCGTAGCTAAACTCGGCATCGTGGAGGAAGAGTGCGATGAATCTTCATACTGGATGGAGATGATTATCGCGCTCAAGCTTTTGAAAAAGGGCCGACTGACAAATCTGCTGACCGAAGCGAACGAGTTGGTAGCGATTGTTGTGGCATCCATCAAAACGGCGCGCCGAAGCCGCCGCGCGTGAATTAATGAAGCAGTCGAAAAATCCGCAATCCGCAGTCCGCAATCCGCAATCCGCATCGGCAACGCCGCTGAAAATCGTCTTCGCCGGCCATGTCGATCACGGAAAGTCCACGCTCATCGGTCGCATCCTGCACGACACCGATTCGTTGCCCGACGGAAAGATGGACATGGTGGAGAAGGCTTGCGCGGCGGAAGGAATGGAATTTGAGTTCGCGTTTTTGCTCGATGCTCTGCTCGAGGAGCAAAAACAGAACGTCACGATCGACACGACGGAGATTGCGTTTCGGACGTCGCGCCGCAACTACGTCATCATCGACGCGCCTGGCCACAAGGAATTTTTGAAAAACATGATCACGGGCGCGTCGCGCGCCGATGCAGCTGTTCTCGTGATCGCAGCAAACGAAGGGGTGCGCGAACAGAGCCGGCGGCACGCGTATTTGCTGCGTCTGCTCGGGATCAAGCAGTTGATCGTCGTCGTCAACAAAATGGATCTGGCAGAGTTTTCGGAGAAGCGATTCGCGGAGATCGAGAGCGAATACACCAAGTTTCTCATCGATCTTTCGCTCGAAGCGCGTGCGTTCGTTCCCACTTCCGCGAAAACGAGTGAGAACGTCGCGCGGGCGAGCGAGAAGATGAAGTGGTATCGCGGTCCGACGGTTCTGGAAGCGCTGGACTTGTTCGAGCCTCGAAAAGCGGATCTCGATCTTCCGCTGCGCTTTTGTGTCCAAGACGTTTATCGCTTCGACCAACGCCGCATCGTGGCCGGCCGGATCGAAACGGGAACATTGAGGGTGGGGGACGAGCTCGTCTTTTCGCCGGCAAACAAATCATCCGTGGTCGCGACCATAGAGCGATGGAATGCATCGACGGACGGCGCGGCCATGTCTGGGGATTCGATCGGAATCACATTGAGCGAGCAAATTTTTGTCGAGCGCGGTTATGTTGCGTCGCACCAAACGGACACTCCGATCGAGACGAATCGTTTTCGCGCCGACCTTTTCTGGATCGTGCGCGAACCGTTGCGCGTCGGTCGGCTTTACAATCTGCGGCTGGCGACTCAGGAGGTGAAATGCCAGGTCGTCTCGATCGAGGAGGTTATGGATTCATCGACGCTGGAGGCGAAAATCGATAAGCGCGAACAACTGGAACGGAACGAAGTAGGCAGACTGACAATTCAAACACGCGGACCGCTCGTGATCGATAATCATGAGCGCATCCCGAATCTGGGCCGGTTCGTCATCGTGGAGGAGGGTGAAATCCGCGGTGGTGGCACGATTTTCGGCGGTGTTTATACGGATCGTCGCGTCGCGAAGAGTCAAAACATTTTTTGGAGCGAAGGGAAAATTACCGCCCGGGAACGCGCGGTGCGCAGCGGACATCGCGGCGCGGTAGTTTGGCTCACCGGTCTATCGGGCGCTGGAAAATCGACCATCGCCCAGGCCCTGGAGCGTGAGCTCTTCAATCGCGCCATGCACACATACGTGCTCGACGGCGACAACGTCCGCCACGGTCTGAATTCGAATCTCGGGTTTTCGCCGGAAGATCGCGTGGAGAACATCCGTCGAGTGAGCGAAGTGGCGAAACTGATGGCCGATGCCGGTGCGGTGGTGATCACGGCGTTCATCTCGCCTTATCGAATGGAGCGGCGACGCGCGCGCGAGATCGCGCTGGAGAGCAACGCCGAGTTTATCGAAGTGTTTATCGATGCGCCGCTCGAAGTTTGCGAAACGCGCGATCCCAAGAATCTCTACAAAAAGGCGCGCGCCGGGGAGATTCGCGATTTCACCGGAATTGACGCTCCCTATGAAGCTCCGGAAGACGCGGAAATCGTCGTGCGCACGGACCGGCAAAGCGTGGATGAATCGGTGGCGACAATTCTCGAGCAATTGTTGCCGCGCTTGAAAGCGGAAGAGCCGAATGATTAATGCGGGGTCGGACAACGACCTGACGGTTCGCGATGCGAGATTGAACGACGCGGTGGAGCTTGCTGAGCTTGCTTGCGAGCTGGGTTACAAGACGACAGATGTTGAGATGGCGACGCGTTTGAAAACAGTCCTCAAAGATGCGCGCTACAAAACACTTGTCGCGGAGATCGGCGGAAAACTTTGCGGCATGATCGGAACGGTTTCGCACTCCAGTTATTTGCACAATGATTTTTCCGGCCGAATCATCGCGCTGGTTGTGTCTAGCAAGATGCGAAGGTGCGGGGTTGGTCGCAAATTGGTGGCTGCGTCGGAAAAGGATTTCCTGCGGCGAAAAATCACGCGTGTCACGTTGACGACGCGGTTCGAGCGCGAAGAGGCGCATCGATTTTACGAGAAACTCGGTTACGCACGAACTGGTTTCCGATTTGGAAAAAATCTGAGAAGAGCTGCGAATTAGATCCAAGGTCAGCCGACGGCTTGCAACGAATAATCGGGCACGATGTTGACCTGGCTCGATTTGATAACGTCGTGGACGATTTTGCCGAGCTCGGCTGCTTCGTAAGGCTTGGCAATGACACCGCGGAAGCCGAAGTCTTGATAACGGCTCATGGTTGCGTCCGTAGCGTAACCACTGGAAACGATCGCATTCACGGTGGGGTCGATCTCGATTAATTTTTTCAACGCCTCTTTTCCGCCCATGCCGCCGGGGAGGGTAAGATCGAGAATGACCGCGTCGAAACGTTCGCCGGCTTCGAATTTCTCGTTATAAAGATTTACGCCTTGCAAAGCAGTTTCGGCCTCCATCACTTGGTAGCCGAGACGGGTGAGAGTGAAATGGACGAGTGTTCGCACGGATTCCTCGTCATCCACTACCAGCACTCGACCGCTGCCGGTAATGGCCGGGGGGAGGGCTCGCGGCTGCTCGACCGGCTTTTCCTGATTGAGCGAGGCCGGCAGATAGAGAGTGAAAGTGGAACCGACGTGCAGCTGGGACTTAACGTCGATGAGGCCGTTGTGGTGCTTGACGATGGAGTAGGTGGTGGCGAGGCCGAGACCGTTGCCTTTCGGCTTAGTGGTAAAGTAGGGATCGAAGATGCGTTTGAGATATTGCTCGGGTATGCCGACGCCTTCGTCGCGGATGCTGATGCGAATGTAATCTCCGGGCGGCAGATCAGGAACGGCTGGAGTGGCGTTCGCGTTGTAACGGAAGTTTTCGCAACTGACGTACAAGGTTCCACCGTTAGGCATCGCCTGATCGGCATTGACCACAAGGTTCCCGATGACCTGACTGATTTGGCCGGGATCAATTTCCGCCGGCCAGAGATCGGCGCCGAATTGAAATTCGCTCCGGCTATGGCTACCGCGCAGGGAGAAGCTGACGGTGTCTTGAATGAGCTTGCCGATAGAAGCAGTCGTCTTGATGGGTGCACCACCGCGGGCAAAAGTGAGAAGCTGCTGCGCCAGGTCGCGCGCGCGCATGGAGGCGTTCTTAGCATCCGCCAACCGAGCGGTCATTTCGTCATCGGGCGGAAGAAGCAGAGAAGCGAGGGAAATATTGCCGATGATCGCGGTAAGAAGATTGTTGAAATCGTGGGCGATGCCGCCCGCGAGCAGTCCGAGTTGTTCCAGTGTCTCGGCTTTGCGGCGCTCCGCTTCGCCGCGCTGTCGTTCGGTGATGTCGCGAAAAACAAGGACGACGCCAGCCAGTTCGTTTTTATCGTCACGAATAGGCGAGGCAGTCTGCTCAATGATCCGCGCGGTGCCATCGCGTGAAGTGAGAGTGGCATTTTCGGGAAGACCAACCAGAATCGACTGCGCTTCGGTGCGATATCCGCTTTGTTGCGCGCGCGTCTGTGCCGCGGGATCAATCGCGACGTTGAAGACCGTGCGGAGCGGCTGCCCGATGGCTTCGCGCGAAGACCACCCGGTCAATCGCTCGGCTTCGTTGTTCATGATGATGATCTTTCCCTGGACATCGGTCGTGATGACACCATCGCCGATGGAGCGGAGGGTGACGGCCAGACTTTCTTTCTCGGCCGCGATCTCGGTTTCGAAGCGCCTCCGCTCCTTCACATCGCGCATCATCGCGACGTAAAGTTTCTGTCGGTCGACTTCCATCTGGCTGAGGGAGATTTCGACTGGAAAGCTAACGAGCTTGCGTGTGCGTCCCAACGCAAGCGTGGTCTGGCCAGTGCGTTTGGCCATGTCCCGCCAGGCACAGATGACAGGCTTCGCCTCCGGTTCGCTCCCGAAGGATTTCGGAACAAGTTTTGTGAATTTCTGGCCGTGCATTTCCTTTTCGCTATAGCCGAACATTTTTTCCGCCGCGGGATTCATCGAACAAATCACACCGTGCTCATCCACCGTCATCATACCATCGAGAATATTTTGCATGATCGATCGGATGCGTGCCTCGACGCCCTCGAGCTTGGCAAGCTGCCAGCGGACCAGCACGAAACTGTAACTGTTTGAAATGACTAACAACACTACCGCAAGAAAGGCCAGACCACCCAAAGCCGATGTCTCGATAACTCGTTCCCGGTTCGCTGCCGCCGTTCGCATCTCGTAAACGCCCAATTCGTTTTTTTCCAGGTTGGCGAGCGTCTGGCGAATGTTAGTCATCAACGCTTCCCCGTCATTGCTGGAGACGAGAGCCGTCACATCCTGGCCGGCGCTCTTGGCATCCATTTCCGGCACGGCCGAGCCATTAATCCAGCGCTCCACTTTGGAGTGGACATCGGCGAGTAACTCAGCTTGTCCGGGATCGTTGGCCACCAGGATCGAGAGGTAACCGTTGTAAGTGTAAAAGTCAGTGGCAGCGCGCTTGTAAGCTTCTACGAATTTTGTCTCGCCGGTCAGAAGATAACCGCGCTTCTCCTTCTGCATCTCGAGAATGGAACGCTCCAACTTGGGAATGAAATCCAGGATTTGGGTCGATTGCTTAGCCCATTCCTGCTTCTGCATGCGTTGGTTGAGAACGATTTGTTCTTCGTCTTGCAGCGATTGCAGAATTTCGCGCGCCTGATCCAGCATCGAATTTCCCAAGGCCACAGATTCGGTGCGCACGAAGGCTTCCTCCGTTGTTGCCGCGGTCTTATCTTTTGCCTGGCGCGATTGGATTTCCGGGAGCGCGACGGTGTCGAGCCATATTTGGACAACGCCGTCAGCCTTCATAAGCCGCTTGAGCTCCTTCGGGTTGACCAGAAGGAGAGAGCTCAAATCTTGTATGCGGCGCTTGATCAGTTCCCGCCGGCTCTGAAAAGCGTCGATGTAAAGAGGTTTACCCGTTAATAAAAAGCCGCGGTGACCGGCCTCGAGCGCAGCAATATCGTTCTCTATCCGGCTGCTCAGGCGTATGATTTCGATCGTCTGCGCGCGCAAGATGTCCTGCTCATGATTGCGCAAGGTAACATAGAGGAATATGCCGGCTAGAAGGACAATCACGCTGACGCCCACGGCTGTACCTGAAACAAGTTTGAAATGAAAGTGCCGCTGGCTGAAGAGCCAGGCCATGCTTCGCCGGAAAAAGCCGCGCTTTTCCTCTGAGGTGCCCAAGGATGGTTCGGACTGACCCATTAATAAGGCTCTGGAAAGCAGGTCTTCTGCCAATGCCAACTTCCCCACGACTTTACGCTGTCAAGCAGTGCTCTGAAGCAATCTCAGTACCGCACTCGGACGAGAAATAGTCCTTCGGCTGGCGCAGCAAAACGCAGCTGCCCAATTCGACCGGATGCCAGCCGGTCCGTGACCTCCTTAACTAACGACTTGCCAAGCGCGCACTGCACCAGTGAGCCGACAATCAGTCGAACCATCTTGTAGAGAAACCCGTCGCCATCGAACTCAATCGTTAGGCGAGGACCACGGCGACGGACTTGCACGGAATAAATCGTGCGCACTGTGTTGTTTTCGAGCTTGCCACGATTCGCGGCGAATCCGGCAAAATCGTGGGTGCCGATGAAATGGTTCGCCGCTTCCTTCAGAACTTCGAAATCGAGAGGCGCGGTTATGTGCCAGACTCGCCCGTATTCAAAGGGCGGCAGCACCGGCGCAAACCAGATTCTATAGCGATAAACCTTTCCTTTGGCGGAATGGCGCGCGTGAAAACGCTTTGACACATGACGGCACCGAAGCACGCGAATAGTCGGAGGCAGCAATGCATTGAGCGCGCCAGTCCAACGCGCCGCCGATAAGCTCTTCTCGACATCGACATGTGCGCATTGCGCGAGTGCGTGCACTCCGGCGTCGGTCCGGCCTGCGCCGTGAACTCGCACACGCTCGCCGCCTACGCGCTCAAAAGCGCGCTCAAGATAATCCTGAATCGTGTTGCGATGGGATTGGCTTTGCCATCCTGCAAACCGCGCTCCGTCGTAGGCGACGATCAATTTCAACCGCTGCGACATCCCAGTTTCACCGCGGCATTTCTTCGACCGTCGGTGCCCGTCTCTGCCAATCGAGATACCCCTGTAAAATCATTTGCGCCGCCACTTGATCGACATAACCGCGCGTCTCTCGCGTTTTTCGGCCCACTTCACGCAATTCCCGATGGGCTGCGACCGTGGTCAGCCGCTCATCCCATGTCACAACCTGGCACGCGACAACTGCACGTAATTTTTCGACAAACCGCAGTGCGTTGTTCGCGGCAGCGCCGAAACTGCCGTCCATATTTCGCGGCATGCCCGTAACCACCTTCTCGATCTTCCTTTCGCGAACGATCTCTGTGATTCGCGCGACTGCGTTCTTGCCTCCGGAAATTGTTTCCAGTGGATGTGCTAGCAGTTGCAATTCGTCCGAAATCGCAAGGCCGATGCGCGCGGCGCCAAAATCGATCCCCAAAATTGGATTCATCGCCGCCGCGGGTTATTGCAGTTCAGGCGGAAGTTTTCCAATCAGGTTCTTGATCTTCTCCGCTTGATGACGGTGACAAACTAAAACCGCGTCGCCGGTTCGCACCACAATGAGATTGTGCACTCCAAGCAGTGCGATCGTTGTTCCGTCCTGATCGAATACGATGTTATTGCTCGAATCAACCGCCGTGATCGCGCAGTTCGCGGCGTTTCCGTGTTCGTCGTTTTTGAAATAATCCGCCACTGCTCTCCAGCTCCCGATGTCGCTCCAATCGAAGCTGGCTTCCACCACCAGAACGCGGTCCGCTTTCTCCATGATCGCGTAATCGAATGAGATGCGCGGCAGTTTGCTGAAGCGCTCACATAAGACCTTTTCAAGGTTCCCTGGAGCGCGAATTTGGGAAATAAAATCTGCCAGTTCCGGCGCGTGGCGGTTGAATTCACTCAAGACCGTGGGCACAGACCAAACGAACATTCCCGCATTCCAGCGAAAATTTCCTTTGCGCAGAAATGATTCCGCCAGGTCGATGTTGGGCTTTTCCCGAAAGCGCAGCACCCGATGAATCGCGTCTTTATCGTCGCGATTTCGCAAATGCACCGGCTCGCCCTGCTCGATATAACCGAAGCCGGGACAAGCCCAAGTCGGTTTGATGCCGATGGTCACGAGTTCGCCTGTTTCCTCCGCCGTCGCCGCGGCCAGGGCCAAAGTTTCTTGAAAGGCTGTCCGATTCGTAATGACATGATCGGCCGGCAGCACGAGCATCGTCGCAGCATGATCGCGAGCGGCGACCCAACCCGCGCCGAGCGCGACGGCCGCGGCGGTGTCGCGTTTGGCCGGTTCGGCCAGAATATTTCCCTCCGGAAAAGCGGCCAGCAATTTACGGACGGCCGCTTCTTGTTCGACATTTGTCAGGATAAGAATGCGTTCGTGCGGAACCAAGCCCTCGAGTCTCGCTACGGTTTCCTCGAGAAGTGCCCTGTTGGAAACGAGACGAAGCAGTTGTTTCGGCCGGGCCCGGCGACTTAACGGCCAGAAACGTTCGCCGCTTCCGCCGGCGAGGATCAGTGCATAGATCAAATGGGACATTGTCGATGCAAAAAAGAACGCGAGCGGCCCGGATTATGCATGCGCAAGTATTTTCCCGTTTCCTTTTCCCAAACGAGCCGTATAAGGTAGGCGATGTCTCTCCCGTTATCCATTCCAAAAACTACCGACGAGCTTCCGCTCGACAGCTTGCTTGTCTTGACGCGGACTGCATTTGGCCTCGGCCTAGGGATGCTGATGGCGGACAAAATTAAGCGGCCACTCCGGCAGGCAGCGGCGATTACTCTGCTTTCACTTGGCGCGCTCGCTGCCGTGCCGTTTTTCGTAAAGCTTGCCTTGGAACAGATCAATCGCCCCGAATCCGAGCGCGGCAGTCGCGCTCGTCTGCGTTCCATTCGCGGGGATTCCGGTTATCAGTCCGAATCGGACGTTTACTAAGGAGCGGTTGCAGCCGCTCGCCCGCGGCGAGCGGGGCGCGAGAGTTCTAAACACGAGCGCATGGCTTGATTCAAGCGCCTCCGCGGATTAAGCCTGCTTCGGCGCCATGTCTCGGACATCGACATCTTCTTCCAGCGAATCGTTACGCGATCAATGCGCGGCAATTTTGAAGGAAGAAGCCATTCTGCGCGAAGGCGGCGGCAAAGCGGGCCATGAACGTCAACGCAAGATGGGCCGATTGCCTGTGCGAGAGCGCATCGGTCTTTTGCTCGACAAAGACGCACAATTTTTCGAGATCGGGCTCTGGGCGGCTTACAAAATGTACGAGCAATGGGGAAACATTGCCGCCGCTGGGGTTGTCGCCGGCATCGGCAACGTCGCCGGCATTCCGTGCATGATCATCGCCAACGATGCCACCGTAAAAGCCGGCGCCTTCTTTCCGCAAACCACCAAGAAGTTGATTCGCGCCCAGCGCATCGCTTTCGAGTGCGCCTTGCCCATAGTTTACCTCGTCGATTCTGCCGGCGTTTTCCTGCCGATGCAGGATGAAATCTTTCCCGATGAAGATGATTTTGGTCGCATCTTTCGCAACAACTCCGTCATCTCAGCCGCAGGAATTCCGCAGTTTGCCGCCATCATGGGTAATTGCGTTGCCGGCGGAGCTTATCTGCCGGTTCTTTGCGACAAAATCCTGATGACAAAAGGAAGCGGTTTGTACCTTGCCGGTCCATCGCTCGTCCAAGCGGCCATCGGCCAGATTGTCGACGCGGAAGAACTCGGCGGTGCGCAGATGCACGCGGAAATAAGCGGCACGGTTGATTTTTACGAAAAGGACGACGCATCGTGCCTGAATCGGCTCCGTTCGCTCATCGCGCTTTTGCCTGAGGCAGAAATGACAAAGGCCGCAAAGATCGACAAGAAAATTCCGAAGCCGGCGAAAAATCCTGACGCGCTTTACGATCTCATCAGCCTCGACGGCCAAAAAAACTACGACGCGCGCGATCTGCTCGCATCCATTATCGATGCGAACTCAATCGACGAATACAAGGCCGATTACGGCAAAACTTTAGTGACTGCTTATGCGCGTATCAATGGGCACGCCGTTGGCATCGTGACGAACCAGCGTTTGCAAGTGCGCACAAAAAAGGAAGGCATCCAGATGGGCGGCGTCATCTATTCCGACAGCGCCGATAAAGCTGCGCGTTTCGTTATGGATTGCAATCAAACCGGTCTCCCGATCGTTTTTTTCCAGGACGTGACCGGTTTCATGGTTGGCCGAGACGCAGAACAGAGCGGAATTATCCGCAGCGGCGCCAAGCTGGTGAACGCGGTCAGCAATTCAGTTGTACCGAAAATTACCGTAGTTGTCGGCGGCTCGTTCGGCGCCGGAAATTACGCTATGTGCGGCAAGGCTTACGATCCACGATTTATCGTCGCCTGGCCGAGCGCGCGTTACGCCGTGATGGGCGCCGCGCAGGCGTCCGACACCGTTTTTTCAATTCTCGCCCGCGCGCGCGAACGCGGGGACAAGAAGTCGCCGCCGGAAGACCTCGAAGAGCTCCGCGAAAAAGTGAAGCAAAACTATGAGGAACAAACCAACATACGCTACGGTGCAGCGCGGGGCTGGGTCGATGCCATCGTTCAACCGCACGAAACACGCGATGTGTTAATCCGGTTGCTACAGTACGTTTCACGACCAATGCCTAAAGCCCGCTTTCACACCGGCGTCATCCAGGTCTGAACACATTTATTGACTCAACGATTTAACGAATCACGAATCCATGCCCATCGTCCTGGTTGAAAAACAAGATCCGCACGTCACGATTGTGACGCTCAATCGGCCGGAACGCCGCAACGCCCTCACCATCCAACTATTAATGGAACTGACTGCGGTGATCGAGGCGGAGGGGGCAGATGCTAATCAACGCGTGCTGATCCTGCGCGGAGCCGGGCTTGCCTTTTCTACCGGACTCGATTTGAAAGCGACAAGTCCCGTGCACGCCACCGCTGAGATGGTCGCAAAAACGTTGGTTGCGCTGAGTCAAACGCGTTTGATCACCATCGCTGCCGTGCACGGCGCCGCGGTGGCTGGAGGAGCCGGCCTCATGTCAGCGTGCGATTTCGTTATCGCAGCAGAAGGAACAAAGATTGGTTATCCCGAAGTACGGCGCGGTCTCGTCGCGGGACTGGTGATGCCTTTTTTGCGGCGGCAAGTGGGCGAACGGAACATGCGTGAGCTGTTGCTAGGCTCTGAATTAATTGATGCGAAACGGGCACGCGAAATGGGTCTCGTTAATCAGGTCGTCGCTCAAGGTGATTTGATGACCAAGGCGCAAAAATTTGCCGACTCCGTTTTGCAAGGCGCGCCGGGCGCACTCGCGCAAACCAAGAAACTGATCGAAGAACTCTGGTCGAGCTCTGTGAAGCAAGATGTCGATCTTGCGCTGAAGTATCACCTGCAAGCGCGCGAATCCGGCGAAGCGCAGGAAGGCATTGACGCTTTCAACGAAAAACGAAAGCCGAAGTGGGCTGTGTAATCTTCTCGATCACTTGCGCCGATAGAGAACGCTTCCGACGCGATGGATATGTTTCTTGAGCTCTCGGTCTTGGACGCAGTCGAGGTCGCGGCGGTGGAAGACGGCCGTCTCGGCCGCAAAAGGTAAACGACAGGCTGGAGGCCTGTCTGCCGTAACAGTCGAGACGCCTATCTTCCGATTGTCCGCGTCTCTCGCATCGGAATTTTGAAATGTTCAATCAATTCTTTGATTTCGTGAACGAAGTTGGCGGCACCGGCGCCGTTGACGACGCGATGGTCGAAGGTGAGCGAAAGCGTAATCACTTCGGTGGTTTCGTTTTTCTTTTTCCGTTCGAAATCATTTCGCGGTGCGCGGCACCGACGATTCGCGCCGATAAAGCGTGCTGCCCACACGATCGATATGATCCTTGAGATCACGATTGCGCACGTGGTTGTAAATACTGAGATCAAACGTGTAGGGGAGGGGCAGCTCATCCAATTCGCCTGCAAGACGAGCGAGCAGTTGGGAATTGATATTTCCCCACAATGCCAGGTCGATATCCGAACTCGATTCATGATTGCCTTTTGCTCGCGAGCCAAATACGCGCACTTCTTCGATCTCCGGATGACACCGAAATGCCACGACGAGAAGATCACGTTCTCTTTGATTCAACCCAAAAGAGCTCATGTCGATTTATCCGCGAGCAAACCGAACAGTTGCTCGAAAGCGGGCAAGAACTTTGTCGCTACCAGACTAACAGTTTCATCGAGAAGTGATTCGTCGTAAATGTGCGCAAGCAGATTGCGCCGGTCGAGCATGTCGATCCAAAGTTGGCCATCTGAGATCACTTTGCTTGAGAAACCTTGCTTAATCACATTGCGTGGCGTCATCTGCTGGAAGGCTACGCCGTTAAAAACGAGATAGTCTTTCAAGGTTTTCCAGCCGAGCTCAAACGTAATTTCGAAACGCTGCACGATGCCTTCTTTTTCGAGATCCGAAAGCGAACCGGCTTCGCGAACAAATGGCTCCCGCAAAAGCGCAAGCGCTTTGCTGAAATTTTGAAAGCGCTGCTTCCAACGGATGTCTGTGTTCATAATTTTGCCGAAGGCTTTGGCGTTGCCGCTGGCATCTTGAAGTTCTCAATCAATTCTTTGATTTCGTGAACGAAGTTGGCGGCGCCGGCGCCGTTGACGACGCGATGGTCGAAGGTGAGCGAGAGTGTGATGACTTCGGCGGTTTCGTTTTTCTTCTTGCCGTCCGTAATCATTTCGTGATGTGCGCTGCCAATAAAGAGTGTGCCGACTGACGGAGGGACCACGATGGGCGCGCCGGCCCGCACGCCGAACGCGCCGAGACTTGTCATGACAACCGGCGCGTTCATGGCATCAACGCGGCCACCGCGTGTTGCATCCACAGTCGCATTGTAAATTTTTACGAACTCCGGCCAGCTTTTTTTGTTGGCATCGACAATCACCGCCGTGGCCAGCCGGTCGTCTTCCAACGCGACGGCGATGCCGAGATCGAAGTCGTCGTTCTCGACGATACGATCGTCTTCCAGAATCAAACGACGGAACGGCGCGTGTTTCTCCATCGCGCGGACGACCGACCACGCAATCATCACAGAAGGCGAGGGGGCATTCCTGCCGTTTCTCTTTTTTGCGATGTCGCGTGCTATGCGAACTGCGTCCCAACGCGCATCGATTTGCAAGTTGGCGGGAATCACGCGGCTTAATTTGCGTGTGATCGTGGGCGAGAGCGCCGGCTCGATACTGTGGGGGCGGGTCGGCCGCCCGCGATCGCGAAGGTCTGCAGCCCCGAAAGCTTTCGGGGCTGCCTCTACAGTTCTTTCTTTTCCGTCAGGAGACGCATTCGCCGGCGTTTGCATTTGATCCTCTCGCGAAGGCGCGCCGGTCAGAATGGTGCCGAGCTCCTGGCCGATCTCGACGGTGTCGCCAATTCTTGTTTTCCATTCGCCCATCACTCCTGCGAAGGAAGACTCGATCGGATAAACTGCCTTGTCGGTTTCGACTTCGCACACTGGATCGTCGAGCGCGATAGGATCCCCCGGTTTTTTCAGCAACGACACGATTTTTGCGTTGCGAATCCCTTCGCCCATAATCGGCACGGTGATGCTTTGCACGCGTTGGTTGCTCATGTCTATCCTCTCTCCAGCCGGGATCGCGGATCCCGGTCCCGCGGATTTTACAGTGGCTTCTGCCCCGCCGCGATCACCGATCGCGGTTACAACAGCGCGTTCAGATTTCGTTGCAACCGAATGCCGAATGGCGGCGATGATACGTTCCACGTCTGGCAACGCAGCATATTCGTAGATCGGATTATAACCGATCGCGACGTTGCCTTTGCTGACAAGAATCGGCGGGCTGATCATCGTGCTCCAAAGCTCGGCATTTCCAGCGAGATGCGAGATGATCATCTGACCGACGCTGCAGGTTTCCGTGTCTTCCTGCACGACCACGAGCCGCCCCGTTTTTCGCACGGATTCTTCGATGGCTGCTTTATCCCAGGGCACGATGGAACGCAGGTCGAGCAACTCAACGCTCGCTTCATCCTCGATCTTTACGATCGCTTCGAGAGATTTCTCGATCGCGTTGCCCCACGCCACCAATGTGACGTCCGATCCATCGGTGCGTTTGCGCGCCTGACCGAATGGGACCGCGCGGATTGGTTCCGCGGATTCGTGTTCCGCCCAAAGCAGATGCTTGGGAATCAAAAAAATGATCGGGTCCTCACCGTGCATGGCAGTCCAAAGCAAGCCGGCGGCATCCTCCGGTGTGCTCGGAATGACGACGCTCAGGCCGGGGTAATGCGCGAACGCGGATTCATTGGCTTGGCTGTGCCACAAGCTTCCGCCAGGAAGATACGCTCCGTACGGCGCATAAAACACGGCGGGACATTTCCAGTTGCCAAATGATCGCCAGCGCAATGTCGAGATGTTGGTCACCAGTTGATTGAAACCCGGATAGATGAAATCGATAAATTGGAGCTCGAATACCGGTCGCTTGCCGTAGGAAGCGAGGCCACACGCGACACCGAGAATTGTCGACTCTGCCAGCGGCGAATTGAAAACCTGCTTCGGAAAATCGGTGGAAAGTTTCTGCGTCAGACGGAACACGCCCCCTTTTGGATCTTCCACGTCTTCACCGAAAATGATCCGCCGCGGATCTTCTTCGAGTCCCGCGCGCAAGGTTTTGTTTACGGTATCGCCGATTCGATATTTGCCCGGCGGCAAAATTTCATCGTCGAGTTTTGGCGGCGAAGCGGTGACGTTTACTTGCAATTCGTTAGGCGACGGGTCCTCCGCTTTTTCCGCGTCACGGTACTCCTGCCGGATGCGCTCCTTAACTTCATTGTCGACCTTTGCGAATTCTTCGGCGCTAAGAACACCCTCTGCGATCAACTGATCTTTCCAGCACTTTAGCGGATCGTATTTCTCCAGCTCCCGTAACTCTTCTGCACGTCGGTAAAGTTTTTGGTCATCCGAGCTGGTGTGGCTGGAAAGTCGCTCCATTTTTATCCAGAAGAAAACCGGACCGTTGCCCGCGCGGATTTTGTCGATTGCCTGCTCCGCCGAGTCGTAAACCTTCTGCACATCGTGGCCTTCGATTTGACGCCAGTCGTTAGGCTGAAGGGCATCGAGCGCGAGAGGATTCGTATCGCGAGTATAGCTGCTGATGCCGTAGGCGTTGTCCTCAACGACAAAAAGCACCGGCAGTTTTTTCTCTTTGGCAAAGCAGATTGCTTCAAAAAAATCACCCTGGCGCGTGGCGGCGTCGCCAACCGTAGTGACGACAAGATTTTTTTCGCCGTCGAGTTTAATCCCCCAGGCGATGCCGCATGCGGGAAGAAGTTGCGAGCCGGTCGGCGTAGGCACGCTCCAGATGTGATGTGCGGCGTCGCTGTAATGCGACGGCATCTGACGCCCACCGCTCCCGGTATTGCGCTTGGCAAAGTACTCGAGGGCCAGCTCACGCGTGCTCATGCCGCGGCCGAGCACGAGGCCGCGATCGCGATAGTAAGGAACGACATAATCGTCCGGCCCCAATAAAATCGCGATAGCGGCGAGCGCTTCGTGTCCCATTCCCGACACGTGGAAGTGGCCCTTGCCCTGGCGATTCAAATTCTGCTCGCGCAGATCAGCGTGCCGGCTCTCCAAAATCGTCTTGAGTAGGCGAAGCTTATCTTCCTTGCTTAGCGCAGGCATAATTTATCGATCTTGCTTTTAATCCGAGGCCGCGTGTGGATAACGGAAAACAAGAGCAGATTCTTTGCAACGCTTTTCGGCGAAAGAAGAGACATGAAGACAGATCATGATCAGGGCAGGGGAGTGATTGAACGGTATCGTGAATTTCTTCCTATTTCTGGTTCGACGCCGGTGGTCTCGTTAGGCGAGGGGGATACGCCGCTGGTCTATTCTGCAAAGTTGAGCGCGCGAGTTGGTCGCGGCTGCAAGGTCTTTGTCAAAAACGAAGGTGTCAATCCAACTAGCTCATTTAAGGATCGAGGGATGACGGTGGCCGTGTCGAAAGCGCTCGAAGGTAAAGCGCGTGCGTTGATTTGTGCGTCAACCGGAAACACCTCGGCATCTGCGGCGGCCTACGGGGCGCGGGCGGGAATCCCGTGCGTGGTGATTTTGCCGGCAGGAAAAATTGCGAGCGGAAAATTGGTCCAGGCCTTTGCCTGCGGAGCGAAAATCGTCCCAATCAAGGGAAACTTTGATGATGCACTGCGCATTGTCCGCGAACTCGGTGAACGAAATGATTTTGCAGTTGTTAACTCGATCAATCCCAGTCGCATTGCCGGACAGAAGACGGCGGCATTTGAAATTGTCGACGCACTGGGCGATGCGCCGGATTTTCAGTTGTTGCCGCTGGGAAACGCCGGAAACATGACCGCGTATTGGGCTGGGTATCGCGAATATCACGCACGAGGGAGATCGACGAAGTTGCCGACGATGATCGGTTTCCAAGCCGCCGGAGCGGCACCGATTTTTCACGGCAAAATTATCGAGGAGCCGGAGACGATGGCTTCGGCCATTCGCATCGGCAATCCCGCGAGCTGGAAACAAGCGCGGGTCGCGATCGACGAATCACATGGAGCCGTCGATGTTGTCTCAGACGAAGAGATTGCCGGCGCGCAAATGTGGCTGGCGCAAAATGAAGGAGTGTTCGTCGAGCCGGCCAGCGCCGCGGCGATTGCCGGATTGTTCAAATGCTGCGACTCGAAAGCAGCAGCGTGTCCATTTCAGAAAATCCCGGAGGCTAGCTGGATCGTTTGCACCGTTACCGGACATGGTTTGAAAGATCCGGATGTGATCATGAGACGCATGGAAGATTTGAAGCCCGTCGATGCAAACGGTAGGGACGTGCTGCACGCGACAGGCTTGTGATTTGCAACTTCAGTTTGACAGCAGCGTGAGTTGAGTGAAAACGATTCGGCTTTGTGTCTGATCTATTTGCGCCTAACGGCGGCGTATTTTCGCGATGCGACTGATTGTTCAAAAATACGGCGGCACTTCGGTCGGAAGTCCTGAGCGAATCCGCAACGTGGCGCGACGGCTCATAGAAGCGCAGCGCGAAGGTTGCAGCGTCGTCGCGGTGATTTCCGCAATGGCGGGAGTGACGGACGACTTGATCAAGCTCGCGAATGAAATGTCGCCCGATCCCACAAAACGCGAGCTCGATATTTTACTCGCAACCGGCGAACACGCAGCCAGTGCGCTGACCGCTATGGCCGTGAACGCCCTCGGCGCGAAAGCCATTTCCCTCACTGGCGCGGAGGCCGGCATCCTGACCGATCCCATCCATACGAAGGCGAGGATCGCAAACATTAGCCCAAAGCAAATCCAGGAACTCTTGGCTGAAGATTACATTGTGATCGTGGCTGGTTTCCAAGGACAATCAGCCCAGGGCGAAACGACCACGCTCGGCCGTGGCGGCTCTGACCTGACCGCGATCGCCCTGGCAGGCGCGCTCAATGCGGACGCGTGCCAAATCTTCACCGATGTCGAGGGCGTTTTTACTTGCGACCCGCGCGTCGTGAATGATGCAAAGAAACTCGACGAGGTCGCCTATGACGAGTTGCTCGAGATGGCCAGTGCCGGGTCGAAGGTGATGCAGTCGCGCGCGGTAGAATTTGCAAAAAAATTCGGGGTCGAATTCGAGGTCCGGTCGAGTCTTAGAACGACCACCGGAACAATCACGAAAGAAGCGACACCCGGCATGGAAGACGTCGTAATTCGCGGCCTCAGCCTCGATCGGCACCAGGCAAAACTCACGATCGCAGGAGTGCGGGACGAACCGGGCGTTGCCGGGCGGATCTTTTCGAATATTGCCGCTGCCCACATTATCGTGGACATGATCGTGCAAAATGCGTCGATCGGCGGAACGACCGACATTTCATTCACGATTCACGAGGATGAATTAGAGGACGCACGAAAAATTTTGATGCCGGTCGTGAGCGAAGTCGGTGCGAAACGTTTGAACACGGTGAGCGGCGTCGCGAAACTGAGCGTCGTCGGGATCGGGATGCGATCACATTCCGGCGTGGCCGCGCGTTTGTTCGAATGCCTGGGTCGGAACGGAATCAACATCCAGTTGGTCTCCACCTCCGAGATCAAAATCGCGGTCGTGATCAAGGAAGACGATGTCGAACGTGCCGCGCAATTAACGCACGAGGAATTTGGGCTGGCCACCTTGAAGCCTGCACCCGTCCCGACGCAGCCGCCCGGCTAATCAGTTACGGGTTGCGTATCGGATCGACGTAAAACTCCGGCGTGCCTTCGATCCGCATCTTATAGCCAAATACTGTGTGACTGACAACCGCGCCGGGATGATCGGTAACGGTGGGCCGGAAGCGGTCCTCGGCATTGGCCTGTCTCCAGGCGGTGCCGTCTTCCAGTTTGATCACGGTTCGACCCTTCAACCCCTCAAAGGAGCCATCGACACGACTGACAAGCATATCGAGCTTTGTTCTCGCTGTGCTACTTGCTTTCTTTTCGGCTACTTCGCTTGCCTTTTTCTCGGTGGTCTGCCGATAGCCTTGCAGCCACGCATCAAGCTTTTGCAACTCTTCGGACGAAAGCTTGTCTAGACCGGCAGCCTTAAACTCTTCCGGCGTCATCATCTGCTGAATGCTCGCGCCAGAGTTCTCCTGCGCCAGACACACGCCCGCCAGAGAGCCGAGAATTAGAAGAAGGCTCAGCATAAGATAAGGCATTAAGGCACTGCGATAAACGCTCATGTGTTTAGAGAAGGGATTTTTGCTTCCTCGTTTCGCGCCGAAGCTACCAGTCGCGGCGTTCAGGTCAAGGGCGACGTGCCGGTCCGCTTGAGCCCCAAATCGCAAACCTAGGGCACAGCCAATCTTGGTTGTGGGGCCGCAGACATCCTGCCTGCCGACAATCACCGGCTGAAGGCCAATGCCTCGACGAAATCCTGTAGGCTAGGTCGACGACCAAGTCCCCCGGCGGCTCAGCAGCGAAGGAATGTGTTATGCGGATAAACATATGTTCTTATCTCCAAATCAATGTGTTAAGAATTTAAATAACCTGCGCATTCGAGGTCGACTGCAATATTTTTGAAGCGATGCAGCTTCTTCCGGATTCCGCACATGTCGAGCCCTTGCCAAAAAGCATCCCAGAGGGTTCCCTTCGAGGCGATAAACAGTGCCTGGCGCAGCAATCTGATGCCTCCTCACGCGAATTGAGCACAATGAAACGCGTCGATTAAGTTTTGACGTGCCTTCAAAGCGTCGAGAAGCCGCCGCCAAGGCTCACGGAGCATTAAGACAGAAGCTTTGCGCTGATCGAGGTCGTTGCGTTCGACGCCGAGTGGCCGATTCGAAGGCGAGCGCAGCAGCGCGCGCCCAACGCAGATCGAAGGAACGATCCCAATCCGTCTTCGTCGGCGGCTCAACAAGGACCAACTCATCGAGTGAAAGCATTACGGTGATAGCGAGATATTTAGCCAAAATATCGAGGCCTGGCAGCAACAGGGGGCGTGGAGAAACATCAAATACCCAACACCCGGCCAATTCTTTCATTACATCAGACAATATATGTCATATGAAATCATCAGGTGTTGGTGCTGATTCATTGTGGTATTTTGCGGATTCGCGAGAGACTTGTCCCGTTTCGCCAAAAGGTCGAATCAGCCTGAATCAGCCTGAATGAGCCTGAATCAGCAGCACTTACGAATCGGAACTCCCGGATTTCCGTCGGTAGGAACTTGTCCCGCCAGAATCGGCTTCTGTGCCCGGTAGGTTCCACCTTCTAGCTTCGTAAGCGAGTTCCAAGTGGGACAAGTCTCGCGTCCAAATCAAAGTGGAACCTGGAACCCTAATCGTCCCACCTTGAGGCGATTTTCGCGCCGCCTGCAAATGGCTTTGGGGAGCCTGCGCAAAGAGCTTGCAGTGGCCGATCCGGCGGCGATTCCTTCGGTTCCCTGCCCCAAAGCCATGAAATTTGAAGTCTATGACGAGGCGGCGACCCGTTTTCCGATCGTTTCGCATTTGGAACTCTGGAATTGCCCAACTGGGACAGGATATCAGGCATTCTCCCTTTCTCGGTCGCGGCGCCCTTAATCTTGTCCCATTTGAACAATTCCTCGACAGAGCCGCTGCGGTCGTTGATTTCGAAGTCGAAATGTGCATTCAACTTCTCGGTTCAAGGCGCTGCCCCCCTCGCCTCACGGGAATTTGTATCTTTGGACGTTCACGTTTGCGGAAGTGTTGGACGTGGCTGAGGCGCGGCAGCGCTGGTCGAAGTTTCTCGATCTCTTGCGGCGTCGGCGCAAGTATCGCGGGTTTACAGGATTGCGGGTGTTCGAGTTGCATCCGGGTGGTCACGGTCTTCATGTGCACGTTCTTACGGGGTGTTATTTGTTCGTGAGTGACGTGCGGTCGTTGTGGCTGTCATGCGGTGGTGGCCGGATTCATGTGCTGCCGGTTCCGAAGAACCGGGCGGGAAAATATCTGAAGAAACGTGGTCGTCCGGTCTGTTTTAAGGCGGTGCGAATGTGGGCACGGTTTGGTGAATTTCTTGACTGCAGGGTGCGTGATATTCGCATCGAGAGTGATTGGACGCGCACCTACGCCGCTTTGCGAGCGGTGTTGGGGTGCACGTTTACGGCTCGTAGTTGGTGGGAGAGGCGTCAGGCGGTGGCGAACGTTGAGCGTGGGCGGGTCTGGTGGTTTGGTATAATCCCGCCTTTATCGGGGTGGCATAATTTGTTCGCGAATGCTGAGGTTTGCTGAGGTTGTCTCGCATCAGGCGGTGCGTGACGACACGTCTATTCACTCGCACCGACATTAGGCTGCTCCGATACGCCGCTGCTGTGCTTAGGTCTCCTACGCGTTCGAGTAGCATACACGTCGAGGCCGGGACCATACAATTTTGCGACGCGGAAACAGGCTTTTTTGTGGTCAAACAAAATTACGCCAATAGCCTGTAGCGTCGCAATTGCCTTATCGCCGTCATGGCCGAAAAGGTCCCTGAATTCATCTTTGCCGTACTGTTCCTTGCCTCGCTCAAGTTTCTGAATCCAACTCATTAAGTGGGAAAATTCCGTCTGTAGAACGGTTTCCTTTCGATTCTTTGATAATTCCTTATGGGCCTCCTGGATGGCCGCAATCGTCATGAATTCTTGCTTGTCCGGATGTTTCTGTAGCCAGAGCGAGTGACTATGTAGCGCCATTTTGAGCAAATCGATCAGGTCCCGCGGCGTGACTACCCCGCGTCCATCTGCGAGCAGCGACACAATCCAATCAAACGCCTGTTGTGTGACATACTTGAACGCAAATAAGAGCTGGAAATTCTTCCGTGAATAATCGACATCGTCGACCTTCTTCAGTTCTAAACTGTAGCGCTTTCTCAGCCATGAATCCGACACTAGGCGCTTCATAATCATTACGCAGAGCGAGTCGCGCGTCCATTTCAGCTTTGGGCCAGCCTTAGAGCTGATATGCGAAAGCCCGGCGAAAGGATCTTCAGAATCAGAGCTAACCGCATCTAAGACATCATCGCGCAGAAAAATCTTAAGCTTGAGATGATCATAATTAAACGCCCAAAACACGTTCAATAGCGCTCGTAACGCTCGCGCTTCCTCTGGAGATCGTCGCTTAAAGACTACGTCTAAGTGGTCCAGCATAATCCATATTTTGTACCCGCTCGCTTTCGCTAGACGTGACACCGCGTCAATGCACAACACCGTGTCCATTTTCGACAAATCGGGGACCGCAATTTCCTGGTAGCCTTTGCTGATCTTGTCTCGAATCTGTACACCGAAGATCACTTGACTTTTCTCCGCGTCCCAAGCCGCTTGAACGCCTTCAATTGCAGCAATCGTGAACGCGCAAATTAACTTTAAGACCTTCGTCGGTGAACTAATTTTCCCTACGTCGATGAGCCCCAAACCTTCGTATAACTTTTTAAAGTCTCGCAATTCGGCCGGGTAACCCGCGAAAATCTGTTCGATTTTTTCATCATGGAAAATTCGGTTGTAAACCAGACTCAGCAGGTATGCCTTCCAAAAGTTTTCAAACTGCCGCTCAGAAAAGTTCTGAAAGTGTTCGCCGTACGACTTGAATATCGGTTCTCCCTGCGTCTCAACTCCGGTAACAACTATCGTCTTCCGGTCCTTAAGAAGTTTCTCTTGAAGAATTTCTCCAAACATTCTGAAAAGGGACGATTTCCCCGCTCCTTTGGTGCCGAGAACCAAATCAATCCGATCCCGAAAGAGGTCGGTAAAATGCTGGGTTTCAACCATGCAGTTCCAAAGCAGCTTGTCCTGCTCCGCTATGCCGCTACCGAGATCAATCGCTTGGAGCCACTCGTATAGCGGTTTCGAGTCCGACAGTTTCGCGGGTTCTTGATCTTCTGACACGTGCGACGAAAATCGTCCTGCTGCGGATACTGGTCAACGCAGGTTTTCGGCGTCCCCCTCTATTCTCGATTCCAATGCCTCGCTATGCTTAACCTGGCGCTGCCATTTTTCTCACAATGTTGTTTTCACTGCCGCTGCGTCCGAGCAGCAACCGTGTGTCAATGACCGGACTTCGTCTCGTTGTCTAGGAGGGAACAGTTGCTCTTTCCGTGCATAGCACGGTTTGACTGCGCAACCAGAAATTTGTCGCCTCAACGACAAAGAGCTACGCCGTCGTTTACGCGCTCGACAACCAGGCGCAATGTTAAAGAATGACGCAGCTTTCCTCTAATCAAACTTCCGTTCGACGGACGAGGGAACAGATTCTACCGCAAGGCCCTTATTTTCATCAATCTTAACATAGTATCCTTTGTCCCCAGTATATTCCCAACCCGTTTTATACTGCCCGGACACTAAAGGCTGCTCTATTATGAAAGGTTCCATGTGTGGAATGCCGTAAGATTCGGCGAACTTCTGGGCAAAGTCTTCAGCTTTCATGTCGCTAGTGTTAAACAGGCTGTCAACGAGCATACCTGGAAAGTGAAATGCAGTTACCCTCTTCTGGGCATCAGCTTCAATTACTGGAGTAAAAGACAACGCCTTAAAAGCGTACAGTGCGTAAACTGCTCTCTGTTGCTGTGACTTCTTGAGAGAACCAGTCACTAAAGTGGAAGGGTCAACACCGAGAATAGCGGCTGCTGCGTCCAAATTCTTGCGTTCATTCTCGGGCAAGTTGCTAATTTCAGCATTCGGATTTTTAATGTTAATGTCTCCGAAGACCGCACTATATTTCTCACGAATTAGTTTGGCAGCACACCCAATTGGCATTCCAAGATAGAAGTCCTTGAAGACAATTGGTGAGTTCCTTCTGACTTCGGTGTCCTCGGGACAATCCATAACAATTGGAGCAGGTGTTGGCGCCCGAGTTGATATAGGCGTTGATCCAGGTGTCTGAGCAGGTTTTGTCTCCGCTAATGCTGGAGCCTGCGTTGAATCAGATGAATGTGTCCGCACTACAAATTTCGAGACCATGTCTTCACGACTTACGGTCATTAGCCAAATTGAACCATCTTTGCGTGGCAATTTGTAATTTAGAAACGCAACGTATAAATGATCGGATGATTCCATCGCATAATCTGCACCAAATGGTGCAGGATCTATTTGCGACCAGCGAGCTCCGGGAACATTGGTTTTCAGAATCCCGCGAACAATATCGTTCGGCGGTTCACCACCTACTAATGGCTGATCTGAAATATATCCCTCAGCTACTGACACCCCCTTAAAGACAAAAGCATTTATGTAGTATGTGTTTAACTGGAATCCGTAAAGCTGCCCGGAATTTACCGGTTTCACTACATATTTTGTCCCAAACCGCTTTACAAGCTGCGGGACCGTTTCGCCCACCTTCGCCTGTGCAGGAACAGAGAAGGAGACATAACCGACCAATGCAAACAGCACCGCCGGAATTACCGCCGTCCCCTGCTGCCGCTTCATGCGATTCATCCGGATTTTTGGCCGGACGCGGTTACTAGGATGAAGTTCCTTTTGGCACTGCCAGTCCGATTTTAGGTGCCCATTTTTCCCAGCCGGGACCGACTGGTCGATAGCCTCTGTCCATCCAATATCGCGCTGTCCATTTGTTGACCTTAAAAAGGAAAATAACATTTGGGATGAATAGTACGATAAATGCAAAAACGCGGAGGCTGTTGGCTGATTCCTGGTCTCCGGCTCCCGAAGCGACCGCAATGAGTATAAACATTGCGATCTGGAATCCGTAGACGAAGAACAGGTAGATTAGACCCCGCGCGAATATTCCGCGGAACACTAAAACCCAACCTGTAAAAAGGAATCCCGTCCAAGAGAGACCCATCGGCACTTCGCGGAAGAGGCCCGCGTCGTTTTGTAATTTAACTTTCATCGTTTTGCATCTTTCTCCTTTTCGCCAGCGTTTTTCGGTAACATACCGTTCTCCACAAGCCACTTCAGCATTTTGTCGCGAATTGTCTCCCACTTCTTTTCTTCGATTTGGTCAATCTCGCGCAAAAGTTCTTTTCGATGTTCGCTAGCGATCTGATCGAAGTATTTTTTGGCTTCGCTGTCCACGCTGTCCATAGAGGCGGTTGTAATCCGCACGCGTGATCCGAGACAAGCAAAAAAGAAGGGTTAAAAGGGCCGGACGCAGGCCAGAACTTGCGTCACGTTCTCGTCGGGGTCTCTGACGACGAGATCGAGCGAATAGAGCGTTTTATGGTCAACGTGGCGATGCCTGGGACTCCGCGAACCGTGGCGATGAGGTTTCTTTTGGTCACGGGTTTGGAGTATCTGGAGGATCAGAAGAGCCGGGCTGTCACTGGCTCTTGATTCGCAGAACGCAGAAGCCGATTCGGTCCGAGATCACGTTGACGTAATAGAGGCGGCTTCGCCGGTGTCAGTAAAGGAGGGTTTCGGTGTCTTCTCCGGCGAAGCCGTCTTATTTCCCCGATTTTCTTCGATTGTCCTCTTTACACAACATTTGGCAGTTCGCCGCGTTAGTTTTCCCGCCTTCGTGCCAAGGCTTGATGTGATCGCCTTCCATTTCGTCCAACTGAAACCTTTTCTTGCACTTCACGCAGACGCCCTTCTGCCTTTCATACGCTTCCCGCTTCATGTTATCGGAGAACGAGCGGATGTTCAGGTGTCTTTCGTCCTCATCCAGCACATACGGGTAGATTCCCGATTTCCGCTGCACATCATCGTCCATCATCAGCTTGGCAACCTGCTTCTCCAGCTTGTCCGTATCAAACTCTTTGTCCTTGAACTGATTGTAGAGAACTCCCCAATCCACACCCTTCATCTCTCGCCGATACTCTGGAAATGTCGCTTTCGCCCAGCCGATGACCTTTTGAAAGTATTGCCATAACGGCGTCGCGTTCTTGTCGCGCTGATGCTTCGACATGTACTCTTCTATCTTTCCCTCCGAGCGCCATTCGATCGCCGTTTCCAGATATTCCTGCCGGATGGGGCTGCCCCGCAGGTAATCGCTGGCGATTTGATACGCTGCGCAACCCGTCTTGCTGAAATAGCGTTTAGCGTCCGCAGTCCACGGCCCGGCATACACCGCGTTCCGCAATTCCTGATCGGTGTGTTCCTCCCCAGCGATGTTGATCGTTCTGAACCAATCCAACTTTTCGCTGTCACTCCCGGAGCAGAAATATACCATCAGCTTGTAGTTCAGAATCCGCTCTTGCTCGTCGTCCTGAAGGTTGTGAAAGGCGCGAAGGTGATCGTCGCCAAAAAGACCCTCGATCGAGAAGTCGCCGTTTACAAATTGGCACATCGAAAGCGTACGCTGTTGTCCGTCGATGACCTCGTACTGTCCGTTCTCCCGCACCGCCCAATACATCACATTCAGCGGGAAATTCTTGCTGACGCTATCGATCACCGCATTCCGCTGCTTGTCCTTGTAAATGAACTCCCGCTGAAAGGGTGGGCGAATGTCCAGTTTTCCACTGTACGCCACAACCCCGGCCTCCGCGTTGTCCAAAAAGCCGTCGGTTAGCTTCTTCACGGTGATTTCTTTGAGCTCGATCTTCATTTGCTCGGTTTCCTGCTGCGGATAAAGAGCCGTTTAAAGGTCTCCCTGCCGCTCAAGTGGGAACCTCTGCCGTAAATACCCTTCTGGTCTTGGTCAACGTCACGATTGCATCCGAGGATTTGGAACTGCTCGGGGTTGTATTTGTCGAGAAAGGTGATCGGCACGCCGATGACGCCGTCGTAATCCTGAGGAATGTCCTTCGTCGCGTTCACTTCGATTGCGTCGTAGTTGTCATACTTCGGGTAATCTTTCGGATTGTAGGATTTCACAAGGATCAGATCTTCATGGCGTTCGTGGTAGTCCATATTCGTGTACCACCGAACGCCTTTTACCCGTATGAACTTCTTCCCAGCATCGTCGACTCGATATCCTGCCGCTTCCAGCGGATAATGATCGGGAATTCCAAACTCTCGGTCTCCGCTGTGAATACTTGCGCCGAACCACAGCTTGTTGTCGCGAATCAAAGTGAAGATTCCCTTGTAAGTCACCGCGTTCATGTTTCCGATGATTAAGAATTTCTTTTTATACTTCACGAGTTGCGCCAAGTATTCCCGAAACAACGAAAACGGCGGATTGGTGACGACGATGTCCGCTTGCTTGAGCAGCTTGATGCATTCCTCGCTGCGAAAATCGCCGTCGCCCTTGAGCTTGTGGATACCGATTTCGTCCGGGTCGGGGACGCGGTTGTCGTTCTTGTCGCCGTAGTATTCGAGATAGATTCCCCTTTCGGCGGTGTGCTGGCTGAACAGATCGGCGTCGCAATTCTTGTAGCAGGTGGTGATCAACTTTTTCAACTTCAGCTTCTCAAAGTTGTGCGAGAAGTAGTGAAAGAAATTGCTCACCTTGGGATCGTCGCAATTGCACAGGACGGTCTTGTTTTTGAAGTGCTTAGTGTAATGCCGCAGCTCTTTCTCGATGTCCGAAAGCTGGGTATAGAACTCGTCCTTTTTCGACGCCTTCGCGGCGATCATATCTCGATTCAGCGGCTGGGTTTCCATGAAATTTTCCGATGGCTTCATCGAATGGCTCCGTTAAAAGCCGCAGCTTAATCTCCCACTCTCATGCAATCAAATGTCCTATCGGTGAGAGAACCCGATGCACGCATCGGCCTTCGTTCTCGACAATAGCTTACGCTGCTGATAAAAACGGGAATGGCTGACGCTTCCCCAGGAAATGCAACCAATTCACAGCAAGCCGTCTTCGACCGTTTCCAGCTTTGGAAAGAGTACGAAGACGTTGCGATGCACTTCAACGATCTGATCATCAAGCTTCGCAGCCAATCCCTTGGCGCGGTCGCGGTCTTTGCGACGTTGGCTACTGTAATTATCAAGAGCGATATTCCGGTCAAACTTCGTTGGGAGGTCCTTACAGGAGCGTTCTTACTGCTCAGTATTTTCTGGATCGCGGTTTGGGTGCTCGATTTGGGATATTACAATCGGCTGCTCGCCGGCGCAGTAGCGGCGTTGCTAACCATCGAAAAGGACAGCGTTGGAGCTAAGTCGGTCGATCGGATTGAACTCAGCACGAAAATCGAAGAGACCGTCAAGTCCGGTCAGGTAACGAACAATTTCTGTCGCATAATGTTCTACGTCATTGTCTGCGCCGCATTGGTCGGTTGCTTTGGCTTCTCCGCGTACAATCTAGTTTTCGTCCCCAGGGCCGCACCATCGGCGACGGACACACGTTCGCTTCCAAAGCAAACACATTAGTCAAACTGAACAAACATCTTTTTGGCATTGCCCAAAAGAAGGTGTAACCAAAAACGTTTAGGCGGGGAACAGAATTGCAAGATTTCGAGCGTGCGCTCGATTCCGCTACCGCGCGTGAAATGGCGATCCTACCGCGCGGGTGCGTCCGACAAATCCCCTGCCCTGCTGAGCGCGGTTGTCAGGCGGTCTTGGTTGACCGGTGCCGCTCCGCGCTTTTCTTTTCGAGACGGATTGGTCGTCGCTTTCTGAATCTCGTGAAGCTCATGAGATAATTCTGCGCTTCGCAAACCGGAAAGTTCCTCGGTATGGAATAATTCCGGTTGTTGCCGCTGCCTAGTTCATTCGGAACGGTGTCCTTGTGGCTCCGGCAACTCTTTCTCGAATGTGTGCGATTGGCCTAATGGATGTGATAATCCCCCACTCCGCACTAGTGAATCACTCTTTACGCACGAGAGGCAAGAGCGCACGTACCTATTGGGCTGCTCATCCAGCCTTTGACTTTTTGCGCGGTCTATGACGGTCGGCGTCTTCGAGCGGCGGAGGAGGCACGGAGATTTTGCCGCGTTTTTGGGCAACCAATGTTTCGAGTTCCTTAACAAGCCAATTTGATCGGCTGCGATGCTCGCCGGCGGCGAGCACATCGATGTCTTCAACGAGCGATTTGTGCACTGTGAACGTCACCGTCCGTTGATCTTTCGCCCTACGTCCTCTCGGCATGCGCGAAGAAGGTGAAACAAAAGTCAGCGTCTCGCAATAATGTTCGTTGACCAGGTGTAATAGATACGATTATATATTATTACACCCGGCGCTTTATGAGCAGCGACAATCTTTTCACTGCCGCAGAAATCGCGCGGATTCTGTGTTGCACGTCACAGTACGTCCGCAAGATGTTGAAAGGGGTCTCGTCCTCGGAAACGAAGCGCGTTCGTGGCATGATGGCAAACGCGTGGCGTTTCGATTCCCTCCCCTCTCCGCTCATCGCACGAGTGGCAAAGATCGCGACCCGCCATGGTTTTCGCACTCCGCTCGAGCTGATGCTGAATCCGCCATCGCTCGCAGCCGTGACGAGCTTGGCCCGCGTAGCAGACGCCGAAATTGAGCGAGCGCAAAAGCTGCAGCGTGCTCTCTCGACTTGCCTGGCAATGCCGGCCGAGACTTCGATCAGCGAGCGAGTGCGCATCGCCGCGCCGCAGTACAAGCGGGAATTCGGAAAAGAGGTCAGTGACCGTTATGTGCGGAAGCTGATTGATCGCATCTTAAAAGCGGACGCTGGCCGTAGAAACTTCGCAGACCTTAAAATTTACATACGCACGGAGCACGTTCGCAACCGGCGGTCGCCGTTTTCGGGCCGCTTTGATTTTCGCGAGCTAGATGAACATTTATCGGCAATCGCGAACCGTGGTGCACCGTCTGTTCGAGATATTGATTTCGCCTGGCGCAAGGTTATCGAGTTCTTTGCCTCGCGTGTGACATCTCGCGCAGACCTGACGCGTCTCAAATTGGACCTTAGACGACATCTTCTGGATGAGGTCCCATTCCTCGCAGCGTCGCAAGCCGCATTGAAGCGCAATCTAAACCGAAAACTCCGATCGGCTGTTGAAAGTGGAATTGAATCCCTAATCGATGGGAGAGCTGGACCGGCTAAGAGCAAGGCCGCAGAACGATTGATCGCCACGTTCCAGGACGATCTGAAGCTTCTCGCGCAGCACGCTCGGTTTTACTGCGGCGGCCGCATCTCACAAGCATATCGCCAACTTCATGACCGCCGTTCTCATAATGGCGAGCAGTTCTCGGAACGGTTCCGCGCCGCTTATCCCTTTGATTGTCGCAAAGCGAAGAGCCGTGTTCCTAGTGTCGTTCGGCACGCTGTTGCTCCGATGGTGGCGACGGCCGCTCCCCTGCGCCTCGGTCCGCGAGCTGCAAAGCTGGCCCTCCCGAGCATTCAGAGAGATTGGAGCAAGGTTGCGGCTGGCGATTCTTATACATCCGACGATGTCACGCTGAACCATTACGTTTACGACTGGAACGAGCAGGGTGAATACGAATATGAAGGCCGGCGGTTCAACGTCATGCGGCCGCAGTTTCTGCCGGTCGTCGATGAACGGACTGAGCTTCCATTAGGATTCTGCCTCATTCCCGATCGGAACTATACGTCTTGGCAGATCAAAACGCTGATGGCCCGTGTCTGCATGCGGCCGGAGATCGGCTTGCCGTTCAAGCAATTCCTTTTCGAACTGGCAATCTGGAGATCGCGCAACGTCAACGCGCTAGTCGAATGGACCGAAATCGACGGCAGCTTCGCCCGGAATGGAATTGCTCTGAAAGTTCGTCACGCGACTACCCCCAAGGCGAAGATTATCGAGGGTGTGATTGGCCGGCTTCAGAACCTCGATGAATACCATCCCGCGTACGTCGGCCGTGGAGAGCAGCAGGTGAAATATGAGCGCGTCCATGAGTTTTTGCGCACTCTAAAGCGGTACGGGCAGCCGCTAAAGGCAGACGTTCATCCGGCCCAATTGCTGATGAGTCTCAGGGAATGCGCAGAGATGGTTGAAGAAGTAATGCTCCGTTTTGCTGACGAGCCACAAAACGGCGAGCGACTGCCGGGCATCAGCCCAAGCGAAGCTTGGCGACAGTTGTCTTTGCAACGGGTGCATCGCGTGCTCCCCGAGTCGCTGCGATTCCTTCTCGCGACAGTGGAATCGAGCAAGACCGTCACAAACGAGGGAATCGAGCTGCGCATTGGTCGTCTCAAACATAAGTATTTCGGGAGCGAGAAACTTGGCTCCCTGGTCGGCGAAAAGGTCCGCGTTCGTTACAATCCGGAGCTGCCGGAGATGATAAGCGTCTCGCATATCGCGAGCGATCCACATGGCGCGAATCCGTTCTCCGTCCCCCTCTTTGAGCGTGTACCGGCGCACGGTGCGACAGCGGAAGACTTCGCTCGCGCTCGTGAACATCAAAACGCTTTCGCAAACTACGGCCGCGCCATTTACCGAGAGCTTGCGCCAAGGTTCAACCGGACGCTTTCTAATTCAAAGATCGGCTCCGATCAATTGCGTGCAGCGGGTGAAGCGCACAACCGCATCGAGCGCGAGCACATCGAATTGGGCACGCAGCGCGATGCGAACCGCGGCGCAATTCGCCAGCTCGCAGCAAAGCAGCGTCTCGCCATCGACCCTCAACGTGTAAAGCGGCCCGATCGTGTCCGCCAGCGCCTTGAGTCGGCTGAGAGGCAGCGCTTGCGAATATTGGACTTGGAGCGCGAAATTGCGAGCAAGGAGGAATCGAAATGAGCGAAGCGCCGGAACGTTGGATGTCGATCTTCCACTCACAGGAAAATTCCGAATTGAGTGCGCCGACACGGCCGATCCGACCCGAACTTCTCGCGGCCAAAATGGAGAAGATCGAGAATTTCGAACAGCCAAGGTTGCTCGAGGAATTTGGCGGGAATCCAAGACTGGTGCGTGCGCTTTGGTTCCTGCAATGGGTTTCCCAGCCGAGCAATTATCCAGGTGGACTGACGAAGTTCTCGTTGGACTTGATTGCAGCAAGCCTCGATCGCATCGGCACACTGCTAATTATGAAGCTTGCGTCACGCGATCGCTACGTCCCACGAGAAGCGGCTCGGGTTTTGAGGGACCTCCCAAATGCGATCCGTGAAGATTTGCTTGGCGACAACACTTGGCTTTTCGAGGAAACTTATATTCGCGGCTCTCGCCGCAATGATCCAAGCGATTGGGATGCATGGTTGGTAAAGGAGATCACGCCTTCGAGAGTGCGTGCAGCGTGTGTGGCCGCCGCCGAGCGAGACCTGGCTGAGTATTTCAAGAGGCTCTGCGAGCTGCCGCATGTCGGGTTTCTTCCTTGCAACCGGATTGATAGTCAACACGGCGCGCCTTGGTACTTCGTGAAAATCGCCGAGGCGCTTCTCGCCTTCATCGATGCACGCGCACAGCACTTGCGATCGCGCGTGGCTGTGACGGCAGTGACGAAAGAAATCCGGCGCTGGATCGATAAATCGCGGAGGATGCCGAAGGCGGTGTTATTCATCGGGAACAGCCGTTTCGGGAAAACCGAAGCGGTGAAGCTAGAGGTGAGCGCAAACCCTGGCAGCTGCCGGCTGGTTAACACTCCTGCTTCAAATGCGATCAGCGATCTTCTACGCGAAGTCGCAAAGAGTCTCGGCCTTGAAGTAGGGCCGAACAACGCAGGCCGCGAGGTGCGTGAACGCATTGACTACGTCCTTCGTTTTTCCCATCTCCAGTTGATTTTCGACGAATCGCAATTCTTGCTGCCGGCGAACTACTCACGAAACACCGCGCCCGCGCGTCTGAACTGGGTGCGTCGATCCATCATGGACCAGGGCAACGCCGCTGTTTTCGTCTGCACGCCACAAAGCTATTTGCCAGCCAAGCGCCGGTTTGTGAAAACGACAGGCTTTGCAATGGAGCAGTTCGACGAACGCATTATAATAAGAACGCTGCCGGAAGAACTCGGCGAGGATGACCTGCTTGCGGTTGCCCGAATTCATTTCGGCGCCCTCGATGGAAATTATCTGCGCTACGTCGTGGACACGGTGCTCGCAACTGAGCGTAATTTTGTGAGCGATATCGAGAAGATCGCTACGCTTAGCAAAGACAATGCGCGCGAGCATGGCCGAAACCGCCTCACGTTGGCTGATATTGAAGCCGCAATCGCCGACGTTTTGCCGACCGTCGAACCAACCGCCCCGACGCAAAAAGCGCAGCCAAACCGGTCACTGCGCCACCCTTGCAAGCGGCCTGCAGAAGCTTTGCCAATGCCACGCAGAGGCTTAGAAACTTTGATTCGGGACGGCTCCGCGCGAGCAGCGGAGGTGCCAGGCTAGTCGGCCCGGATTCGACAAAAACAATCTGGTCTTAAAAGCCCGCGTTCAGCGCGGGCATTCGTCGCAAATTGAAAGCTTTGGAATTATTGGCGTGCAAGGCGATTGTCGCGCAGTCATAACGCCTCCTGAAGCGGGAACACCGAGCCGCCGATGTTCGTAACTTTGCCACTCGGTCATGTTGTCCTGCGTCTGGCCGAGAAATCCGTGCTGCGGACCAAAAAACGCCATTGCGGACGGAACGCGAGGGAATTTCCAGCGTCAGCGGGGCAAAACGGGTGGACTCAGGCAATTATCGCAGAAGTAAATCCCACGATTGGACTACGAGTTTTGGCTGCGCAATATGCTAGCGCCCTCAGCCCCGCGTGGGGGCCGGTCTGTACGCTGCTGCTTGTTCGAAGGGGGGCGCTTTCAGCGAACCCATCGCGCTCTTTTCAAGCGCGTTGGGGGGAAAAGAGGCGATGACGCTCTTCAACGAGCCGCAGAACCTTCGACCACCCTTACGGAGTCCGCAAGACTTCTTTGGGACGCCGAAAGACCTATCAGGGACTCCGAAAAGGCTTTCAGGGAGTCCGCAAGACCTCTCCGAGATACGGCAAGAGCTTTCAGGGAGTCCGCAAGACCTCTCCGAGACACGGCAAGACCTCTCCGAGACACGGCAAAACCTTTCCGGGACACGGCAAAACCTTTCCGGGACACGGCGAGTCCTCTCAGGGACCTCGCCAGCCCGCTTTGGATCTTGGCGAGAGCTTTCAGATCTGCCGGAGTTAAATTGCGATCGTACTTCTTAGATACGCCACGTGATGCCGACTTTACTTTTTTGGCCATAGATGTTCCTCACTGCAACATGGTGTCATTTGTGAAACTTGAAAGCGCGCCTATTAGGCGAGACTAGCAAGATCGCCGGAAATATGAGGAGTGTCAACATCCAAGTCAAGACAATGTTGTTACGGTTACCGCGCGATCACTGATATCGTCCCACATGAGATTGGTCCGTTCACGAAGAGCAGAAGTGGGGTTCGCGGCGGAAGGCTGATGTTCAAGCACAGGTCCTTCAAATTGATCAGGTGGTCGCACGCAGGGACGTGTCCAGTCCTGGCTACATTGTTGAGATATGTCCGCTCGTCGCCAAAGCCGAGAAGCCGCGAGAACACCTGGTTGCTGAGTTTGTTGTAGTTGCTGAGAATCAGCCATCCGAAATCGCGCGGCTGGCGCTGGGTTTTATCGTAGCAATCTGCTGCCGCGCATTTCGCGGTGCGGTACATATCCAGGAGCATTCGCCCCCAGTCCCCCAAATCTGCAGCATTGGCGAAGGGCGAAATGCCGACGTACTCCAGCTCATAGGCATCCGCATTGGGCCTCGGCTTTAGAGTCGCGACGCAGGTCGCCACGCCATCCCCGATCAACGCAACAGCGTCGTACATGAATCTGGATACCGCCGGCGGTTGCCTGTCGGCACATACGATTAGCATGTAGTCGATCCTACCCGTTTCGATCAGAGGCATGGTCATGAAGACGGCCTGGAGAAAGTTGCTGGAGCCGCCAAACGTAGTGCAAAAAACAGGGGCCTTGGTGACACCGACCGCAGCCAAGGCATCAAATAGTGCGTCCCTCGCCTCCCGAAACTGGGACCGGCCTTGGCCAACGGAAGCCTCCATAATCCCGGAAAAGCTTTCAGTCACGACGAGCACAGCGCCGACCTCCTCAGCGCGGATGCCTGAATCGCGAAGTGAATTGGCCGCACTCCGCTTGATGACATCGATCAGGGATTCATCAAACTGAGAATACGTCTGCGCCCCCTTCGAAAGCAAGATCTCTACCGCTTCCCCGGATTCTCCATCGTCCACTATATCGGCGATGGGGCGCAATCGGCCCAGCTCGTAGGACAAACCAGAGAGACATGCCGTTTTCGATCTTTTCACAAGCTTGCAACTGGTCCGTTGAGGAACCCGTCCGGAGCCACTCCAAGAATAGCGTGACAGCGTCGTCGAGTGTGAAGATGTGTCGGCAAGACACTAATCCTTGATTCGCCCTGCCACCATCTTCAACGGCATTCGCACCGGCAGTCGTTGTCCAGGTGAGACAAGCCTGCTGGCGCGGGCGATAAGTTTGTCCATAGCGCTGGCGGCGCCTTCGTTGGACCGACTGTGCTTAAAAGCGGACCAAGTCATCATGTAAGCGAGCAACTGGTCCAGGCGCCAGTGCATATCCAACGACACGTGCGGCGTCTCAACGCGCTGAAACGGAAATGCGATTTCGGCGTCGACGTATCCATTCCACAACACTTTGTTATTGGCGGCCCAAAATGGGGCGATGATTTCCCTGAATGGCTTGACCAGCATCTCGTCCACGTCGGGTGTGCTGCTCAACCAGTCGTAACCCCAGGCGCAGAAGAGCGCATGCTGTCGGGCGACTCTCGCGACTTCCGGCCAGAACTTCGTGTAGTCGAACCAATGGAGGGCCTGAGCCACGACGACAAGATCCATGGACTGATCCGGAAACCCTGTCTGTTCCGCCGCTTGCACGGAGTATTTGATGTTGTCCCTCGAGGTCGCGTAAGATATTTGCTCCTCGCTGATGTCGGTCGCATAGACTCTGTTGAAATGACGGGAAAGACCAACGGCCGCCTGTCCGTTGCCGGTTGCACAATCCCACGCGTTCTCGCGACGGACGCACCTCTTCACGACCCATTCGAAGAGCGCCCTCGGATAATGCGGGCGCGCCCCAGAGTACCCCTCGGATTTCTCCGCGAAGGTATTGCGCGCCGCATTCATCAGTAATCCAATTTAATCGGGGCGAGACAGCTTGCCCAACATTTGTCGATACCGGTTTCCTCGCCCGACACCTCCCCTGAATGATCCAGGTGCCAGCGCTCCGCTCATTGGAAATAGAAAGACAGGAAGCGCCTGGCTGTTGAACGGAGCGACCCATGTGCGAATAGCCAGCCTCCCATCGCGCTTGCTCACGCTGTCTCTGTAGCCATAACGGGCGTGCATCACCCGATAGTTGTCCATGACAAGGAGTTCGCCCGGCATTGCACTGAATGCGTGCTCAGCACGAAGAGCGTTCAGGACGCCGTCAAATTCGTCGAGAGCTTCTATCTGTTCTGTGCTTAGGCGCGGGCAATCCGCGTGCCGTTGGGAGTCGTTGACGAACCGTCGAATGTAGTGTCCTCGGAGCCCCGTGTCAGAGTTCCACAAGATGGGGCGCCAGTACCACGCGATCGAGGGAAATATCCGTTCGTCGCGAAGATCAAACGGAAATCCCTCGAATAGCCTGCCAAGAACGGTGGCGCTTCTTCGTTTCAGCCGCCTCGCTGCTTCCTCGTACGAGACGACGCTCAACTCGCCACCCTCGATGGCAGTCCTCACGTACAGGAGCAAGTTCAAGTCACATCGATCGCTATGAAATGCAAGCTCCGCATTGGTTTGGTGGCCTCGCGTGTTGTGAGCCTTGTAGTCTTTTCCTTCATCTCTGATTCGCGCGGTGAGATTGTTCTTATATGTTTGCGGCATCAAGAAGCCGATTTGTTTCGAAATGGATCTTAGGAGCCACTCCAACGTCTTTGTCTTGAAGCGGTGAGGCGAATCCAAGAGCCGTAAACGGACCGCGCCCCGCTCCGCCAAACCCGGCAGAAGGGCATCGCAAATGCAATCACTCGCGTCTTCAGCGTTCCAACACAGCTGATCGCGAAGCGGTAATGCCTCCCACGACTGGATTACATGGCGAAGTTCCGCGTGTTCGACCAGCATTGACTGACCAATAACGCTCGTGCTCATTGTATCTCGAATTTTCTTGAATCCAGCCAACCTGAAGAAAACCCGTGAGTGAGCTGGGATGTTTGATAGTGGGTGACATCTATGCCCGGAATCTTTCGGAAATAGAGAACGGTATATTTCACCTCAAGTGGATCTATGTATAAATCGATCGTCGATGAATAGATGCTGAGCGAGATAGAACTTCTCGCCGCACGGATCGGCCTGAACTGTGACCGCGGCAAGAATCCGGCGTAACAGCGAGCGGCAGAGACGTTGAATCGCTGCCTGTGAAGAACCTCATAAACCACCATAGCTCCTTGAGAATGACCGACAAGAGCTATTTCCGTTGTGATGCCATGGCCGATGGACTGTAGCATTACTTCAATCTGTCGTTCCGCTGCGCCCACCGCTATACCAAGGCCGCGTTGCACAACTGCCGGCTGAGCCGAGAACGGAAACCAACGTCGTTTGGAAGTTAAGCGATCAAATTGAGGCCCATCAAGGAAAAATGAGTTTTGGGCCGACACATTCGGTCCCCAATGAAGGCGGAATTCGCCGGCACTGCTTCCGTAACCGTGGAGAAAGAACTCAATCATCCGCATGTATTGCTGGGCGCCCAGTCACCATCGCGCGAGGAGATCCGCTAGATTAGAACCGTTTTTAGTGTTTCCAAGTCAAGCGCCAACAGATAGAAGCTCGCTTTTCTTAAGCCAATTCATGAGATGGGTTTGAGCCCGGGTCGCTTCTCGCGGATGAGGCGAGGGCGACGCGATAATGTTCCGCACCAAAGGAGCTTTGGATGCATGTTGATGGATTTGCCGGCCGCCTAGGCCCTGCCGGCGCCCGCCAACTCCCCGGCCAGATACAGTCTTGCGAGGACATGTCGCACTACTTTGCCGTTTGAGTTTCGGGGCAAAGCGTGTTCCCACACGATCAGAACGTTTGGTACTTTGTTTTCTCCAAGATTGTCGCGTATCCATTTCAGCAAATCCTCGGGGTTTTTCGGATGATTGACCTGCACCACGACGCACAGCTCGTCGCCCGACGGCAAGTCCCGACCCTTGAAAGCGCATGCATCGACAACCGCAGGAGCTCGACGAACGTAGTGTTCCAGCTCATGTAGGTAGTAGGTTACGCCCCCTCTCAGGACCGTGTCCTTTTTCCTTCCGCAGATGAAGTAACGACCTGCTGCGTCGCGCTCGGCAATGTCGCCGGTTCTAAACCAAGCTCCGTCCCATGCGAGGTTTGTGGCAGTCTCATTGTGCAGATAGCCATCGGTAAGCATGGGACCCTTCAAATGAAGTTCTCCCCGACCCGGGCCGGAGACCACAGATTCCGAATCATTCACAATACGAGCCTCAATACCCACAGGATAGCCGATCGAATCAGTAGCCAAACCTTCGTCGTCACGGCACCCGAAAAATACAGCAAAGGTCAGCTCCGTCAGACCATACGAATTGAACGCCGTGACAGGGAACTTTGCCTCGAGCTTGCGCAATTCCATTCGCTGCACGGGCGCTGAGGCGCAGAAAGCCAAAAGGCGCGGCGCCTGTTGCGGTTTGGAGCGCATAGTGTTCAGCAAGCGGACCAACGGGGGCACCAGATAGACGAACCCAATGCTCGAATGCAGTACAGCGTCCCAAGTTGCCCGAATATTGGCGACGGTAAAACTCGGGAAAACACGGGTGGCTGCCCCTATCTCACGCGGCAGCAGGAAGCACACGCCGAGCACGCCAAGGCTGTTGAGATCAAACAGCGAAGCGGCTTCTCGTATGCCGCTGAAGTTATGCACCGCCAGACACGCGCGATAGGCGGCGCGTATCTTTCTGTGGCTAATCGCAACGCATTTGGGATTGTCGGTGGTCCCGGAAGTCGTGGCATAAATCGCCGTAACATCCAGGTCGCCCGTGAAATCTGTTTGCCGAACCGCACCCTCTCGACGCGCTGGGTAGTCACGGCGCACCGCTCGGCTTGCTCCCAGCTGAACTCCCCAATTTTTGCAATATAGAACTGGGCAATCGGTAAGTCGTAGGAGATCTTCCACGATGGCTGGCCCCCATGAGCGGTCGATCAACAGAACCGATGTTCCGCAGCGCCACAGGGCATTCACTAAGATGTGGAATTCAAAGCCGTTGTCACACACGACACCGGCAATATCTCCGGGAGCGGTCGAATGGCCCAGATAATCGGTAGCGCCGGCAATGTAGCTTTCAAACTGCCTCCACGTGATACCCTCCCATCCATCGGCGGCGTCATGTTCAAGCGCCAATCGTTCGGGGCACTTCTCCGACCAGTAGGTCACCACTCGGTCCAGCGTTAACCCGAGCGGGGCGATGGCGTTACCCGGCGTGCCCATCAATACGACCCCCCTCCAGCAGAAACGTCAGCGACATGAGAAGACAGGAAACATCCGCATCAAATCCGTCTTCAGTCTTCAAGATCAGGAGACACCGCTCGGCGGCGGGTTTTCCAAAGACTTGCGCGACGCTGGCGGAAATTCGCTTCGAGAGCTCCGGTTTCGCCAGGCAACGTCGCAGGACGGAGTCAGAGGCCTTGAAACGGCCTTTCCGGATGCTAACGCGAGCACCCAGTTCGGTTCTGTAGGCCTCTCGCAAGAGTCTCTTTCCCGGTGCAGTAGCAAGCTCCTGCCACGGAACGGACATTGCGAGCTCAGGAATTCGATTGTGAAGATAGGGCACTCGGCCTTCGATCGACTGGGACATCAGGCAAACGTCAGTTCTCAGAAGCAGACGAGTCAGCCGCAGATCCCGCTCGACATGCCTGATATCGGCGCAACCAGAATAGGTTTCTGCGAAACGCTGCTGTACGATATTAAGCTCGTCGTCTCCAAAGAGTACTCGGGTGAGCTTCTCACGCGGCGGGTGCCGATAGTAATCCAAAGGGTCCGGTGATCCGCAGGTCTTAGCATAACTTGCGTAACCACCAAAGAATTCGTCGACCCCCTCTCCGGTCAACAACACTCGCACACCTTCCTCAGCCGCTGCCTCAGCCAGCCGCAGATACAGCGGCAGGCTGGACATTGTCGATGGCTGTCCGAAAAGAGCCGTGGAGGATTCGAATCCGGTCAGGAATTCCGCGTCGTCCTTGAGGATTATCGTTCTGTGCTTCCATGTCTCCCATGCACCACCGGACGGCAGATTGAGATCGGCCAGGGATGCAAGACCATCCTGTCCGTCGTCGGTACATATGGACAATGTAACGACGCTCTCGAATCCCGCCGCGTTCAGTTCCCAGGCAAGAATGCTCGAATCAAGTCCGCCGCTGATGGCGATGCCGAAAGGGCCTGACCCACCCATGCATCTCCACACGGACTCTCTGATAGCACGCCTGATTTCAGCTTTGAAATCTGACGGTCTTGCCGCCCGCGGCAACGGCATCTTCGGCATCTCTTGAACCGTTCGGCCGGATACCGAGATATCGTGCTTCCAGACTAGATTAAGGTTGGAAAGATAGGACCGATCGCTTAGATACCACCCGTAGCAAAAAAGCTCGGCCAGCGCCGCGCGGTCTATGCGATTCGAAGTTGACATCCGCGTGAGCGACCGAAGCTCGGAACAGAATGCAATTCCCTGACCCTGTCTCCGATAGAACAAGGGCTTTATGAAATGACCGTCGGTTTTGAGCGAGACGGATGTACCGTCCATCGACGCTAGCGAACAAGCGTACATTCCATCAACGTTTGGAACCTGTGACAAGACAACGGCTACCTCATTTTCGATCCCCCCCGGCAGACATGAAAACAAATCACCGGGGGTGTGGACCCCATAGATCTGACCGTTATATGCCGCGACGGTGTCCGGGTTGACCTGGATGGGGAGACGGACGTCCGGGCCGCGAATCTTGAGCCGGTGCATTCCAATTCTGAGGTCGGCGGCCTGATAGACGCCTGACCCGTCCGGACCGCGATGTCGGATCGAATCGAACAATTCGTCGAACTGGTGGATGGTCCAGTCGCTACCGATCATCCCAGCAATGCCACACATGCTTGCTCCGCTAGTTGCAATACATAAGTGGCACTAAAGGGCGGGCGCAAGGTCGATGCTGCTTCGGAAACAGCTTCTCATGTTCGCCTTTCGACCCACTCCGGCCTGGCAATAGCGCCTCTAGCTCGCCCTCTTTCCAGCAACGTAACCACTTCTCCGAATGTCTTGCACTGCGACACATCGTCGAGAGAAACCATTTCGCCGTAGGCCTTCTCGATGTGGAGAAAGAAATCGAGAAACAGCAGGGAGTCGAACACTTCAACCAGCGGCGTGGAGCACGAGATATCCAGGCTTGGAGCCCGATCTCGCACGAAATCAAAGAGAAATTCGGCCGCCATCGAAGTAGCCTCTCCCGCTTTCAGATCACTTCGAACGCCCTTCTTCAGATCGGCCAAGTCCAACAAACTCGAGTTGTAATCGCCCGCGAGTACGTGGTTGACAAACAAACCGGAGCCCGCCAGCACGCGATAGCTGTGCGGGACGCCGGAGGGGATGAAAACGCTGCTCGGACTTTCGGCGATGAAGCGCTCGTGACCCAAGGAAACCTCGACGGTCAGTCCCGCGAGGTTTTCCTGGTGCCCAATAAAGAGAAAAATGCTGTCGACACAGTGTCGATGGCTGTCAACGTGACCCGGCCCATAGTCTTCCATCTCAGGAATGTGCCGAACGATGCAGTATTGGCGAGCATCGGTGACTACGCGATCATCGAGCATCAAATACCGATCGCCCGGCCCATGCCGGTGGTGCCTCAACTCAGTCGCGGACACGACCGCTGGCTGGTTGACAAGTTGGTGTAGCTGCTCCGGCAACGCTTCTGGCTCGGTGGAATTCGACCGACCGAGTGATTCGGGCGCCGTCCAGGAATAGACCACCCTCTTGTCCCTCGTTGCAGCCCGCCGGTGCAATTTCGCGACATGCGTGAAGGCGTTGCGACCGACAATGGGGCGCCACCGATCGACTGTCAGACGCGAGTGAGCCTGGACCAGCAAGCTGGCCTGCTGCATCGCTTGCCCGCTCGGCAGTGTCCTCCACTTAAGTGCGTCGAGGTTAGCCAGAAGTGTGAGGGTATCCGTAATGCCGCTTCGCTCGCCGATTCCGTTGACTGAACTGGAAACCCAACGGGCGCCTGCCCTGACGGCGCTGATCGCATTGGCATTTGCCATCCCGCGGTCGTCGTGAAAGTGCACCTCAATATTGCGATCCGGGAATTCGCTGCTTAGCTGCCCTATACGCCGTTCGACCTCCCAAGGGCACAGCAACCCAATTGTGTCTGCGAAACAGATGCGATCGGCGCCCGCTTCGATCGCAATCCGATACGCCCTTAACAACTCGTCCCAGCCCGTGCGGCTGCCATCTTCGGCCGTGAAACGAACATGCAGTCCGAGCTGGTTGGCATGAGCGACCGCGTCTCGGATCAGGTCGGGAAGAGACTGTTTGCATTTAATTCGACTGGCTTTCGAGATTGAATTGATGCCCACGAAAATTCCCACCCATGCTGCACCAGAGGCTTTCACGCTGTCGATGTCGTCGAAGCGCGCTCGAGCATGCGCGAGGACGGGTACGGTACCGCAGGCCGCGACGACCGCCCGAACCCGCATAGTTTCGTCGTGGCTGACGTGGGGGTGGCCACATTCGACCATGTCGACACCCAACGGCACCAACGCTGCCGCGATCTCCGCGCTTTCGTCCCGACCAAACCGAACACCCGGAGCCTGTGAGCCTTCTCGGAGCGTCGTGTCAATAATGTGCGGCTTAGGCCGGGGTCTTGGGAGCTTCATTAAATCTTCTCTATCTTCTCTGTTTCGTTTGTGCCGAAATTCCGTTGCGGACACGCCCAAAACGCCAAGCGTCCCACACCGCACAATTACGGGGTGGGACTCTGAAAACAAGGAGAAAGTATTTTTCAAACCCGGCTTGTCAAAAGCATCAGGTTCGATGGTCCTGGAAATATCCGCTCTGCTGGGTTGTAAGTTCGCAGCAGATTTTATCCCGACTAGCGAGTCCAAAGTTCCAACGTTCGCACAAAGTCGGACACGGTCGCTCACCGGCATGCTTACTATGATTAGCGACTGAGGAGCCTCAAATTCGGGATTCGGCGTTCACTGGTCCTGATAGGAGCCGCCGCAGGTAAGGGCTCCCCATCTGTGCAGCAATCAGCTACCGCGTCTGGCGGATCGACGATCAATTAGGCCGGGTCGGGATGCGGATGTGGATTTGAACCCAAAGTTCCTATGTCTCGCTGGATTGATAATAGGAATTAATCAGCCTACCGTTGTTGTTGGAACCCTTAGCGACGATCAAAGGTTTCCTGTATTTGTTTTGGGATTGCGCATCCTTTCCGAAGCAAGAAAAAAGAGCTGGGTGCTTCGCCGCACCATGGGCGAGATAAGGATATTCAAATACAAGTTCGCGAGAGAGTTGTCCCAATTCAGAGCTTCCAAGCTCCAACTTTGATCAATTTCTTGTTCGACGTTGGGAGGCGCAAAGAAACCATTGGGAGCTTCGGACCTGACTCGGTGGGTTTGCGCGGGCATTCGTGCTTATACCCGCGAGCTGGAACTTTGGAACTCGCTAAGTGGGACAAATCTCTTGCGAAGCTAGAGACAAATCGACTGCGAAGTTACCGCAGCAATGCAGGCGGGAAATTTTTCGTGGTAGCGCAGACTTACAGTTGACGCACACCTTCCAAATCAAACCGCACAGGCTGGAAGTCGTTACTACGGATTAATTGTAAACGTCTCTGCGTTCGACGTGCCTCCGCCG
>Ga0210407_10000276_pt1 | contig 61910 bp, 59 predicted proteins | sample IncBWC27MmetaG_FD_150860 | JGI IMG/M metagenome (GOLD analysis project Ga0210407, IMG submission 150860) | Forest soil microbial communities from Barre Woods Harvard Forest LTER site, Petersham, Massachusetts, United States - Inc-BW-C-27-M | ecosystem: Environmental > Terrestrial > Soil >...
GGAAATCCCGCTGCTCATGATCGAGCCCTTGAGCATAACATTGGGCGAAGCCTTGAACAGAAGCGTGGTCAAACCGCCGATTGTGAGCATGACGATCATAATGGCCATTCCCATACCCACTTGGTCCGTGTCAACGGCACCGTCTCCGATGACTTTGTAGGCAGGGCGCATATCCGGAAACATACCGATCAAAACAACTACGGTAATGCCAATGAGAAACGTGATGGTCGAACCCCGCGCATTGATCAACTGCCGGCCCTGGAATTCCGGCGATTTTTCAGGAGGTTTGGCCTGGCCACTGGCCAGGAGTTTCTGATAATCAGGGTCGTCACTTAACTCTTTTCCGCGCCAGGCAACGGAAAGAGCCCCGATCAATACAGCCAGGAAAGTAGAGGGAATCGTAATCGCGATCAGAATCGGCAGCGAGATATTTTTATTGAGGAGAAAGCCAATCATCGCGACGGTTGCCGCCGAAATCGGAGAAGCGATCGTACCCTGAAAACCAGCAATTACGCTTATGGAGAGCGGCCGCTCGGGCCGGATGCCGGCTTTTCGTGAAACCTCGGATATTACGGGCAGCAGGGCATAAATGACGTGGGTGGTGCCGGAGGCAAGAACGAGCAGGTAAGTTACGACTGGGGCGACAAACGTGATGTATTTCGCGTGCCTGCGCATCACTTTTTCGGCGACGGAAACGAGATAATCGAGTCCCCCGGCCGCTTGCATGGCCGCCAACGCTGTGATCACCGCGATGATCATGCCAATCACGGTACCTGGGGGGCCGCCTGGCGGCATTGCAAAGCCGAAAACGAAGATGGCGAGTCCGATCCCGGCGATTGTTCCGAGGGCGATACCGCCAAGACGCGCGCCGATCAGGATGCAGGCCAGCAGAATGCAAAATTCAATCCAGATCATGGACTCTTCGCCTCCGGTCAGTTGACCGTGATGGTCAGCACCGTCCATCCCGTCGCGGCAGAAACTTAGTAGGTTTGAAAGAGTTGCTGCAAATCAGCGGTCGTTCGCGGCTTGAGTAAAGCCAGCATAAGAAGTACTCGAGACTTTTGAGGGTTCAGTTCGTCGGAGGCGACGAAACCCATTTCGTCATCATTCACTTCGACATTGCGCCCCACACTACCGGTGGGAACCCGGCTGCTCCGGACGACAAACACGCCCTTCTTGACGGCTCTCACCGCAGCTTCGAGCGTTGCTTTATTCATGTTCCCGTTGCCCACGCCAGCTATGATGATGCCTTTGGCACCGTTTGCAACACTCGCGTCAACCAGGTCGGGAGACATGTCTTCGTAAGCGAAAAGAATATCCACCCGAGGCAGCTTGGCTACGTTGGTGATGTCAAATTCAGAAGCCGAAGTGTGTTTCCAACTCGGATTATTGTAGAAGTCGTTTTTTCCATAGGTAGAGACCCCGACGATCCCACGGAGAGGCGACATGAAGGTCTGCATGGCTGTGGTGCTCGTCTTGGTAAGGGAGTGCGCGCCATGGATCGAGTCATTCATCACTACCAGCACGCCGCGCCCCCTGGCCGCTGGATCGCCCGCCACAGCAACGGCGTCATACAAGTTTAGAGGACCATCCGCGCTCACGGCAGTCGACGGACGCATGGAACCAACAAGAACTACTGGTTTTTCGCTCTTCACAACGAGATTAAGGAAAAAGGCGGATTCTTCCATAGTGTCGGTACCATGGGTGATGACAATACCGTCGACAGAACTTCCGGCGAGAAGCGCATTGCAGCGCTTCGCAACGGTCAGCAGAATGTCGAAGTTCATGTCCTGGGAGCCGACGTTCGAAATTTGCTCGCCTTTGATGTTAGCGAGCTTCTGGATGCCGGGAACGGCGGCCAGCATGGCGTCGATGGTTACCGCTCCGGAGGTATATCCCGCTTGCGTGCCGGTAGCCGCGGCGCCGGCAATTGTTCCACCAGTTGCCAGAATGACAATGTTCGGCAACTGTTTCGCCTGAGAGAAAACAGGGTGAGCGTTGGTTAGCGAAAGCAGAACTGCAAGTGTTATGAACATTCGACGCGTCAGTTCCATGATTTAATCCTTTCGTTCTCTCTTGGCCCGGAGCGTGTTACCTGATTTCTCGATGGCCGCAGCAGCCTTGAAATGGAATTACTTCTGTTGGTATTTGCTCTTATCCAATCCAGTCAGCTTGACGGGATCCAGTAGCTGCTGGATTTGCGCTTCGGTCAGGATCTTTTTTTCTCGGATAATTTCCAGGATGCCCTTGCCGCTTTTATAGGCTTCAGTTGCCAGTTCGGTCGCTTTTTCATAACCAATGATCGGATTCAGGGCGGTAACGATGCCGACCGTGGTTTCCATATAATGCTCCAGCGTCTTCTCGTTCACCGTAATTCCATCAATGCACTTGGTACGAAATACCATCGCGGTGTGGTACAGAAGGCTCTGGGATTCAATCACCGCCAACCCGGCGAGTGGTTCGTACGCATTCAGTTCAAGTTGGCCGGAATGGGCGCCCAGGTCGACGGCGTAATCGTTGGACATGACACGAAAAGCAACGATATTCATGACTTCCGGCATTACCGGATTCACTTTCCCCGGCATGATGGAAGAACCAGGCTGCAATGCGGGGAGATTAATTTCGTATAGGCCGGCGCGCGGTCCTGACGTGAGCAGAATCAGGTCGCTGGAGATTTTCGAGAGTTTTATCGCCAGACTTTTCAATGCCGATGAATAGACCACGAAACCCTGCTGGTCCCAAGTTGCGGAGATCATGTCTGAGGCTGCTGTGATGGGCTTGCCGGTCAGTTCAGCAAGATGCGCGGCGCATTTCTCGGGATATCCCTTGGGCACGTTGATGCCGGTGCCGATCGCTGTTGCACCCATGTTTTCGGGATAGAGATACTTCTCTGCATCACGTAAGAGCCGGATCTCGGCTTCCAACGCATCGGCATACCCATAAAACTCCTGCCCGACGGTCATCGGTACCGCGTCCTGCATTTCCGTCCGGCCCATTTTGACGATTTCGAGATAAGCAGCACCTTTCACTCGGAATGAGGCGGTAAGCTTCCGCAGTTCCTCAATCAATTTGTCGTTGCGCAGCAGAAAAGCGACCTTGATTGCGGTAGGGTAGGAGTCATTCGTGGATTGCGACATGTTCAGGTCGTCATGCGGATCGATGAACTGGTATTCGCCTTTCTTATGACCCGAGAGTTCGAGGGCGATGTTGGCAAGCACTTCGTTGGCATTCATGTTCGTGGAGGTGCCGGCGCCTCCTTGATACCAATCCACCACGAACTGATCGTGGTACTTGCCTACGAGTACGGCATTGCAGGCTTTTTCAATGGCTGCAAGCTTTTCCGGCTTCATTGCACCTACATCGGTATTGGCTCTGGCGGCGGCCAATTTGACGATGGCCCACGCTTCCACGAATCCGGGATAGTGATTGATCTCCACTCCAGAGATTTTGAAATTCTCCAGAGCGCGCGCAGTCTGGACCCCGTAGTAAGCATCGGCGGGAACTTCTTTTTCTCCAAGAAGATCGCGCTCGGTTCTGACTTTTTCTTGTGCTTTGGCGAAGGCAACCGCAAACAAGAGACAGAAGGCGAGTAGAAACGATTTCAAACAATTCATGACTGCCCTCCAGACCAGGAGCCATCGGCAGGCTGCATCCGCAGTGACTTTACGGAAGTGATTCAGCGTTATTCTTAGAAAAATGGTGGGGTTTAACTACTAGGGAAATCCCCAGTCAAGTTAGACGACACTGGCGAGCAGGACGTAGTTATGCGAAGCACTGTACCGGCAGTAGCGAGGATAGTGAAAAGAATGGCTGATGGACTGTATGCGCGACAGTTGAACCTGTGCCAAGTCCCGGTTAGTCGTGCTAACCGGACAAGTCCGGTACCATTATCCACTTGTCCGGTTTGCGCGGTGGTCTCAATGGGTCGACGCAACACGAAGTTTGAAGTCTACCGTTCATCAGGCATCGGCCAAGCGGGAGTCCGGAGAATTCCTAGGGATACCCCTAGTTGCAGGAGAATCGTTACTCGTCTATCGGTTAGAGAATGGCGGAACTCAATTTTCTCGAGGAATCGGACGATTTCTCCTTGGTACTGGGAGGCCCGATCTATCAGTTCTTTCGAAGGGCTCGTCTAGCCGGAGATCATCTAGAACTCCTAATTCGCAGATTGCTCATTATCACGCTAGTCGCATGGCTACCACTGTTGCTCCTCGCCACCCTGGGCTTCCCGGCTGGGAGCGTTAGTCGACTATCCTTCTTTCACGACGTTGAAGTACATGCGCGATTCCTCGTCGCACTTCCGGTCCTCATGTGGGCCGAAATGCTCGTTCATTCGCGTATCCGTCCTGTTGTGCATCGCTTTGTCGAGCGGCGCATTGTCTTGCCGCAGGATCTGCCCCGTTTTCACAAGGCAATTGAATCGGCTATCCGGCTTCGCAATTCCATCCCGGCCGAGATTGGTCTCCTGGCTTTTGTCTACACTCTTGGCCTGTGGCTGTGGCATAGCCGAATTGCCGTCGAAGCCTCGACTTGGTATGCCATGCCGGGGGGACGCTGGCACCTTACCCCTGCTGGTTTCTGGTACGTTTTCGTCAGCATCCCCATCTTGCAATTCATCCTCTTGCGCTGGTACATGAGGCTGTTCATCTGGTTTCGCTTCCTGGGGCAAGTCTCCAGAATCGACCTTAACCTCATTCCGACTCACCCCGATCGCTGCGCCGGTCTCGCTTTTATCGGCAAGAGTGCCTACGCCTTCGGCCCAATCCTTTTCGCTCAGGGGGCGATGCTTGCCGGTCTCGTCGCCAGTCGCGTCCTCTACAGAGGAGAAAGCCTGATGTCCTTCAAGTTACAAATCTGCGGCTTTATAGCTTTCTTCGTTCTCGCAATTCTCGGCCCACTTTTGATGTTTACTCCTGGGATGGCTCGTGCAAAAAGAAAGGGTTTGGCCGACTACGGCCTGCTCGCTCAACGCTATGTCCAGAGCTTCGAGCAGAAATGGGTTTACCGCGATCCCGCCCCTTCGGAGGAGCTTCTCGGAGCTGCCGATATCCAATCTCTCGCTGATCTGGGCAACAGCTACGGGTTTGTACGCGAAATGCGTCCCGTCCCGTTCGGCCTAGAGGATATCTCTCGTCTGGCAATCGCCACCGCGGCTCCTCTCGTACCCCTCCTGCTCACCATTTTCTCTCCGGAAGAAGTCATCATGCGCATCATCAAGGTCATATTTTGAAAACGCGCCACCAATTGCTGAACGTGATGCTTTCGCACCATTTGTGTTCGATGAAGCTTTTCACGCGATTTGTTGTTCTTTGTCTCTTCGTATTCGCTGCGCTCTCTGCAGCAAGGCCTGCTGATGCCCCGGTTTTCGAGATTACGCCGGTGCACAGCTGGATTAAATTCGATGTGAAGGCCTCCGTGGACATTGCTGGAAGATTCGATAAATGGGATGCTAGCCTAAAATTCACCTCTCCTGACGAAACGACAGGTGTTTTAGAGATCAGAATTCAGTCAGACAGCGTGGATACGGGAAGTGGCATGAAGAACCGCAAGCTCAAGGGCAAAGATTTCTTCGATGTAGAGAGGAATCCGGTGATCACGTTCAAGTCCACGAAGATCGTGCGGACCGGCCATGATACCTATGAGGTCGATGGTGACTTCACAATACGCGGAGTATCAAACCCAGAGAAGCTGACGCTAGTAGTTTCCGGTCGGGGGACGGGCTCGGGGGAGATTAAGGGGAAAATGATGTTCAACCGCAAGGACTACGGGATGAACAAGGGTATTCCGTTCATCTCCATCGCCGACCATGTTGAGGTAAATTTTCACCTGAAGGGGAAGCGCGTTAGCGGGCCTCCGCTACTCGATAAGTAATAGAAGACTCGGATTCACACGTCTAACTCCTGTTGAGTCGGCTTACCGGACATGTGGGTGTTGTGGTAATTCTCCACAAAAGCAAAGTCTAGTTGCACAGAAATAAAGCAGCGGCCAGGGGTGGATCACTCTTCCCCGCCTTGTGAGCCCCCCATCAACGCGATGGCTGCGGAAGCCTTCGAGGGTCCAGACGTCCTGCGCTTCGACGTGGCGGAGCAGGTAGCGGTCGCCGCCCTCTGTCAACACCCGGAAAAAAGTTTTGCCGGGGGAATACCAGCGGTCTTCGATCTGCGCGATAGGCAAAAGCGTCTCGCCGATCTTTAGCACGCGCGGTGTCTCATCGGTCTTGTAGCCGGAGTAGCTGATGACCTGGATAGCCTTCATAGAATCACACGATCGCGGGCAAGATTATCGACTCGCATCTCGTCGGCTTCGGCATTCCACGCGGCGCCCAGAAAAACAATGATCGCGGAGATTTGCATCCAGATCAGCAGGCCGATTACGGCGGCAAGGCCTCCGTACACCAGACTGTACGGCACGCGGCGAACATAAAAGCCGAACACCACGTTCACCAGCCACCACAGCAGCGTGGCCAGCATTGCCCCGGGCAGCACCCGCTGGAGACTTTCTTCCTTGGGCCGTGCAACCCAGTACATCACCGTAAGCGCAAGCATCGCCAGCACCATCGCCACCAGTGGGAAAAACACTAGCCACAAGCCGTTCACGTAATTGTGCGCCCCAAGTACGCCCGCAACCCAGTGGCGCAGCGGGCGACCGAACACCCCCAAAATTCCCGCGATCAGAATCGGCGCAACCGTGATCAAAAGCAGCAGCAGCCCACGAAGCTGGCGATGCAGAAACCCGCTGCGCTCTTCGTCGCCATAAATCAGGTGAATGCCTTCCATCAGCAGCTTCATCACCTGCGAGCCACCGATCAGGCTGCCCGCCCAACCCAGTAGCGCGAATTTCCAGACATCGGGTCCGCGGCGGCTCAAAAAATCGCCCACGATGCTCTGGCTGCCGGGCGGAAGAAATGCGGTGAAATCGCGGATGGCGTCCAGCAGCGCCGTGCGGCTGCCGATCCAGCTGGAAGCCAGGCCGACCGCAAGCAGCAGCGTCGGGAAAAATGCCAGAAACACGTTGAACGCGATGGCCTGCGAAATCATGCTGCAGCGCGGAAAGACGCGCTTAACGGTGCCCCAGAGTCGAGTGGAGAGTCGGCGTTGAATAGGCATCGCAGGACATTATAGCCGCAGAGGCCAGAATAAAATTTTTCTAATCCCCTAAAGCCCGCTGGATTCCGGCCGATACAGAAGATGCACGCACCCCGCGTGCCGCAAGGAGGCTGAATGGCCGTCAATGGCATTGCGCAGGCCAATGGAGCGGATCTGTTGCAGAGGTTGGTCGACCAGGGCGGTCATGCCCCGGCCGCGTCCGCACAGAATACCGCCGTCAGCTTGAAAACCGCGAAGGCAGAGGCGCAATTGAGCGAAGCTGCTGTGCTTGGTGGCGGGTCGCCGGATACGTCCGGCACGCTGTTGAACACCTACGCCTAAGGCGTGTTCGGCTGAAGTAAGCGACAGCTAATCACAGGCGGAATGCCCCGCGCGCCCGCCGCGGCGATGCGCGGAAGCTCAGTGCGGAAGATTGCGCCAAAACAGCGGCATGTAGTACACATCCACAAACCACCCCAGAGCAAAGAAAAGCGAGAACCCGGCAATCGCCCACAGAAACAGGCGCACCGGCAGGGTTTTCGCTAGTGGTATGTTCGGCTGCGAGAGTTGGAAAAGCACCCCGCTAAGTACAGACACGCTGCCCGCCAGAATAATTCGCGCCAAGGAAGCAACCAGGCGATCCTCCCACCGCGTAGCAGGAACAAAGAAGGCAGTATCCAATAACGCGCAGAGCGACAGAATGCTCATCAGAAAAGAACCGGCTTTGCCAAGATCGAGAAGCGTGTTTGATCCTCCGGCAGCGGGCGGTCACATCACAGCTCGCTTTGCCCTATTGTCCAACACTAAAAAGTATAACGCCGGGCAAATCTTTACGGAGCCGCCACGAATCTTAACGGTTGGATGACCGAACTGGGATAACTGGGCTGCCAAATCTCCAACCTGGCGAGACCGGTAGATTCCGCTTGAAACTCAACATCATAGGTTTCCCCCACGGTGATTGCCATTTCCGCGGGCGTCACCTTTAACTGCGCGGCCGGCAGATTCATTCCATCCTTCGCAATCACCTTCCACTTCAGCGGAGTTTCACTATTGATGCTGGTCAGGCGGACGCGCAGGTCTCCCTCGTCATCGCAGATATTGATGAATCGCAGCCGATATCGCGTGCCGGTGTGCATGACCATCATGTCCGGTTGGGGATTGCCGTTCATCAGCAGCAGCAGACCGAAGGGGGCATAGTTGCCCATGCTGAAGACAAATGGCCTGTCGAGGTCGGAATCGAATTTCTGGCCGGGCTCCAGAATGATCAGCGGTCCGTAGAGGCCGTTCAGCAATTGTGCGCGGTCATGCCAGTGCGTGTGATAAATGAACGTGCCCGCCTGGGGAGAACTCATGCGGGCGACGAACGACTCACCCGGAACGATCGGCGGAGTCGTCTGCTGGCCCGACCCCGTCCAGCCGGGCACGCCATCGTAATAACTCTCCAATTGGATCCCGTGCCAGTGAATCGCCGTCGGACTGTTGCTCCGGTTCTTCACCTCGATTTCCGCCGTCTCCCCGCGCGTCAGAATGATCGGCGGCCCAAGCAGGCTTGGAGGTTTTTCCTTGTCAGGTTTCGCCGGAGCTCTCGGGTCGTTTACTTCCAAAGTGTAGAGCGGGATTTTTTTGGGCTCCTGTGAAATCACCAACTGCAATTTGTGTGTGGCAGCAGTGGCAGCCGGATTCGCAGCTGTGGCAGCGCCGGAAAGCACGCTGATCCCCATAACCAGTCCGCCCATCCCGGCACTGTGCTCGTGCACGGCCATGTGATCGGCGGATTTGGCATCGCCGGGATGAAGTTCGTCCGTCGGCATCATGTGGACCATCATGTGGCAGTGAAAAAGCCAGTTCCCTGCGCGCTCCGGCATCCAGGTCATTTCAAACACGTGACCGATGTCAATGTGTTCGGTGACACCTGTTCGCCGCTGCTGCTCGGGGTAGCGTTCAAAGCGTTCTCCGTCGCCGACGCCGTCCACCTCGAAGTAAAAACCGTGCAGGTGCATCGCGTGGTCGCTGGCGGTCGGATTGATCACCCGCCAGTGGACGGTCTCGCCAAGCTTGTAAGTCAGGCGCTCGGTGTAGGGCCAGGACTTGCCGTTGATGAACAAGAATTGGTCGGGGCCGCTGGTAGCGGTTGGTGATATCCCCCAATCGCCGAGGACAAAGATGCGATCGTCAGTTTTCGCGCCCGGCTGGTCGACAATAAAGGCGCCGAACAGCAGGGTTTCGGCATCCAGCCGATCATGGAGCGACTTGTCGGCGGTTGTGGCCCAGTACATGTATGTGCCGGGCTCGCCGGCAAGGAATTCCACCTGCCGGCTTTCGCCCGGCGCCAGCTTCACGGCATCCTCCGGATTGCCAGGATGCCGATGCAAACCATAAATCTTGGCTGCAAGCGGCAGCGAATTTCTAAGGCTTAAATGAATTTGAGTGTCTTGCGGAACGCGGAGCAGCGGGCCAGCGCTTTGCGGCGCTCGCCCCTCTTCACCAAATACATAAACATCCCGGTGGCTCCCATCCTCGCCCTCGGGAAACCAGGTCGCTTCACTAAGCACGAGTTTAAGGTCGAGGACGCCATTCTTAATCTGTCCGGCCGGCGTCCGGTTGTCGTTCGCAACGACTCGTGGCAAGGCGGGAGTAGCCCGCCCCCCGCACAGGCCAGCGGGATACACCAGCGCCATTAATGCAATCCAGCAGAAAGATTTGCGCGGCATCCCACCTCCACCCTGCATGGTCTTCTTGGGCCCGTAAGCTGTTTCCGCAGAACGTAACCCGCCAGTTCGTATGGCGTCAATAGAAGCGAGATTTACTGGTGAGCACCTTTGCCGCATTTTCGGGCGCGGCTCACCTGTCGTACACTTCTCCTACACATTCCACAAGATGGCCGGAATGTGAACCGCTATGACCGCGAAAATCCGCTGCCCAAGAGTAAACATTTTCCGATTGGCGTCCGCGCGAGCCTTCGCTCCCGCGCTCGCCTTGCTGTTGTTGCCCTGCCTTGCCTCGGCGCAAACCGCAACGCCCCCAAGAGTCACCTGGAAGTCGGTGGAATTCGCCATCGTGCGTTTTAACGATCAGGCGCCAAACTCCTGGAGCATCTATCACTCGGAGAAAAAAGGGATTTTGCTGGTGCGCCTGTGGAAGCGCTTCATGCTCGTGAAGATCGCGGACGAAGAAGTGTACGACATCGATCCGCAAAAAATCACGGTGCACGGCGACTCCGCGGATTGGTCCTACGCGGACATCCCCGACAAGCCGGTTGAAATTGTGGAATGGAAAGAGCGCAACATCGGCTCCATGCAAAGGATAACTTTTCGCTTCGGCAAGAACGGTCACACGCTCGAACTGCAAATTCCCCTGGGCCTCAATCGAGAGCCCATCTACTGAGCCGGTTTTCCTGAACTCTGTTCTGACCGGCGATACACACCGTAAAACCACGGGATCCCCAGCGCTCCGGGTGCTACGCCCACATTCACCGTATCCCCCGGACGGAACCGGTCATAGTCGTCCGAGTCCACGGCCAGCCGCTCCACGCGATGTCCGGCACGCCACGATGGCACAAACAAGCGCCGAGTTCCCCTCACCACACCTTTCATCTGATAGCGGCTGTCCACCACCGCCGCGTGAAACGTCAGATTCTTCGGCGAGTCCAGCCTTCCATTCAGCACCAGTGCCGTCAAAAGAATAAACGGGATCGGAATCAGTCCGCTAAACAGGTGCCGCAGAACCTCGATCTCTTTCCGGGCTCGGGCCCGGCTTTCCAGAACGATTGCCAGCGCCAGCGCCACGAAAAACACCACGCCGAAAAAAACCAGCATCCCATCGATATCCAAAGGCGGATAAATCTGGCTGACATAGGGAAACAGCAACGAACCGGCAAGAAACACCGTCATCTGCCAGATCAGCCGCCGCCGGAACACCAGTTCCGCTGCGGCCGAAGTCAATCCGCAGACCGGGCACTGATCGCTGGCGCGCTCGGAGCCACAATCCAGACAGTGGGTCATGGAAAATAGTATAAAGCCTTACCCGTTTTCGGCCAGCTTGGCGAGAATTTCCTGATATGGGTGGGCTGTCTGATCTTCAGGGAACGCAACTGCCACTCCCATGCCCAGGCCGGGCTCCACGCGTTTCACGGAGCATTCAAGCCAAACCGGACGGTCGGTGACCAACCGCGCGCGGAATCCCGCCCCCACCCACAGCACATCTTCCGATTCGATGAACATGCCACCAACACTAATATCGCGCGTCCGGGCTTTCAGGCGTGCTGAACCCCACTCGATTTCCAGGCTGGCTTGATACGGGTAGCGAGGCGCCCTGCGGCGATCGGGACGGCGAGGCCCGAGATCCCCCACTGCCATAGGCGGCGCTCCTCTGAGACTTGCAAGGCGCGCCAGGTCGAACCCAAGCAGCGAGCCTATGCTCTGAAGATACGCCGGATTGCCGCACATTGTTTCAGACACCGGGGGCGCATGTTCTGTTCCCGTCATTTTCCAGTTGAGCACAGGACTGAAGTCCGCATGAGACGCTTTACATTCGGGAAAGTCGGCGCTATGTTGCCGAGGTTTTAGCAATGCGGGGAGGATTTCGATGCAAGGCAGCGCAACCGACTATCTGGCCGCGGAACGCACCGTGCTGGCATGGATCCGGACAGGCATCGCCCTGATGGGGTTGGGGTTTGTGCTGGCGCGCTTTGGCTTGTTTCTTCAGGAGTTCAACCACCTCCAGCCCGATTTTCAGGTAAAGCAGTATGGAATTTCCCTGTGGATCGGGATCGCGCTGATCCTGATGGGCGTTTCGGTTTGCTTGCTCTCCACGCTTCGCCATTTGCACATGCTCAGGCAATTGGAGGCGGGCGAGTCCTAGTACTTGCATAAGCCCCGCCTGGTAATAGGCGTGGCTCTGGCGCTTGTGATTCTGGGATTGGTGATGGCCGGATACCTGATTTTCGCCAATCCAAAAGCGGTTGTCCACGCATCTATGAGGGAGGAGAATCCCATGGCAACCAGCGCCGAAAACGGAATTGTGCGGATACCCGGCAATCTCCCGGTGGATCAGACCGTAACCAAATTGCAGGGCATCCTGCAAGCCAAGGGCGTCAAACTGTTTGTAGTAGTGGATCACAGCGGCGAGGCGGCAAGTGCCAGCCTCAAAATGCCGAACACCAAGCTGCTGATTTTTGGGAATCCGAAGGCCGGGACGCCGCTGATGCTGGCATCGCCGAGTGTCGCTCTGGATTTCCCGCTGAAGATTCTTGTCGCGGAAGACGCCGCGGGCAAAACCTGGATTTCCTATAACTCACCGACGTATCTACAAGCGAGACACGGCCTCCCGCCGGAACTGCTGCCGAATATTGCGGTGATAGAAGCATTGGCGGCGAAGGCCGCGGAGTAACCGCTCGCAAACTTTTCGAAAATAAATCACGAATTCTGGAACGATTGCCGCCAAGTGCGCTTTGCCGCATCGTGACGCGTGTGATAAATTAGATGTTCGGGCCTCCAGTCCAATTTGCAGCTGAGGGAGATTTCATGGGTTTTTTCAGTACGGCTTCGCGCCGGTTTGGCATCGCGGGAGAGTTGCTCTCCTTTTTTGCGCGCAACAAGCGCTGGTGGATGCTGCCGGTCATCCTGGTGGTGCTCTTCACCGCCGTTCTTATCGTTCTCGGACAAAGCTCGGCTCTCGCGCCGTTCGTCTACGCTCTCTTTTAGGCGAATCGCGCTGCTATGGCCAATATTCTTTCTGAAAACCTGAAAGCTCTTTGGAACGCGTGGAAGCGCCTGGCGCACAAGATCGGCAATTTCCAGGCCCGCGTGATTCTGACGATCATTTACGCCGTTGCGGTTCTTCCCTTTGGCCTGGTTGTGCGCTTGTTTTCCGATCCCCTGCGCATCAAGCGTCGTCCGGCGAATTGGATTGAGCATCCCGCCGAAGTCCACGACCTCGATTGGGCCCACAGGCAATAGCTGATGCACATCCTTGGAATTTCCTGTTATTACCACGATGCTGCCGCTGCGGTTCTGCGCGACGGCCAATTGATCGCCGCCGCCGAAGAAGAGCGCTTCTCCCGCGTCAAGCACGACTTCGGCTTTCCCAAACTCGCCATCGAGTTTTGCCTGCGTGAAGCCAAAATCGATGCGAAGGACCTGGACTACGTTGTTTTTTACGAGCGGCCGTTCAAAAAGCTCGATCGCCTGCTGATCAGTGTCCTCCAAACGTATCCGCAGTCCTGGAAGGTCTTTCGCGAGTCCATGATCGGCTGGATGCTGGACAAGCTCTGGATTGCCAGCACCTTGCAATCGGAACTGGGCATCGATCGAGACCGCGTGCTCTTTTCCGAGCACCATCTTTCTCACGCGGCCAGCGCGTTTCTGTGCTCACCATTTGAAGAGTCCGCGATCCTGACGGTTGATGGCGTCGGCGAATGGCTGACGGCAGCTTCCGGTGTCGGGCGCGGCACGCAAATCCAGTTAACGAAGCAGATTGAATTCCCGCATTCCATCGGTCTGCTCTACAGCGCCTTCACGGCGTTTCTAGGCTTCGAAGTGAACGAAGGCGAATACAAAGTGATGGGCATGGCGCCCTACGGAACGCCGCGCTATGTCGACAAAGTCTGGAAAACCGTCAAGCAGAACGAAGACGGCTCGTTCTCGCTGGACATGGACTATTTTTGCTTCCACTACGCCACCGACCGCATGTACACGCCGAAGCTTGTGGAACTTTTTGGCGAGCCGCGGCCGCGGGAAACTCCCTTCTTCACTGAATCCACGGGCTTCCCGAAATATTTCGGCAAAAAACCGGCGGATTACATCGCCCAGTGCCGCGTGAACGAACACTACGCCGACATCGCCGCCAGCATCCAGCGCGTCACGGAAGACCTGCTGGTCGGCATGGCCAAAAATCTTCATAAACAGACCGGTCTGAAAAAACTCTGCATCGCGGGCGGCGTCGGTTTAAACAGCGTCGCCAACGGCAGAATGCTCCGCGAATCCGGTTTCGACGAACTGTTCATTCAGCCAGCGGCTGGAGATTCCGGCGGTGCCTTGGGCGCCGCGCTCTGGGCCTACCATTCCGTACTCGGCAAGCCGCGTTCGTTCCGAATGGAACATGCCTACTGGGGACAGGAATACGGCGCTTCCGAAATCCGTTCCTTCCTCGATAGCGAAAACATTCCCTACCACGAAGCCGCCAGCACCGACGAGTTGCTTGACCGCACCACGGATTTTCTCACCAAAAGCAAGGTCGTAGGCTGGTATCAGGGACGCTTCGAATGGGGGCCGCGCGCCCTGGGCCATCGCAGCATCCTGGCCGATCCACGCGGCGCGGAAATGAAAGACATCGTCAATTCTAAAATCAAATTTCGCGAACCTTACCGCCCGTTCGCGCCGTCAGTGGTTGCAGAAGCCGCGCCAACCTATTTCGAACTGGGCGACGCGGTGAATCAGTATCCGCTGCGCTACATGCTTTACGTCACGCCAGTGAAGCCCGAGCATCACGCAACGCTCCCGGCCATCACCCACGTGGACGGTTCCGCCCGCGTGCAAACCGTCTACCGCGAACAAAGCCCGCTCTACTACGGCCTCATTGAGCGATTCGGGCAAGCCACCGGTGTGCCTGTCCTCCTCAACACGTCGTTCAATCTCCGCGGCGAACCCATTGTGACCACTCCAGCCAACGCCTACAGCACCTTCTCCCGCAGCCAAATGGATTGCCTCGTCCTCGGCAATTTCCTAATCGAAAAACCGTCATAGTTCCTGTAGCTCACCCCTTCAGGGGTGAGGGTTTTCGATGCAACGCCGGGATTTTCCATGTGAATGAAAACCCTCAGGCCTCAAAGGCCTAAGCTACAACCTGCCATTCAATCGAGCCAGCCAAGGCTCCAGAATCTCCGCCGCGACTTTACTTCCCTTCGGCGTCCAGTGGCCATCGCAACTTAAAAAGTAAGAATGAAAATTCCCCCCGGAGCGCGCTTCCATCTCCGGCAAAAGGTCCTTCACAGGAACTCCCTTTTCCTGACCCCACGCGAGCGCGACTGGGCCGAGCCGATTCGTTCCCGACTTCTCCAGTCGCGCAAAATCATTGGACGTGGGAATCAGTATCACTGCCATCTTCGCGTGATGAGCGTCCGCTGTCGCGTGAATGTCGTCCAGCGAGTGCCTCAGCCGCGCAATATCCACATCGTTGAAATCGTTGTAGCCAGAGTACGGCGGCAACGTCCGCCAGTACATGCTCGAATACAAAAACTGCCCCACGTGGTACGAAGCCAGATACGCTCGCAGCACGGATTCGACGCGATCCCAGAATCCCTCGCCAGCCTGCAGCTGCACATGATTCGTATAAACAATCGAAAAATCATCCGCGTAGTACGGCCGGTAGCGATCCGCGTGATGCACTTTGCCCCACTCCAGCGACATATCGTGAAAATCATTGTCGGGCAGCACGCCCACCACAACCGTGTCGTGGTCAAACTTCGCTGCCAGCGTTTTATACAGCAGCGCGTACTGCAGCGGCCCGAAATCGCCGCTGGTGCCGAAGTTCAGATACTCCCGCCCGGTGTCCTTCTCCAGAATGTTCGTCAGGCGATCCTGGTCCGCCAGGCCCAGTCCTTCAATCATGGAATCGCCCAGCACCACGGTGCGCGGCTTCGCGGAGTGCACGCTGCGCTCCACGTCGCGCGCCCCGTAACTGTTCGTGGTGTACTGCACGCTGAAGCACCCGCCCTGATGATAAAAATGCCCGTTCGGCCGGTGCCACACGCCGAAGTCGGGATTAATGTCCGCCCAGAAATTGTTGTAATTCACGTGATACGTCGGCTTGCTCGAATGCCAATCGGTAACGTTGATGTAGACCACGCAAACCAACTCGACTAGCACGGCGAATAACAGAAAGTTGCCAACGAGAAGTTTCAGAAAATAAAGGAAGGACTTCAGGCCAGAGCGCTTCGGCGCCGCGCCCGCGGCCACAGGAGTTTCTTCGTTCATTTTTTCTCCGGATAAATGTCGTAAGGAAAAGAGTACCGCGTTTTGAGGAAGTTCGTCACATCGCGCGGACTTTTTATCAGCGCTAGACGCGTTTGCCGATCATTATGAAAAATCCGCCGTCGCGTCCGCCCACCAGCGTCTCGCCGGCCTGCACCATAAAATGGCTCAACGCGGTGCCGGGAGCGTGCGGTTCGAACAGTTTTTCGTCCGTCGCAAAACTTTCGCCTTGCGCCTTGGGAATGCTGTTCATGAATTCAAAACCGTTTTCCCGGAACCAGCCCTGCACTTCCCCAAACGTGTGCTTCGATTCATGCGGGTTCTTGTATTGGTCCAGAAACCACGCATCCTTGCGGCCCTGGTTCGCGGCGCGGTCCCGGATCTGCGGATCCAGAAACTGCATCCGATCCCCGGATACCCGGAACATCCAGCGCCGGAAATCGGTCGTCAGCCGGCTGTACTTGTTGTAAAGCCCGATCAGAATAAACCCGCCCCTCTTTACGAGTTTCCCGATCGTCTGAAAGCCAAGATACGGATCGCTGGTGTGGTGCAGCACCCCGTTGCACACCACAAAATCGAAACTTTCCTCCGGAAACACCGGTCGGAACAGGTTCATCTGCAGGAACCGCGTGCCCTTGATTTCATTTTCGCGGCGGAAATTCTCGGCAAGCTGCAAAGAGTGCAGACAACCGTCCGCCCCAATCACCGTCCGCCCCCAGGTCATTCCCAGAAAGTTGCTCAGCTGCCCCGTCCCGCAACCAACCTCCAGGATCGAAGATCCGTGGCGGATCTGTTCATCCAGCAGCTTGGCGAAAACCCCGCGCCGCGCCTTCAGCCGCAAGGCTTCCGCTGAATCGAAGTCGTCGTAATTCGGGAACGGCGTCTTTTCATAAAACGCTTGCATCGCGCTGGTGACATCCGGCTTATCGGCGGGCCAGTCATTCTGCCAGAAAAGTTGCGGGATGCCGCCGTCCACGGGGAAATTATGCCCGCATTTCTCGCAACTCACCTGGTCCGGCAACGTGGCAAGCTTACCGCCGCAGATAGGGCACGCCAGGGATATTTCCAGTGCTGTACTTGTTTTTACGTTCACTTTCTTTGAATTTTATCACAGCCTGGAGAAGGGATGCACATTCCGAGATCGGAAGTAGAGGGTCAATTTCGGCTACAGCGTTTATCAGTTGAGCCCGAATCGTTCGCACTTGCAGTTTCCTTTGATTAGCCCAGTCCAGGAACGGTAGGCGATTCGTTGCTGGTTAAACTCTAGATACGGTAAAATTGCGATCATGCGAGACTTCCCAGTGGAGAAGCTGAAACCACTCCCAGGCGACCTCCGGGAAGGGGCGCTAGGTTTTTCCATCGAAGTCCCCTTGGCACCGTTCACGCTTGACGGGAATATTCTCGAAACAAAAATTCGATTGGAGGATGTAAGATTGCCAACAATTGACATCACTAAGCTGGCGGGAAAGTCGTTTCTTTTTCCGACGAATCCGAAGCCCGGGTACATCGACGGAAGTGTATACATTGAAGGCGCTCACCATCCTGTTGACGTGAGGTCAATTCGTTTTGGCCGTACCGTTCGCGATGCCATCGAGGCAGAGCTTGACGTGCGTTTCGTCTTTGAGTTTGAAGGCCTCGGTGATTATAGAAACACATCATTGACTCTGCTCACCCATCTCCGTCACGCCGCGGACTAACTACGTTCCAGTTCCGATTCAACATGCACTTTCAATGCGGCCTACTCCGAACAGTCAAGCATCTTTCACTTTTCTGGTCGCGTAGTCTCACAAGGGTTTGTAGTCGCCCGGTCAACCCCCTAATAGTTCTTCGATTAAGAAGGAACTAAGGCCGAGAGGACCGGCATGCAGATTCTGTATTGCGCCGCGGACAGCTGAGTGCTAGCCTTAGCGAACAAAAGGCGAATTGATTAGCTCGCTAGTCGCTGGATTATTAGCGCCGGTGCGGCATGGTTCGGGAATTAAGAGTAGCCCGCCAGCCGCGGCGGGCGGGTCCTAGGATGGGGGTGGTGATGGCAAGTAAGGCCTATTCGCTGGCGCGGGCGGGGCAATCGTCCACGCTGGCGCGCGTTTCGCAAGTACTGGATGGCTTTGCCGCTCGCGACCGCGACGGCGAAATCCTAACCGCCGTGCGCCACTACCCTGCCCGCGAAGCCCAATGGGCCGAATTCCCCCCATGGGTACACGCCGGCCTTCGTGCCGCCTACAACGCCAAGGGCATCCGCCAACTTTACACGCACCAGGCAGCTGCCGCGGAAGCGGTCCACGCGGGCAAAAATGTGGTAATCGTCACGCCGACGGCCTCGGGGAAAACGCTCTGCTACAACCTGCCGGTGCTGGACGCGATTCTCGCCAACGACGACACGCGAGCTCTTTATCTGTTCCCCACCAAAGCGCTGGCACAGGACCAACTGGCAGAACTCCACGACCTAAACGGCCGGCTGCAAAACCGTGTCGGCGTATTCACTTACGACGGCGACACCCCAACCGACGCCCGCAAAGCCATCCGCGAAAAAAGCCACGTCGTGCTCACCAACCCGGACATGCTACACACCGGCATCCTGCCGCATCACACCCGCTGGACGCGCCTCTTCGAAAATCTGCGCTATATCGTGGTCGACGAACTCCACACCTATCGCGGCGTTTTCGGAAGCCACCTCTGCAACGTACTCCGCCGCCTGCAACGAATCGCGCGCTTTTATGGCAGCAAGCCGCAATTCATCTGCTGCTCCGCCACCATTGCGAATCCGGGCGAGCTTGCTTCTCGGCTGATCGAAGACAATGTGGACGTGCTGGCAGCCAACGGCGCCCCGTCAGCGGAAAAGACTTTTGTGTTTTACAACCCTCCGGTCGTCAACCGCGCGCTCGGTATCCGCCGCAGCTACATCAACGAAGGCTCTCGCGTCGCCCAGGAATTCCTGAAACACGATTTGCAGACCATGGTCTTCGCCAATTCGCGCCTGCATACCGAATTGATTCTTACCTATCTGCAGCAAGCGAATCCTCAGCAGCCAGGCCAGCCGGAAACGATTCGCGGCTACCGCGGCGGCTATCTGCCGAACGAACGCCGCGAAATCGAACGCGGCTTGCGCGAAGGCCGCATCCGCGGCGTCGTCACAACCTCGGCCATGGAACTCGGAATCGACGTCGGTTCGCTCGACACCGTCGTCATGACCGGTTATCCCGGCACAATTGCCGCCACCTGGCAGCGCGCAGGCCGCGCCGGCCGCCGCAGTGGCAGCTCCTGCGCCGTTCTGGTAGCCTCTTCCGCCCCACTCGATCAATTCATCATCCGCCACCCGGACTATTTTTTCGGCAACACCCCGGAGCACGCCTTCATCCAGCCGGACAACCTGGAGATCCTGATCAATCACCTGAAGTGCGCGGCATTCGAACTTCCTATCGGCCCACAGGAAAGATTCGGCGAAGTAAACGTCCCAGATTTATGCGCGCGGCTGGCCGAAGCGGGCTATCTCCACCCCGCGGGCGAAAATTACCACTGGACACACGAAGCCTATCCAGCGGACACCGTTAGCCTCCGCTCGGTCACCAGCGACAATTTTGTGATCATTGATATCACCGGCGCGCCGCAGGTGATTGGCGAAGTGGATTTTCCCAGCGCGCTCACAACCGTGCACGAAAAAGCGATCTATCTACACGGCGGCCAGCAATACCACGTCGAGCATCTCGATTTTAAGGAACGCAAAGCCTACGTGAAGCAAGTAAACGTGGATTACTACACCGATGCCATCCGCTACACCCAGGTGCGCGTGCTTGAGATCGCGGAAACAGCCCGTTCCGTCAGTCAGCAAGACGCTGGCGCTATCTCTCATGCCTCGTCCCATGGCGACGTACTGGTGCGGTCGCAGGTCGTGGGCTTCAAGAAGATCAAGTTTTTCACGAATGAAAACATCGGCGCAGGACAGCTTGAATTGCCAGAGAACGAGATGCACACCACCTCGTACTGGATTACGCTGCAGCGGCCACTGCTCGAATCGCTGCCATACACGATCAGCGAACGGCAATCGGGAATGTTTGGCCTGCTGTACGCGCTGGCTTCGGTCGCTACGCTGCTATTGATGTGCGATGGCCGCGATCTGGGAACGGCGATTGGCGAACGCCCGCCGGCGCTGGGTGAAGGAAGCGAGGAATTCACTCCCACACGTATCGAAGAGGCCGTCGGCGCCCAGGCAAAGGAATTCTTCGAGCCGAATCTCTATCTGTTCGACGCCTATCCCGGCGGAATCGGTTTTTCGGAGCCGTTGTTTCGCGCGCACGAATTGCTGGTCCGGAAGACACGCGAATTGATTCAGGCTTGCCCTTGCGATGCCGGGTGCCCTTCGTGCGTGGGGCCCGCTGGAGATTTGGCGCCCAAAGCGAAGGAAGCGGCGCTGGCGATTTTGCTTCGATTGTGCGAATAGAAAGAAAGGCTTTTTCTTTAGGAGGCCGGGGCTTTAGCCCGTGAAGAAGGTTTTCTGTTTTCTTGGCCGGACAGTTGGCACGCGCTGGAGATTCTTGAAATTCCAGCGCTGTGAGGAATTCATCGACGAGCTTAAGTTGTAAAAGCGGCAGCTTCGCAGTCGCACTCAAAAGGGGGCATCATCGATCGATTTGCTAGATTGGCGGCTTTGAAGCCGGCGCGCGCTGTGCCGTCGAAGCCGGCGGATTTGCGCGCGCCCGATGAGACGGACTCCCTCAGCCGATTGCTGGGCGCGGGGATTGCCCGAAATCATTTCGGCGAACACCTGGCGATCCGCAACTGGTTCTCTACGCCGGAGTTCACAGAACCGTCGCCGGTGGCGCTCGAGTTGTTATCGAGAAGGTCCGCCTCAGAAGGCGGCCGCTACAAGAAGAAGGCGGAAGATTCACAGGCAGCGCTGGAAAATCCGGAGAAGTGGTTGTTTCTGGATACGGAAACAACTGGACTCGCCGGCGGCACCGGAACCTACGCCTTCCTCGTCGGCCTCGCCTGGTGGGACGCTGGCGGCTTGCAGGTCGAGCAGCTCTTCCTCCGTGACTTCTCCGAAGAGCACTCGCTCCTCCACGAACTTTCCGCGCGCCTCGCCGAACGTCCGGTGCTCGTCACCTTCAACGGAAAATCCTTCGACTGGCCGCTGCTCGAAAACCGTTTCACCATGACGCGCGCGATCAAGGTCCCGCCGCTCGCCGCCCACCTGGATCTTCTGCATCCCGCCCGCGCGCTCTGGAAATTGCGCCTCGGCTCCGTCCGGCTCGTGGAGCTGGAGCGGCATGTTCTCGATACGGAGCGGCTCGGCTGGCATCGCGGAAACGACGTAGCCTCAGCCCTCATCCCGCAGTTCTATTTCGACTATCTGCGCGGCGGCACCGCGGACCCGCTTGCAGGCGTGGTTAAGCACAACCAAATGGACCTGCGGGGACTCGCCGCGCTTTTCGGAAAAATCAATTCCCTGCTCGACGAACGGCAATCGCTCGCGGACGAAAATTCTCTCGATCTCTTCGGTCTATCCAAATTCCTGCAGCGGCGCGGCGATAACAAACGCGCTCACTCCACTTGTGTCCAGGCTCTCGACGCGGGACTCCCGCCCGAATTCCGGCCGCGCGCCACTCGGGAGCTCGCCCTCATGGCCAAACGTCGGGGCGACACCGGCGCCGCGGCGGCACTCTGGCACGAGCTGGCCCGCGATCCCGCGGATGGCCTCGAAGCCTGCGAACAGCTGGCCATCCACTATGAACGTAAAGCCAGGAATCTCGACCAAGCCCTCGAATTCGCGCAACTCGCCCTCACCAAACTCCAGCGCCAGCGTACTCCTTCGCGCGACCCCTACGCCCTGCAGCGCACCCGGCGTCTGGAGGGCAAACTGATGTGCCGGGTGGAGCGTTTGCGGCATCGCATAAAGAGGAGTGATGCCGCCGCCGCGGCGCCTTTGCTGGCAAAACCAGCGACGGCAGGCAGCGGCGTTCGTTAGTTGTTCAGTTTCCCTTCCCTCTCTTGAACCGTTCGAATTTGGAGGCACAAAACGGATGGAATCCCCAGGCACAAAGCAGCAAACTATCGGCATGGACACCACAACTCAGTCTTACTTACACACGGAACTCGAGCGGCGCCGTGTCAGCCTGCAGGCGGCTGCAGCATCAAATGTCTCCGATGCTTCGGTGCACCAGCTGATCCATAGCGTCGACGAAGCTCTCGCGCGACTCAACGGCGGAACCTTCGGCATCTGCGAAGTCTGCCACGACTCCATCGAAGCCGACCGCCTGCTTTGCAATCCCCTGCTGCGCTTCTGCCTGGACCACCTCTCGTCGGAAGAGCAGCGCGCGCTCGAGCGCGATCTGGTGCTGGCCGCGGGTATTCAGCGCGGACTCCTGCCGCGAAGCGACTGGTCCCTCGGCAACTGGCACGCGCGCTATCACTACGAGCCGGCTTCCATGGTCAGCGGTGATTACTTCGACCTGATCGAAACAGACGACTCTTTTCTTTTTCTTCTCGGCGACGTCTCCGGCAAAGGCGTGGCGGCCTCCATGCTCATGAGCCACCTGCATGCGACCTTTCGCACCTTGGCCAGTCAGAATCTTCCGCTAGGCCAACTCGTGGGCCATGCCAACCGCCTTTTCTGCGATAGCACGACCGCCGGACAATACGTCACTCTGGTCGTAGGCCGCGCCTGGCACGACGGCAAAGTGGAATACGCCAGCGCTGGACACTTGCCCCTGCTGCACGCCTCCCGCGCCGGCGTCACCTCGCGCCGCGCCACGGGCGTTCCACTCGGAATGTTCTGCACCGCGGACTTCCCGGTCTGCAGTCTCAAGCTGGATAGCGGCGATTCGCTATTTCTCTATACGGATGGACTCTCGGAAGTTTTCAACCTCAAAGGCGACGAATACGGCCTCTGCAGGGTAGAAGAACTCCTCGCGCGGCATGCTTCCAAAGCCCCGGACGAGATGCTTTCCGCATGCCTTAACGAAGTCCGCGACTTCTCTTCCGGAGTCAAACGCACCGACGACCTGACGTTGCTGGTAATGCAACACACAAACTGACCCGCGCTCGCTTTCTGGCGAACTAGGAGTTGTCTAACAAATCGCTATTCAGGAGGTCGGGTTTCAGCCCCGACATAAAGTGGTAGGGCACCTGGGCTTCAGCCCCTGAAGTGTGCTTCTCGGGGACTTGCCGCTGTTTGTGAGATGGCGATGGCTTCTAGTTTTCTAAAATCCGGCAACGGAATCGAATTCCATGGCGATGGCGTTGGAGTGCGCGGTCTTGATATCGGACGAAGCAGGCTGCTGCGGAGCTTCCGGTATCAACCTCCAGTTCAATTTCGCGGTCCATTGAAGGAATAACCCGGAGCGGCCGCCTTCCAGGCTGATGCATTCCCTTCCATTGCATCGCAGAAAGACACTGCCTTCCGCCGTTTGAAACGTCAGGAAATTCGGCCGGCGGGAAACGTCCGTGCGCTCCGGATATTTTTTCTCCAACGCGTCGGCATACTCCGTGAAAAAACGTGACGCGGCGACGATGTCAGCCAGGCGAATACGCGCGAACAACATCAGGTGCTTGGTGTTTTTCTGTTCGAAGCTCGCATACTCGTCCCCGTCCCATCCGGCGGCCGTTTCCTTCGCACGCTCCTCGTCCAGGAATTGCTTCAATACTTCCTTCCACCCCAATTCGCCCAAAGAATTTTCTTCCAGTAGCACCCAATTCTCACCGGGAGCCGCGGCCGGCAATTCGACTTTCAACGGCGCGGGCGCTCGGTTCGCGAAATACATCTCTGGGTGCAGGATTTGCTGGGTATTCACAGGAGGCCGCGCAAATACCGCGGTAAACGCGGGCCAGCCGTCCGATTTCAGCACACTCATCGAAAACGTCAGGCCGCTGAAGTAAGGGAACATCAGCGAATCCTTGATAAACGGCGGCGCCTTCTTCAGGACGGGCGTCTCCGCCAGGTCGCCCACAAAAACGGAAGGATCAAACTCCGGCAAATCCCGCAGCTTCAAGCCTTTGCCCTTCAGTTCGTACTCCAACATCGCAGCCATTGCGCTGCCTTCCAACACCGATTCCCGCGCCATCTCCGCATCATCGTTCGGCCGCGCCGCATGCACCCAGGGTTCGATGTCAAAGTGTTGATCCTCCAGGGCATGGGTCAACTCGTGCGCCATCACCATTCGCTGCTCGTCGGCCGGGATCCAGTCCGCGATATAGAACTCGTGTGCCTTCGGATCGTACAGCCCGGCAATCTGCTCGGTTAACAGGTCGACTAGAAAGGTGTCCAGGTTAAATTCTTTTGGAATCAGTCCAAACGCTTCGGCGCTTCGTGCAGACGCGTAACGCTCCTTCGCGTCTTTTTCGTCGTCCATTTGCTTCAGGATGTATGCGTGAATGTCCGCCCTCGACCGGATGGATTTCTTCAGAGGGGTCTTGAGTCCCCAGCCTGTGATTTGGCTCATCTCCTTGACCACTGCGTCGGCGGTGGCAAGAAATTCCGGGTTGCTCGTTCCCACGGAGGGGGTCGCCGTCGCAGGGGCAGGGGCCGCCTGTTGTGCAAATCCAGGCACCGTGGCGGCAAGAATCGTTATTCCAAACAGTAGGACGGCGGGAAATCGCCCGAAAAACCGGTAACAAGGGGCCATAGGTGGTCAGGATAGCAGATTCTCCCAAGCCCGGCAGAAACCAAACCCTTGTAAGGCCGGCGAGTGTGTTCCAATTTGTTACATACTTCTGGGGATTTCCACAGAGGGCTATGGTGTTCTGTATTCGTAACAAACTGGTAATTTGATAGAGTGGCAGTTGCGGATCACTTCACCGTCGGGGGGAAGCCATGTATCCACCGGGGCTCCGTTTGCGCCAGGCACGGGAAGCACTTGGATTAACCTACCGCGAAGTCGAACAAGCCAGCTACGAACTGGCAGCCAAGCGGGGCAGGCCGGACTTCATCCTGCACATCAGCCGCCTCGCCGATATCGAAAACAGAAATGTCGTGCCCAGCCTTCACAAGCTCTATTCACTCGCCACCATCTACCACCTTAGCCCTCTGGAGATTTCGGACTGGTATGAGGCGCCGCTTCAACAGACATTCGAAGACGGGGCCGCCTTCCCTGCCCCTCGTAGCCACTTGCACGAATTCCCCGTCAGTTTTTCTTTGACCAATCAATCCGGTTCCGCGTCAGTCTCCGACACCACCGCGCTGCTCAGCGAGCAGCCCGACAACCTGCGCTGCTTCCCGGGCATGAAGCAGGAATCCACCATCCGTTTTCGATACGGATACATCGGTCTCTCTGACCGGCGGATGGCCCCCATTCTCCGGCCAGGGAGTATGGTGGTCGTCGACACGGCCCTCCGCAGCATCGATGGCGACGAGTGGAACACGGAGTATGACCGGCCCCTCTATTTTGTGGAAACAAGAGGGGGTTACCGCTGCGGCTGGTTCCTGAAACTGAAATCAAGGCTGGTAATGCAGCCTCACATGCTTTCGCATTGCGCCCCGGAAGCGTGGCGCACTCCCACAGAAGCGGAAGTCGTGGGTAGAGTTGTCGGCGTAATTACTTACCTGAACGACCCTTGGGATTCCGCTCGCGCAGCAACGCCAGCAATGCGCTCAGATTGGATCGAAAAAGTTCCTTGAGATAGTCGGGCGCCTTCAAAGGGATCCAATCTTCGATCCGTTTCTTACAAATCTCGATACCTTCCTCTTTCCCCTCGGGAAGCGTCCCGACGAACTGGCGAAGTTCCTCCTCCTGCTGGGCCAGCGACATCTCCAGTAATCGCTCGAATAACTCTTCATGGCACTTGGTCAGCGTCTCGTTTACGGGCTCCGGTCCATAGACCGCAGCCAGCTGGTCGTGCACATAGGTTTCGGAGGAAGGTTGTTTGAGGCTCGCCAGATACGCCAGCCTGGAAAAACTTCCGTTCAGGGGCTGCAGGTAATGCAGAGCGAGGTCGTAAAGAATCTGGCGGTGGATGCGAAGTTGTTCCTGCACTCGACTCCCCTGCTCGCGGAATTGTTCCGCTGCCGGAACTTCTTCATCGGCCCCGTAGCAACCGTTCAGATTTGGGTCACCCTTCGCGGCCAGGAGGGTTCCCATGAAAAATCATTTTCTCATACTCAAAGTTACACTTTCAGTAAGTCTAATCGTACTTTCCCTCGCCGTTCCGGTCAACTGCGGGCTCGCCGGCGGGGCTGGCTGGAGAAATACTCACGTAGCGGATGGCGTGCCTCTGCCACCGCCGACTAAACCGTCACCGAATAACAAGGCCATCCTGACGGCCGACGGGGTGCCTCTGCCACCGCCGACCAAGCCATCACCGAATAACAAGGCCATCCTGACAGCCGACGGGGTGCCTCTGCCACCGCCGACCAAGCCATCACCGAATAACAAGGCCATCCTGACAGCCGACGGGGTCCCATTGCCCCCGCCAAATCAACCATCTCCCAAGCTGGCTAACACCTGAAGCTCTCCGGAGTCTGGGTGAATGAATCGCGGAACTTAGAATGTTCCAATCCGTTTAACTATTTGATTGGGAACTATACGGGCTTGGCTATTTACTGGCCAGTTAAGTTATGGTAGCGTGTCCAGCGTATGGTTGAGCCCCTTCAACTGCAGACGGCCGCTTGGGCCCTGACCACGGCGCTCGAACTGTCGCTATTCGTGCAGGTGCTGCGTCGAAAACTTGGCCGACTCTACCCATTTTTCTTCGCCTATCTTTTGTCCATCCTTCTCCAAAGCGCTGGTTCGGCTGTACTTTACGGGCACTCGGAGATCGACAAGTTGACCTTCTGGAAGATTGCCTGGGGAATGCAGGGCATGGTCGTACTCATACGAGCCCTCACACTGGTGGAACTCAACCGAAAAGTGCTCTCTCCGTACGTAGGCATATGGGCCTTGGCCCGCGGGCTGCTCCTCGGTGTCGCAGCAGCTGTGATCGCCTATGACCTCTTGCTGTCGAAGGGCGACTGGCAATGGCTGATCATGAACGGGGTTCGCGGGCTGGAATTGGCGATGGCTGCCGTGATTGTAACCATGCTTCTCTTCGCCCGCTACTACCGCATCCCGGTCAGCCCGTTTCAGCGGGCCTTGGCGGTAGGATTGTGCCTCTATTCCACCTTTTACGTAGTTAACTACTCGATCTTGGAAAAAGTTCTTCGTCAATATGCCGTTCTTTGGAACTTCCTGGGCCTGTTTGCCTTTATCGCCAGCCTCCTGGTTTGGATCGGCGCAGCCGGCCGGTACACTGCTGTGGAAGAGGTCGCAGTGCCAGAAACAATCCCCGCCGAAGTGTACGGAAGGATTTCTTCGGAAGTGAATGCCCGCCTGGTCCTGCTCAACCGCCAGTTGATCCAGATCCTCCGCCTGGAGAATCGCGGCTAATGAGTCTTCCCGTCATCTTACTTGTCCTGTTCGCGATCCTCTTGGTGGGCTTGCTCTCCTGGGCGCTCCGCCCGCCTGCCCGCAGCCCCCGCCCGCCGCTGGATGCCTTTGAGGCCCTCCGTCAATCGCGTCATTCTTCCCGGATGTCACACATCCTGCAAGCCTTGCAACCCCAGGACGCCGAATACCTACGAAGCGCTGGCCAGCCGTCCCTGATGCAGACCCTCCGCCGCCAGCGCAGAGTCATTGCTCTGAACTACCTGCAGCATCTGCAAGAAGAATTTGAAATGCTGCTGGAGATTTCGCGGGCGCTGGCGGTCATGTCGCCAGAGTTGATTGCGATGGAGGAAATGGAACGCTGGAAGCTGAGCCTGGCGTTTGCTGCCAACTGCGCCTTCTTGAAATGGAAGCTGCGCCTCGGCCTTCAGCCTTTCTCCGGATTCACCCTGCTCTCGAACATTGCGGCTTCCTTCGCCCGTCGCTTGGAAGCGGCAACCACTCGCATCGCGGAGTCTACCGTGCGAAGCGCTGAGCCTTCCGGCCCCTCGCACGATAATCCCGGCGGCTTCTGAACGCTTTTCGCCTCCAAATCCCGATTGTCAACGCGTTAAGCTCGCTTCCGTCAGTTGAGGAGGCTTCGCATCGAACTGCAAAGGCAACTCGATCCGGAAACACGCGCCGCGCGGATGCGCATTCTTCACCCGAATCGTGCCCCCATGCTCGGTGACAATTCCGTAGCAAATGCTCAAGCCCAGGCCCGTCCCTTTGCCCACTGGCTTGGTTGTATAAAACGGATCAAACACGCGCGAGGGATCCTTCACACCTGGACCGCTGTCCGTGAACTCCACGAAGATGTACCGTTCGTCCAGGCCGGAACTTACCCACAAGTCTCCTTCACTGGAATGCTCCAGAATCGCGTCCACCGCGTTGTTGATCAGGTTCAGGAACACTTGCTGCATCTGGTGCGGGTCAGCCGGCACGAGCGGGAGATCTTTCGACAGCTCTAGGTGCACTCGTATCTGATTCATCCGCAGATCGTAATCGCGCAGCGTCAGCGTATCCTCCATCACCGTGTTGACCGCGACAGGCACCCTTTCCGGTTTGTGCTGCCGCGCGAAGCTCAGCAGGTTTTGCACGATCCGATGCGTGCGCTGCGCCTGCTTATACATTTTCTCGGAGTAGCTCAGCGCCAGCGGCCCCACCTGCCCGCTCGATTCCAATAGCTGACTGTATCCCAGTATGGCCGTCAGCGGATTGTTCAATTCATGCGCCACGCCCGAAATCAGTTGCCCCACGGCCGCAAGTTTTTCGCTGTGCAGCAATTGTTCCTGCGTCCGCCGCAGATTTTCGTAGGCCTGCCGCGTCTCTTCATAAAGTTGGCTGCGCTCCACCGCGCTGGCCACCTGGCTGCCCACGGCGATCAGCAGGCTGATATCCGGCGCCGAAAATTCCCGCGCCGTCCGGCTTCCCACCACCAGGCCACCGACAATTTTGTCCTTCGACCACAACGTGACGATGTAAGCCGATTCGATCTGTTCCTTTTTTCGCAGGTCCGCTATCAATCCGGGCAAAGGCAGCCCCTGCGCGGACAGAAACGGAGCCCGCACCGCCCGGATCTGCTGAATCAATTCCGGAGGCACCGCCACCAGCGGAAAATTCTTTGCGAATTCCGAACGATGCCCGACCGCAGCCGCTCGGCGCAGCGTCAACCCGTCCGGTTCGAAAAGGTAAAGCGAAGCCGCGTCTATGCTGAAAAGTTCCAACAACTGGCGAAGCGTCCGTTGCAGCGAATCATGCAGATCGATCGACGACACCAGCGTTTCCCCGATCGAATTCAGCACCAGCAACTCGCGATTTCGCCGCCGAATCTCCTGTTCCGCGCGCCGCCGCTCCGTCACATCCAGCAGGAACCCCTGATACGCGGTCACGTTTCCGCCGGCATCCCGAATGGCGGTGGAGGATTCGCTGACGGTGCGCAATTCCCCATCCTTGCGTCGAATTTCAAATTCAAAGTCGTTGACGGAGCCGTGCTCCTGCAGCAGGCGTTTCAGGCGGTCGCGCTCCTGCGGATTCACATACAGCACCTGCGCGATTTCCACGCTCAGCAACTCATCACGGCTGTCGTAGCCCACGATGCGCATCAGGGCATCGTTGAAATCCAGGAAACGTCCCTGCATCGTCGAAATAAAGACGCCCTCCTGGACACTGGCCACCAGGTCGCGGTATTTTTCTTCCGCTTTTTTTCTCTCCGTGATGTCCTTCAAAACGTGGATTGTTCCCAACTTCCTCCCGGAAGGATCCGAAAAATCGGAATTGGAAGCCAGAAAGAAACCTTGCAGCCACGGGTCGGGGGCATCCGCGTCACCCGAACACCCTTCACAGTACGGACAGATCTTGAAAAACGCCGCCCGTGGGCTAAACAGGTCGCTTACCGACCGCCCGACAACCGACGCAAAGTCTTTGCCCAGCAGATTCGCCAGCCGCAGATTTCCTCGCACGATCCGTCCTTCGCTGTCGTGCACCATGATCGGATCGCCGATGGAATCGAATGTATACACCCACTGCTGCTGCACCGTCTTGATTTGCTCGAACAGATTTACGTTTTCCACCGTAGTGCCCAGGAAATTCGCCACGTTCACCAGATACGTCAACTCATCCTCGTGGAATCGCTTGCCGGGAAGCGCGCCGACATTCAGGAGTCCTACAATTCCCTTTTTCCCCCGCAAGGGTACGCTAATCAGTTGGGTAATCCCGCTATCAGCCATCGCCCGCCGAATCTTCGTATCCTTCTCGTCCTCGAATCGCGAAACTCGATAGGCCTCCTGAATCATGGCCTGCAATTCCGGTGAAGACGCCGCCATCCGCTCCAATTGCTTCAAGTAAGATTCCGTATATCCCACCGACGCGCGGCATACAAATTCCGCGGCATCCGCCTCTCCCTCTTTCAACCGGATGATCCCGTGCGTGACGCCCAGGCTGCCCGTGATTTGCCCCAGCACCTGCTGCAACATCGCCGGCAGGGACAGCGACTGGCTGCTCGACGCGGTCAGCAACGTGAACTGCCGCATCTTTTCGCTGATTTCCAGCGAACGCGTTCGCGCCGCCTCCAGCAGCAAAACGATCATCCCGATGCCCAGGCTCGCGTTCAGGAAATGGTCAAATGCAAAACGAAGCAACTGAACCTCGCCGATCGTCCATTGCGGCCGGTTGATGTTGTTCAGCGCCAGCAGTGTAAACGCGCCGGCCAGCAATTTCGTGCCGTGGCCCCGAATCGAATCCGCCGCCCGCCACAGCAACCACCCCGACGCCAGGCAGATCATGCTTTCCAGGATGCTGCTCTCCCAACGAGCTTGTCCCCAGGGCCCCGCTTTCGTCTGATAGTAGCCCGCAGTCACAGCCATCAGCACAGAGAGCCAGATCATCGGCCAGAAAAAACGATTCTGGCCCAGCGTCAACTGCACGATCGAAGCGAGGAACAATACCAGTGCGGCAATTCCCGACCCTGTCGCAAGAATTCGAAGCAACGCTGGATATCCAAAAAAATAGGCCAGTTCACTAAAGGAAGCTACCGTGAGGGAAACCCAACCGAACAGCCAAAATTTATAGAAAACGCCCGGGTTATCGCGCTTCAAATGGACAAACAGCACCAGCAGGGTCAGGCAAGCCGTGGCTTCAAAGAAAGCGATCCCTTGGATGCCCTGCGTCGCGATCACGGCGGCCCCTCCTCGGGGTCAACATTACCTGGATGTGAGAAAGGTGCCGTGTTCCTTCGGTAAAGCGAAGCAACGACACCATGCTGCCTTGACGCTAACACGCTATTTTCTTACTGGGCAATAGCACCACAAAGGCAGTGTGCCGTCCCTTATAATGCTGCTTGGGAGATAAACCAACGTGGACCTGGAACACATCCTGGTAGTGGATGACGAAGAGGCGATTCGCGAAGTTGTCTCGACGATGCTGGAATCCCGCGGCTACAGTTGCACCGCCGTCAGCAATGGCCGCGCTGCCCAGGAGTGCGTGCGCCGGCAGACACCAGACCTGGTCCTCAGCGATATGATCATGCCGGAGATGGACGGCATCAAACTGCTCGACTGGCTGCGCAACCACGACCCCGAAGTACCCGTGATCATGGTGACCGCCATCCACGACATTTCCACCGCGCTCGAAGCCATCCGCCGTGGAGCTTACGATTACATCCTGAAGCCTTTCGAAAAAGACCAGCTCTTCCTCGGCGTCGGCCGCGCCTTGCAGCACCGCCGCCTGGTCCTGGAAAACAAGAGCTACCAGCTAAATCTCCAACAGCAGGTGGACGAGCGCACGCAGCAGCTCACCGTGGCGATCACTCAACTAGAGCAGTCCTACGACGACACGCTCGAAGCCCTTGGCAGCGCACTGGACTTGAAGGACGCTGAAACCGAGGGACACTGCCAGCGCGTAACCGCATTCACCATTTCGATCGCCAAAGCCGTTCCCGTGCCGCTCCCCTATTTGCCCGTGCTGGCGCGCGCCGCTTTCCTGCACGACATCGGCAAGATGGCCATTCCAGACATGATCCTTCGGAAGCCGGGACCGCTGGACAATGATGAAAAGACCATCATGCGGACCCACTGCGAGATCGGCTACAACATGCTGACGAAAATTCCGTTTCTTCGCGACGCCGCGGAGATTGTCCTTGCCCACCAGGAATTTTTCGACGGCACTGGTTATCCGCGTGGCTTGCGTGGTGAGCAGATTCCCCTCGGTGCCCGCATATTCTCTCTCGCAGACGCCATGGACGCCATGATCAGCGACCGTCCTTACCGCAAGGCCTTGCCGATGTCCCACGCGCGGGAAGAAATTCGCCGCTGCGCCGGCACCCAGTTCGACCCCAAGATCGTGGAAGTGTTTCTCTCGATTCCAGAGCAGCACTGGGTGGAACTCAGGGAAAATCTCGGCTCACCCTTCCGGCTAGCGCATCTGAAGAACTTGAATAATTAGGCAGGGTTTCGAGAGACATGGGCGCGGGTGGGAAGCGGGAGGCTATCTTCAACCTCCCGCGTGCGATTCCGCGTGGAATGCTGCGGCTAGAACTCGAACCGCAGGGAAAACTGCATGACTCGCGAAAGCTCTTGTCCCACCTGGGTTGTGATTACCCCGAACGTGCTGCTGGCGATATTCGTATCCGGGAAACCAAAGTTTGGATGGTTGAACACGTTAAAAGCGTCCGCCCGAAATTGCAGGCGGTAGCGTTCGCCAATGAGGGGAAAGGTCTTGGCAACACCGAGATCCACATTTGAAAAATGCGGCCCATAAAGGACGTCGCGGCTGCCGTTTTCCTGGCCGGAGACGAACGAAAACGCTCCCAGCGCGGCCGTTGGGTTGGCGAAAAATTGGATCTGGTTGCTGTTGGCCTTGTCCGTATGGATGCCACCCTGGATGGCGCTGGTGTTCCCGTTGAATAGCGCGCCGTCATCAGCCGCGAGGCTCGTGGTGCTTCCCAGTCCGCCGACGGCGTTCATCGCAAGACCCGTGCGCCAGGTTACGACGCCGGATACCTGCCAGCCGCCGACGATTTCATCCACCCAGCGCGGAGCATCATGGGCGAAGAACTGGTTCTTTCCAACCGGCAGATTGTAAAGGAACGAAGCATTCACCTGATGCTTGGAGTCAAATTCCGAATTGCCCTTGCACGCACCCAGGTTATAGGGATCGCACAGTACCGAAGCCGTCCCGGCAACAAAGTTTCCGTTGTTGTTGGCGACGATCGAGTTGTTGTCAATCGAATGTGAGAAGGTGTAGTTGAAGTCGAACTGTAGATTGTGCGAGAGCCGCTTGCGCACGGTTGTGAACATCGCGTTGTAGGACGAATAGCCCTTGTTGGTGCCCAGCGCATTCACGAAGAATTGCGACGGGATCACCACGTTTTGCGGCACAAGGCCGAGAATGGTCAGGGCAATGGAGCTTAAGTTTCCCTGCTGCAGGGCGACCTGATTGAGCGAATAGATGGCCTGCGTGCAGGTGGAGAACGGCGTTCCGAATACCTGCTGGTTGATCTGGGCGCATGTCGCACCAGTGCCAGCCTGCAGTTCGTTCTCAAAGAAAGGCAAGGCCGGTACATTGTTGGGGTTGGTATTCTGCCGGGCAAGATTTTCGAGCGTCGTGGTGTCGCCAACGAAGGTGTGGCCCGAGGCTTTGTCCGTAAAGTTCACCAACTGGCCGGCATCGGCAAGCACAAACAGCCTGCGCCCCAGCCGTCCGAAATAATCCACTTCCAGTTGGAATCCACCCGGAAGTTCTCTCTGCACACCAAGTGAAAAAGTCTCGGAATACGGCGTGTGCAGATGGGTGTCCAATCCATAGTTAAAGATGGCTGTCGGTGTCACCGTGGTCTGGAACGGCGGGGCGACTACCGGGAAAGGAACCGAGTCCTGAGCGGAGAATCGTGGATCAGACTGGAGAGACGCGTTCGCTCCCCCGCCGCCAAAATTCGTGGCCACCGTGTTTCCAAAAACATAGTTCCCCTGGTCTTCCAGGTTGGTAATCGCATTGATGACGGTCTCATCATAGACCAGCGAAGCTTGTCCGCGGATCACCGTCTTATGATCTCCAAAGATGCTTCCGAGAACGCCCTCGCGGAAGCTGGGGTTCCAGGCGAATGCCAACCGCGGGGAAAAATTCAGCTTGTCCGGACTGTATAGCGGGGGCGCATGATTCGCTTTACCGGACAACTGGTAAGTGAGCTGCGGCGTCGCATCTGGTCCGGAAATTCCGTTCAGCCCGTTTTGCTGGCGGACCTGCAGCAACTGGCTGAGATCCGTGTTGAAGAAGCTGGCTTGCAGCCCATTCACTTCATACGGCACCGAAGCGTACTGGTAGCGCACCCCGCCCGTAAGCGTGAAGTCGCTCCTCAGCTTCCAGGAGTCCTGCACATACGCCGCATAGAGGTAGGAGCGGTAGTCGCGCCGGTGCGTCTCCTCACCGGCTGGAACCACCTGTCCGTCCCGCGTATAGGTGATAGCGCTTTGCACGTTGTTGATGATTCCCAGCGCGCCAACAAAGAAGTTGTCCCAGTTTCCCGTGGCAATTCCATTCGGATCCTGCAGAATGTTCGCTGGCCGAAGGGTGTGTGGAAGGCTCTGTATGCTTCCGCCGAGTCCCTCCTGGATGAAATTGAAATTGTTCGTCAGTGTGCTGCGCACCTTGGTCGGATTCCATTGCCCACCGAATTGGATCGTATGGCGACCACGAACGAGCGTCACGTCGTCTCGGAACGTCGGAATCGGCGAGATGTGCCCAATCTGGCTTTGCCGCGCAAAAGGAGTCGCCAGCGATCCGCCGAAAAAGGACAATTCCACAAGTCCACCCGCCGGGTTGAACAAGATGGGCTGGTCGTCATTGTTGCGCGTTTCGCCGATCACCAGTTGATTCACCGTGTTGGCGCTCTTCGTCCAAGTTTCTCCAAGAACCCAACCGTAATCCCGGAGTATATCCGGACCGGTCGTCGGGTCACCTGGGAACTGGATCGGCGTAATAATGGCGTCGCGATTGCGGAAGTTCACCCGTCCGAAGAGTTTGTGCTTGGAATTGAAAATGTAATCCGCCCGCCCCAGATAGGAATTTTCGGTTAGGGGATTCGGCGCGTTGAATCTGAAGCCAGCCGTGTTGATGCCGTCGCCCGACGAAAAATCGTTCGGGACGGGATACCGGGTCTTAAACAAATTCAAGAGAGAAGGCGCGATTCCCGGCGCTGCAAAGCCCGGTGAATTGGGGCAGCCACCCGCCTTCGAACACGGATCCAAAGCCGCGACTTGCGCGGCGGACAGAATTGTCACGCAGTCCGTGCTGGAGTCGGCCGAAGTAAGCCGGCTGCTCGGGCTGCAAGGTAGTCCGGTGGCCGAACTCGTAGCATTGATATAGGCGAGTTCGCCATTCTGAACGTGGGGCAGTGGAACCAATTGTAGTTCGTTGGCCTGTTGCGCGTCGCGCCGCCCTTCATAATCAAAAAAGAAGAAGAGCTTGTCTTTCTTTACCGGGCCGCCAAAGTTCGCGCCAAACTGGTTGCGCACCAGATTTGTTCGCGGCACTCCATTTTTGTTGTTGAAAAAAGTATTGGCCTCGGTCGCCGCCGTTCGGTTGAACTCATAGGCCGCGCCATGGAAGTCGTTGGTTCCGGATTTCGTGACGATCACCGTTTCCGCCCCGCCTCTTCCACCATACGCGGGAGTAAAACTGCCAACCTGGGTGCTGAATTCCTGCACTGCTTCCACTGGGATCGCCGCTTGCGTCCGAAACGAAGCCCCAAACGCGTAGTCCGTCGCATCAATTCCGTCGACTGTAATGTTGTTCTGGTCCGCACGCGCGCCCGCTACTGCGCCGTCGCGGCTTCCGCTGGGATCGGCATTCAGGCCACCCTGCGCGCTGACGACGCCCGGCTGCAATCGCAACAGGTTAGCGGGATCATCCCGGAATTCGTTGGGAAGGTCGGCAACCGCGCGCAAATCGAAGTTGTTCCCAATCGTCGAATCCGTGGTATCGAGACTTACCGAACCCTCGGACCTTACCTCTACGGTCTGCGTAACCGTGCCTATCGCCAGTTGAATGTCCTGCGTCCTCGTCGTGGCCACCGCTAGATACAGATTGGAGATAGTAATGCTCCGAAAACCGTCCTTGCTCACCTTCAACTCGTAGCCGGGTCCCGGCGCCAACTGCACAAAACGATAGGCTCCTGTATCGCTGGTTTGCGATTGCATGGTCGCTCCGGTTCGCGTGTTCACCAGCGTCACCGTCGCCTTGCCGACCGCACCGCCGCTTTCGTCGGTGACGGTGCCTACCAGCCCCGCGAACTCCTGCGCATGCAACAGCGCAGGCCCAAAAACAAAAATCGCAAGCAGCAAGGCGCACAAATGCATACGCGTGGATCGAGTCATCGACGCAGCTCCAGTATTCAGATTTTTACCGAGTGCGGGCACACCCATGCCGCATCACTGGAAGACTCGCTCGCATAGGACTACGCGCGGAAAGACCGGGACTCTGTTATCCCCAGCCACCAACTGAAGGAAAACTGCGGTCGCTACCCGTACTGCAACTCAACGGCCAGTCTGGAATTCTTGGAATATGCAGAAAAACGAGGATTTAGACACACAATTCCCCGCAAAAACGAAATGCTGCTACCAAATTCCGGAGGAGTTTCTGGAATCGGAAACCTCATCGACAAACTGTCACTCTTCTTCGCCGATCTGTTTCCCTTACTTTCCTAGATACAACAACGCCAGCAGAAACAACCACAGCGCATCCAGAAAGTGCCAGTAAAACGAAGTTATTTCCGCCGCCACGGAGCGCGTCACCTGGGCCCGGCTGAAATTCCGCATCGCCACAAACGTCAGCGCCGCCACACCTCCCAGCAGATGCAAAGCGTGTAGCCCGGTGAATATATAGAAAAAGCTGCTGGCAGGATTGCTGGCCAGATAAATCCCTTCGGCTGCCAGCTGCCGCCAGGCTACAAATTGTCCCGCCAGGAACCCTGCGCCAAGCGCCGCCGTCAGCAGCCACAAATTCCGGTAAGCGGAAATCCGCCCTTGCGCCAGCCGATGCCGCGCCATCTCCAGCGTGGCGCTGCTGGCCAACAGCACCGCCGTGTTGATCCACATCAGCGTGGGAATGTGAACCGGCACCCACTTGCTGCTTCCCCGCAGCACCAGGAACGCCGCGGCAAGCGCCATGAAGAACATCAATATCGAGACGATCCCCAGCGCCATTCCAGTGTAGTAGCGCTTGGACGAAGGATTCCCGCCGCTCGGCCGCTTTCCGTCGTCGCCGCCACCGTTCCGCCCGACTGGTGGAAGCTCTCCCCCGCCTCCGTCGCCGGTCTTTTTCTCGATGATCAATTCAATTTCGGCTGTTGCGCTTGTGCCCGGCATGGCATCCCTTTCCTTGCGTCAACGTACCTTCTGGGCCAGCAGGTCAGGCGCGAGGTGCTGTGGCGCAAAATCGCTCGCGAACCCTTCAGGAAATTCATAAGCTCCGCGGTAAACGATCGGGCTGACGTCCCCGAAATTCGATTCCGGCGCAGGCGAAGCCACGCTCCATTCCAGTGTCGTCGCCCGCCACGGGTTATCTTCCTCGGTCGCCATTTTCCGCCGCGCCAACGCTTGCGCAAAATTAATCACGAACACAACCTGGGCAGAAACCGTGCAGATTGTCGCCAATGTAACCAAGGTGCGAATCGAAGTCCCGGCCGTGGCGAGTGCCGCTCGCTGCGCATCGGGCAGCAAACGCGACTGTGTCAGCAATCCCAGCCAGTGCATCGGCATGAAGATAAGATACACGCCGGCAAACGTCATCCAGAAATGCACTTTCCCTAATGTCTCGCTCAGCCGGCAGCCAAACATTTTCGGGAACCAGAAGAACAGCGCCGCAAGAATCGCAAACGTTGCCGCTACGCCCATCACCAGGTGAAAGTGGCCGATCACAAAATCTTCGCTCACCGCCACGCTGCTCAAGTCCTGCCGCGCCAGAAAAATTCCCGAAAGCCCGCCGGCAATAAACAGCGAAATAAATCCGATCGAAAAAAGCATCGCTGTCGTAAGTTGCAATCGCCCGTCCCAAAGCGTCCCCAGCCAACTCGCCAGCAAAAATGCCGCCGGCACTCCCAGCGAACTCGCCAGCACCGCAAAAACCAGCGGCGCGTACGGATTCATTCCGGTCGCGAACATGTGGAAGCCCCATACGCAGAAGCCGACCAGACCAACGCCACACAGCGCGAGAACTACCAGGCGCTCCTTCCACACCGGCTTGCGCGAAAATGTTGAAACCAGATGCGTCACAATTCCGAAACACGGCAGCATCGCCACATACACCTCAGCTTGCGCGAAGTACCAGAACAACCGCTGCCACAGCGCCGGTGAACTCCCCTGCCTCACCAGATTTTGCGGCTGCGCGGCCAGAAAATTCGTGACACTGAAAAACTGCGATCCCAGCAGCCGGTCCGAAATCAGCGCCGCGCACCCAGCCAGCAGCACGCTGAAAATCAGCATGCTCAGAATCGAATTCAGAAACCACGCCCACGCCGTCACCGGAAGCCGCGTCAGCGTCATACCCTCGGTGCGCAGATCGATCGTAGTCGTCGTGAAGTTCAAGGCGCTCAGAAGTGCTCCAACCGAAAAGATCGCCGCGCTCCCAAGCCACACGTTAATTCCAGTTTCCGGCGCGTAAAAAAAAGAAGCCGTCATGCCCGCCAGAGAAACCACCGTCAGCCAGAGGGACACAAGATTCAATGTAGGGAACGCCATCTCCGAAGCGCCGATCTGCAACGGCAATAAATAATTTCCGAACCCTAGCTGCGGCGCCGCCGTCAACACAAAGAACACCATCAGCGAGCCGTGCAGCAGCCGAACCGCGGCGTAGCGTTCCGGCGTATTCTCAAATCCATTCAGAAAAGGAATCGCGGCGTCAGGCCAGGAGGTATGCACGCGCAGCAGCGTCGAGAGAACAACGCCTACGAAAACGCTGGCAAGCGCCAGCCATAGGTACTGCAACCCGATCATCTTGTGATGCGTGGAAAAAACGTACCGCGCCAGAAAAGAACCACGGGCAGGTTGCGGCGCACCAGCGCCATCGTCGTAAGTCACCATTTTCTATACACTTCCGCCCTCGGCGGCACCCTGAACCCAAGCCCGTATCTTAGCGCTACCCCCCAGAATTGCAAGGCGCGCAACGCGAACGAATGTCTGCGGCTAATTGAAATTGTAACCAATTTCCCAGAGGAACTGATGATTGCCATTTGTCACCCCGGCGTTTCCGATCTGATACGCGCCGTACAGTGTGAGTTTTGAAGTGAGTTTCAGGATCACTCCTGGATTTACGTAGCCGACGTCAGTCTTCCCTGTATACCATTCGGCCGCGAGAGTCAGGCGGTTCGTAACTGCCTGTTCGAAGGTAAACTGCCCCCCAGCGCGATTGGCTCTTGCCACGACATTGCGGGAAAAGTCGTACCCGCCGAAGCTTATTCTCGTGCCGTGTTTCCACTCCTTGGCAAACGTTGCGTACACGTAATTCCCCGCGTTGTACGTCCGCTGCCGGACTGGAAAAAACAGGTTGTCTCCGACAAAAAGGGACCACCCGGAAGTCCTGCGTTGCCACAACCGCCACTTCGCCGTCGGCGAAATCAAAAGTTCCCCCAATGTCGGCGCACTCAAGCCGTCGAAATTCGCCCCGAGTTCGATTCCTCTCCCAATTCCAACCACGACGCGAGGAGTAAAGGTTGCCAGGGGATCCACGATGCGCACCGTGCCGTCCAGTTCGCCATAGACTTTTCCTTTTTCCAGGACGTCCGCGCTTGGCACGTCAAATATGGTTTCTTGCCCGCTTGCACTGAGTACCGGAAACAGAACCGCAAGCAGCGGCGACAATTTCATGGACTGGATTAGGGGTCGACGAAACAATGTGCTACAGGATAACCCGGTCGGCTGTCGGCTTAATACAAGGAAGGGGCATCGCGTACAGATACTCTGGACCCGTACAAAGGACCAGGCGCCTCTTATTGAAACTGTTTCTGAAACGTCGCGAATTGCTCGCGCAGAGTGTTTAGTTCCCTTCTTAATTCCATAATTTCTGCTTCGAGTTGCGTCACGCGATCCCCATCTTGCGTAGTCTTGCCCGCAGTCTCCGTTTCCGCGGAGAGTTCTTTCGCCGCATGTTCCCCAGGAATTACATCGCCGGAGAACAGGTGCATGTATCGCGACTCTTTCGTCCCCGGCTGGCGCGACAAAATCTTCACCAGTGGCGGATCGCGCCGCATCAGGAGATTCAGGGCGGCATGCACCGCTTCCAAATCCTCAAACGCGTACATCCGTTCCGCCCGCGTGCGCAGTTCACCCGGCGTCTGCGGCCCGCGCAGCAACAAAACACACAACACTGCAATCTCGTGCCGGTGAAAATTATAAAGTTCATTCAGCCGGTGCTCGAATTTTGCGACCCGCGAATCTCCGCCCGCCGAGCGCGCCATCGCCTGATCCGAAAGCGAACGCAGCGCCTGCCGCACCGCTTCTTCCCCCAGTGTCATCACCGGATCACGATTCGATTTCTGATTGCACGCGTTCACCAGCGCATTCAGCGACAGCGGGTAATACTCGGGCGTGGTGGTCTCTTTTTCGACCAGCGCGCCAAGGACGCGAGCTTCATTCTGGGAAAGTTGCGGGGCCATCCCAAAATCATAGCAGGAGCTTCGAGCAACTCGAAGCCGTGCCAGGTAAAGTTTTTCAGGAAATTTGGTGCGGTCGAGTGGATTCGAACCACCACGGTATTGCTACCGCCAGCCCCTCAAGCTGGTGCGTCTGCCAGTTCCGCCACGACCGCACTGAGGTAAGGACTTCATTGTAGCCGCGCCATCTACAACCGGCAAGGCGCGGAACGTCACTGGGCGCACTAACCGCCCGAATCTATGTTAAGGCTTGGCTGGCGCCGCCGGTGCCGGCTGCGATTGCGCGGGCGCCGAAGACTGCGGAACCACAGGCGCCGGCGTTACTGGCGCCGGCGTGGGAACCGGTGCCGTCTTTGCCGGCGCGGGCTTCGAATATTTTTCCAGAATCGAACTGCCGCCCGAAGTTCCCAATCCGCGATCCACTTTCACCACCATCGCCAGCGCGCAAACCATGAACATTACCGCGCACCACGTGGTCGCCTGCGAAAGAATCGTCGCTGCCCCGCGCGGCCCAAACGCCGTTTGGCTGCCCGCCCCGCCGAACGCACCGGCAAGATCCGCCGCCTTGCCGCTTTGCAGCAGCACCACGATGATCAGCACAAGGCAATTCAGCACGAAAAAGGGCGTCAGCACATAGCCGCCCCACGAAAAGTGAAATCCGATATAAATGATCGCGAAGCCAATCAGCAGCGCAACCGTCCATTTCATCCAGCCTGGCATTTCCTGCACCTCAAACTTGTAAGATCTCGTCCAACCAGCAATCTCGCTACAGCGTTCCTAGCGTTGCCAGTCTTTCACGATGCTCGCAAACGACTTCGCATCGAGGCTTGCTCCGCCAACCAGTACGCCGTCGATTTCTACTTCCGCCATCAACCCCTGGATATTGTCAGGCTTGACGCTGCCGCCGTAGAGGATCCTCAGGGCAGCCGCGTGATCGGCGCTGAACATTTGCGCCGCACACTGGCGTACGTATCGATGCACGGCCGCGGCAATTTCCGGCGTGGCCGTGTGGCCCGTTCCAATTGCCCACACCGGTTCGTAAGCTACCAGAATACGAGAGAATTCCGCGGCGGTCAACGCGCCCGCGCTCTCTTGAAACTGGCACTTGCAGATATTTTCTGTGCGCCCGGCCTGGCGGTCGGCCAGTTGTTCCCCGATGCAAACGATGGGCGTCAGGCCCGCGGCGAGGGCGGCTTTGGTCTTTTTGAAGACCATCTCGCTGGTTTCGCCGAATATATGCCGGCGCTCGGAGTGCCCGACCAGCGCGTAGCGGCACCGGGCTTCCGCCACCATGCCCGCGGAAGTTTCCCCGGTGAACGCGCCTTCCTTCTCCCAATAAATGTTTTGCGAAGCGATCGCAATCTGCGTGCCCTTGGTGGCCTCAACCGCCGCGGGGATGTCAATGGCCGGAGGAGCGATCACAATATCGCAGTCCGCGACGCCCGCGACCAGCGGATTGAACGCCGCGAAGAACGCCCGCGTCTCCGTGGGTGTCTTGAACATTTTCCAGTTGCCCGCAATCACGCGCCGCCGCTTGGAGTAGCTCATTTGTTGGAAAGGGCCTCCACACCCGGAAGTTTCCGCCCGCCAAGAAATTCCAGCGATGCGCCGCCGCCCGTCGAGATGTGCGAAATTTTGCTTGCTAGTCCCGACTGGTGAATCGCGGCCACTGAATCTCCGCCGCCAACAATAGATGTCGCTCCCGCCGTCGTTGCCGCCGCCACGGCTTGCGCAATGGCCAGGGTGCCCTTCGCAAACGCCGGCATCTCAAAGACGCCCATAGGGCCGTTCCACACGATCGTTTTGGATTTCGCAATTTCCGCGGTATACGCGGCGATGGTCTTCGGGCCGATGTCCAGTCCCATCTGGTCTGAGGGGATTGCGGAGACTTCAACCACTTTCGTCGGTCCGTCGGCTTTGAACTCCGGCGTAATCACATTATCCAGCGGCAGCAGTAGCCTGAAGTTTTTCTGCTTCACGTCCGAAAGAATCCTGCGCGCCAGGTCCAGCTTGTCTTCTTCCACCAGTGATTTACCGATCGAAAGTCCCTGCGCTTTCAGAAAGGTGTAAGCCATGCCGCCGCCAATCAACATGGCATCGGCAATCTTCATCAGGTTCTCAACCACTTCGATCTTGTCGCTAACTTTTGCGCCGCCGATGATGGCCACAAACGGTCGTGTCGGATTGCTAATCGCCTTACCGATGTAGGCCAGTTCCTTTTCCATCAGCAGTCCGGCAGCGGCCTGCTTCACGAATTTCGTGATGCCCACCACACTCGCATGCGCCCGGTGCGCGGAACCAAACGCGTCGCACACGAACACACCGTCGCACAGCGCTGCCAGTTGCTTCGAAAACCCCTCGTCATTCTTCTCTTCCTCGGGATGGAAACGCACGTTTTCCAGTACCAGAACATCGCCATCTTTCAGCGCTTTGCTCTTCGCTTCCGCGTCTGGCCCGACGCAATCCGCCGCAAACGCAACCGTCTTCCCCAGCAACTCTTCCAGCTTCTTCGCCGCCGGCTTCAAGGAATACTTCGCTTCCGGTCCGCCCTTCGGCCTGCCCAGATGCGAAGCAAGCACCAGCCGCCCGCCTTTTTCCATCGCCAATCTCAGCGTGGGCAATGTCTCCCGAATCCGCGTATCATCCGCCACCACGCCATCTTTCAACGGCACGTTGAAATCCACGCGGATAAACACCCGCTTCCCGCGCAGGTCGAGATCTTGAATAGTAAGTTTCGTCATGAATTCTTCCGTGTCGTCAGCAAGCACTAACTCTTAATGGATAACAGCGACCAGAGATCAGATAACAGGAGGCCCTATGCGTCAGGCCAGTTTGAATTCGGGCCGAATGGTTCCTGCTATCTGTTATCTGATCGCTGCTATCCCTTATCCAAACTCGCAACCGTTCAACTGAAGCGTGTTTGAGCAACAGTCACCCATCAAAACTTCGACGCCAGCAACTTGATCAAATCGCGGCACCGGCAGGAATACCCCCACTCGTTGTCGTACCACGCCAGCACCTTCACGCAGCGATCTCCGACCACCTTCGTATATTCCGCGTCCACAATCGAGGAATGCGAGTTGCCCTTGAAGTCGCACGAAACAAGCTCTTCCTCTGTGTAACCAAGAATGCCCTTCAACGGGCCATTCGCCGCGGCCTTCAGCGCCGCATTCACCGCATCCTTCGTCGCCGGCTTTTCCACAAAAACGGTCAAGTCCACCACGCTGACGTTCGGCGTCGGCACGCGCATCGCGTAGCCATCCAGTTTTCCCTTCAATTCCGGGATCACCAGGTGCAGCGCCTTCGCCGCTCCTGTCGAACTCGGAATCATGTTGATCGCCGCCGCCCGCGCCCGCCGTAGATCCTTGTGCGGCAGATCGAGCAACTTCTGATCGTTCGTGTAAGAGTGAATCGTCGTCATGGTGCCGCTCTGAATGCCAAACGTCTCGTGCAGCACCTTGGCCACCGGCGCCAGGCAGTTCGTCGTGCACGAAGCGTTCGAGATCACATGATGCTTCGCCGGATCATACGTCTTGTCGTTCACTCCCAGCACAAACGTGGCGTCCGGATCTTCCGCCGGCGCCGAAATAATCACTTTCTTCACCGGCGCCCGCAAATGCTTCTTCGCTTCTGGTCCTTTCGTAAACAAGCCGGTCGACTCAACCACAATATCCGCGCCAACGCTCGCCCAGTTGATCTCCGCCGGGTCCTTCACCTTGAACACCTTTATAGCCTTGCCCTCAATGCTGATCGTGTCGTCGGTATGCGTAATGTTGTGCGGCAGATTCCCGAGCACCGAATCGTATTTCAGAAGATGCGCCAGGGTCTTGGCATCCGTAATGTCGTTGACGGCGACGAACTGAATCTCCTTGTCGTCGATGGCGGTGCGCACAATATTGCGGCCGATGCGGCCAAAGCCGTTTATTCCTACCTTGATTGGCATGCTTCCTCCGGTGCGGGTTTCTGGATTGCGGCGAGACATCAGGTAAGCAAGACGCCGCGGGTTGAACAGAAAATGCTAGGTTGAGTGCAGCCAAATGTCAACGTAAGAGCATGTACCTGCGTCACATCAACGTGAAAAATTATTGACATCAGGCCCGAAAGGCACCGGATTGGAAACACTATCCGTGGCAGAGGCCGGTTAATCCGTCTTGCTAACGTCGTGCAGTTTGATCCGCATCCGCGCTTCTTCGCCCAAACTCTTCACAGCCAGCCGCGTTTCGTTCACCATCGTAAAACATCCCACGCTAAGACATACCACCGCGGAGCCCCCGCTCAGCACCGCCAGCAGCGCCCCCACCTGAAACAACGGCCGTTGTCCATAAAACGCCGCAATCGATCCCGCAACGGAAATCAACGCCGACGACGCAAACAATCCCAGCGCCGCGTAATACAGCCGCAACGCGCGCAACAGCATATGCGTGCGCGTCTCCAGCGAGCGCAGTTGCGAATTCCACTCCAGGAATCCTTCCGACCCCGGCTTGCTCATCGCAATGTCGGACGTCACGACGCGCGTGCGATCCACCACGCGGCCCAGCCGGTTGCTGGTGCCAAGCGCCAGCACCGAACACGCATTGGTGAGAATCGCGGGAGCCACAATGGCGGTAAGTACAGCGAAGGGATTGTTGGCGACGAATTGATATTGCATTTTGCTCCACGCTACTGCGGGTACTGCTTGATGGAGCTTACTTTGTCGCCTCGGAAATGCACAAACACTGTTTTGTCCGGCGGGTGTCCGTAAATCCAGTCTTCCGTGTCGTAGCCCTCGGCGTCGCGTTCCCGCACCTTCCGGTCGGGCTTTCCAATCGCCGCCACCACTTCTTCCTTATCCATTCCCAGAACCGCGCGCCGGTCGGTTATCGCTTTCTTCATCTCCGGTGGCAGCGTGTCAATCCAGTGCACCGCCGCGGAGCGCTCTTTGGCGAAATCCAGAAACGGGGAAAGCAAATTTTTCAGATCGTCGGGCGAAAGGTCGGGAATATTCTTTGGGAATTGCACGTACAGCGTGCCGCCCTGGCCGGGCTGAAATCCCGCCGGCCCCTGCTCCTGCTGAGTCGTGGTCGTGGTTTGAGGCGCCTGCGACGGCCCGCCCATGCTCACCTGGATGCGATCCCGCCAGCTCTTCCTTGGTCGCCCTCCGCCATTGATGTCCACGATGATGGTGTGCTCGCGGAATTCCAGCTTCGTAATCTGCGCGTTGTCGCCCGTGTTGATCGCCGCGCCGTGCGTCGAAACCACGCGATCGAGATATTCCTGATTCAGCGGCTTGTCCGTGTACAGAACGAAACCCTCTTTTCCTCCGGGAATGGGCTTCCTCACTTTCGCAAATTCCCCTGAGACAAAGCGGATCAGCGCCAGCTTCGATGGTTCCGTCAGATTCGCGCCCTTCGGCGTGCTGGACTGTTGCGCGCCGCCAGACTGCGCGGTGGGATCCGTGAGCATCAATGGCATAAAGGAAATGCTTTCGCCAGAGGGAAAATTCCCTGATGAGTTGCGCTCCGGCGACGGCAAAAGTGGAATCTTCGGCAAGTCCGCGGCAGCGAACGAAAACAGCAGCAACGAAATGGGAAGCCAATTGGACATAACGAACCGCACACCACCCTGCCTGGGGACCCGCCTATTTTATGATGCGCCGGGCCGCTTGAGTAGTGGTTCGGTTCAAAATTATTGGGAGACCACGGTGACTCCCTGGCGGTCGATCCGCATGGGCAGCAGTTCCCCGCCGCACTCGACAACGGACTTTTCCACCCGGTCGCGCGCGTCCGGCTCGATCAACAGCACCAGGCAGCCGCCGCCCCCGGCACCGCAAACTTTTCCGGCCAGCGCGCCTTTGCGCCGGGCGCCATTAATAATCGCGTCGATCGTCTTTGTTGAAATGGTCGGCAGGTTGCGCCGCCGGAAAGTCCACTCCGCGTGCATCAGCCGGCCGGTCTCTTTCCAGTCGCCGCTTTCAAGAGCCACGCGCATTTTCTGCGCGATCTGCGAAATGTGCTCGATGTTGTTCCGCACCGCTTTCTTGCCATCAATGTGCGCCTTGAACACTTCCCAATTGTTGATGCCCGATTGCCGGGGCTTGCCCGTGTAGCAGACGACGAGCCGCCGCTCCAACTCATCCAGATTCACGCGCAGCTCGATGCGCCGTTCTCCGCCAGGCAACAGCTCAATCGCGGCCGCTCCTCCGAACGCGGGCGGATAGTGGTCCTGCGTTCCGGTCGGCACGCGAATCACAATGCCCTCCGCGTCGCGGCTGATGTGGATCCAATCGACGGTGCTCTTCCCTGCTCCGGTGAAGCGATCCAGGGCCGCACAGATGGCCACAGCCATAGCGCTCGATCCGCCAATGCCCGCGCCCGCGGGAGCTTCGGAATTGGTGGTGAGCGTGAACCCGCCTTCGGGACGGAAGAACTTCACGATCTCGGCGAGCAGCGGCAAGCGATAGCGTTTGGCGCGGACAAGCGCCGCGAAGGATGGAAAGGATTCCGACTTGCTTGTGTCAACAGAAACCAGCTTGATGCGCTGGTCGCCAGCAGCATGCGTCTCGATGGTGCAACTGGCGTAGCGCGAGATCGCGGCGTTGATGGTCAGCGCGCCGGGATGAAAAAGATACAGCGGCCAGATGTCGAGCGTGCCGCCGGCAAGGTCGACGCGTGTAGGAGCTTTCGATTCAATCCGCAATCTTTCCACCTATGTAGGGGCACGATAAATCGTGCCCTCTGCTCGGCAATCCGTGTAGTGGCCGAACTTCAGATCGACCCTTCTCAGAATAAGGCCAACCAGGAGTAACGGAACCGCACCCTACTTGCCGCCGGCTTTCGCAGCATGGTTGCGAAGAAGCAGCGGCCCGGCTTCGCGCGCGGCCAGCGCAGGATTCGGCTCAAAGCACCGCCGGCACCGCGCTTCATACGCGCTGCCTGCGCCGACGACGATCAGCTCTTCGCTTTCGACCAGGCGCTGCGTGTGCACAGCAGGATTCCCGCAGCGCACGCAAATCGCCAGCAGTTTGGTGATCTCTTCCGCGATGGCCAGCAGGCGCGGCATCGGTTCAAACGGACGCCCGCGAAAATCGGTGTCCAGGCCGGCGACGATCACGCGCTTGCCCAGGTTGGCCAGCTTGGTGCAGACGTCCACCACTTCATCGCCGAGGAATTGCGCTTCGTCGATGCCGACGACTTCCGTGCGCGGCTGCAGCTTTTCGATAATTTCAGAGGCCTTGGTGACGTTGTCCGAAGGAATGCCCAGGCCGTTGTGCGAAACGATTTCGTTGGCGGCATAGCGCGAATCGATAGCTGGTTTGAAAATCTGCACGCGCTGCCGGGCGATTTCCGCGCGGCGCAGACGCCGGATCAGCTCTTCGCTCTTGCCGGAGAACATCGGCCCGACGACGACTTCGATCCAACCCATGTTGCCCTTGACTATGTCCACGCCGCGTCTCCTTCAAATCCCTGCGAAATCCCCAAATCTGTCATCCCGAACCCGCTTGCCCTGAGCGTATTTCGCGAAGGGCGTCCTTGCGGGTGAGGGATCTGCTTTTTCCTACTCGCGTAGCGGCCACCTTCAGGTGGCCCGGCTACAAAGAACCGGTCTAAAGTCCGGCCACTACATCCCTGCAGCATCGGCTGCCGCCCGATACATCTTCACATTGTAGAACGGCGCGAAGGCCGCGACTACTGCCAGGCGGAACGACTCCTGGCGTGTGACCAGATTGTCGCTCAGCACGCCCCACGCGCCTTGACCGTCGCGAATGCCGACTGCGCCGGCGTAGCGGTCGATCGCGATGGAAAGTTCCGTGCCGCGCGACAAAACTTCCTCGGCAAGCAACTCCGGAATTTCGATGCTGCCGGAACACCCGAAATGCCCGCGCACACCATCGGTAACGTAGGCCCAACTTTCGAGGAACACGCGGCGAGTGCCATTTTCCACGGCAACGTCGAGCCCGCCTTCGAGCCCGACACAGTAGTCGGCGCGATTGCCGGAGTCGGCCAGCATCTTGTGCAGGGCTTCGGCTCGCTGGCGCGCTCCCTGCATCAATTCTTGGCGGGAAGACGGTGTATGGCTGACGCCGCTTTCGACTTCGTGGCCCTGGATTTCGAGCGGAGCGTCTGGAGAAAGTTTGGCAGCAAAGCTGGCGGTAGCTTCCTGAACCGCCTGGAGTTTGGGCCGCCGGGTGCTCCCGACGACGATGCGGCATGCATTCACGGAAATAGAGGCCCTGTCAGCGAAGTGTACTGGGAAATGGGCAGGAGTTTGGGGGCGAATTTGGGTGGGCTGAGGAAAAAGCGTGGGAATCCGCCTTCGCTGAAGCTTCGGCGGACTTGGGCAAGACCCTTGCATCCGCTCAGGACTAGAAAAGTGTGAAATTGCAGGGGAAAAATCACGAATGTCGGCGCGCCGACATTTTTTGGGGGGTGTGTACCCCCCTGTTTTTGCGTATGTATGGGAAATAATGGACATACGAGGTTGGTTTTCGTATGTAGAGGAAATGAAGGAGTTGGGAGAATTTGTAGGGGATGGGCTTGCCCATCCCGCTCCGTGCTTGGGTAGCGCCGGCATCCTGCCGGCTCGGAAGCGAGACGGAACGCTTGCCGGCAGGATGCCGGCGCTACCTGGTATGACCACGTATGGGTGTACCCCCGGTATTTTGCGGAAGAGTGCGCAACTGGCGGGAAGGACGCGGGATAGGTGTGATACGGAAAATGAAAGAGTGGGCAAGTCTCTGAAAACATGGAGAGGCGAATGCACGGAGTTGATGGCAAGAGGGAGTGAACGGCGGGGAGCAGAGGATCGCGGAGGAGTTCGAACGGACCCTTCGGCGTAGAGGCTCAGGGCAAGCTGGTGCGCGATTGTCACCCCCGTTCTTAGCACAGGAATAGTAACGCTGTCAATAGTTAATTATATGATATATCGTTCGAATGGGGTCTTGCCTGAACCCAGGAAGAGGTAAGTCAAAACCCGCACCCTTAAACACCAAGGATGGGGCACCCGGCAGTTCCGTTGATTGTACATTCTGCGGTGCAGGTGTACTATAGAAGGTGCAAGGATGGCGGAGGCGCAAGAGCCGCGAAAAATCCCGCTGGTCTTTTACCAGGTGCGGCCCGGCAGTGAGCCCGTGAGGGAGTGGCTGAAGGCTTTGCCGGAGGCCGAGCGCCACGCCATTGGCAAAGATCTGTTGCGCGCGCAGTGGCGGTGGCCCGCCGGGATGCCGCTCAGCCGACCGTTGGGAAATGGTTTGTGGGAGATCCGGACGGACCTGCCGACGCGCCGGACAGCGCGTGTGCTGCTCTGCCTTCACGCGGAGCACCTGGTGGCGCTGCACGGGTTTATCAAGAAGACGCGAACGACGCCGGAAGCTGATTTGGCGTTGGCCCGCAAGCGGCAGAAGGAGTTGAAACGATGAGCAAGAAGCGCAAAGGCCGGAAGAGCCACATGGGTTCGAGCATTGATGATTTCCTGAAAGAAGAGGGCATCTTTGAAGAGGCCCAGGCACAGGCGATCAAGGAAGTGGTCGCGTGGCAGCTCGACGAAGCCATGAGGAAGAAAAAAATATCCAAAAACAGAATGGCCCGGCTGCTGAAGACCAGCCGCACCCAGGTGGACCGGCTCCTGAATCCGAAGAGCGACATCACTCTGTCCAGCCTGCAGCGTGCGGCGGCCATGGTGGGGCGGCGTGTGATGATCGAGTTGGTTTGAGAAGTGGGACCTAAAATTCTCGGAACGTCTCGTCTGTCCTTTGGTTCTCAGCAACATCGCTTGTGTGTCAAGAAGTTTTGGGGAAAATGGCAAGGGGATTTGTGACAATCACGAACTCGCCTTTGTACAAAAGATGAGTGCCTCGAGTTACGTCCATTAGTTGAACGACAAGTATGCCTTCCTTGAAGCCTTTCAGGTCAAGTCTGTCAGACATATACCAGTTCCGCCTATGCGCCACAAATGTGCGGGACGTAATTGCCCCAAGCTGCCCGTCTACAAGCACCCCAGCGATTAGTTTGTGTCGCCTGCTGTCCGGCGCAAACTCAGCAACGTCACTTGCTTCGGAGAGCCAACTTCCGGCAACGTCAATCTCTGTCTGACCATATCGGTAGATAATCACGGCTTTCAAACGCGCGGTGAGGTTTGGAGAATCCTGCCTAGCTTCATTGGCAAAGCGAATGAGTAGAGCGTTTGGTTTGCCTTCTTCCTCAGACAGTCCACCCCCAAATTGTTCACGAAGGCAGGTTACCTCAGCAGAGATGTATTTGACGTTTGGAAGAGGTTCCACATATTTTGGCTTCACAGCAGCGGGCTGAGCCGCTGTTGTTGGCGGTGCCGCTACTTGGCCAGGAACGATTTTCAACGGATTAAAAGAAAGCTCAAAATTGTCTTCGAACACTAGTTCACCGCTGTTTGGGTCCGTCAATCGGACACGGACGAACCCATGCTCAAAACCCGCTAGAATGTGCTCATCCATCTGCAATATCTCTGCGCCCATATCTCCATATTTGCGCCGCTTAGAGATCGTAGCGAATTTCCGAGGCGCCACAATACCTAGAAGTAATGTGTGAGTTTCTTCAGTTCCGAAATTGCACCAATCAGACTGTTCATTAATCCAGCACGCGGCACCCACACGCAGACGCTCTGTTGTGTCGTCACTAAAGAGCAATGAGGCTTTAATTGTCCTTCCAAAGTTCGGAACACCCTTTTGAGCCTCATTCGTGAACTCCATGACAAGGGCTTGCACCCCGGAGAATCGCTCTTCACGCCAAAGGCCATAATCTGCTTGCGCTATCTGGGTCAAACGAGCGCCTACGAATTTGATGCCAACATGCCTGCTTGGCAGTGGTCGAGTCATGGTTGGTGGTTCGGGGGCTTGCTGGCGGTGCTGGGAGGCGCCAGTCGTGTCCAGGGACTGGGTAGCGGCTGAACCGCTATCCTTGCGGGCAAGCTCCACCACTTCATCATTAAATTTACTGGCCGCCATGTCGAATCCCACCATTGTTGGACACCCCCTTTGTGATTGGTCACGGGGAGATTGTGCGGAGATAGCGTACTTCACGATTTCGTCGAATTTGTCCAACATTCCAGCGTCCTTAAGGACGTCTCCAATGAGAATCCTGTTGCGGAGCACTCGGTAGCCCCTGCGAATCCCCGCTGCGTAATCGTTCGTTTCGTCACCGGGGGTGATGACATTCATAGGAAGAAAGGCATATCCCATTTGTTGGAGGCTTTCGTGTAACTCGTGGATTAGTTCTCGCCACTCTCCGTATCGCTCCCCTCCGGGCACGCTCGCTGTGGTAGCAGGCAGTGATAAGTTGATAGTCGGGGAATTTACCTTTTGCGAAATGTTTGAACCGCTGGCGACGGGCGAATCCATGACTTTGGCCCCTTGGGCCGTGAGCGCTGCGCTATTCTCTTTCTCTGGCTGACCCTTGGACAACCTTCTGCGGCGCTCAATCAGAAGTCCGAGAATCAGAACGCCTATCCCACTGAAAATCCACTGGTAGTTCTGGGAAAGCCAGTGCATACGGTCATTCTATCTACACTTACCATCAAATGGTACCAATTGACTGTGGAAGACGGCGCGAAACGAATCTGTCACACATGGCGGTGAGCGAACCTATTGGGAACAGGTGGGGATGATTGGCGGGAGTTGTGTGCTTTTGGCAGGGCTGCGCATCCAACTGCGCGATTGTGAATTGAGAGGAGACTTTGCATGGCTAACGAGAAGAGCGACCAAAGTGTTTTGGGGCATATTGACGAGCTGGTGAAGGAAGAGGAGCGGTTATACGCGAAGAACGGGCTTACGGAGGAGGATCAGGCGCGGCTGGGCGAGGTGAAAGTGGCGCTGGACCAGTGCTGGGATCTGCTGCGGCAGCGGCGGGCTTTGCGGGAGTTTGGGGAAGACCCGAACAAGGCGAAGGTGCGTCCGGCGGGGATTGTGGAGAATTATGAGCAGTAAGAAGGAAGAAGAGGAAAGATAACGCAGAGGCGCTGAGGCGCAGAGGTGGCGCAGAGGTGAAGAGGGGGGCTGGAATGCTCCCATCGGATGATGTGGGACTTGACGAATTGCCACGGTCCCTCGACTGCGCAGCCCGACGCGCCCGACTGCGGCGCGAAGGAAAAAGTCGGGCTGCTACGCTCGGGATGACAGGAAAAAACTCGGAAGGTGGCGAGACCCTTCACGATGCTCAGGGCAAGAAGCCAGCGCTACGTGGAAGAACGCAGCGAAAGGTCGAGCTCGGTGCCGGCTTTGGGGCGGGTGCGGATGCGGAGGTGGGCGCCGATGTTGGCGGCGCGTTCGCGCATGACGGTCAGGCCCCAGTGGGCTTTGCGGCCGGAGTGGAGGAGTTGGGGTTCGATGCCGGTGCCATTGTCGCGGACGGTGATGCGGAGCTTGCGGGGGGAGTAGGCGATTTCGGCTTCGATCCTGGTGGCCTGCGAATGACGGATGGCGTTGAGCAGGGCTTCGCGAGTGATGAGGAAGATCTGATCGAGGACGGCGGGGTCGACCGGTTTGGGAGAGCCCATTTTTGCGATGCGCAGGCGTGCGCGGTCGGGGGGCGGGAGCTCTTCGTGGAAATTGGCCAAGGCCTGCTCCAGGCTGGTTGCGGGGAGACCGGTGGAGCGAAGGCCTTCGAGGGCGGCGCGGCCTTCGTCGATTCCCTTGCGCATCAGGCTGCGGACGCGGCTGAGGAGCGGCTTGGCGGGGGAATCGGGCGGAAGCCAGCCTTCAGCCACCTGAAGCTGCAGTGAGGCGCTGAGGAGCCCCTGCAGGAGGGTGTCGTGGAGTTCGCGGGCGATGCGGGCGCGCTCGCGGCAGCGCTCTTCCTGGCGAAGCAGGGCTTCGCGGCAGGATTCGTGCGGGGTGGATCGAGTGAAGTAATGCCGAATGCGATGGGCCAAAAGCGGAATGGAAGCGATTTCGCGTGGCATGTTCGTTCCTCCAATTTGATTAGCAATCCTTTTACAGCTTGGGAACCATGGCGGGATATTGCCTGGAAGGGGCCGGCAACGTCTTGGACGAATCTGGTCCGATTTGTACGTTCTTGCTGCCTGTTTGGGAGGCGGGTACTAGCGCTCGAGGCCTCTGGCGAGGCTGGGGGACATACCGGTGAGGCGGCGGAAGTGGCGGTGGAGGTGGCTCTGGTCGGAAAAGCCGACGGCCAGGGCGATGTGGGAGAGCGGGAGCTGAGTGTCGCGGAGCATCTTCTCGACGTGCTCCAGGCGGCGACGGAGCATGTAGCGGTGCGGCGGCATGCCGAGGGATTGCTGGAAGGCGCGGGCAAAATGGTGGGGCGAAAGGCCAGCCATGGTGGAGAGAGCGTCGAGGCTGATCTTTTCACTGATGTGCGACTCGATGAAATCGCAGACGCGATGCTTCATGGCGGGGGAAAGGCCGCCGCGCTGCGGGTCGGGCGCCGCGGGCATGGGCATGAAGCTGAGCATGCTGAGGCGAGGCTGGGAATGAACGACGGCTTCTGGCCAGTTGCGCGAGAGATTGGATTTGGGGAGAGGCGGAGTGAGCAGGGCGCGCCAGTGGTCGGCGCGAGAGGCGCGGGCGAGGAGGATGGGAATGTCCTGGCTGGTGCGCTTGCGGAAGAGGGATGGATTGTAATCGAAAAGGGTGGAGAGGGGCGTGCCTGCGGCGAGAGATTTGTCGTCGAGGGCGAAGGCTTGGCGCGCGACGCGATCGGCACCGATGAGGCGCTGGTCGTCGTCGACGGCCAGAAGCATGGCGGGTGCGTCGTCGGTGGAAGGCAAGGCGGCGACGATCCATTCGTGGCGGAAATGTTCGCGGAAGAGGCGCTCTTCGACAGCGCGGGCGGAGGCGATGGTGGCGGCGAGGGCGAGTTGCTGCGGGCGATCAGGGCCGTCGGTGGAGACGGCGGAAACGTCGAGAACTCCGGCAAGTTTGCCGACGGCGTCGAAGATGGGGGCGCCGGCGCAGGTAAGTTTGCTGTGGCGCGAGCGATAGTGCTGGCTGCAATGGACAAGAAGGGGGCGCTCTTCGGTGATGCAGGTGCCGATGCCGTTGGTGCCTTCGATGTCCTCGGCCCAGACGCCGCCGAGCCAGATGCCCCAGCGCTTGAAATCTTCGGCACGGGATTCGTCTCCGCGGTGATGGATGGCGACGCCGGTGTTGTTGCAGAGGAGTACAACGTAGCCTTGCTGGCGGACGATGGCGTAGAGGCGATCGATTTCTTCGCGGGCGTGGGTGATGATGTCGGCGACGGGTTCCTTGGAGACTTTCAGTTCGCTCTGGGTGACTACGTTTGGCGCGGATTGATTTTTGGGGTCGACGTGATAGTCGGCCATGCAGCGGTGCCAGGAGTTGGAAATTTCGTCGACGGCGGAGGGTGGGGCAGAGGTAGCGGGAGAGGGATCGATCGCATGGGCGCGGCGCGGCTGATCGAGGCCGGGGCCGTGAAGCTTGATGACTTCGGGAGGCACTACACCCTCCGGAATCCAGGAGCGAATAGCCCGTCTTGGCCCCGAACAGATGGTTTTGCGGGCGCGGCGGCTTGTGTGACCGGCTTGGTCACAAATCAGGTGGCCAGTGTAGCAAGGGGGAACACAGAGCAGCAAGGTGCGCCGGAGGGTAATTGGTGAAACGAGGAATATAGATTCCGGAAAACTTGAATGGGGGTTGAAAATCGGAGGAAGAATGGAGCGGCCTATCGGAATCGAACCGACACCTGAACCTTGGCAAGGTTCCGTACTACCACTATACTAAGGCCGCTTCGGACTACAACTTTTATAGCACGCTTCCGGCCGCAACGACAAGGCACTCCCGAAACAGTTAAAAAGAATAAGGACGAATCAGGAAACCTGGGTGACGCGCGCGGATTTTACGATGGGCGAACGGCGCTGGCGTTCGGCGAAGCGAGTGGCTTTTTCCTTGTTGGTGTAAACCCGGCCAAAGGTTTCGCCGTCGGCGTAATTGACGGTGACCAGGAAATGATGATGTTTTCGGCGGCGATCTTTTCCGAATTCCGACTTTCCATCCCGAACCGACTTCCGGGGGCCTTTCGCTGAAGTTGACGCTTTTGCCACGGACACCTCTGATTTGAAGGAATCGTAAATGCCACTATCGCAAGAATAAAAACGATTCGCAAGTGCAGTCTGTGAGGGCGGCGAAAATTATAAGCCTGAAAGAAGGGGGCTAACGCAATGCCGCAGAGGACGAATCGGAGCGCCCGCCGCGGAACTGCAAAAAGCCGCGGCTGGCGTGAACAAGATGCTCGATGCCATGCAGGCCGCTGCTGTCGCTGGATTCGGTATCGGTTCCGTGCCAGGAAAAGATCATGTTAATTCCTGCAAGCTGATCCGAAGGCGGTGTATGGACGGCGAGGAAGCCGTTGCCGCCGAAGGCGCTGAGATTGTGAAGAGCGCCCTGCCCGGGGAGGCCCATGACGAAATTGGCGGTGGTGACGTCGCTTTCGAAGCCGACAAGTTTGACGCGACCGTGCCAGAGAGTGGCGAGGGGGAGTCGGACCTGGTCAACGAAGGGAGTGTCGTTGCAGTAGAAAGCGGATTCCATACGCTGGATCGTGCCGGGGGAAGAAACCCAGAGCGGTTTTTCAACAGTGATGGAATCGGAGCGGGGGCGCACGGAAATGTAACTTTGTGTGCTGGCCGGCATCCAATCAGTACGAAAGTCATGTGAGCCTGGCATGCGGATGGATTGTGCCGGCTCCTGGGCACACAAAGGGAAGAGCACGATTGAGCAGGAAAACGCGGCTAGACTCAGCCGCAGCCTGACCGAGATGCCGAATCGGGGCACTCGCTCCTCCTGAACCCTCAGAAACGCCTAAGAAAACGCAACATATCGCAATGCGATGCGGGTGTCTATAGTTTCGCGTGGAGGCCAGCCGGGGCTTGCGGCTCGCCAGGCGCCCTATTTACAGGTGTTTGCCGCCCCGGCGAGGGGGAATTTTAGTGTGCTGTTCATGAAACATTTCGCCGAATATTGCGTCTCTACTAAGTGAGGACGGACTAAGATGTTCTTGAGAATGGAAGACCGGATGATGTTGAACGGAAACAAGAAGCCGCCGCTGATCGAGGACCTTCGCGCACACTCGCAAGAGCAGGTCGCGGAGCTTCGGTTGTTGCTGGATGCGGGATTGACCGGGCGACCTGACCCGCGCCGGCCGGGCTTTTTTGAGCTCGATGGCGTTGCGAATGTGTATTACGTGTTCCGGTATCCGGCGGGACACAAGGTGTTGCTGTTGGCCGCCTGGCAGCGTGAAGCTGATCCTGTGGCTGAGCTGGTTGCGTACTCCTGCCCTGCCGCGTAGCGAAACTCCCCAACGATAAGAAAATAAAAAGAGATCGCGCTGCGGCGTCAGCGCTTGTCTTTGTCAAGCGCGAGCGAAACCGAATTGATGCAATAGCGCAGGCCTGTTGGCCCGGGGCCGTCGTCAAAGACGTGGCCAAGATGCGCGTCGCAGCGGCTGCACTTTACTTCGGTGCGGACCATGCCGTGCGAGGTGTCGGAAACCTCGTCGACGGCCTGATTTTCGAGGGGAGCAGTAAAGCTGGGCCAACCGCAGCCGGAATGAAATTTGGATTCGGAGCGAAAAAGCGGGGTGCCGCAGCAGATGCATTTGTAGGTGCCGGGGGCGTCGGTGGACTCATATTCGCCCGTGAACGGAGGTTCTGTACCTTTATTGCGGGTCACATAGTATTGGTTCGGGGTGAGTTGCTTTTGCCACTCGCTGTCGGGCTTCTGGATTTTTTCGGCCATGTGTCCTCTTTAGCTCGTTAGCACACTGTGTATCAGTATCAGATTCAGCGCAATGCCTTGACGTTTCACGATGTCACTCCAATTATAGAGGTACCCCTCGCCCAGGGGACTCGTATGCCAGACCCAACCGAGCCCCAATCCGCCGAAAAGCGCCGGACCCGACGCGCCAAAATCGCTAAGCCGCTGCGCGTGCGCCCTTCGGAGCCGCGCGACGAGCACTTTGAAGATCTGCCGGTGAGTGTAAATGCGTCGAAGGACGGAATCTTTTTCCAGACCCGGCGGAAGGGGTACTACAAGGGGATGCGGGTGTTCGTGACGTTTCCCTTTACTTCGCACCACGATCCGATGAACTGCGAATATGTTGCCGAAGTAGTTCGGGTAGAGAACTTGCCGAACAACCGGTACGGAGTTGCGCTGCATTTGTTGATGACGGTGAATTACAACAGCGGCGGGCCGCAGGGAACGACCACACGGGGTTAGCATTCGATTGGCGCATCGTTCCGTGGCAATCTTCCAATTGAACATATTTGCGAGTTTGTGAACCGGTTTGGGCCGGCCCATGCGCCGGCGGTTGAGGTGCGAGATGAAGGTGCGGCTGCCGGTACGAAAGGCAATTCTGGAACGCAAGACTTATGAAGCGCCGGCGGAGGGACGCTGGGGCAAAATTCGGTTGGATTTTAATGAGAACACGACCGGATGCAGCGAGGCGGCACGGAGGGCGTTGCGCAATCTCAGCGGCAAAAAGTTGGCTATGTATCCGGAGTATCAGGCTCCGGTGAAGATCCTGGCAAAGTATTTCGGGGTGAAGGCGGAGGAGTTGCTGCTGACGAACGGCGGCGACGACGCGTTGCGCGTTTTTTTCGACACGTTTGTCGAACCGGGCAGCCACATCCTGATTTGCGAGCCAACGTTTCCGATGTACCGGTATTACGCGGAGATTGCCGGAGCGCGAGTGGAGATGTTGAAGTATTCGCGGGAGATGGAATTCCCGTTGGCGACGGTGCTGAAAGCGCTACGGAAAAGGCCGCGCGTTTTCTTTTTGGCGAACCCGAACAATCCGACCGGAACATTGGTGGAGAAAGGCGCAATCAAGGCGATCCTGAAAGCCGCGCCGCGTACGGTGGTTGTTCTTGATGAGGCGTATGCCGATTTTTCCGGGGTTACGGTCGTTCCATGGATCCGACGATATGCGAATCTATTTATCGCGAAAACTTTTTCGAAGGCAGCAGGGTTGGCCGGGTTGAGGCTCGGTGCGGTGATTGCACAGCGGGAATCGCTGGCGTGGGTAAGCCGGGCGATGCCTCCCTTTCCGGTGAATGTGGCGGCGATTGCAGCGGGCGTTGCGGCGGTGGGCGAGCGAAAAACAATCGAGCTCTATATACGGGAAACGAAGCGGCTGCGCGAGTGGTTTGCCGGCGAACTGAAACAGCGTAGGGTTCGCGTGTTTCCGAGCGAGGGCAATTTTCTGCTGGCTGACTTTGGCGGCGCCGGACCCGCGCTTTTCAGGAAATTGACGGGCCATGGAATTTTGATTCGGGAACGCAGCAAGGATTTGGGGCCGGGGTTCGCACGCATCGCCATTGGCACGAAAAAAGAGTTGCGAAGTATTCTGCGGATTCTGGATCACAGCGATAGATGAAGTGATGGCCCGCACGGCTGCGCGAACACGGCAGCGGCCCGCCTCGGAAGGCGGGCCCTACAGAAGCGAGCGCGTCCACCCATTCCTTAGTCAGGGCAAGGCTGAAGGTGGACTCTACGGGCGACGCTACGGGGTGAACCTTTTCGGGGAGGGTTGCTTGCAGTAGGATAGTTGCGATGCCATTCCTTCTTCGATTGTCTTTTCTGTTTTGTTTTTCCTGCGCGGTTCTGATGGCCCAGTCGCCCGGCGGGGCGCTTCCCTTTCAATTGAAACTGATCGGCCCGAACATCTGGGCGGCGATCGACGACGCAAAAGGCGATGCCGGAGCCAACGCCGGATTTGTGGTGGGCGACGACGGCGTGGCGGTGATTGATACGTTTGAAAATGAGGCCGCGGCGAAAGCGCTGATGGACCAGATCCACGCGCTGACGCATCTTCCGATAAAATTCGTGGTCAATACCCACTATCACCTGGACCACGTGGCGGGAAACCGTGTATTTGAACAGGACGGGGCGGTGATTGTGGGACATCACAGCGTGCGGGCGTGGATTCACACGGAAAACCTGAAATTCTTTGGGGACAAGATCAAGCCGGAACAGAAGGCGATGGTGCAGAATCTGGCGGCGCCGGAAGTTACCTACGACACGGGCGTCACGCTGTTCCTGGGATCGCGGCGTATTGAAGTGACCTACATGCAGGGGCACACGGGCGGGGATTCAGTGGTTTCGATCCCCGATGCGGGAATTGTTTTTTGCGGCGACTTATTCTGGCGGCACACGCTGCCGAACCTGATTGATGCGACGACGGCGACGTGGATTTCAACTTTATCGGAGTTCACGGCACAAAAGGACGATACCCTGCCCAACTCAGCGCTGCCCCGGGCGGTAATTTTTGTTCCCGGGCACGGGGACGTGGGCAACGCGGACGACGTGCAGGAATTCATGGGCTATCTGGAATGGCTGCGGGGCGCGGTGAAGAAGGGCGTGGACGCGAACAAGAAGGGCGACACGCTGGTGGCAGCCGTATTGCCGGAGATGGCGGAGAAGTACGGAAGCTGGGAATTTTTCAAGGATTTTTCGCGTTCGAATATTCTGGATGCGGGCGCGGAACTCGAAGGCAGCAAACGCAATCCAGTCGCTCAGAAAAAGTGAGGAATTATGCTGGTTTCATTCCGTTCCTGCGGCCCCAAGGATCACAAGGCACTGCTGAAGCTGGTGATCGCGTACAACAAGTATGAAAAGATTCGCGCTCACCGCAAATCGCTGAGCCAGGGGCTGGATGTGCTGCTGCGGAATCCGTCGCAGGGCAAAATGTGGCTGATGGAAAATCACAAGAAGCCGGTCGGGTACGCGCTGCTGACCTATAACTTTGAACTGGAATATGGCGGCGCGGAGGGCGTACTGCGCGATTTATTTGTCGAGAAGAAGTTTCGCAACCAGGGAATCGGGTCGCTGGCGCTCTATGAGATTGAAGATTATTGCCGGGAACGCGGGATGAGGGCGTTCCAGTTGCAGCTTCCGATGCGCAACAAGTCCGCGGCCATTTTTTACCGCAAGGCGGGATTCCGCGAGCTGCCGCGACGGGTGATGATTCTGGAAGTGCGGCCGGAAGAAGTGGTTCAGGCGCGGCGCGCTAGCGCAAGTAAGCGTCGGTGATGTACTGCTGAACCATGCGCTGGGTGTTGAAGAACGAGCCGTTGATGGCAATGGCGTGCCGCATGATGTCGAGGTAACGCTCGCGGCTGCTGTAATACAGGGGAAGAATCACGCCTTCCAGTTTTGAATAAAGACTTTCCGCGTCTTGCACGTTGTCCACGGGAGTTTCGGGGCCGGGATCGCCGCGATGGGCTTCGCCGATAGACCAGCCGGTTACCCCTTCGATGTTGCCTTCCACCCACCAGCCGTCGAGAATGCTCAAACTGGGCACACCGTTCAGGGCGGCTTTCATGCCGCTGGTGCCGGAGGCTTCCAGTGGATATTGCGGCGTGTTGAGCCACAAATCCCCGCCGGCGGTAAGCTTTCCGCCGAGGTTCAGGTCGTAGTCATCCAGGAAAACAATAGTAATGGCTTTCTTGAGAGCTTTTTTTGCCTTGAAAATTTTCTTGATAATGTCCTTGCCTCCGCCATCGCGCGGGTGGGCTTTGCCTGCATAGACGATCTGGAACGGGCCGGCGTTCTTGGCGATCTGGCGAAGGCGATCGAGGTCGCTCAGGATGAGGTCGGCGCGTTTGTAGCCGGTGGCGCGGCGCGCGAAGCCGATGGTGAAAGCGTCGGGGTCCAGCTTCAGGCCGGTTTTTTTGCGCACGGTTTCGAGCAGGTCGTGCTTGGCGAGAAGATGCGCGGCCCAGACTTCCTCGGGGGGCAAACCGAGGGCGCCGCGAAGGCTGTAGTTATCTTCGCGCCAGGATGGAATCATGCGGTCAAATAGCTCGCGGAATGAGGGAGCGGCCCAGGTGGCGGCGTGTACGCCGTTGGTGATGGCTTCGATGGGAACATTGGGAAACATTTTACGAGAGACTTCGCCGTGGAGTTTGGCGACGCCGTTGACGTAGTTGCTGAGGCTGAGCGCGAGATACGTCATATTGATGGAGGCTCCGCGCCTGGCGGCTTCCGCGAGGTCGGGATAATCCTGTTCCACTTGCAAAACGCTGCGGACGAGATCAGCGGAGGAAGCGTCCTTCCCATCGAAGAAACGATTCTGGTCGGGAAAAAGGCGGGTCATGTACTCGACGGGAAACTTGTCGTGGCCGGCGGGGACGGGAGTGTGGGTGGTGAAGACGCACTTGGCACGAACCCGCTCGATGTCTTCCCCGTTGACGGAAGCGCGGCCCGCGTGGCTGGATTCCTCGCCCAGCAATTCCAGGGTGAGCAGAGCGGCATGGCCTTCGTTCATGTGATAGCGCATCAGTTCGTCGTGGCCGAGCGCGCGAAGCATGCGCACGCCGCCGATGCCGAGAATAACTT